>Ga0209703_1000140_pt1 | contig 17967 bp, 19 predicted proteins | sample PPLLak12cMay2015_2_FD_187256 | JGI IMG/M metagenome (GOLD analysis project Ga0209703, IMG submission 187256) | Freshwater sediment microbial communities from Prairie Pothole Lake near Jamestown, North Dakota, USA - PPLs Lake P8 Core (1) Depth... | ecosystem: Environmental > Aquatic > Freshwater...
GCTGGCACGCAGGCGCAAAAGCAGCAGCGCCTCCATCAGCATCAACACCTGCACAAGCGTGATGGTTCGGGTGCGGGCGGCAACATGCAGCAGCAGAATCGCACCCAGGCGCAGACTCAGCAGCAAACCCGCGTGCAGCCCTGAGCCTGTAAACGTAGCGTTTTGGCCAGGAGGGTCACGCATCCGCAAGGGTGCGTGACCCTTTTTGTTTGCATCGCCGGATAATCGGTTTTGCCTGGTGGCGACCCGAGGCTGTCGGATATCTTTACACCCGCCCTTTCCAGCCCACAGGATCAAGCGGATAAGCCCATGTTTTACTTGGCATATAGGCTTGATCGGCATGCAACCTGCTTGCCTCGACAAGAACGGGCGACAGCTGCAGCTTCAAGAAAACGGTCGCCGAATTACATAACTTTCATGGAATACGAAAAATGAAACCACTATCCCGAATTTTGCGCGGTGCCGCGCTTTTACTTGGCAGCCTGGCCTTGCTTTCGGGATGCGGCGGCGGTGACAGCGATACCACCGCGACCGCCTCGACCGGCACCCTGAAGCTCTCGATCACCGATGCGCCGGCCTGCGGCTACGACAACGTGTTCATCACCGTGAAGGAAATCCGCGTGCACCAGAGCGAGGATGCCGTGGATGGCGACGAGGGCTGGCAGACGATCCCGGTCATCGACGCCCCCAGGCGCATCGACCTGCTGGAACTGACCAATGGCGTGCTGGAAGAACTGGGCCAGACCGTTCTGCCTGCCGGCAAGTACACGCAGATGCGCCTGCTGCTCGCAGACAACGATGACATTCTCCTGGCCAACTCGATCGTACTGAGCGACAGCAAGAATGAAATACCGCTCAAGACCCCGAGCGGCCAGCAGAGCGGGATCAAGATGAACGTCGACATCATGGTCGAGCGGAATACGGTCGCCGACTTCGTGCTCGATTTCGACGCCTGCAAGTCGGTGGTCAAGGCCGGTTCCTCCGGCCAGTACCTGCTGAAGCCGGTGATCAGCGTGATCCCGGTGATCACCGCGGCCGGCCAGCGCATCGTCGGCTACCTCGATGCGGCCACGCTGGGAGGGGACACCCTGGTCAGCGCGCAGGACGGCGGCGTCGTGGTGAAATCGACGGTGCCCGCCGCGGACGGCCGTTTCGTGCTTTACCCCGTCGTTCCCGGCACCTACGACGTGGTGATCGTCTCCGCGGCGAAGGCGACTGCGGTGATCACCGGCGTGCCGGTGACGACGACCGAGTTCACCTACCTCGGCAGCGTCACCGCGCGCATCCCGCTGGCGCCGTCCGACACGCATGACGCGACCGGCATCGTCAGCCTGGACGGCAGCGTGAGCGACACTGGTGCGACCGTCCGCGCGCTGCAGGCCCTGCACAACGGCCCCACTATCGAAGTGGCGAGCGAGGCGGTCGACGCGAGCAACGGCGTATATGGATTCACGCTGCCGATCGCCTCGCCAAGAATCACCGCCTACCTCGGCGTCAACCCGCTGTCCGTCATCTTCCCGCCGGACTCGGACGACCCGGTACTGACCGCAGCGGGCAAGTACAGGCTGGAAGCGTCAATCGAAGGCTTGGTTCCGAAGACCGCAGATATCGACCTGCTGGGCGGCGACGTCGCAACCAACTTCGGCTTCGTCACCCCCTGATTGCGGTTCTGCCCACAATGCGGCCTCCTGCGGGAGGCCGTTTTTCGTTTTGGCAACGAAGTCTGTGTCAGTGACCTCGTCTCCCTTTGAGGTGCTCCCAAAAAAACTCTGCGCCAATCCAAAATGTGGTGGTGGAATTGTGTTTGCTCACTTGTGGGAGGGGCGCCTCGCCCCGATTGTGCTCTGCGGCATAGCGACGACCATCGCTACGGACTACTCAGTAATCGTCCCGGGGGCGGGACTCCCACAAAACCACACACCGCCTTATCCGGACTTGCATGGAGACATAGAATCTCCCACAAAAAAGCAACGCCGACTTCGCCTCTGGCAGCCCTATCCTGTGGGAGCGGCGCCCTCGCCCCGATGGCGGACTGCGGCATGGCGAAGACATCACCACAGCCAACTCAGAAATCGACCCGCGAACAGGGCTCCCAGAAGTCCTGCTTCAAACCAATTTCCTCAAGGCCTCTGCATCGCAGCGCAGCTGACGGTTCTCTTCGTTCCACACCAGCTTGCGGCGGCGAAAGTCGGCCATCAGGCGACTGGCGGTTTCGGTGGTGACACCGATGATTCCAGCGATGTCCTCGCGCAGCAGGTCGGGAATGCACTGGCCTCCGCTGTGGGCGTTGAACTTGAGCAGAAGCTGGGCAAGGCGGGCTTCCCCGGTGCCGCTATTGAGGTCGGTGATACCGCTCTCCACGGCGTCGAGGCTCACCTGCCCCTGCCGCATGATCTGATAGGACAGTTCCGGGTTGCGTAAGGCGAGGGCATGGACAAGGCTCACTGGAATGCGGCAGACGTCGGCCTTCTGCAGAACGACCGCGCTATGACGATACGGTTCGTTCAGCAGGGCTTCCAGTCCGACGACCTCTCCGCGCCAGTGCAGGCGCACGATGCGACTGACGCCGCCGCCGCCCGCATGCACCATCTTCACGCAACCGGTGCGCATGACGTAGACGTAACCCTCGCGCCCGCCCTGAGCGAACAGTTCGAAGTCGGGTTCGAACCATCCGTTCTGAACGGCCAGCAAGGCCTCTTCGATCTCGGCATCGGTCAGCACGGCGAACAGCACGCTGCTGCGAACCGCGCAATGTTGGCAATCCGGCCGGCCGTGCCAGTTTTCATCGGTGCAGTAGGGTTTGGTCTTGGGCATGCGCATCCATTAGAAAGCCGCAGATAGCAGCATCAAATTTAAGTATGGAACATTCATTTAAAAGATAACCTTATCCAAGATGTAGTTATTCCACGTCAGCATCTTGCGTGATCTTCAACCATCAGCACATTACGGATTGCCTTACGATGCCAGCGGCGTTAGATTCGTACCAATCACAAAATAATGATCTCGATGCCGCAATCCGATGCAGTCGGACAGTCACCGACACGACAATACAACGCGTCCCGCAGCATTGACCATTGATAAATCGCAATCCTTCCGGAAAAACTGCCATGCGCATTTCTCTCGATCTTCTCGCGACCCTTGCAATCCTGATGCCCGGCTTGTCTACGGCCTGGGCACAGACACCTCCTGTCCCCATCGGCAATGATCTCTGCAAGACCTGTCACGTCGCCTACGAAGGCCACAAGGTCAACCGGTACCACAGCGACTGCCTGGCCTGCCACACGCCTCAGGACAAGCACCTGGCCGAAGGCGGCCGCGGGACGGTCTCGCTGCCGGCCGCCAGCAACTGCCTGTCGTGTCACCAGAACAACGACCACAAGCGTATGAACTGGGAGTTCTCTCCGCACGCCAAGGCCAAGCTGGATTGCCGCAATTGCCATGGCGTGCACTCGCCCAAGATCAAGGAACTGAATGTCGGCATGTGGAAGTCGGACCGTAACTCGCAGCTGTGCATGAGCTGCCACAAGGACGTCGCGGCACGCCTGACCATGCCCTCTCACCACCCGGTGAAGGAAGGCGGATTGTCCTGCGTCAGCTGCCACGATCCCCACAGCGGCAAGCAGACCACCCTCGCCGGCAAGAACGAGCAGTGCACGAAATGCCACCAGAACGTGCGTGGGCCCAAGGTGTTCGAACACGCGCCGGCGGCCGAGGACTGCACCATCTGCCATAACCCGCACGGTTCGCCCAACCGCCGCCTGCTGCAACTGGCGCAGCCGATGCTGTGCCTGCAGTGCCATTCGATCACTCGGAACAACCACGGCAACCCACCGCGCGGCTCGCAATTGCGGGGCTGTACTAACTGCCACAGCGCAGTTCATGGCAGCCACAGCGACCCGCTGCTGAAATACTGATCGGGGAGAACAAGCATGAAACTCAAAGCATCCCTCGTCCTGACGCTTCCCGCCCTGACCCTGCTCGCGGCCTCGCTGCAGGCTGCCGAGCCGGCCGCCGCTCCCGCCCCCCCCGCCACCCAGGCGCCAGCCGATGCTGCCCCCACCGAAGCACCAGCCGTTGAAGCCACGGCAGCAGAAGCGCCGCCAGAAAATGCGGCCGCGTGGGACATCGTCCTCACGCCACGCCTGTTCCTGTTCGACTACTTCGACGGCGTCGGCGAAGACAAGACCCATTACCTCGAACGCTACGACTATCGCGAGAGCTTTTCCAACAACGATACGCGCAGCGGGTGGTACGCCGACCTCGATCTCGACATTACCGTCAGCAAGGAAGACTGCGACCTGTTCGTGCTGGAACGCCGCGGCTTCGGCGAGCACAACCACCGCGGCTCGGCCAAGTACTGCGACGACGCGCTGAGCGCATACGGCAACTATTCCCACTACCGTTCCGCCACCGGCGGCATCGACTACCTCTACAGCCCGGGGCAGGTGGTTCCGGGTGGCGTGGGCGGAGGCGGTGGCGTCGGCGGCGGTGGCTTCGTCAACACCTTCACCGACGACTCGGGCACCGCGCTTTACGGCATCGATCGCACCAGCTACGCCGCAGGATTCAAGCTCAAGCCCAGCGTCCTCGGAGGATGGGCGACGGCATCCGTGGACTATTCCGGCTACCAGCGCGAAGGCAACAAGTTCGCGCCCTTCCTGCTGAACAGCATCGGTACCCCGGGTAGTGGCACCGGCCAGCAGCGCTGGCGTGGCATCAACCTCGCGGTGGACGAGCGCATGAACCGCATCGGCATGACGCTGTCGGCCTCGCCGCAGAAACGCTTCGAACTGGCCTACGAAGTGTCGTACGAGGAGTTCAAGAACAGCGCGCCCGAACTGCAGATGCAGCGCGACATCACCGATCCGGCCGGCATTGCCGTGCCCAACAACACCGACCCGCTGGCTTCGCTGTTCTACGTCGCCGACACCAGCCTGGTCACACACGGCATCCGCTTCAGCAAGCGTTTCGATGATCGCTGGCTGGTCAGCGCCGGCTACGGCATGTCGTGGCTCGATCAGGATTCCTTCTCCGCCTATGAAACCGCCAGCGGCCACAACGAGGGCAAGATCAGCACCGACAACGCTTATCTCACCCTCAATGGTCGCGTATCGCCGGAAGTCACGCTCGAGGGCTACATCAAGCACTACAACCACGACAACGACTCGTCGTTCGGAGATGGGCTGATCAATACCGGCACCCTGATCGCGCCGCGCATCAACAGCATCGATTCGATGGACTATGGCGTGTCGGCAGACTGGCGGACAGACTTCATGAAATCCGGCTTCACCGCGGGCTGGCGCCACCTCGACCGCGAGCGCGGCCTGACCTACGGAAGCATCGCTCCGCCGCAATCGCTCTACCGCGAGGACACCGTTTCCGACGAGGTGTATTTCAAATGGAGCGCCCGTCCGGCGCAGGGCTGGACGGCCGAATTGAAGCCCTCCTACCTGTGGTCGGACAAGACCGGTCTGGTCGTCGAACCCGAGGAGGCCTTCCTGCTGAAGACCAAGGCCAGCTATGCCTCGCCGAGTGGTTGGGTGGCAAGCGGCTTCTACGACTACAAGAACAGGAAGAACGACAACAACACGTTTACCGATGGTGACGGTTCGATATCCCAGAACCAGAGTCTCGAAGGCACTCTGCACTCGGCCGGCCTGAGCATGAACTACATGCCTCGCGACTACCTCAACCTTTATGGCAACCTTTATTGGATGCAAGACGACGTCTCGAACTACCTGTTCTCGAGCTCAGTCCAGCGCTGGAATCCGGCCGTCGCCTTTACCCTCGTCGACGAACCCAATTACAAGATCGACTCCTACGTGTTCAACTTCGGCGGTGACTGGGACGCCAGCGAAAAGCTCAACCTGAGCGCCAGCTACACCTACACCCGCTCGAAGGGTGATGTCGCCAGCGGCACCGTTTACGATCAGCTTGTTGCAGCCACCGGAACGATCGACTCGATAATCGACAACACCCTGCATTCGTTCGCGGTCGGAGGCGACTACCTGCTCAGTGAGAAGTCCACGATCAAGCTCAACTACATATACGATCGCTACAACGACGATGCCTACGACCTGCTGAGCGGCGGCGTTCACACGCTGGCGCTGGGGTTCGCGTATACGATGCAATAAGAGGCTGATCGCGGCGAGGTGCCGCTACGGAAGTTTCAGGAGCCCTGCCCCCAGGGTGATGCGGAGGTCGAGTCACCACAACATCCGCCACGGCGAGGGCGCCGCTTCCATCAGGAGCCCGCTTCTGCCTCGAGGGGATAAGCAGCGACTTGCCTGCTTGCGGGTTTGGTCGAGCGGCCAGTAGTTCCATCAGGGGGTCAGGGGGGTGAAGCGCACTGCGTGCAGTCGACGTTGCGGCATCACCCCCACCCTGCCCTCCCCCCTCAAAAGGGGGAGGGTGAAATTGTGGAGCCCCGCCTTTATGTCCGGCCAGGGTGCTCGGGGCGATGCGGCGGTCAAATCCCAGCTCAGCTTTGCAGCATCTCCACCGCGCACCTCATGACCCAGCAGGATTGAAAAGACCTGTTAACAGTGCCAATATTGGAGCATTCAATCGCACGGAGAAAACCCATGGCACACCAGATATTGGCAGAAACGACCGCCAGCGTTTCGGAACTGAAACGCAACCCGATGGCCACCGTCGCGGCCGGGGAGGGTTTTCCGGTGGCAATCCTTAACCGCAACGAGCCGGCCTTTTACTGCATTCCAGCCAAAGCCTACGAGGAATTGATGAATCGGCTGGAGGACATGGAATTGAATGCGCTCGCCGATAGCCGCATGAAGGATGGCAAGGCTCCGGTGCGGGTCGCGCTTGATGACTTATGAACTGAATTTCCATCCGGACGCGCTCGACGAATGGCGCAAGCTGGATAACTCAGTCCGAGTTCAATTCAAGAAAAAGCTGGCCGAGCGTCTGGAAAACCCAAGGGTTCCTGGTTCGCAGCTTTCCGGCCAAAAAGACCGTTTCAAAATCAAGCTGCGCAATGCCGGGTTTCGGCTGGTCTACGAGGTACGCGATCAGCAACTCGTGGTGCTTGTCGTGGCTGTCGGCAAACGTGAACGCAACACGGTTTATCGAACGGCAGCCTTAAGATAACGACTGCAGGAGAGCTGCAGAATCAACCCCAGCCTCACCCGGGGCAGACCCGGACCTAATCCAGGCTCAGCTTTGCAGCATCTCCGCCGCGCGCACGATGGCGCGCGCCTTGTTCTGCGTTTCCATCCATTCGCTCTCGGGCACCGAGTCGGCGACGATGCCGGCGCCGGCCTGGACGAACAGCGTGCCGTCCTTGACCACCGCGGTACGGATCGCGATCGCCAGGTCCATGTCACCGTTGAATCCCAGATAGCCGACTGCACCGGCGTAGATGCCCCGCTTGCTCGGCTCGAGTTCGTCGATGATTTCCATCGCCCGCACCTTGGGCGCGCCCGACACGGTGCCGGCGGGGAAACTGGCGCGCAACACGTCGAGCGCGGTCAGACCCGGCTTGAGCTTGCCCTCGACGTTGGAGACGATGTGCATGACGTGCGAGTAGCGCTCGATCATCATGTTCTCGGTGACCTTGACGCTGCCGGTGACCGCGACGCGGCCGGTGTCGTTGCGGCCCAGATCGAGCAGCTGCAGGTGCTCGGCGCACTCCTTGGGATCGGCCAGCAGTTCCTCGGCGAGGCGCTGGTCGTCCTCGCGCGTCAGTCCGCGCGGACGCGTGCCGGCGATCGGGCGCAGGGTGACGCTGTCGCCCTCGAGCCGCACCAGGATCTCCGGCGATGAGCCGACCACGTGGAAGCCGCCGAAGTCGTAATAGAACATGTAGGGCGAAGGATTGAGGCTGCGCAGCGCGCGGTACAGCGACAGCGGCGAGGCGTTGAACGGCCGCGACATGCGCTGGGAGAGTACCACCTGCATGATGTCGCCGGCGCCGATGTAGTCCTTGGCCTTTTGCACCGCCGCCTTGAACTCGGCCTCGCCGAACTCGGACCGCGGCTCATCCGTCGACAACTCCGGCTCGGCCGACAGATGCACGGGCGCATGCAGCTTCTCGGCCAGCTCGGCAAGACGCAGATGGCCCTGCGCATAGGCATCCGTCTGCATCGGGTCGGCGTGGGTGACAAGGTAGAGCTTGCCGGCGAGGTTGTCGAACACCGCCAGTTCCTCGGTAAGCATCAGCAGGATGTCGGGCGTGTGCAGCACGTCTTCCTTGCGTGTGGCAGCGAGGCGCTTTTCGATATAGCGAATGGTGTCGTAACCGAAGTAGCCTGCGAGGCCACCGGTGAAGCGCGGCAGGCCGGCGATCGGCGCAGCCTTGAAGCGCGCCTGGTAAGCGGCGATGAAGGCCAAGGGGTCGGGCAGGTTGTGCTCCTCGACCACCCTGCCATCGGTTTCCAGCGTCAGCAGGTGGTTGCGCACGCGGATCACGGTGCGCGCCGGCAGGCCGATGAAGGAGTAGCGGCCGAAGCGCTCGCCGCCGACCACCGATTCGAGCAGGTAGGAATACGGAGCGTTGGCGAGCTTGAGATACACCGACAGCGGCGTCTCGAGGTCGCCGGGCATCTCACGCACCAGCGGGATGCGGTTGTAGCCCTGGCGGGCGAGATCGAAGAATTCTTGTTCAGTCATGGCAGGGGTCAGGATCCAGGTGGCAGAGGTCAGGGTCCTCGTCGTTCCGGCGCTTGTCCCCGAAGGGGGAAAGCCGGAACCCAGTTCAATCAGGAAGCTGGACCCCGGCGTACGCCGGGGTGACGATCCGGGCGCGGAAGCAGGACCAGCGCCGCCATCGGCCACACGTTCCCTGGCCCCTGAAGTTCATGCCTTCACCACCATCTTCGACGCTTCGACCAGGCTCGGCACCACGGCGTCGAGATCGAGCTCGGCCACCGGACGGCCACGGTTGTAGCCGTAAGGCACGCAGAACACCGGGCAGCCGGCGGCGCGCGCGGCCTGGGTGTCGTTGAGCGAGTCGCCGATCAGCAGCAGTTCGGCCGGCTTAACCTTGAACACCTCGCACGCGTGCAGCAGCGGCAGCGGGTCGGGCTTGCGTTTCGGCAGGCTGTCGCCGGACAGGATCAACTCGAAATAGTCGAACAGGCCGGTGTCCTTCAGCAGCGGATGAGTGAAGGCCTCGGCCTTGTTGGTGATGCAGGCGATATGCACGCCCATCGCCTTGAAGGCATCGAGGCCCTCGACCACGCCGTCGAACGGACGCGAATGCAGGGATACGTGTTCACCGTAGTGCTTCTGGTACGAGGCGATGGCCTTTTCGAAAAGCGCCGGATCCGGCTCGGCGTCCATCTCGCCGGTCAGCACGCGCTTCACCAGTCGCGACACACCGTTGCCGATGTAGGTGGAAATGGTTTCCAGCGACGGGCACGGCATGCCCAGCTCGGCCATCATCAGCCCGGCGGCATGCGCCAGGTCCGGCGCAGTATTCAGAAGCGTGCCGTCGAGATCGATGACGACGGCTTTGATGTGAAGGGGGAAGGGGGAAGGGGGAAGGGTCGAACCCTCCACCCGCGACCCTTCACCCTTGAGCGCCTCAGGCGCGTGCCCTTCACCCTTCACAATCAGACTTTCGCCAGTTCGGCGCGCATGGCGGCGATGACGCTGTTGTAGCGCTGCGGGTCGCTGTCCTTGGCGGCGCCGAAAATGGCGGAGCCGGCAACGAAGGTATCGACGCCGGCACTGGCGACTTCGGCGATGTTGGCCGGGCCGACCCCGCCGTCGATCTCGATGTTCACTTTGAGTCCGCGGTCATCGATCATCTTGCGCACGGCGCGCGCCTTGTCGAGCACGTAGGGAATGAACTTCTGCCCGCCGAAGCCGGGGTTGACCGACATCAGCAGCACCATGTCGAGCTTGTCGAGAGTGTATTCCAGCACGTCGAGCGGGGTGGCGGGGTTGAACACCAGGCCGGCCTTGCAGCCGCTTTCCTTGATCAGGCCGATGGTGCGGTCGATGTGCTCGGAAGCTTCGGGGTGGAAGGTGATGTAGGTGGCGCCGGCTTTTGCAAAATCAGGAATGATGCGGTCGACCGGCTTGACCATCAGGTGCACGTCGATCGGGGCGGTGACGCCGTGCTTGCGCAGCGCCTCGCACACCAGCGGGCCGATGGTCAGGTTGGGCACGTAGTGGTTGTCCATGACGTCGAAATGGACGATGTCGGCGCCGGCGGCCAGGACGTTGTCGACTTCCTCGCCCAGCTTGGCGAAATTGGCGGAAAGAATGGACGGGGCGATGCGGTAGGTCATGGGAAGCTCCGGGATTGAATTGAAATAACGCGATATTTTAGCAGTTATGGGAGCAACGTCATTGCGTTAGAATCGTGGCTTCCGTACCCCCCGAGAGCGTCCCGTGGCAGAAGGCAAAAAGTACGAAATCAACATCAGCGTCACCACCAATTACCTGGAAGACCAGAGTGATCCGGCGTCGGACCGCTACGTGTTCTCCTACACCATCAACATCGCCAACGTCGGCACCGTGGCGGCGCAGCTGATTTCGCGCCACTGGATCATCACCGATGCCGACAACGTCACCCAGGAAGTGAAGGGCCTCGGCGTGGTCGGCGAACAACCCCTGCTGCGCCCCGGTGAATCCTTCGAATACACCAGCGGCACCGCGATGGCCACCCCGGTCGGCACCATGCGCGGCAGCTACCAGATGGCAGCCGAGGACGGCAACAAGTTCGAGGCCGAGATTCCCCAGTTCACGCTGTCGATGCCGAGGGTGCTGCATTAAGGGAGGCGCTCTGCATCCCCAGACACCTGAATTTCCAAGTGGGAGATTCTATGTCTCCATGCAAGTCCGGATAAGGCTGTGGCGTGCTTTTGTGGGGCCCCGCCCTCGGGGCAATCTAACGTTGGTGCCCAGCAAGCGCTGATCGCCCCGAGGCGGGGCTCCCACAACCCCCCGAGTGGGGGGATTGTTTGGGAGGAGTGCCCCGATTCCCCGCCCCTACTCCTCCCCCGCCGCCAGCCGGATCGTGTACTGCCCGGCCTTCTCGTCCCGCACCATCGCCAGCAGCTTGTGCTTCTGCGCGTCCTCCACCAGTTCCCTGAATGAGCGATAGCCGTAGGCCGACTCGGTGAATCCCGGACGGCGGCGCTGCATGGTGCTTTTCACCATCGAGCCCCAGATCTTCTCGTCCGACCCGCGCTCGGCGATCAGCGCCTCCACCGTTTCCACCAGGAAATCGAGCGCCCCCTGGCGGCGCTCTTCCTCGGTCCGCGGTGCGGCATCCTTGGACGCGCTGGCGGCCGGCTTCGCGGTCGGCGCCTTCTTCTCGACGCGCTTCTTCTTGGCTTCCTGCGCGCGCACCAGATCGTCGTAGAAAATGAACTCGTCGCAGTTGGCGCTGAGCAGGTCCGAGGTCGAGTCCTTCACGCCGATGCCGATCACGTACTTGTTGTTCTCGCGCAGCTTCGACACCAGCGGCGAGAAGTCCGAATCGCCGCTGATGATGACGAAGGTGTCGACATGCGACTTGGTGTAGCAGAGGTCGAGCGCGTCGACGACCATGCGGATGTCGGCCGAATTCTTGCCGGACTGGCGCACATGGGGAATCTCGATCAGCTCGAACGCCGCCTCGTGCATGGTCGACTTGAAATCCTTGTAACGGTCCCAGTCGCAGTAGGCCTTCTTCACCACGATGCTGCCCTTGAGCAGTAGGCGCTCCAGCACCTTCTTGATGTCGAACTGCGCGTACTTGGCGTCGCGCACGCCGAGCGCGATGTTCTCGAAATCGCAGAACAGCGCCATGTTGGTGATTTCGGGTTGTCCTGCCATGGGTGACCTCTCTGTTATTTGCGGGATGGCATCAGCCAGCCGCGTGAATTATTTCATTGCCGAGCGCAGCTTGATCGTCTCGCCGGCGACCATGAACGCACCATTGCCGCGATGGTGCAGCGTGCGCGGATCCTTGCGGGTTGGATCGACCCAGGCCTTGACCACTTCCAGCACGAAGAAGTTGTACTTGTTCACCCAGCCGCCGTCGGCGATGCGGCATTCGAGGCTGGCGTAGCACTCGTCGATGAGCGGCGCTTTGACCAGCTCACCGGAAACCGCCGTCAGTTTGTATTCGGCAAACTTGTCGACCTCGCGGCCGCAGGAGTTGCCAATTTTGACCACCTGTTTCGCCAACTCGACGGTCGGGATATTGATCACGCATTCGCGACTGGCGCGCAGCAGTTCGAAGCTGTAATTATTCGCGCTGACCACACAGCCCACCAGCGGCGGCTCGAACTCCATCATGGTGTGCCACGACTGGGACATGATGTCGGTGCGTCCCTTGTGCGCGGTGGTGATAAGCGTCACCGGCCCGGTTTCGAGCAGGCCGTAGGCTTTGGAGAGTGGCAGGTTGCGTTTGGCCATCCCTATGCTCCTTCATCAAGCATGCACAAACAAAAACCCCGCCTCACGGCGGGGTGGGTTTCTGAGACTGATCAGTCCCAATTATAAGTATCAGCCCGTGGCTTGTAGATCAGCTTCGGCAGGAGACGGGTGTCGTAAGGCAGAGCCAGATGATAAAGCCAGCCGTTCTTATCCGCATCGGTCAGCAGTCCGTCGTGGTTAAGGTCGACTGGGTCATCCTTGACAATCGGGGCACCCGTGGCCGAATCATAGCCAACTACTTGCGGCGCCTTGAGGTTAACGCCGACGAAGCCTTCCCACATGTTGCGGACATTGGTATAGCCAGCATCTGTCAGACGGTTGGCCGCGCCCACGCTGCGCACGCCGGTACGGCACATGGTGTAGATCGGGGTGTCCTTGTTCGGGACGATTTTCTTTACGTAATTCACGAAGTCATCGACATCTTGTGGAATCGTGGTGTCCGGCATGGTGCTAATACACGCACCATCCGGATAGCGGTCATTTTCAGGAAGTCCATCAGGATTTTTGCCGCCTATCACCTTACCGTCCGCATCCTTTGCGACAGCACCGTCAGGGCCAACATCCCAGCACGCTGAGTAGATAAAGGGCCAGGGCGCGTTGTAGGAATGCTCTGGATGACCCGCCTTGTATTCCGGTGTGCTGCGCACGTCGAGAATGACCGGGTGGAGCGAACGCTTGGTCCACTTGCCACGCTTGACGACCGTATCCACGAACGCTTGGGTATTGCTGATCTCGGAATGATAGATGCCGCATTCCACATTGACCCCGGACCGGCTTTCGTAGAAGCAAGGTGGATCGTCGGCCAAGGCCGAGGCAGAAAAAGCAGTGCCAAGCGCTGAAACGGCCAAGGCAACCAGGGTAGGTCTGATCGTGATGCTCATGCTGTCTCCTTTTCGTATCGTTGAAATTCAACCGCGGACCATCGCAGGTGCGAACTCGATCCGCAGTCGAGCAGCAGTATTCAACGATTCGGAGAACAGAACAAACAGTATTCCCTCATAAACTTATCAATCGCACCGATTTTCCGGCTAAGGACGACGTGCTCACTTCTTCATCGTCCACCAGACGATGAAGACGAACAGTCCCAGCGCGATGCCGGCTTCCAGAAGCAGCCAGCCCAGTCCTCGGGTATCCATTGTTATACTCGGCCTCACTCGAATTTTCCTGGTTCATCTTCACCCGTGATGTGGATGCGTGCAAGTCCCTGGCTGTTGTGTCTCCTGCTTTCCGCGTGCGCTGTCCAGCCGCCCGCACCACCGGTTCCACCGCAGCCTGTGCCGGTGCCCAAACCTGCCCCCATCACGGTCCCCAGTCCTGAGCCGGAACCCGTTGCCGAACCCATTGCCGAACCCCAGCCTGCGCCCGCCCCACCGCCACTGGTCCTGCCGACACCGACCCTGAATTACCCCACGCTCAAGCCGGTCGCCTGGGGCTCGGTGCAGTTCTGGCAGAGCGATGCGGTCGACGAAGCCTGGACCGCCTTCCTGCGCGGCTGCACGACGCTGAAAAAACGCAGCGCCTGGCAGGCGGTGTGCAGTGAAGCCGAGGCCATGCCGACGCCCGACACCGCAGCGGCGCGGGCATTTTTCCTGCGCGCCTTCCAGCCCTACGCCGCCAGCCAGGAGGACGGCAGTGCGGAAGGCATGGTGACCGGTTATTACGAGCCGCTGATCAAGGGCGACCGGGTGCGCACCCAGCGCGCGCGCTATCCGTTGTACGCGGCGCCCGACGACCTGATCACGGTGGACCTGGCGAGCGTCTATCCGGAGCTGAAAAGCCTGCGGCTGCGCGGACGTCTGGTCGGCAACAAGCTGGTGCCCTACTACACCCGCAAGGAAATCGAGAGCGGCACGAATGGCGGCAACGGCTTCAAAGGCAAGCCGATCGCCTGGGCCGAGGATCCTGTCGAACTGTTCTTCCTGCAGGTGCAGGGATCGGGCCGCATCGAGCTCCCCGACGGCAGCCACCTGCGCGTCGGTTATGCCGACCAGAACGGTTATCCCTACCAGTCCATCGGCCGCCTGCTGGTGGAGCGCGGCGAACTCAAGCTCGAACAGGCATCGATGCAGGGCATCAAGAACTGGGGCGCGAACAATCCCGACAAGCTGCCGGATCTGCTGGCCAGCAATCCCAGCTTCGTGTTCTTCCGGGAACTGCCCGATGGCCTGCCCGGCCCGCTCGGCTCGCTCGGAATCCCCCTGACGGCACAGCGATCGATCGCGGTCGACCCGAAGTACATTCCGCTCGGAGCGCCGGTTTTTCTTGCCACCACCTTTCCCTACTCGAACCAACCGCTGAACCGGCTGGTGATGGCGCAGGACACCGGCAGTGCGATCCGCGGCGGCGTGCGCGCGGATTACTTCTGGGGATTCGGCAGCGAAGCCGGCGAACAGGCCGGCAAGATGAAGCAGAAGGGCAGGATGTGGGTGCTGCTGCCCAAGGACTATCCGCTGACGATGGTGAAGACCAAGCTGAAGCCCTAGTCCAGAGCCTGGAAATCACCTTTGTCCAGACTGCAGATGAATCGGGTCGAGGCGCCACCACAGGAAATGTGAACACCAAGAATTGTGGGAGCCCAGCCCCCGGGGCGATTACTGAGATTGCTTTTGTGATGCCGTCGATATGCCGCAGTGAGCATTCGGGGCGAGGCGCCCCCACAGGTTGAGTCAGGTGCCTCTTCCACAGGCAAGCATGACGCTGCTTTTGTGTCGCGCCTTTATGCCCTGCCAGGGTGCTCGGGACGATTACTGAAGTGTCAATGGCGATGGCCATCGATTTGCCCCCGGGCTTATCGGGGCGATCCGAAGATGGTGCACCGCGAGCGCTGATCGCGGCGAGGGCGCCGCTCCCACAGGTGAAAGCAGTGGCCTTTTGTGGCCCGCCTCCGGGCCGATGGGTTGCTCTGCGCTTGGCTCAGCGCAACCGCCCCTCGTAGTCGTACTTCACCTCGATCAGGATGCGCGCTCGAACCGGCCGGCCATTGCGTTGCGCCGGGGAAAAACGCGCTTGCCGAAAGGCAGCGAGCGCGGACTCGTCGAACATCCCCTCCGGCGTTGACTCGACCACCTCAATATCGCTCACCCGGCCATCGGCCTCGAGCTTGATCTGCAGCTTGACGCTGCCGGACAGGCGCCGGCGGTCGGCCTCGGTCGGGTAGTCCGGGCGGATGTCGCGCAGTGCGCGCGGCAGCACGTCGACCTCGCGTGCGCTGTAGTAGGCCAGATCGACCGCGGTCGGGATTTCCACCAGCGAACGCTGAGATTCTTTTGCGGCCGTCGCGGGCGGCGACAAGGCGGGCAGCACCGATGCAGCGGGCGGCGATGGCAGCGCATCGGCTTCTGGTGGGGCGGGAGCGACTTCTACTGGCGCCGGCTCGAGATCGGCCAGGTCAGCTTCGACCGTCATCGGCTCCGGCTCGGAAAGGGGTTCGGATTCAGGTGCAGGCGCGGTTTCGGGTTCAAGCACTGGAACAGCCTTAGGCTCAGGCTTTTCCGGCTGTTCGGCCTCGACGACGGGAACTACCGCTGGGACGCTGCTTGTCTCAGGTTCACGCGTTTCCAGTCGGGCTTCGATCACCAGCGGCGCTGACGAGGAAGCCGGAGGCGCAAGCTGAATCAGTGCAATCAGCGCGCCGTGCAAGCCCAGCGAAAGCCACAAGGCGGTGAGGATTGGCCGCGTCCGTGTCGACAGGATCGGGGCTTGCGGCGTCCGGCTCACTGGCATGGATATACCGAAGGCACCAGCCGGATCGCTGGCCTAAAATAGGCGTCATAAACAACACAGGAGAGAGACATGAAAACGCTATTCATCGCGGGCTGCATCTTAGCATCGGCCTTGTGGGCCAACGCCTATGCCAATGGCGTCGTGGTCAGCAAGACCACCATCAAGGCAGCCGACGGTTCCGATGTCCCGGTCGAAATCGCCACGCCCCGCGGCGAGGGCCCTTTCCCGCCGGTCCTGTTCATCCACGCCAAGCGCGGCTACGAGGGCGACGAACGCGCCCATATCCAGGAACTGGCGGCGCAGGGCTTCCTGGTCGTCGCGCCCGACTGGCAGAGCGGCCGCTTCATCGAGCGCTGGCCCTCGGCACACAATCCCGAGACCGAAATGGACGTCGAGGCCGGGCTCGACTACCTGATGTCACTGCCCAACGCCTGCAAGCAGCCGGTCGGCATCGTCGGCCTGTCGCGCGGCCCCTACTACGCCATCCGCCTCGCCGCCAAACGCGGCCCGGACATCGCCGCCATCGTCAGCTATTACGGCCACATGCAGAACCCCAACGCGCCCGAACCGGACCAGCTGTTCCGCATCGCGCCCGAGGTGATGCAGTTCACCACGCCCATCCTCTTCCTGATCGGTGAGCAGGATTTCGAACTGCGCCGCATCAACGGCGGCCGCGCGTTCTATGCATTATGGGAACGCGGCGTGCCGGTGGAATACCAGGTCTATCCGATGGCACGGCGCGCGTTCGACTTCCGCCCCGACCAGACCCCCGAGGAGAAGATCGCCAAGCGCCACGCGCGCGAGCGGGCACAAGCCTGGCTGGTGAAGTGGATGAATTTGACGCCGGAAATGCGCTGTCAGTGAAAAGGGTCGAGCAACTCGAATTCGGCCAGACCAGTCCCACCCGAACCGGTTGAGAAAATGATGATTTCACCGCGCGCCTTTGCACTGCTGCTGGCCGTGCTGGTCTGGCAAGCGGCGCATGCCGAACAGGTCTACAAATGGGTCGACAGCGAAGGTCGGGTGACGTATTCATCCACCCCGCCGCCGGCCGGAGCCAAGGCCGAAGCCGTGGCCAAGCCGCTGCAGCCCTCGCGTGAGGAAATCCAGCAAAGCGAGGAACGGGTCAAGCGCGAGGAAGCGCAGGCTCGCGAACTGGAGCAGCAGCGCCTCGAACATGAGGCCGCGGAGCGTGAGAGAGAGGCCGAGGAAGCGCGGCTTCGCGCCTTGCAGACTCCAGTGCCGCCCGTCGTGATCGAAAAACCGGTGTATGTGCCGCAACCGATGACGTATCCGCCGGTCATGGCGCCGCCACCCCGCCCTGCCCCGCCGCCAAGACCAATCCTCATTCCTGTTCCGCGTTGAAGTACGTGGGGTAGATGAGGCCGCAGGCCGGTGCGTGGTTGCTGCCACTTGAGTGGCTTGCAACCACGGCCTCCCCCTTGCGGGGGTCATCCGCCACTATGGCTGGACTGCTGTCCGTTGGCCGGGGGTAGCCCGGCCAATCGTCAGTGGTTCTGCGATTACCTTCAACATTACAACCAACGTGGCGGATAACGACCTGCGGCCTCATCCACCCTACCTCCACCGCGACAACGAACACCCCACCCTCGGCGCCCTGTTTTGATTCAATCCGCCGCCCCGATGCACCACAAGCGATCAGCCCGAACCAGTCTCCGCAACCTAACAAACCCTCCAAGCAATTGATAAATAAGCAATCTTCAAGCTGGCACGGCATATGCTAATTCCCAAACTGAGTATCCTTTCCGCAAGGTCTGGTTGCTCAGGCAGTCTCCTCCGATTTAGCGGCCTCTCCGGAGGCCGCATTTTTTTCGGCCTGCTACG
>Ga0209703_1000141_pt1 | contig 17912 bp, 18 predicted proteins | sample PPLLak12cMay2015_2_FD_187256 | JGI IMG/M metagenome (GOLD analysis project Ga0209703, IMG submission 187256) | Freshwater sediment microbial communities from Prairie Pothole Lake near Jamestown, North Dakota, USA - PPLs Lake P8 Core (1) Depth... | ecosystem: Environmental > Aquatic > Freshwater...
GTTCGCGACGGAAGTGAAAATTTTCCAGACGATGAGGGAGCTAGAGGCTCTGGATGAGACGGTGAATCGCTTCATCCTTCAAAATAAAGTGAAGAGGGTAATTTCCGTCAGTGACACGACCACGACGGACGATACCGGTGCCACGATTGGATTGGTAAGGGTTTTAACCTATGAACGATAAGAATTAAATACGAAGCACTAAATCCGAAATTCGAAACAAATTCAAATGTTCAAAATTCAAATGTTTTTGAACTTTTTTCGTACTGCAAATTTAGCATTTGGTCATTCGAGATTGTTTCGGATTTCGATATTCGAGTTTCGGATTTAAAACTCCTCATAACCCCCGTGCTGCTATGTTTCATACAAATATTGGGGAGCAAACAACGAAAGGACGACATATGATACAGTGGGAATATCAAATTACGATTCATGAACTTCCAGAACCTAGGGCAGAGCAGCAGGAGACCACCATCGACTGCGATCAGAATGGTCTTTGTTTTGTCCACGATGCCTTTCAAGTAGGGATCGGTTGGCTAGAAGACCTCTTCAGTGAAAAAGGAAAGAAGGGTTGGGAACTGGTTCAATCGGGATATCATCATCGGCAGCTTCTCTGTATATGGAAAAAGAAGAAGGAAGGCAGGAAGAAAGTCTGAAGACGTTCATCCTTTCCCAGATTGAAGAGAAAGGCCCCATCCCCTTCTCTCAATTTATGGACTGGTGTTTATATCACCCGAGTTATGGTTATTACGCCTCGGAACGAACGAAAATAGGAAAGGATGGAGATTATTATACCAGCGCTTGTGTTCACCCTCTCTTCGGACACCTGATCGCAAAACAACTCGTACAGATGGCAGGGATTTTGGGAGGAGAGGCCTTCGATGTCATCGAAATGGGCGGAGGGAGAGGGTTTCTCTGTCAAGATATTCTCGACTGGTCTAAAAGGAATTCTCCCTCGTTCTATGGGCGGCTCCGGTATCATCTCATTGAAACGGCTCCTCATTTCCTAAAAGAACAGAAGAAGAGGCTCGCGATTTGGGAAGAAGAAGGAAAGGTCTTCTGGCTCCCTTCGGAAGCCTTTGAGGCACGGAAGGTTCAACGGGAGGGATGCTTTCTTTCCAATGAGCTGGTCGATGCTTTCCCTGTTCACCGGATCGTCTTCGATCACGGAAAGGTTAAAGAAAGCCATGTCACTCAACAGAATGGGGAACTGGTTGAACAATGGGGGGACCCTTCTGACCCGAGGATTGAGGGTTATCTCCAATCCATGAAGGTCACGCTTCGGGAAGGCCAAAAGGCTGAGGTGAATCTGAAGGCGTTGGACTGGATGGAAAAGATAGAAAGCTGTTTGAAGAAGGGATTTGTCTTGACGATCGATTATGGATATCCCGCTGAAGAACTCTATGCGCCTTACCGAAGGGAGGGAACGCTCCTCTGCTATCATCGCCATCAGACCTCCGAAAAATTTCTTGATCGACTGGGAGAACAGGATATCACTTCCCATGTCAACTTCACGGGACTGATCCGTAAGGGAGAGGAAGTGGGGCTCCATTTCACCGGCCTTGTTCCCCAATATCAATTCCTCATGGGGCTAGGCCTTCTTCAGGAGATGAAATCCCTTGGAGGAAAGCTTTCTGAAGTGGACGGATTGAATCTTAGACTTACCTTAAAGCATCTGATTGAACCGGAAGCAGGAATGGGCGAGGTCTTCAAGGCATTGATTCAGCATAAAGGGATCGAGAACCCCCGGCTGGATGGGCTGAGAGGATTACGGGACATAACGGTTTGAGGATTGAAGGTTTAGGTATTTGGAGGAATCGATGAAGGTGTTAGGGCTCTTCGGTAGCCCGAGAAGGGGGGGCAATACAGAAATTCTTCTGGAAGAAGCCCTTAAAGGAGCAGAGAGGGAGGGAGCAGAAATCGAGCGTCTTTATCTGAGCGACCTGAAGATCACTCCCTGTACAGAGTGCCATGGGTGTGATGAGACGGGAGATTGTGTCATTCTCGATGAGATGCAGAAGATCTACCCAAAATTATTAGAGGCAGACATTATTATTCTCGCCTCACCGATCTTCTTTTATGGGGTCACGGCCTGGGCGAAAGCCCTGATCGATCGAAGTCAAGCCCTTTGGGCGAAAAAATATCTTGTCAATGATCCTTCCATGGGAAAGAGGGGGAAGAGGAGAAAAGGGTTCTTTATCTCTGTGGGAGCCACAAAAGGGCAGAAAATTTTTGAGGGAGCCATTCTGACGGTGAAATATTTTTTTGATACCCTCAATGCAGAATATACGGGCGAATTGCTTTATAGAGGAGTCGATGGAAAGGGTGAAATCTTAAAACATCCAAAGGCCCTCGAGCAAGCGAGGGAAGCCGGGAGGAAGCTCGTTCTAGCCGCATGAAGCCCAGACTGAATGTCATTTGGAACGAGATCTATTGCAAGCGATGCCTGCTCTGTGTGGAGGTCTGTCCCGTTCAAGTCCTTTCTTCAGAAATGAACGAGATCCTGGAAAAGGAAGGATGTATCCGCTGTTATCAATGCGAACGTTATTGCCCGGATATTGCCATTGAAGTGATGGATGAGTGAGAAAAACGAAGTTCAGAGTTCGGAGTTAGGAGTTCGGAGATCTGTTATGAAATTGACAAGGCTGGAGAGATGAAGCAACTTGTTTCTGGAAATGACGCCATTTTCGAAGGAGCCTTCCGGGCCGGCACCACTTACTTTGCCGGCTATCCCATCAGTCCGACTTCAGAAATCCTTCAAAGAGCTGCCCTCCGATCTGAGGAAGATCCGAAGTTCCACTTCCTTCAGGCCGAAGACGAGATTGCGGCCGCCATCGCGACCATTTCCGCTTCCTTGGCCGGTGCGAAGGCCTTCACAGCCACCTCAGGACCGGGGTTCTCACTCATGCAGGAGGCCCTGGGATGGGGCCATGTGGTGGAGGCTCCCTGCGTCTTTGTCAACTCCATGAGAGTGGGACCCTCAACAGGCATGCCCACCCAGCCTGCCCAATCGGACCTGCTTCAGATTAAGGCAGGAAGTGCAGGAGATTACTATCCGATCGCCTTCTATCCCCATTCCGTGGAAGAATGTTTTCGTCTGACCGTGACGGCCTTCAATGCAGCAGAAGAGTCTCTCTCACCGGTCATCCTCCTTGCCGATGCCTTCCTTTCCCATCTCTATGAGCTCGTCGATCTGGAGCAGATCAAAACTGAAATCGTTCCCCGCTCCAAAGGACCCCTGGGCAAAGGCCAGAGGCTCTTCACTGGAACAGCCCATGATAAGATCGGAAATGTGAAAACGAGTGATCCTGTGATTTACCGAGAATGGCTTGGAGAATTGAAAGATCGCCACCTCCGGGTCGCCGAAAAATATCCTCTTTTTGAGTATCTTCCCTGCAAAGATTCGAATATCCTCCTCATTGCTTTTGGGATTACTTCGAGGATCATTTCCGCTTTAAAAGAACGGTTCTCCATTTTCAGACCGATCCGCATCTATCCGGTCTTGGAGAAAGAGTTGAGGGAAGTGACGCAATCCTATCCCCGGATCATTGTGATCGAAGGCAGTGACGGACAATATGCGAGTTGGGTGGAATGGGCCATCGGAAGAAAGGTGATGAAAGTCCCCTGTTTGGGAGGGGGATTCAAATTGAAATGGATTCAGAGCCAGATCGAAGATCGATTGAGGGGAGAGGGGAGATGATGGACCGTTCTTATAAAGAGCTCCTCAAAATGAGGCGTTTCCCTCATACCTGGTGTCCTGGCTGTGGCATCGGCTCTGTTCTCAAAAATGTGGCTATGGTGATGAAGGAACTCGGCTGGAATGATAAAAATACCGTCGCCGTGTCAGGAATCGGGTGCTCAGGAAGGATGAGCGGCTATATGAACCTTGATGCAGTCCACACGCCTCACGGAAGGGCACTCACAGCGGCAGAGACGATCAAGACAGTGCGCTCGGACTTAAATGTCGTTGTCCTCTCAGGAGATGGGGATTTGGGAAGCATTGGAGGGAACCATCTGCTCCATACCTCTCGGAGAAATCCGGATCTCACAGTTTTTTGCAATGATAACGAAATCTATGGACTGACGGGCGGCCAGGCTGGACCGACGACACCTCAGGGAACAAAGACGATCACCTCCCCCCGGGGGGAGCCCTACCTGCCCCTTCGATTGGGTCGCATTCTCACCCAACAGGCCCCGTACTTTTATGCTCGAACAACTGTCTATCACCTTAACCATTTCAAAAATTGCATTCGGGAAGCCCTCCTCTGGAAGGGATTCAGTTTTGTCGACATCATCAGTGATTGCAGCGAGTTGAATGGACGGCGCTTGGGATTCAAAACCGCTCATCAGATGTTCAAATGGTTCGATGAACGATTCCATATCGTTGAGGGAGTAAGGGACCATCTTCAAGAAGATGAACTTGGGATTGCCAAAAGGGAAGTGGAAGAAGTTTTAAAACCAAAAGAAGAGGCTAAGGCTAAGGTTGAGGTTGCGGCAGAACAACTGAAACCCTTCACCCTCGACGAACTCCAAACCTTTGATGGCACAGAAGGGAAGCCGATTTATGTGGCCTATAAAGGAAAGGTCTATGACCTTTCCAAGAGCCCTCTCTTCCAGGGAGAGAAGAGAATGCGGTGTCATATTGCAGGGAAAGATCTTACCAAAGATATTGATATGGCACCCCATGGAGACGATCTCATCTTTAAATTTCCACTGGTGGGGAGATTGAAATAAGCTCCCTTTAAGAGAAAGGGGGATATGACTACCCCTCCCTTTGGCAAAGTCGGTACGACTCGAAACCGAGGGAGGCTGGGAGGGATTTAATGAAACGAATCGTTTTTACAGGCGTAGGAGGCCAATCGGTCAGGATCATTTCCCATGTCCTCGCCATGGCGTTGAAGGAATTGGGTTATGAGGTTGCCCTTCTCTTCGATTATGACTCTTCCATCCGGAATCAGCGAATCAGTGGTTATCTCACCTATGACCGAAACCCGATTGAAAATCCAATGATCGATGAGGCGGATGTTTTGGTACGGCTTCATGCAAAAGGGGATCAACTCATTGCTCAGAAGACGATCTGTGAGACGGGTCTCTGCACGGATGAGGAGGTTCCTTTCGGGAAGATGGGGATTGAGAAGTTTGGTCAGATGATCTTTGGCAATATGATCGCCCTCGGCCGGCTTCTCCGTTTGATCGATATTGATATTTCCCATATCGAGTTGGAGAAATTCTTACCCAAATCCTATCTCAAAGAGAATCTGAAAGCCATTCAAGTGGGTTATGATGTCAATCTGTTCGAAGACTGACCCCCTCACCCCACCCTCTCCCCTTGGGGGAGAGGGAAAGGGTGAGGGGAAAAGGGAGGTGATTAACATGACGCAATGGAAATGTTCGAATTGTGGTTATGCATTTGGGTCTGATACAGTACCTGAACGATGCCCATCCTGCAAGCAGGCCTGTACCTTCAGCGACGTGACCTGTTACATTCCGGATTGTGGAGGACCTGGGAATATGGATCCGAGGCTCGTGGGAAAAAAGGATAAACCCATCAATGAATAGAAAAGAGCTATTCCCAATTTCAAAATGGGATTCTGAAACGAGTTCAGAATGACATTCTTGGCATGCCGAACCAGGTCCTGAACTTAATTCAGGATCTAAGGATTTCGGCATCTCATAAGTGAAATTTGAGCGTTGACATTAAACCTGGCGGTTAAGAAGACATATGGAATAAAAAATAGTCAGTGATTAAATTATCAATTGAAGATTGGAGGTAATGAAGATGCGCCTTAAAGGTAAAAAAGTAGTGATTTTAATTGAGAATAATTACCAGGATTTAGAGTTCTGGGTCCCATACTACCGTTTAAAAGAAGAAGGGGTAGAGGTCACGGTGGTGGGGTCCGGGAGCAGCCGCACCTATACGAGCAAGTACGGCTATCCGGTAGAAGTAGAGAAAGAGGCGAAAGATATTGATGTGTCTAAATACGACGGGGTTGTCATCCCTGGAGGCTATGCTCCCGATCTCATGAGACGATATCCGGACATGGTCAGGATTGTCAGGGAGGCACATCAAAAAGGCAAGGTGATTTCTGCCATCTGCCATGCAGGCTGGATGCTCGTCTCAGCAGGAATTCTAAAAGGAAAGAAAGCGACCGGTTTTTTTGCCATCAAAGACGATCTGGTTAATGCAGGAGCCAATTATGTGGATGCGGAGGTGGTCCGAGACGGGAACCTGATCACCTCGCGAAAACCGGATGATCTGCCTGCCTTCTGCAGGGAAACGATCGAGGCTCTGGCGAAATAAGATGATCATTGGAAAGGAGGAGAAGCATGGGAAAAGGAGCAAAGGAGACCATTGCGTGCCATCATTGCGGGGCTGAAGCAGATATTACTCTTGAAGGATTTGAAGGAGTCAAGGATGTCGTTCGAAGGACGAAAAAAGCGGTCTGTAAATCCTGCGGTCAAGAGGTCGAAATGGAGATGAGCCCAAAAGAGACCTACGCCTGTCATCATTGTGGGGCCGAGGCCGATATGACCCTCGAAGGTTTTGAGAAAGTGGAAGACGTCATCAAAAGGGAAAAAGGGCTTACCTGCAAAGCCTGCGGGAAAGACGTCTCATGGACAGAAGGGGAAGATATCAAAGCGGTCAAGGTGGCCATTGAAGCGGAGAAGGAAGCCTATCAGAATTATTCAAAGCTCGCCAAGAAGACGAAAAATCCTAAAGGGAAAGATATGTTTCAACAGCTCTCCGAATTCGAGGTGAACCATTATCAGAAGTTAAAGACCCTTCTCAAAACCCTTCAGGAGAAAGGGGAGTGGATTCTCTATGAAGGAACAAACCTAAAGAAGAAATCCATTCCCGTGAAGGCCGAGAAGCCGAAAGGCCAAGAGCAACTGACGGACATGGACGCTTTGAAAATAGCCGTCCGGGAGGAGAAAAAAGCAGAGGCTTTCTATCGGTCGATGGCTGAATTGACCAGGGATGCCCGAGGAAAGGATATGTATAAACGCTTGGCCAATGAGGAAGCCCTTCACGAGAAGGTATTGAACGACCAGTATTATAGTCTTCATAATACGGGTATTTGGAGCTGGGGAGATTAAACGGCATAGCGCATAGAGCAGAGAGCATAGGGAATATGAAGACACCAAATCCCAAGTAGCCGCAGGCTTTAGCCTGCGTTAATATCAGGATCAAAAGTAGGCGCAAGCTTTAGCTTGCGTATACTGGCAGTTAAGGATTATGGAAGAGCACGATCACGAACACGAACAGAAAGAGAAGAAGTTCGAAGGCAAGTCGAAGATCATCGTCAATATTGACACCATCCACTGTGCGGATTGTGCCTTGAATATTGAACGGTCGGTCGAGCATCTTCCAGGCATTCTTTCTGCTGAAGTAAGTTACGTCCTCTCCTCAGCCACCGTCTACTATGATCCCCATCGAGTGGAATCAGATCAGATCAAAAAGGCGATCACCAAACCCGGTTATGTGGTCAAAGAGACCCTCGCAGAGAAGACCCGAGCCTTCTGGAGGGAAATGAGACACTCCATCTTCATGGTCACCTCTGGAATCACCCTTGGTCTCTCCTGGATTTCGGGATGGATTGGTTTAGGCCCCACCTACCTCCCGACGGTTTTTGCCATTGCTTCCTTGATTCTTGGAGGTTATCCCATTCTGAAGAGTGCGATCAAGGCGCTCTTCATTCCAGATTTAAATGTGGATACTCTTGTCTCCATTGCAGCCATCGCAGCAACCTCGGTCGGTGCCTATCAGGAAGCGGCAACAGTTATTTTCATCATGCTCCTGGGCGAATTCCTGGAGCACCTCACGGTTGGAAAGGCTCGAAGAGCCATAGCCTCTCTGATCCAACTTACTCCAAAAACAGCCTGGGTCCGAAGAGAAGACCAAGAGGTTCAAGTTCCCATCGAGGAAGTAAAGGCCAAGGAGGTTGTGATTGTTAAGCCGGGTGAGAGAATTCCCGTGGACGGGAAAATTATTTCTGGCTGTGGTTCGATCAATCAATCCATGTTGACAGGAGAGTCGATTCCGGTTGATAAGGGGATGGGTGATCGGGTCTACTGCGGAACGATCAACGAAGCTGGCTCCTGTGAAATTGAAACAACACAGGTCGCTGAAGATACAAAGCTGGCCCAGATCAAACGGCTGATCTTGGAGGCACAGGCAGAGAAATCGCCCACCCAGAGGGTAATGGACCGCTTTGCACGGTACTTCATCCCGGCCATCCTCCTGATCGCCCTTGCCACTTTCCTCATTACAGGAGACCCCATCCGATCGATTACCATTCTTATCGTCGCTTGTCCTTGTGCCCTTGTTCTGGGTACGCCCACGGCTGTGGTGGCCGCCATTGGAAATGCTGCCCGTCAGGGCATCCTGATTAAAGGGGGTGTCTTCCTTGAACAGATGGGAAGGTTAAAAACCCTCTTGATGGATAAGACCGGAACCCTAACCCACGGAAGACCAAAAGTGGTTGAGATGAAAGTCTTCGATGGACCCGATGAGAAAGAGGTCCTTTATTGGGCGGCCATTGCGGAGAAACGTTCTGAACACCCTTTGGCCAGAGCGATCACGGAGAAGGCGGACGAAATAGGTCTCACCATTCCCCATCCTGAGGTCTTTGAGAATTTCAGGGGGAAAGGGGTGAAGGCCAAGCGGGATTCCAGGACCATTATCGTGGGTCGTGCTGAATGGCTGGCAGGGGAGGGGATCGAAATACCCGATTCGGTCAAGGAACTGTTAAAAACAAAGGAATCTAAAGGAATGACTTCCCTCCTCGTTTCGCTGGATGGCCGTCTCCTGGGCACCGTTTCCATTTCAGATACACTGAGGGAAAGGGCTAAAGCGACTATCGACAAGATCAGGGGAGAAGGAGTATCTGAAATTTGGATGCTCACCGGAGATAGTGAGGAAGTAGCCAACCGGATTGGAAACGAATTGGGTATAAGGTATGAGGCGAGACTTCTTCCCGAAGATAAGGTGAAGATGGTGAAGGAGTGGAAGAGAAAAGGTGAGGTGGTGGCCATGGTCGGCGATGGTGTGAATGACGCTCCGGCCTTGGCCGCTGCGGACATCGGTATCGCCATGGGGGCCGCTGGTACGGACGTGGCGATTGAAACAGCCGACATTGCATTGATGACTGATGAAATCGAGAACATTCCTAAAGCCATTCGGCTTTCCCGAAAAGCCCTTCACGTGATCAAGGAGAATCTCGTCTTCGCCATCGTCTTTAATACGGTATTGGTTATTCTTTCAGCCCAGGGATGGGTGACCATGATTCTGGGCGCTGTCATGCATCAAGCGAGTTCCCTCCTTGTCATCCTCAACTCGATGCGATTGTTAAGAAAAAGTATTTAATCCCTCAGTCTCGTGGGGTAGGGGTGACTTCAGCCTGCCTGCGCGAAGCCGCTTCGGCGAAGGCAGGTCGCCCTAAATAGGGAGGCTAAAGCCTCCCCTACCCACGGATAGCACCTGTAACCGAGGGATTACAAAAGTATTTAATTTTGTCTTGACCAAAGGAAGGCTATTCCGTAAAATGGCAAAAGTTTCACAAATCATTCGGGGCTGAAAAAGGAACCAAAGGGGAAAGGAGAGATTATGGAAGAGAAACAATTTAAAGAAATCATCAAATTTGCCATTGATAAGGAGATCAGATCTTATGATTTCTACACGAGTGCCAGTCAAGTGGCTAAATACTCTGGCGCAAAAGAACTCTTTTCCGATTTAGCGAAGGAAGAGGTAGGGCATCGGAAAATGCTCGAGAAGCTGGACATGGAAAAAATAGCCAAGGTAAGGATTGAACCTGTCCCTAATTTAAAAATAAGTGATTATATGGTCGACGTGGAGTTTAAGCCCGATCTCTCCTATGCGGATATCCTCCGGGCAGCCATGAAGATGGAGGAACGGGCCCTCAAGCTCTATACGGATATGAAGGAATCAAACAAGGATAAAGATTTGAATAAACTCTTCACATTATTAGCCAATGAAGAAGCCAAGCACAAACTGAGATTGGAAAAGATCTACGACGAAGAAATCCTCAAATAATTGCGAGGTGCATGCCCCCCCACCCTCTCCCTCCCCCTCGAGGGGGAGGGTTGGGGAGGGGGTGAGCCCTATGCCCTGTGCTCTTTGCCCTCTACGTTTCTAAATTTGAATTCAGAATCGGAGGCGGAAATGGAAAAATGGAAGTGCATTGTCTGCGGTTATATCTATGATCCGGGAAAAGGTGACTCTGACGGAAATATTCCTCCAGAGACCCCTTTCAATAAAGTTCCTGACGACTGGGTCTGCCCGGTTTGCGGGGCGCCAAAAGATATGTTCGAAAAGGCCTAAGAGGAGTGGCCCGTATTTTCCTGTGAATTCCGTCGAAATGTTCTAAGTCAGCTTTCTAAAAATTGAGCATCGCGAAACTAACGGGGTCGATTCATCGCCCTATTGCAGCGATATAGAATAGAAAGGACTTCGAATGGTTGCTCGATTTCAGGGAAAGTTGGAACTCCGAGGGGTTCGAGAAATTCTTTGCATTCATCCATGGATTGCTTCTCCGCACTAAAGCTAACCAAGATAGGTTTATCCGGGAACTTCTTAGCCAATTTTATAATGAAATCGAAAGGCGGGACACCCGTGTCCTTCGTGAGCATGAGAACCGGAACCACAGCATCGATGTTTGGATCTTTAAGTACTGCTTCCATGCCCTGTCCATATCCGTATTCGACCCCTTGAACAGAAGCAGACGCCCATATATCGACCGGATTTCGCATACGGATGTAGGGAGGGCTGATTTCTTGAAGCCTCTGAACGGTCTCCTTCTCCAATTCTGGTACTTCCAGGCCAAGGCTCATGCAGAGGTCGGAGAGAACCACCAGCATAGCCCCGGAGGGTGTCAAAAAACTGACCCGGTTTCCTTTTGGCAAAGGGAGCATCGAAAGTGCTTTCCCCGCAAGAATCAGGTGGGTATATTCACGGACTCGAACAATGCCAGCCTGACGGAGCATACCGTCAATAATACGGTCCTCTGCAGCCATGGCAGCCGTATGAGCGACAGCAGCATGTTTACCAGCCTCTGTAATACCTCCCTTTAGCATGACAATAGGCTTTCGTCGGGTGACCTCCCGTGCTATCTCCAAAAAGCGTCTTGGCTTTTTTAGGCTTTCAAGGTACATGATGATTGCAGTCGTTTCGGGGTCATCGGCCAGATACTCAAGAGCCTCACTCTCCTCGATGTCTATTTTATTTCCGAGGCCAATCACGCGTGCAACCCCAAAATGCTCACCCGTCAGAATGTATCTCATCGTGTGAGTGGCAAAATTACCAGTTTGTGCAAGATAGGAAACCTTGCCACGCCGTATCTTTCCCTGAGGAAACAAGGACGATGTAAACTGATGGGGGGTTGACGTGTGACCCGAAGTATTAGGCCCTATAACACGAATCCCTTTCTCTCGAATAATGGCAATCAGCTCCTGCTGGATTTCCGTTCCGTATTCGTCTACTTCCGCAAACCCACCTGCTTGGAGCACCACATGTCGTATGCCTTTTTCAGCACACTCTCGAAGGGCTTGTGGAGTTTCTTTTGCGGGGAGAACGATGATCGCTAAATCTATTCCTTCTGGCAAGCTGGCAATGGATGGATGCACTCGTATTCCCAGGATCTCCCCCCCCTTTGGGTTAACCAAAAAGAGTTTACCCGTATAGCCATTAGCCAGGATGTTTCGTACGACAACATTTCCCGATTTGCCTGGATTAGCGGAGACTCCTATGACCACAACGCTATCAGGTTCAAAAAACCCAGAAAATTTCCCTTTCATCATCCCTTCTCCACACCGTTGCCCCTCACCCCATCCCTCTCCCCAGCGGGGAGAGGGGAGGGTGAGGGGCTCATTTGACAGGGGGTATTAAGGGTGAACACAAATGGAGCTCAGGGGTCAATGGTCCCGGCGGACTTCAGGACAACAAGAGCATCTACAGATACAGGCTTCCCATCTGGTCGAATTTTTAGGGGATTGATGTCAACTCCAACCACCTCCTCATATTGAAGCCCAATTTCACCAAGAGCTACAAGCGTTCGAGATAGTACATCCAGGTCAACGGCGTATTCTCCCCTGAAGGGTTCGAGGATCTTTCGACTCCGAATTTCTTGGATCATTTCCTTGGCATCCCAAGAGGTAAGAGGAGCAATTCGGAAGACAACATCTTCAAGAACTTCGGTGAGCACCCCTCCAAGACCGAACATGACGCATGGACCCAATTGGGAATCCCTTGTGAGTCCACAGACAAGTTCTCGGTGACCCAGTACCATTTCTTGAACCAATAGGGCTTCACATCCTTCAATCTTAAGAAGACGTTGGCCCTCTTTCTTAACCTCTCCTTTTCCTCTGAGATTCAAAACAACGCCCCCTGCTTCAGTCTTGTGAGTCAGATGGGTCCCGCATGCTTTTAGAACGACAGGAAAACCGATCTTTGGGGCTTCGGCCGCGGCTGAATCAGCATCAGACACAATGGTTTCCTGGCAAACCGGAATCCCGAAGTTTGAAAGAAACCGTTTTGAATCATACTCGCTTAGAGCTGATTGACCTTTTGCTAAGGCCTCTTGAATCAAATTCGAGGAACGTTTCATGCTAGGTCATTCCTTCCATATGGGGTACTGCCCCATCCTTTATCTGATCGCGAATTCAAAGTCAAGGATCACGCTGGACTTTAAAGGCTTTTGACAATCCGGATATAATAGAGGTCTCCCCGGACGACGTTGTGATATCAAGTATTCGCTCGCGGTCCGATTTTAACACCACCAATCACCATCGCATTTTCAGCGACGAAGGCTGTCGGGGCTCCCCTTTCTCATCACTGTTTAATCATTTCGTCATAAAGACCGCGTTTATCGATGATTCTTTTTGCTTTAAACTCCGTTCTTTCCAGACGATCGGGTTCCATCATTTGAACAATGGACCGAAGCCCTCGTGCTTTCAATTCGGATTCGAGCTTTTTCTGTAATTGAGGAATCCTTTCGGGGTCGATCCCTTTCACGTATTCTGCCTGGACGATCATTTCATCCATGGTCTTTTCCCTAGTAATGACAATTCGGTACTCATCTCCAAATCCTTCGATTCCCCGGATCACATCTTCTATGGCGCTGGGATAAACATTCTCGCCTCGAATGATGAACATATCATCTGCCCGGCCATAGATCCCTTTGGGTAAACGGGGATAGGTTCTTCCACAAGGACACGGATCGTTTACCCACATAGAGAGGTCCCCCGCCCAAAAGCGAATCATCGGCTGTGAGGTCCGTTCCAAATGGGTATAAACGGTGACCCCTTCTTTTCCGTAAGGGACGCTCCTTTTGGTAACGGGATCGACCAATTCGGAATAGACAATATCCTGCCAGAAATGCATCCCTTTCCGATGTCCACACTCACAGTTGGCCATCCAGGGGGACATTTCCGCTGTGGAACCCGCGTCGATACAAATGCCGCCGTATGTTTCCTCAATGCGCTTCTTGGTGGAGGGAACGCCCGCTCCCGGCTCCCCCGAGAAGAAAAGAATACGGAAGTTAAAATCCTTCGCTGGATCTATCCCTCTCTCCTTTGCCCGTTCAGCGAGATAGAGGCTGTAAGAAGGTGTTCCATAAAAGATCGTTGGTTTCACTTCTTTCATCCATTCAATCGCTCGATCTGTCTGACCGGGGACGCCCGCCCCGAAAGGAAATGCGACCGCCCCAAGGCGCTCCGCCCCAAGGAGAGCTCCCCAGCTTCCCCAATAGAGGCTGAAAAAGGAGCCGATGAAGACAATATCCTGCTGGCGAATTCCGAAACCCCACATCGTTCTTGCATGCGCTTCGGCAATGCGGTCCATATCTCCCTTGCTGATGCCGAATGCAGTTGGTTTTCCTGTGGTCCCCGACGTCCCCTGGACTCGCGCCAGCTCCTTGAGTGAAACACATACATTGCTCCCAAAAGGTGGGGTCTCTTTCTGATCCTGGCGAATCTCTTCTTTCGTTAAGAAGGGAATCTGCTCAAAATCGCTCAAGGAGCGAATGTCTTTAGGTCTCACTCCCGCCTGATCCCATTTTTTTCTGTAAAGAGGAGACCTTTTATAAGCATAGTTCAGCTGCGCCTGAAGCTTGGGTAGAATAATTTTCCGTTCCCTCTCCTCCGGATCCATGGTTTCTAAATCCTTGAACCAGAATTTTGAATTCGGCGAGGGAAGATAGGAGCGATCATATTGAGGCGGCCACGTTTTTGTCATCGAACCCTCCTTACTTTTTTTGGTCCACTTCCATCTTGTCTGAAACAATCTTCTGAATTTTGGAGACGATTTCTTCCCGGGTCGCCCCCGGCATAAACGTCTCATCAAAACCGACTTGTTTAAGATTTTCCGCGTCACCGGGTGGAAAGACACCTCCGATCACAAACCCCATTCGTTCCTTGAGCCTCTCTCTTTTTGCCTCCTCCATCAATTCACCTCCCAGGGTGAGATGGGCACCTCCTAAGGAACTGACTCCGACGACATCCACGTCCTCTTGAATCGCCGTAGAAATGATCTCTTTAGGCAAGGAATTCCCGATGTAGATGACCTCCATCCCCGCATCGCTCAATTCCTTTGCTACGGTGATGAGTCCTCGATTATGAACATCCAAGCCAAGCTTCGACAATAATACTTTTGTTTTCCTTAACATTTCTTAAGAGAACCTCCGCATGCCTCACCAAAGGGAGGGCGGTTTCCACAATCCAAAAACCCGCTTGAACACCTTGAAGATTTCTCCTTCGGAGCAACCTTCCCTGGCGCACTGAAGCGTGTAGGAAACTATATTTTTTCCTTTCTTACAGGCTTCTTCAAGGGCAGTGAGAGCATTGTTCACTTTTTCGTGATCTCTCTGGTCTCTCAATTTCGCTAATCTTTGTTTTTGCCTCTCCTCCACTCCCTCCGGATATCGAAAAACATTAATGGGGGGGAGGGCCGTGGGAGATGGATAGAGATTATACCCGACCAGTTTGATCAGGCCTCTCTCAATGTCGCTTCTTTCTCTGTGGAAATACTCAGCAATCTTTCTATGGAGCCACCCCTTCTCAATAGCCGTGACATAATCACCCATCTTTTCGATCTCGTCCACCTCGTCCAGAATTCTCGTCTCCATCTCATTGGTGAGGGCTTCGACATAGAAGGAGCCTCCAAGAGGGTCTACCACGTCTGTGACCGCGGTCTCCGCATAGATGATCTGCTGCGTCCTCAATGATAATAAGGCTGCCTCCTCTGTCGGAACAGAATAAGCCTCATCATAAGAATCCACATGCAGCGATTGAACCCCCCCGAGCACCGCAGCCAAGGCCTCATAAGCGGCCCGGATGAGGTTATTGAGCGGCTCTTCTCGTCTCAGCGAAACCCCCGAGGTCTGCACGTGACATCTCATCCACAGGGACCTTCGGTCTTTCGCCTCAAACCGATATTTCATGATCTTATACCAGAGTCTTCTCACCGCCCTGATCCGGGCGACTTCTTCAAAGAAGTCACTGGCCGGGGACCAGAAAAAGGCGATTCTCTCGGCAACCCAATCGACGTCACGGCCTCTGCGGAGCATCTCTTGGATGGAACCGATCGCGTTGGCCAGAGCAACGGCCATCTCCGTGACACACGAGGTTCCGTATTCCCGCAAGTTATAGCCATTATAAGTGACAAAATTCCACTGAGGCACGTTTTGCCGGATAAACTCTATATTATCACATTGGATCCTGAAACAGTCCTTGGGAGGAATATACTCGGGACCACTGCGCACTACTTCTTCGAGGGTGATATCATTCTGCACGCTCCCCCGTAGCTTATTCCAGGGGATGCCTCTCCTTTCTGCCATGGCTAAGTACATGGGGAACAGGATGGCCGTGTTCGAGGGATAGTGGGTGACCAATGAGACCGTGACTTGATCGAGGGGGATATCTTTAAAGACCAGATCCATATCCTCCACTGAATCGATTGCCACTCCTGACATGCCCACCTGTCCTCTGGAGACGGGATCATCAGAGTCGTACATCTGAATCGTCGGAAGATCAAAAAGGACATTGACCCCGGTGCCTCCATGGGCGAGCATAAATTTTATTCTTTCGTTTGTCTCCTCGGGCCCGCCAAAACCGGTGAGCTGCCGCATTGTGAATTCTTTGCCTCGATACATATTGGCGTGAATCCCCCGGGTAAAAGGTTCCTGACCTGAATGGCCCAGGTCTTCCATGTAGTCGAAATCAGGGTGATGAAGCGGGGTGTAGAGCATCTCTCTTGGAATATCCGACCCCAATACCGTACGGGGAGTCACAAACCAGTTTTTCCGATCCTCCTCCCGGAGGGTATCCTTCTGCCACTGTTCAAAATCGAGGCTCAACTTCTTGAGAGCACTCGGATGATACAGAGGATTTCGCTTCCTCCGTTTCAGCCTGGCCTCTAATATCTCTTTCGTCGTCTTTCTATTTCCCATCGGGGGCTGTCCCTTTCTGCAACGAGGTCCTGATAAATAGGAGGGGGAATACAGCATCCAGAATGCTTAAGAAAAAGATCATAAAATAACAATCCGAACCGATTAAGAGTGTTCAAGCAAATCCAAGACTGAACTTACGTACTTTTCTTTAACGTTTGATTCAAAGTAATGCTCTGGAGTTTTGCCAAATTTTCCTGTTTCTTCTGGGCCATTTTTCGAAAGATCCTGGCCACTTCAGGAAGGGGTACTTTGATGGATACATCATTAAAGAACTTCTTCTCTCTCTCCTCAAAGGCCAAAGCCGCCTTCAATAGATCGGCATCCCCCATCTGGTCCGTAACCTTGAGATCGATCCCATAATCTTCCTGGTGAAGTCCGGTGATGGGTTCCAGGATCATCTCCGTCACGTTCTCCCGTCGTGTCTTTTCCATGAGGGAATGATTTTTCCCTCCCTCCACGGATAAAGCCTGCAACACCTCTCTCAAGCCAAGGTCTTTGGCTTTTTGTCCCAAGGTCTTATAGATCTCTCCGGTTTGTCCTGTGATTTCTGCGGCAAATCCCATAATCGCTCCGAATGTGGTCAGGGCCATTGCGAATTCTCCTTTAGGGACCTTTAAATATTATGTCCACCGCTGAATCACAACTTTTGTATCTGTAAAGAACTGAAAAACTTCTCTCCCGTGTCCTTTGATATCTCCAAAGAAGGAACCCTTTGCCCCGCCAAAGGGGAAGAACGACATCGGTGCGGCAATACCAAGGTTGATTCCCATCATGCTGGCTACGGCACGGTATTTGAATTCCCTGGCTGTTTTGCCATTCGTGGTATAGAGACAGGCCGCATTTCCGTATTCACTATTTTCGATCAATTTCAGACCTTCATCCAGATTCTTGACATGAATGAGGGCGACAACAGGTCCGAAGATCTCTTCCTTGGCAATGGTCATATCCGGATGAGCCTCATCGAAAACTGTGGGGCCAATATAAAAACCGTTTGGATATCCGTCGACCTTTATTTTCCGGCCGTCCAGAATCAGCTTTGCCCCTTCCTTTATTCCCCTCTCAATATATCCCAAGACTTTATCTTTATGCCTCCTGGAAACCACGGGGCCCATCTGAATCCCTTCTTCAAGCCCATTCCCAACCTTTAGCGCCTTAGCTGCAGCAACAAATTTTTCCTTCAGTTCTTTGTAGACATCTCCAACGGCAACCAGGACAGAACCTGAAAGGCATCGCTCCCCGGCACACCCATAAAATGAGGTAATCATGGATGGCATGCTTCTATCCAATTCGGCATCCGGCATGACCAAAACAAAGTTCTTCGCCCCACCTAAGGCTTGAACCCGTTTCCCAGTCTCTCCACATGCTTTATAAACATAACGGGCTGTTGCACTCTGCCCGACAAAGGAGATTCCCTTAATATCAGGATGATAAAGCATCCCGTTCACAGCATCC
>Ga0209703_1000144_pt1 | contig 17820 bp, 18 predicted proteins | sample PPLLak12cMay2015_2_FD_187256 | JGI IMG/M metagenome (GOLD analysis project Ga0209703, IMG submission 187256) | Freshwater sediment microbial communities from Prairie Pothole Lake near Jamestown, North Dakota, USA - PPLs Lake P8 Core (1) Depth... | ecosystem: Environmental > Aquatic > Freshwater...
GACGGAAGACGCTGCCGTGCGCGGGGCAGGTCACCGTAGCCTCGCTGCCCGACAGGCGGACGAGGCCGGCGTCGAGCGGCGCGCCCTGGTGCGTGCACCGGGCGCCGACGGCGAAGTACCGCTCGCCGGCTCGGTACACCAGGACGGCGACGCCGTCCAGGTTCGTGCGGGGCGGCCGGCCCTCGGGAGCTCGTCGAGGTCCATCACGCGGATCCAGCCGTCCTCGGTCATCGGCGCATCGTAGCGGGACGTCGTCAGGGGCGCTCGACGCTCGACAGGACGTGGCGAGCTCGCGCGAGCGCGTCGGTCACGTCGACGTCCGGCACCACCTGTCGGGTCCGCATCTCGAACCAGGGTCCCGGCTCGTCCATCCATCGCACCGTGGTGCGCTCGGGCTCCCAGATCGACCCGAACCGTCGCCAGCCATCGACATTCACCCGCCAGTCGACCCTCGGGGAGCCGAGGCCCTTGGGCCGCGGGATCTCGAACGCGCTCGGGACACCGGTTTCGGGGTCGAACCGCACGGTCGCGGTCTGGACGCCGTCCTTGAACGGCACCTGGAGGGTCGCCGTGTCGGCGTCGACCGGATCCCACTCGAAACCGAGTCGCGGCCACGAGTGAGGGAGCGCGAGCGACTCGAGGACGAGCGTGTGGAACGCCCCCTCGTCGACCTCGTCGCCGACGACGGGAGCACCCACCGCCTTCGTGAACCCTCGTCCGTCGATGAACGCGTCCAGTCCGTGGAGGATCGTCACCGGCCCGAGCCGGACCCGGATGTCCATGACGCGGTCGGATCCGGGAGCCAGAGCTACGCGGGTCCTCATCGGGAGCCACGGCAGTCGGCCGAAGCGCAGCCGCCCCGTGGCGTCCAGAACCAGGGTCGAGGGGTCGGGGACGTCCTCGGGGTACGTGACCTCGAGGAACCGTCGGACCGGCGCCGGCAGGTCGGGACCGTCCATGTTCACGTGCGCCACCCCCGGAAGTGAGAAACCGCCGGGGCCCGAAGGCTCCAGCGGTCTCTCACGACGCACTCTAGGGGGTGCGCTCGAGCGCCGTCAAGCCGAGGGCGATCTTTTGTCACACTTTGTCCGGCCGCGTGTCAGTCCAGGAGGACGCAGCGCCGCGAGATCGTGCCGTGCTCGAAGCCCTCGACGGGGAAGCGGGCCTCGGCGCCCCGTGCGGCGCCCGCGGCGACGAGGATCGGGCGGTAGTGCTCGGCGCTCGGGTGGGACAGGAGCGGGTCGGGCGCCGCCTCGCGCCAGGACTCGAGCGCGGCGCCGTCGCGGTGCTCGAGCGCGGTCGCTACCCAGGCGTCGAACGCGCGAGCGTACTCGGGCGGCTCGGGGTCCTCGGCCAGGTTCGCGTGTCGCAGGTCGTGCACGAGGTTGCCGGTCGCCAGGATGAAGACCCCCTCGTCGCGGAGCGGCGACAGCTCGGCGCCGAGCGCGACGAGCGCCTCCTCGGTCATCTGCATCGGCATCGAGATCTGGAGCACCGGCACGTCGGCCTGCGGGAAAAGGTGGACCAGCGGGCACCACGCGCCGTGGTCGATCGGCCGGTCGGCGCGCGCGACCGGGAGATGCGGGGCGAGCAGCTCTTCGACGCGGTCGGCGAGCGCGGGTGCGCCGGGCGCCGGGTACCCGATCCGGTACATGAACTCGGGGAAGCCCCAGAAGTCGTACAGGAGCTCGGTATGGTCCCGCGTCCGTCCGATCGTGACCGGCGCGTCCTCCCAGTGAGCGCTTACCGTAAGGATCGCCTTCGGGGTCGGGAGCGAGCGCGCCCACTCCCGCCATGGCTCGGCGCGGTCCTTCATCACGACGTTCATCGGGTTCCCGTGCCCGATGAAGCCGACCGGCATGCGCTCCGACGTGCCCACGACCTGGCCGAACGCCCCGCTCGCCCTCGCTATTCCGGTCCCCGCCTCAGGACGCGCGCGAGCCCTCGAGCGCCGCGCGGCTGGACAGCAGGATGCCCAGGTACGAGAGCAGGATGCGCCCGGCCGCCGCGTTCGTCGCGACCGGGACACCGTAGATGTCGCACACCTTGAGCAGCGCCTGGATGTCGGGCTCGTGCGGGTGCGCGGTGAGCGGGTCGCGCAGGAACACGACCGCGTCGACCTCGCCGTGCGCGATCCGGGCCGCGATCTGCACGTCGCCGCCGTGGGGACCGCTCGCCACGCGCTCGACGTCCAGCCCGAGCTCCTCGGCCAGCCGACCGCCGGTCGTGCCGGTCGCGAGGAGCCGGAGCCGCCCGAGCAGCGAGCGGTGCTCGCGGGCGACGTCCATGATGTCGTCCTTCTTCCCGTCGTGCGCGATGAGCGCGACGAGGAAGCCGTCGCCACGAGGGTCGATGTCGGGGATCGCGTGCATGCAACGACGCTAACAAGCGAGATGGCGGACGACGGCTCTCGCGTGTGAACAGTGGGTTAAGGACGGCCGCCGGGAGCACGCGGAGAGGTCCGGGCGGGCGCTGGTCGGGGTGCGGAGAGCTGTTCGACTCGACGACCCGCAAACGACCGGACCGACTACCCTCGGACGGATGGGTGAACACTCCGGCGGCGACGCAGACGCTTCGGTCTCGCTGCCATCGGAGCGTCTGCGAGAGACACCCGCGCCCGCGAAAGGCGCCATCCTCCGCCGACTGATCTTCCTCGCGATCATGCTCGTCTCCCTCTACTTCGTGTGGCCCACCCTTGTGAGGGTCTTCTCGTCCTCGCCAGAGCTCCTGTCCCTCAACCCGGCCTGGTTCGCGGTGATGCTCATGGCCGAGATCGCGAGCTTCGCGTGCGCGTGGAGCCTGCAACGCATCGCGCTGCGCACGGGGAAGTGGTTCGGCGTGGCGACCGCCCAGGTCGTCGGGAACGCCTTCGCCCGTATCGTCCCCGGGGGGGCGGCCGCCGGCGGAGCGCTCCAGTATCGGCTCTTGGTACGTTCGGGTCTCGATGCAAGCCAGGTCGGAACGGGTCTCACGTCCGCCTCTCTCATCAGCTCCGCCACGCTCTTCGGGCTCCCGCTCCTTTCGATCCCGGCGATCGTGTTCATCGCACCGGCACCGCGAGGCCTCACGCAAGGCGCGTGGGTCGGGGCGGTCCTGTTCGTCGTGACGGTCGCGGCCGGCGCCGTGGTTCTCACGACCGAGCGCCCGCTCGAGTTGATCGGTCGCGCGGTTCAGTGGGTGCTGAACCACACGCGACGTCATCACCCAACCGTGCACGATCTGCCGGTGACCCTGGTCAACGAGCGGAACGCGATCCGCGAGCAGCTCGGCTCACGCTGGTGGCTCGCCGTCATCACCTCGATGGGCAACTGGCTCTTCGATTACCTCGCCCTGCTCGCGGCACTCGTCGCCGTGGGCTCGCGGCCGCGGCCCTCGCTCGTTCTTCTCGCCTACGTCGGCGCCGCGGTCCTTGGGATGATCCCCATCACGCCGGGTGGGCTCGGATTCGTCGAGGCCGGACTCACCGCGCTTCTCACGCTAGCGGGCGTCCCGGGTCCTGAGGCGGTGCTCGCGACGCTCGCGTACCGACTCGTCGCGTACTGGCTTCCCCTGATGGTCGGACCGGTCGCGTACCTCTACTACCGCCGTCGCTACGTGCCGAGATGGTCCTGATGGGATCTATCGCAGGATGGGTGGACAGGAGCATGAACCGGTCCGGGGGTCACAACGACCGTGACCGCGCGGAGCTCGGTCCGGGCGGACTTGGGCGCTCTGGTCCTTACGCAGACCTGATACGCGTGGCTACGTGAACCACTCGTGGAAGGCGCGACGCCGGCGGACGCGGAGGCCGTCCTGGCGACCCCGGACGAACCACGCGAGCTCCTCGCCCTGGTCCACCGGCGCGGCGGCGCTGCGGCACGCGATCGAGGTCTCGCCCCGGTCCCAGGCGGTGCGGCCGACGAGCTGGCAGCGGTCCCACCCGACCTCGTTGCCGTCGGCGTCGCGCGGGTAGTTCGTCGGCAGGCCGGCGGCGCGGGCGCCGGCGTCGGTCACGACGTCGACGGCTCGGTGCTCCCGGATCTCGGTCTCGACCAGGATCGGGCGGCGGTCGGGGAGCAGGTCGAGCACGGAGTACGGGAGCCCGTCGAACCGTCGCAGCACGTTCGCGCGGGCCACGGGTACGGTCGAGCACAGGTACACCACGGGGAAGGACCCCGGCGGGTTCCAGCGACCGCCGCGCTCGGCGGCGTACGAGCCGTCGAGGGGCTGCCGCCAATCCGGGTCCGCGACCCGCACGTACGGGCCGCCGCGGGGGAGGTGCCGGAATCGCACGGTCCTACGCGCTCCAGGCCCAGTCGAAGGACCGCCGCGTGCGCTCGAGCAGCTCCTCGTGCCGGTCTTCCGCGATCGCTTCGAGCATCGCGCGTCCGCCGTCGGCCGGGCTGGAGGCGCGGACGATGCCGGCGATCCGCTCGGGCAGCAGGTTGCGCTCGAGCAGGTCGGCGATGCCGAGGATCGTCACCAGCTTGGACCGGCGTGCCGACGGGACGCCCTGGTCGAGCCATTGCTGCACCGCCTGGCGCCGGACGCCGAACAGGCGCGCGACGTCGGTGACGGAGAGCTCCCACGCCGCCATGAGGTGCGGGAGGCCGGAGCCGGCGCCGGCCAGGTCTGCCAGGACGAGCCGCGTGAAGCGCTCGAGGTCGGCGGGCGGCGGGAGGTCCGCGGGGGCGACGCGGGCGGCCGTGGCGCTCATGCCCGCGATGATGCCGCTCGCCACCGACACGAGCCCCCGGAACGGGCCGTCGGGGTGGAACGGGGCGACGATCGCGAGCCGCTCCAGGACGGCGACGGCGGAGCGGTGAGCGTCGTACGCCTCGAGCAGGTCGGCGACGAGCGTCCGCCACGCGTCCGCGTAGTCGCGGCAGGCCGCTTGGTCGCCGCGGAGGGCGCCCGGGAGGCTCCGCTCGATCCGCGCCACCGCATCCGGCGCCAGCCGCACCAGCGTCGTCGTTCCCATGGTCCGACGATACCGCAAGCGAACCGCAAGTGCAAGGAGAACGCAAGCGGCTAGGGGGCGAGCGCGAACAGGCGCCACTCGCCGGGCACGCCCTTCAGGGCGTGGGCACCGCGGTCCTCGAAGCGCAGCCCGCTCCCGGCGACGAGGTCCTTCACCGTCGAGGACACCAAGACCTCGCCGGGGTGCGCGAGCGCCGCCACCCGCGACCCGATGTGCACGGCGATGCCGCCGATGTCTTCCCCCCGGACCTCGACCTCGCCCGCGTGGAGGCCGCCGCGGATCCCCAGGCCGAGCGGCGCGAGCGTCTGCTCGAGCGCCCGGACCGCGCGGATCGCCCGCGCCGGGCCGTCGAAGGTTGCGAGGAGCCCGTCGCCCGTGGTCTTCACCAGGCGTCCGCGCGCGGCGTCGATCTCGCGGCGCGCCACGGAGTCGTGCGTCTCGAGCAGCTCGCGCCAACGCCGGTCGCCGAGCTCGGCGGCGATCCGCGTCGAGTCGACGATGTCCGTGAACGCGACCGTCGCGAGCACACGCTCGGTGCCCAGGTTCGAGCGCGTCCCCGTGAGGAACTCCTCGATCGCGTCCATCGTCGGCATCGCGTCCGGGGACGCCCACGGCCAGTGCCCGCCACCGGGGAGCTCGAGGTACCGGGCTCCCGGGATGTGCTCGGCCAGGTAGCGGCCGTGCGGGGCCACGACGAAGTGGTTCCCCGCGCTCTGGACGACGAGCGTCGGCACGGCGATCGTCGAGAGCACACGGCGCACGTCCGTGTCGAAGACAAGTTGCTGCTTCATCGCCGCGCGACGTGGGCTGCCGCTCGCCCGCTCGACGACGGCCCACCAGCGGGTCGCCTGCTCGTCCCCCGCGAGATCCGGCGCGATGATCGGCAGCGCCGCGCCCGTTCCCCACCCGTCGCGGATGCCCTCGAGGAACACCCGCTGCACGCTGTCGGGCATCCCCGCCGGATAGTCCGCGTCCCGTGCGAGCCGCGCGAAGGCATTGATCGTCACGAGCGCGTGCGTGCGCTCGGGATGCGAGGCCGCGAACAGCATCCCGAGCTGGCCGCCGTGACCGTGCCCCACGATCGCCGCGCGCTCCGACCCGACCGCATCCATGACGGCGCGGACGTCGTCCATCCACTCCTCGGGCGGCGACGCGCGTTCGACGGGATCGGACAGGCCCATGCCACGCGTGTCGAACAGGATCAAGCGCGAGAAGGACGCGAGCCGTCGGAGGAAGCGCTCGACCGTCGGGTGCTGCCAGATCAGCTCCAGGTTGCTCGCCCAATCGAACGCGAAGACCACGTCGAGGTCGCCCTCGCCGAGGACGCGATAGGCGATCTGGAGCTCGCCGCTGTCCGCGTATCTGATCTCCTCCGAGCGCACCGCGCGAGTGTATGCGGGAGGAACCGCACGAGCGTTCGTTCGGTCATCACCCCCATCGACGGAAGGGAGGCGCCATGGCGGAGCGGTGGAGGAGCCGCGTCCCGGCCATCCTGGGGACGGCGGTGTTCGCCGGAGCTCTGGTCTTGGTCCCGAGCGCCGCGTCGGCGAGCGGCGGCGGTGGGTGCGGCGGACCGGTGACGGACGCGGGCGGCGCGAGGGTCGACATCGAGGGCAACTGCTTCTCGCCGACGATCCTGCGGGCGGGGACCGGTGACGCGGTCACGTTCGCGAACGCGGACCCGGTGCCGCACACGGTCCTCGGGGCGAACGGCGCGTGGGGCGGCTACGACATGCTGAAGGGCGGGCGCGAGGCGACGTACACGTTCGCCGAGCCGGGCGTCTACCCGTACGTGTGCACCGTGCATCCCGGGATGGTCGGCACGATCGTCGTCGGCGATGGCGCGGGGGGCTCGATCGACGCGACGACAGCGGCGGGCCCGGTCGTGCCGGGGACGGCAGCGTCGACGCTGGGTGCCATGCCGGTCGGGTCCCTGCGCGTCGCCGTCGACGCGGGCTGGTGGCCGCTCTTCGGGCTCGGCGTGATGGCGGCGGCGCTCGGCGCGCTCGCCGCGCTCGGCGCGACGGCCATCGTTCGGCGGGGCGTCGGTAGCCTGGATGCGTGACGCGTCCGGGTCGCTCCGTCTCTGGTGAGCCGTCGCCACGACGGGCGGGGCGGCGGCTCGTCGGGTCGCTCCTGACCGTCGGCATGCTCGTCGGCGCGTGCACTCCGGAGCCCGAGGGCGTTCTCGAGCGCACGACCCGCGCGCCCGCGCCCGCCGGCTCCGCGTCGCCGCCGGCCGCCTCGCCCTCGCGCGCGCCGGGGCTCGCGGACGCGAGCATCGAGCTCCGGCGCGTGGCGGTGCTCGAGCAACCGGTCGCGATGGCGGTGCGGCCGGGAGATCCCGCGCTGTACGTGGCGGAGAAGGTCGGGCGCGTCGTCGCGCTCGACGAGGGCGGCGAGGCGAGACCAGTGCTGGATCTCCGCGGCCGAGTCTCGCTCGGCTCCGAGCAGGGGCTCCTCGGACTCGCGTTCTCGCCCGAAGGGGACTTCCTGTACGTCGACCTGACCGACCTGCAGGGCGACACGCGCGTCCTGGAGTTCGCAGTGACCGACACGGGCGTGAACCCGGGCAGCGAGCGCCAGATCCTGTTCGTCGATCAGCCGTTCTCGAACCACAACGGCGGCCAGTTGGCGTTCGGACCGGACGGCTACCTGTACATCGCGCTCGGCGACGGCGGGAGCGCGGGGGACCCCGATGACAACGCCGAGTCGCTCGGGACGCTGCTCGGCAAGGTGCTCCGGATCCAGCCGCGGGGTTCGGGCGAGGGGCGGTACCAGATCCCTCCCGACAACCCGTTCGTCGGCCGGGCGAACGCGCGTCCGGAGATCTGGGCCTATGGCCTGCGCAACCCGTGGCGCTTCTCGTTCGACCGGGAGTCGGGCGATCTGTGGATCGGCGATGTCGGGCAGGGCACGTGGGAGGAGGTCGACGTCGAGCCCGTGGGCTCGGGCGGCGGCGTGGACTACGGCTGGGATCGCCTCGAGGGCACGCATCCGTACGAGGGCGGACCTGTGGATGACGCCGTGCCTCCCGTGTACGAGTACCCGCACGACGGCGGCGTGTGCGCCGTGACCGGTGGCTACGTCTACCGGGGCGAGGAGATCCCTGCGCTGCGGGGCGCGTACGTGTTCGGCGACTTCTGTCGCGGGCGCCTGGAGGCGTTCCTGCTGCGGGACGGGGAGGCGCGCGGGCACCGCGCGCTCGGGCCGGTGGTCGAGAACCTCGCGTCGTTCGGCGAGGACGCCGAGGGGGAGCTGTACGCGCTGTCGCTCTCGGGGCCGGTCTACCGCCTGGTCGCCGGCTGACGCGCGCGGCCGGCGCAGGGTGGAGTGCTCAGCCGCCGTGCGACGCGCTCGCCGACGCCAGGTCCGCGAGCTGATCGCCCCACGAGGTCGCGCGCTCGGCCTGACCGGCCTCGAGACGGTGCTCGGTCGTCACGAAGAAGCTCTCGGGCTCGGCGAGGAGCCGATAGCCGCAGTCCGCGAGCCGGCCGGCGATGCCCTTGGCCGCGGATCCGGTGAGCCACCGCGGCTTGAGGAGCCGGGTGTCGAACGCGGCCGCGGGCCGGCCTTTCCCCGGGGGGAGGTCGTTCAGCCACTCGCGGATGCCCGGGCCCGGATCGGGCTGACGGTCCGGCGGGTATCGCTTGTCTTCGACGGCCGACTTCCGCGAGCCGGCGGAGCTCATGCCGTGGGCGTGTGTCGGACCGCCGACGACCAAGAGGTCCGCCCCGGCGAGCGCCTGGGCGTCGAACCGCGAGAGCGGGCCGGACTCGGTCTCGATCCCGTGCCTCGCGAGGGCTGCCGCGACCGCCTCGCCCATCTCGGCCGTGTTCCCGAACATCGACTCGTAGATCACCAACGCCTTCATCGCATCCTCCCCCGAGCCCGTCCCCGCCGATGTTCCGCGCTCGGAGGCCTGGGCGAGAGGGTCGGACGGACCGTCGGCCGTGGGCCGTGGTCGCGGGACCTGAGAGCATCGGGGCATCGCGGCGGCGAGGTCGAGAGGGAGGAGGATCACGATGACGCGACTGGCGTTCCTCGGGTTGGGTGCGATGGGCGCGCCGATGGCCGCCCGGCTGATCGAGGCCGTGCACGAGGTCACGGTGTGGAACCGCTCCCGCGAGAAGGCCGAGCCCTTCGCCGGCCGAGCGAGGATCGCCGACACGCCCGCGGACGCGGTCCGCGACGTCGAGGCGTCGATCACGATGGTCACGGCGCAGGTGGCGCTCGAGGACGTGCTGTTCGGCCCGGACGGCGTCGTTCGCGCCGTCGGGGCGGGCGCCACCCTGATCGACATGTCGACGATCGGGCCCGATGCCGTCGCCGCTGTCGCGGCACGGATGCCGGAGGGCGTGGAGCTGATCGACGCGCCGGTGCTGGGCAGCGTCTCGAACGCCGCGGACGGGAGCCTCAAGGTGTTCGTCGGCGCGAGCGAGGCCTCGTTCGCCCGGTGGCGCGACGTGCTCGCCGCGTTCGGCACGCCGTCGCACCTTGGCCCCCAGGGCTCGGGCGCCGCGATGAAGCTGGTCGCGAACTCGACGCTGTCGGGGATGATGTCGCTCGTCGGCGAGGCGCTCCTGCTGTCCGACGCGCTCGGGCTCGAGCGCGAACGGTCTCTGCCGATCCTGCTCGAGTCGCGCATCGGCCCGGCGCTCGAGGCGAAGCTCGACAAGATCGAGAGCGGCGTGTACGACCCGAGCTTCCGGCTCTCCCTGATGCTGAAGGACGCGCGCCTCATCCTGGACGCGGCCGAGCGCCGGGGCGTGGACCTTCGCGTCGCGCGGGCCGCCGAGGACTGGTACGAACAGGCGCAGGCGAGCGGTCTCGGGGACCTGGACTACTCGGCCGTGGTGGCCGAGATCACCGGCCGCCCCGGCGCCTGAGCGATCTGCTGCTCGACCCGCTCCACGCGCTCGAGCGAGGGCCGGGCGCGGAGGCGCTCGAAGACCTCGCTCGCCTCGGCAAGCAGCGGCCGGGCGTCTTCTCCTCGACCCTGTGCGGCGAGCCACTCCCCGAGCTCGAGCTGGGTCGTCGCGGCATGGAACGGCATCGACAGGGCACGGAACCCGGAGATCGCCGCCGCGAAGCCGGGCTCGACACGCTCCACCTCGTCGCGGAGCGCGGCCAGACGTGCCGCGAACCGCGCCCCCTGCGCCCGGAGTGCGTCGGTGACCTCCCCCGGTCGCATGGTCTCGAGCCCGCCGAGGAGCTCCTCCACCTTCGCGGTGTCCGCGAGCGCGAACGCCGCCTCGAGCGCGCTGATGAGGCCTTCCTTGTACTCGACCGACCGGACGAAGTCCGTGTGGCTCTCGAGGGCCTCCTCCGCGATGGCGAGCGCCTCCGCGGCGCGCCCCTCGGCCAGCAGGATCGTGCCCTCGTGGCGCCGGTACGCCGCCCGCGTCTGGAAGTCCTTCGAGGTGGCCGTCTCGGAGAACTTGCCCAGGTGCTCGCGGGCCCTCGACAGTTCTCCGCGCAACACGAACAGCGTGATCATCGACATGGCGTTCAGGCGGAGCTGTTCCGGCAGCTCGTCGATCGGCGGCGCCTCCTCCAGCCGTGCCTCCGCCTCATCCCAACGACCGAGCGCGGTCAGCTCATCCAGGGTGCCGATCGCGGCCGAGAGCTCCCAGAAGCGGTCGCCGACGCGCCGCGCGAGGTCGCGTCCGCGGTCGGCGAGCTCGACCGACGACTCGTACCGATCGGCGGTCGCCTCGAACGCCGCGAGGTTGTTGATCGCCCGGAGAGCGGCGAACGACAGGTCGTGCTCGAGCGCCACGTCGAGCGCGTGACGGAGCATCAGCGAGCCTTCCTCGGGACGCCCTCGGCCCGACAGGATCAGCCCACGTGTGTTGAGCGCCTGCGAGAGGACCTCGGGCAGGCGAAGCGCCTCGGCGATCGTCAGCGCGAGCTCGAGGCGCTCGAGGGCCTCGTCGGACCGCCCCATGAAGAACAGGATGCGGCCGAGCTGCGCTGCCAGGGTCGCGAGGTCGGCATCCTGCTCCTCGTGGACCAGCACCTCGAAGGCCTGCTGCATCTGCTCGAAGGCTTCCTCGATGCCTCCCTGCTGCCACACGATCTCGGCGAGCGCCGCCGAGACGCGCGCAGCGGGGTGCGTCAGGCCGATCGAGGAGAACGTCGCCATCGACGTCTGGAAGTGCGCTCCCGCGTCGGTCCACCGGCCGGCGCCGCGGGCCATCACGCCGGCCCGCTCGTGCAGCTCGGCGAGCGCGAGCGGCTCGTCGGTCAGCTCGATCGCGCGTTCGAAGTAGCGCTGCGCCTCGCCCGCGGCCGCGAGCGACCCTGCGCGCTCGCCGGCCTTCGCGAGCAGGTCCCGCGCCCTCGCCCTGATCGCGGGCGCGTCGTCCGCCTCGGGCGCCGCGTCGTACGCGGCTAGGTGGTGGGAGGCGATCACCTCGACGACGTCGTCCAGGTCCGCGGCGGTCCGCTCGAGGAACGACGCCGCCGCCAGGTGCTTGGCCTTGCGCTCCTTCTTCGACAGCGTGTCGTAGGCGACGGCCCGGAGCAGGTCCTGGAGGAACCCGTACTGCCCGCGTTCCGGCGATCGGGGGTCGGCTTGGAGCGACAGGATCTCCTTGCGGACGAGCGCGGAAAGGATCGGCTCGAGCTCCGACTCCGAGACACCCGAGACGGACGCCAGACCGGCTTTGAAGAAGGTCTTCCCGAGCACGGCCGCGTCCTGCACCGCCCTGCGTTCCGATCGCGTGAGACCGTCCAGGCGCGCGGCGATCAGCGCGTGGAGCGACTCGGGGACCTCGAGCGTCTCGATCGGGCCGGTCGGCCGGTACACGGACCCGTCCTGGACGAGGAGGCCCCGATCGAGCAGCATCCGCACGGTCTCCACCGCGTACAGGGGAACGCCCTCCGCCCGTTGCAGCATCGCGTCCGCCGTTTCGTCGGGGAGTCCGACGACCAGGCCGCTCAGCAGCTCGCGCATCCGCTCGGGCGGGAGCGGCTCCAGATACAGCGACGTGAAGTTCCGCTTGCCGGCTCCCCAGGTCGGGCGGCGGTCGTTCAGCTCCGGCCGCGCGAGCGTCATCAAGAAGATCGGGAAGCTCCGCGACCACTCCAGGAGGTACTCGATGAAGTCGAGCAGCGAGCTGTCCGCCCACTGCATGTCCTCGAACGCCATCACGACGGGGAACTGCTCCGCGAGCCGCTCGAAGAAGAGCCGCCACCCGGCGAACAGGTCCTCCTTGTCGATCGCGGTGCGGTCCTCGAGCCCCAGCAGGTGCGCGAGCCTCGGCTCGATCCATCGCCGCTCCTCGGCGTCGGAGACGTACTCCTGGAGGGCGGCGCGGAGCTTCGCAGCGGCCGAGGCAGGCTCCTCCTCCTCGGCGATGCGACATCGCATCTTCACCATCTCGGCGAGTGCCCAGTACGTGACGCCGTCGCCGTACGACAGGCATCGCCCGCGGTGCCAGAACGTGTCGTCCGCCAGCCCGTCGAAGTACTTGAAGAACTCCCACGCCATGCGAGACTTGCCGATCCCGGCGATCCCGAGCACCGAGACCAGATGCGCGGTCCGCTGGTCCGAGGATGCGTGGAACAGCTCCTTCACCATCCGGAGCTCACGGTCGCGTCCGACGAAGGGTGGCTCGAGCCCGACCGACTTCAACGTGCCGCGGACGCCGCCGACCACGCGGGCGGCGCGCCACAGCGGCACGAGGCCCGACTTCCCTTTGAGCTCGAACGTGCCGGCGTCCTCGTACACGAAGGACGCCTCCGTCGCCCGGCGCGTCGCCTCGCCCACGAAGACCGAGCCGGGTGGCGCCGCCGACTGGATCCGGCTGGCGGTGTTCACGAGATCTCCCGCCACCATGCCCTCGCCGACCGCCTCGAGGTTCACGGCGGCCTCGCCCGTCAGGACGCCGGCGCGGACGGCGAGCTCGGGCGCGCCCACCTCCTCGCCGAGCGCCGCGACCGCGGCCGTCAGGTCGAGCGCCGCCCGGACCGCTCGTTCCGCGTCGTCTTCCGTCGCGACGGGCGTTCCCCAGACCGCCATCACCGCGTCGCCGATGAACTTCTCGACGGTCCCGCCGAACCGGGCGATCACCGTCCGGCAGGTCTCGAAGTAGCGTGAGAGGAGATCCCGCACCTCCTCGGCGTCGCGTGACTCCGACAGGGTGGTGAACCCGACGAGGTCCGCGAACAGCACCGTGACGAGCCGCCGCTCGGACACGTGCGCATGGGGCGCGTCCGCAGGGACCGCGGGCGCCTTGGCGCCGTGGCCGAGGGGAGATCCACATTCCCCGCAGAACTTCGCGGTAGCGGGGTTCCGCGTGGCGCAGGCGGGGCACGCGGGGCTGAGGGAGGCGCCGCACTCCATGCAGAACTTGCCGCCGGCCTCGTTCTCGGTGCCGCAGGCGGAACAGGTCGTCACGACCGGTGTCCCCGCGCCATGCTTCGGACGTTACCGCAGACGACGGAGGGAGGGGACGCGCGCGGGCGTCCCCTCCCGTTGTCGCGATCCGGGTGCGTCTAGAACTTGGCGGAGCCCCGGCACACCTCGCCGGTCGCGACGTTGACCGCCTTGCCGCGGACCGTGTCCGTCCCCGCCGGGTCCGAGGTGACGACGCGGACCTCGAACGAGCCGCTCGGGGCCTTCGTCACCCGCGTGCCGCGGAAGATCCGATCGCCGTTCTTGAAGAGCTTCACCTTCCAGGTCTGGCCGTTCACGTTCGAGTCGACCTCGTACTCGACCTCGATCTTCCCGTCCTCGGGCGAGAGCTTCAGCTTCCAGTCCGCGCTCCCGCTGCACGACCCGCGCTTGATGACGTCGCCGTCCTTGGCCGCCGCGGGCACGGCTCCGGCCACGGACAGGGCGAGCGCGCCTGCGAGGGCAACCGCTGCGATCCGCTTGATCATCCCGAACCTCCTTGGTGCCGCCGCCGGCCGTTCCGGCGGATGCGAGAAGCCTCGTCGCTCGTCGGTCTCGGTCACAACGGGACGACCGTCCCGGGACCTCAGCGGTACGTCAGACGGCCCGAGCAGGACTCGCCGGTGACGAGGTTCACGCCGGCGGCCTCGATACGGTCGCGCCGGGAGCGGTCGAGGGCCAGCCTGCGGATGCGGATCCGGCCGTCGTCGTCCGACATCTTCGTCCCGGCATAGACGCGAACGCCGTTGTCCGAGATGAACAGCTGCCACGCCTGGTCCGGGTCGCCGTCCTCGATCCGGAAGCGGATCCGCAGGGTGCTCGGGGACTCGCGGCCGACCTTGAGCCGCCACTCGCTCGGGCCGCCCGAGCACGAGCCGCGGGCGTCCTCGGACCCGAACGCCGGCACGGCGCCGAGCGCCAGGGCGACGGCGAGCGAGAACGCCGGGAGGGCCGTGCGGATCCGCATGGTTCCAGGGTGGGCGTGGACGAGCGCCGCGGCAACGGGACCTCGGTCCCGGGACCTAGTCCCGGAGCGCGCCCGTCCGCTCGGCCCACAGGGCCGCCTGCGTGCGGTCCTGGACCCCGATCCGCTGGAACAGGTTGGTGAGGTGGCCCTTCACCGTCTTCTCGCTGATGCCGAGGCGGCGCGCGATCTGCTTGTTCGGGTGCCCGGCGACGACGAGCGCAAGCACGTCGCGCTCGCGGGCGGTCAGCTCGACGGTGGGCGGGCGGGCGGAGCGCTCGGCCAGCAGGGCGGCGGCCGCCTTCGGCGCGAGCGGCGCCTCGCCGCGGGACGCCGCCCGGATCGCGGCGTGGATCTCCTCGGGCTCGGCGTCCTTCAGCAGGTACCCGATCGCGCCGGCGTCGAGGGCCTGGACGATCCGCTCGCGGTCCGAGAACGACGTGAACACGACGATGCGCGTCTCGGGCGCCTGGGCGGCGAGGCGGCGCGTGACCTCGACCCCGTCGAGGTCGGGCATCGACAGGTCGAGCAGGAGCACGTCGGGGTGCTCGGCCACGCTCACGCGTACGGCGGCCTCGCCGCCGTCCGCCGAGCCGACGAGCTGGACGTCCTCGAACGTGCCGAGGAGCTGCTCCAGGCCGACCCGCACGACGCGGTGGTCGTCCGCGAGCGCCACCCGGATCGTCACGCGGGAGCCTCCACGCGTACCACGGTACCGCCGCCGTCGGCCGGGGCGACCCGGAGCGTGCCGCCGGCGTCGCGGACGAGCTCCTCCAGGATCTGCAGGCCCATGTGGCCCTCGCCGCGAGCGCGCGCCACCTCGGCCGGGCCGACGCCGCGACCGTCGTCGGTCACTTCGAGCACGGCCCGGGCGTCCTCGCGCCGGACGGCGACCCGGACGCGGCTCGCGTGCGCGTGCGCCTCCACGTTGCGGAGCGCCTCCTGGCACGCCCGGTACAGGAGTGCGTCGACCTCGGGGCCGAAACCCGCCTCGGAGAGCTCGAGCGACACCTCGAGCCCCTCCTGCTGCAGCCGGGCGGTGAGGTCCGACAGCGCCGGGCCGAGCCCGGCCTGCTGGAGGTTCGGCGGGTAGACGCCCACGACCGCCGAGCGCAGCGTCCGGATGCTCGCGCGCGTCGCCGCCGCGGCCTCGTCGAGGGCCGGGCTCTCGGGCCCGCTCGAGCGCTCGGCCGCGGCCGACAGGCGCATCGCGAGGCCCGCGAGGTCCTGCACGGGCCCGTCGTGGAGGTCGCCGGCGATGCGTCGCCGTTCGCGGTCCGAGGCGTCGATCGCGCGCTGCAGGAAGCGCTCGCGGTCGAGCTGCGCGCCCCGGACGCGCCGCGCGAGCACCCACGCGAGCGGGATCTCGATCGCCGCGAACGCGAGGAGCGCCACGACGAGCACCGGAGCGAACGTCGCGAGCAGGTCTCCCTCGCTCGCCTCGATGCTGGACGAGCGCTGGTACGTCTCGAACAGCAGGCGCTCGCCGCCCGGCGTCTCGATCGACGTGTAGACCTCCACGAGGTCCCCGTACCGGCGCTCGAACCGGTTCTCCGGCCGGCTGAGGTCCGAGACCTCGGCCGTCACCCCCCCCTCCTGCTCGATCGCCTCGAGCTCGTCCTCGCCGAGCTCGTAGCGCTCGCCGATCAGGTCCGACTCGTCCGAGTAGACGATCTGCCCGTCCGCCGTCCAGATCTTCACCCGCACGACCGGGTCGTCGAGGACGGCGGTCACCACGGTCGCGACCGCCAGGCTGGCCTCGGCGTCGCCGGTGAGCAGCCCGTCGTCCAGCCTGCGCTCGACGACCGAGGCCGCGAAGGCCGTGAAGTCGCGGGCCTGCGAGATCGCCTGCTGGGTCGCGAGCCGGCGCAGCACGAGGACCCCGGTCACCCCGACGAGCACGAGCACGAGGAGCCCGAGCAGTGCGAAGGTCAGCACCGCCCGAGCCACCGAGCCGAGACGCTCCACGCGCGGATGGTACGCCCGACGCCCGTCCGTGCCCCTGTTCTACGTCCTCGCCGTGCCGAGGTGGATCCCCCGGCGGCGCCCGGCGACCGTCGACTACGCGGGCGGCGGGAGGGACGGCGCGTAGCCGATCCGGAAGAACGACAGCACCGGCCGGGACGCGGGGGTCGTCACGGGCCCGCGGCTCACGCTCGCGAGGTCGAGCGACAGGCGCACGTCGTCGTTCCCCGGCCGGTTCGGGTCGTACAGGTGCAGGCCGAGCGACGAGCCCTCGAGCCGGTACCCGTACGCGAGGACCTGGTGGTTCTCCTTCAGGTCGAACGGGTCCGCCGACCGCACGCGCACGAGGCCGAGGGCGCAGGGGTGGCCGCCGTCGATCTCGGCGCGCACCCGGGGCCACTCGTCGTGCACCATCCGCCAGATCCGGCCGTGCGGGGCGATCCCGAGACGGCTCCACACGGTCTCGCCGTCGGACAGCAGCGGGTTCATGAGCCGGAGGTACCGGGTTGGGCCGTTCGGGAGCTCGAAGCTGTCGAACAGCCGGTCGACGAGGTACTCGAACAGCTGACCGTCGGACGGCGGGGTCGTGCCCGGCGGGATCGGCAGGCCGGCCTCGAAGTGGTCGCGCGCGGCGAAGACCATCCCGCCGCACAGGCCGTTCGAGGCGTCCCCGACCCCGAGGGTGACCATGCCCGGGATCCCGATCCGGCGCAACGGGACCTTGGGGAACGAGTTCGCGAAGCGGAACCCGGACGTGCTCGGCAGGAATCCCGGGACCATGCGGACCGTCATGGCTGACCCTCCCCGTGACACGCGGTCGGGTCAGGGTACCCCGTGGATCAGGTGGGGACGATCTCGCCCCCCATGCCCGGGTGGAACGTGCAGCGGAACTCCGTCGCCTCGTTCGGGACCGTGAACGTCGCCGAGGCGATGCCCCCCGGCTCGACGGTGCCGGTCGACAGGTCGATCTGGTCGATGGTGAAGTTGTGGCCGGCGTCGCCCTCGTTCCGGGTCTCGACCGTGACCTCGGTCCCGGCCTCGAGCCGCAGCTCGGCGGGGTCGAACTCGTCGTCGCGCATCACGACCCGGACGGCGCCCGGGCCGCCGGGGGCTCCGTGCACGTCTCCGGATAGCTCGCGGGCACAGCCCGAGAGGGCGAGCGCGGCGACCAGCCCGCCGAGGGCGAGCGCGGTCGCGATGCGGATGCTGCGGGAACGGCTGGTGGGTGCGGTGTGCGTGTCCATGTCCGCCAGGCTAGGTGCCTCAATGCGCCGTTCCCATCCCGGCAGCCACCGTGTTCGCGGTGGGGTTCACCCGACGTCGTGGGAGTAAGCAGCCTCTGCACGCGAACCTCGGCGCGCGCTGTAGGTGCCGTGCAGACGTCCCGGAGCGGATCGGGGTGCGGCGTCAGAGGCGGCGACGGAGCGGCGCCGGCAGGTCGGCGACCTCGAAGACCCGCACGGGGTGGCGGAACCCGTCCAGCTGGATCCCGTCGAGCGGCGAGGCATCCACCCGCTCCCGGATGGC
>Ga0209703_1000165_pt1 | contig 16693 bp, 17 predicted proteins | sample PPLLak12cMay2015_2_FD_187256 | JGI IMG/M metagenome (GOLD analysis project Ga0209703, IMG submission 187256) | Freshwater sediment microbial communities from Prairie Pothole Lake near Jamestown, North Dakota, USA - PPLs Lake P8 Core (1) Depth... | ecosystem: Environmental > Aquatic > Freshwater...
CGAACAGGTTGCGCTCGGGCCCGAAGCTGGTGTTGAGCGACATCACGATCGCCTCGCGGATCGGGTCGATCGGCGGATTGGTGACCTGGGCGAACTGCTGGCGCAGGTAGTCGAAGGGCGAGCGCACTTTCTGGGAGAGCACCGCCATCGGGGTGTCGTCGCCCATCGAGCCGATCGCTTCCTGTCCGTCTTCGGCGAGGACGCGGATGATCTGGTCGCGCTCCTCGAAGCTGACGTTGAACAGCTTCTGGTGGGTTAGCAGGCTGGCGGCGTCCATCACCGGCAGGTCGGCATCCTGGCTGATCGACAGATCGAGCTTGACTGCCCGCTCCTGCAGCCATTGGCGATAGGGCTGCCGGACCTTGAGTTCGTTGTCGATGTCTTCCGACAGCAGCAGGCGGCCGGTCTCGAGGTCGGCAGCGATCATCTGCCCGGGGCGGACGCGGCCCTTGCGCTCGACATTGGCCGGATCGATCTGCCACACGCCGACTTCGGAGGCGATGGTGAGGATGCGGTCCTTGGTCAGTACCCAGCGCGCCGGGCGCAGGCCGTTGCGGTCGAGGGTGCAGACGGCGTAGCGGCCATCGGTCAGGACGACGCCGGCGGGGCCGTCCCACGGCTCCATGTGCATCGAGTTGTATTCGTAGAAGGCGCGGATGTCGGGATCCATCGCCTCGATGTTCTGCCAGGCCGGCGGGATCACCAGGCGCAGCGCGCGGAACAGGCCGGCGCCGCCCATCACCAGGCCCTCGACCATGTTGTCGAGGCTCATCGAATCGGAACCCTTGGTGCCGACGATCGGACGGACGTCGTCCATGTTCGGGATCAGCGGCGTTGCGAATTTCTGCTCGCGCGCCCGGCTCCAGTTGCGGTTGCCCTGCACCGTGTTGATCTCGCCGTTGTGTGCGAGGTAGCGGAACGGCTGGGCGAGGCGCCACTGCGGCCAGGTATTGGTGGAGAAACGCTGGTGGAACACCACCAGGCTGGAGGCAAAGCGCGCATCGTTGAGGTCGGGGTAGAACACCGGCAGGTTCTCCGGCATTACCAGGCCCTTGTAGCTGATCACGCGGCACGACAGCGTCGGCAGGTAGAACACCGGGTCGGCCGGTTCCAGGGCTTTTTCGGCGCGGCGGCGGGCGATGTAGAGCTTGCGCTCGAAGTCGTCCTCGCTCATCCCGGTGGCGGCGTTGACGAATATCTGCTCGATATGAGGCAGCGATTCCAGCGCCGATTCCCCGCACACGCTGGAGTCGGTCGGCACCCGGCGGAAACCGGCGACGACCAGGCCCTGCGCCTCGAGCTCGGCTTTTAGCGTCGACCGCGCATGAGCTTGCGGCGCAGCTTCGCGCGACAGGAAAACCAGGCTGGCGGCGTACAGTTCGGCAAGCGCAAAGCCGGCCTCGGCCGCCACCGCGCGCAGGAACGCCTCCGGCTTCTTGAACAGCAGGCCGCAGCCATCGCCCGAAAGGCCGTCCGCCGCGATCGCGCCGCGGTGGGTCATGCAGGCCAGCGAGCCAATCGCGTTCTGCACCAGGGTGTGGCTGGGCTGGTTGTCGATCTGCGCGATCAGGCCGAAGCCGCAGCTATCCTGTTCGAAATCGGACGAATACAGCGTTCCGTCCAGCCAGCGTTGTCGTTCCATTTTTCGGTGAGCCCAGATAACAGCGGCCTGCCAGGGGCAAGCCGCGAAAAATTTAAGCGAAAAGTGCGGCATTTTAATCCTTCATGTCGCGTGCGGCAATGCATGCCGGCGCCTAAGCCTTGTAGCGGCAAGGGTTTAGGCCGGGTCGCTGCTGCGGGTAGGAGTGCCGCCATCCGGCAAAAATTCCTTGGCTATGCTTACGGCAGGAATCAAGGAGACGGACATGAAGCTTTTGAGCTGGAACATCCAGTGGGGGCGTGGCCTCGACGGCCGGGTGGATATCCCGCGCATCCTCCGCACCATTGGTGAAATCGGCGATTTCGACGTCATCTGCCTGCAGGAAGTCGCGGTCAATTTCCCCGGCCTGCCCGGCAGCCCGGGTGAAGATCAGGTCGCCGAACTGGCCGCCGGCCTACCCGGTTATACGCCTATCTATGGTGTCGCGATCGACGTTCCGGATGGTCGCGGCGGGCGCAGCCAATTCGGAAATGCCATCTTTTCCCGCCTGCCGGTCGGCCAGGTCTGGCGCCATCTGCTGCCCTGGCCGGCCGAATTGACTACCGCCAGCATGCAGCGGGTACTGGTCGAAGCCGTGATCGACGCCGATGTCGGCCCGTTGCGGGTAATGACCACCCATCTCGAGTACTACTCGCAGCGCCAGCGCCAGGCGCAGATCGATGCCATCCGCCGTCTGCACAGTGACGCCTGCGCCCTGGCTGCGCGCCTGCCCATTGCCGAAGAGGTAGGCGGTTCTTTCGAGGTGTTCCCGCGGCCGGTCGAGGCGCTGCTTTGCGGCGACATGAATTTTCCCGCGAGCGCGCCCGAGCGCAGGCAGATCCTTGCGCCATTTGGCGGCGGCGAACCCCCCTTTCGCGACGCCTGGGAAGTGCTGCATCCCGGTGAGCCGCACGTTCCCACCGTTGGCATCCACCCGGTCGATTTCGTCGACCGGCCCGAATGCTTCGATTTCGTCTTCATGACAGAAGGGCTGGCGGGCCGCCTCAGAACGAATGGCATCGATGCCGCGACCGAGGCGTCGGACCATCAGCCGGTATGGGTCGAGCTGGCCTGATGGGACCCCTGCGATCCGGGGCGGCCGGACATGATGTGCTCGTCGAAAGTCCGGTCGGCAGACCGCTTGATCCGGCCATGCGCGCCCGCGGAGCGTGCGGCAGGCCGGAATAACCCGGGCATCAATGCGCCCTTAACCGAATATAATGGGCACCGGCCCGATTCCTCGGGTCGCCCCACTCGTAATTGATCTGAACTCACCATGCCTGAAGCCAGCCAGGAATTGCAAAACGATGTCGCGGTGCTCATCGTCTCCACCCTAAACCTCGACATCAGCCCGGGGGAGATTCAGCCCGATGCCCCCCTTTACGGCGAGGGGCTGGGGCTCGACTCCATCGACATTCTGGAGGTGGCCCTGGCCGTTTCCAAGCATTTCGGTTTCCAGTTGCGCGCTGATAACGCGGACAATGTCAGCATCTTCAGTTCCCTCGCCAGCCTGACCCGGCACATCGCGGCAAACAGAACAAAATGACTTGGCCCCTGGTACGCGCGATCCGCTGGATTGCCATCGCCGCCGGAGCCATCGCCTATCCCGTGCTGGCGCATTACAGCGCAGCCACTTCCGCGGCCACCACCTTGCCGTCTCTGGGGGTGGCCGTCTCCCTGGCGCCTTCCCTGACCATCCTGCTCTGGCTGACCTGGCGTTCGCCCATGCGGTCGGCCATGCTGCTCCTGTGTGCTGTCGTGGGCGGGCTGCTGTGGGGGTTCTGGGGCGTGCTGGAACGCAATTTCAGCTGGGTCTATTTCCTCCAGCACGCCGGCACCTATGCCATGCTGGCTGCCGTGTTCGGCGTCACCCTGGCGCGCGGGCGGCAGCCCTTGTGCACCCGCTTTGCCGAAGCGGTACACGGCAGCCTCAGGCCGGAGGAGGTCCGTTATTCGCGCCAGGTCACGCTGGCGTGGATGCTGGTTTTGCTGGCGATCAGCCTGGTTTCCAGCGTCCTGTTCTTCTTCTTCAGCATGGAGGTCTGGTCGGTTTTCGCCAATTTCCTCTCCTTCCCGCTGATCCTGCTGATGTTTGTCGTCGAATACGGGATTCGCCTGCGCAAGCTGCCGCATCAGAAAAAACACAGCATCCTGGACGGTGCGCTGGCCTACTGGAAAATGCCGACCGCGCGTCCGGGCGTTTCCCCACCCGCCCCTTAGGCCGCTGCTTGCTGTCCATGTCGACCTTGCCGCTCATCGCCCATCGCCGTCCCGATGCGGTCGTGGCCTGGCGCGGCAGCATGCCGGTCAGCGCCAGGCAGTTTCTGGGCGAGGTCGAACACATCGCCGGCCAGTTGCCGCCGGGGCGGCATGTGCTCAACCTGTGCAGCGACCGCTACCGTTTTGCCGTTTCCCTGGCGGCCTGCATCGTCAGCGGCCGGATCAGCCTGCTGCCCTCCACCCACACTCCGGAGATGATCCGGCAGATGCGGTGCATCGCTCCGGATGTCTTCTGCATCGTCGATCAGGGTGCTGACAGGGGCGACATTGATTTGTCCACCTTCCACTATCCCGAAACCGTTCCCCCTCCGGCGGCCGACCCGGCGATTCCCGAGATCGATTGCACGCAGGTCGTCGCTCAGGTGTTCACGTCCGGATCGACCGGCATGCCGCTGCCCCATCTCAAGCGCTGGGGCAGCCTCGTGCGCAACGTGCGGGCGGAGGCGGAACGCCTGGGCATCGGCGCCGCCCATGCCATCCTCGGCACCGTCCCGCCGCAGCACATGTACGGCCTGGAATCGACCGTGCTGATGCCGCTGCAAAGCGGTGCCGCGCTGCATGCCGGCCACCCCTTCTACCCGGCGGACATCTGCGTCGCCCTGGCGAGCCTGCCGCGGCCGCGCGTGCTGGTCACCACCCCTTACCATTTGCGCGCCCTGCTAAAGGATCAGGCCACGCTGCCGGCGGTCGACCAGCTTCTTTCGGCCACCGCCCCGCTGTCGCAGGACCTGGCCAATGAGGCCGAATCCCGTTTCGGCGCGCCGCTCCACGAGATCTACGGCTGTACCGAGACCGGACAACTCGCATCCCGTCGCACCACCGCCGGCGCCGAGTGGCACACCTTGCCAGCTGTGCATCTGCGCCGCGAAGGGGAGGTAATCTGGGCCGAGGGCGGGCACATCGACAGCCCGAGCTGCCTCGCCGATGTCATCGAACTGACCGGTGACGGCCCGGTGTCGACGACTTTCCTGCTGCATGGCCGCCACGCCGATCTCGTCAACATCGCCGGCAAGCGCACCTCGCTGGCCTACCTCAACCATCAGTTGAACGCCATTCCGGGCGTGCAGGATGGCGTTTTCCTGCTGCCCCGCGAGGATAGCCCGGACAGCATCGGCCGCTTGACCGCCCTCGTGGTCGCCCCCGGGCTCACCCCGGCAGCCCTGACCCAGGCCCTGCGCGAGCGCATCGACCCCGTCTTTCTGCCGCGCCCCCTGCTGTTCGTCGATGCCCTGCCGCGCAACGCCACAGGCAAGCTCCCCAGGCAGATCACCCAGGAACTGCTGGCCACCCTGCAGTCCCGGGCGGCGACCGGGATGCCGGCATGAGCGAACACGTCATGCCCTTGCCCATCCCCGCCGACCACCCGGCCTATGCCGGGCACTTCCCCGGCCTCCCCATCCTTCCCGGGGTCGTGCTGCTCGATGCGGCGCTGCATGCCTTGGCCGTCCGACAGGATAGGCAGGACACGACCTGGCAACTCAAGTCGGTGAAGTTCCATAGCCCGGTCCAACCCGGCGAGGCCCTGACCCTGCAATACGCAGAATCGCCGAACGGCGGCCTTCGCTTCGAGATCCGCGGTATGGATATCCGTGGCGACGAACGCAGCGTAGCGAGTGGCAGCGTGGTTTTTTCGCGGGTGACGCCGGCATGACCGTACCGGAAATGGCGCGTCAGGCCTCGCCGCGAGCGGAATGGGCTGTTCGCCCGGAGCGCAGCAATCGGGCCATGCTGCGCCTGATGACCTGGATCTCCCTGCGCCTGGGGCGTGCCCCCGCCCGTCTGGTCCTGGCCGGTACCAGCCTCTACTTCCTGGTATTCGCGCCGGCCGCCAAGGCCGCCTCGCGCGCCTATCTGCGCCGGGCGCTGGGGCGTGAGCCCAGCTTCGCCGACCTGTTCCGGCACTTCCACAGCTTTGCCTCCACCATTCACGACCGGGTCTTCCTGCTCAACGCCCGCTTCGACCTGTTTCGGGTGGAGGTGCACGGCGAGGATGTCATCAAGGAAGTGCTGGCCGCCGGACGCGGCGCCTTCCTGATGGGGGCACATATGGGCAGCTTCGAGATGGCGCGCGCCATCGGCCGCCGCCAGCCCGGCCTCAGGGTGGCCATGGTCATGTACGAGGAAAACGCCCGCAAGCTCAATGCCGCGCTGGCCGCGATCAACCCGGCGGCGGTGCAGGAGATCATCCCTCTGGGACGGATCGACTCGATGCTGCGGGTGCAGTCCTGCCTCGACGAGGGCATGGTGCTCGGCGTGCTGGGCGACCGCACCCTCGGCGGCGACCAGACCGTGCGCCTGCCCTTCCTGGGGGCGGACGCCGAGTTTCCGGTCGGCCCCATGCGCCTGGCCGCCATGCTGAAGCGTCCGGTGCTGTTCATGAGCGGCCTCTATCTGGGCGGCAATCGCTACGCCATCCACTTCGAGCGGCTGGCCGATTTCAGCGATGTCGATCGTCCGGGGCGGGAGGCCGCCATCCAGTCCGCGGTGGCGGACTACGCTGCCTGCCTGGAGCGCCATTGCCGCGCCGCTCCCTACAACTGGTTCAACTTCTTCGATTTCTGGCGCACGAAGGATGCCGGCTGAGACATGGCCCGGCTCACGCGACCCCGCTTTCGACTGTGTGCCCTGGTCTGGCTGGCGCTGCTGGTCGCTCCCATCGTTCAGGCCGCACCGCTGAGTATCGCCCAGCTCATGGCCAGTCTGGCGAAGCATCCGCAAGGCGCGGCCACTTTCACCGAGAAGAAATTCATTTCCATCCTCGAGCAGCCGGTCGAATCTTCCGGCGAGCTGCTGTTCGTCGCGCCGGCCCGCCTGGAAAAGCGCACCCTGAAACCGAAGGCTGAGACCCTGGTGCTCGATGGCGACATCCTCACCTTTGAACGCGGCCAGCGCAAACACGTCCTGCAGCTCAAGGACTACCCGGAGGTGGCCGGGATGATCGAGAGCATTCGCGCCACCCTGGCCGGCGACCGTCAGGCCCTGGAACGCGTCTACCACCTGGCCCTGGACGGCGGCAATGAACGCTGGACCCTGGTGCTCACTCCGCTCGACCCCAAGGTCGGCGCCGTCATCGCGCGCATCCGGATTGAGGGGGTCAAGGAGGTGGTGCGCAGCGTCGAGATTCTTCAGGCTGACGGCGACCGTTCCCTGATGACCATCGAACAGCGGGCGTCGCCATAATCCTAAAAACCGCAGTTGACCGCTGATAACTTCATGGAGCGCCGCATGAGCACTGAGTTTTTCGCCTTCGATGGTGTTCACCGTTTGGCTGACACCGCTACGCACCCGCTGGCACGTCTGGACGTGCGCCTACCTTTGTCGCTTGTCGTTGCAGGCCCCGGCCTGCCGCCTTCTCGCTTCGCGGCAGACACCCGCCCAAACGCACCATCGGGCGCGTCCAACTACGGTTTCTAGGATAATGATCCACCCGCGCCGCCGCGGCATCGCCGCCATCGTGCTGTGGCTGATTTTTTTGCTGGCCTGTGCCGGCATCATCAGCCGCACCCACTTCACCACCGACCTGTCGGCATTTTTGCCGCGCGCGCCCACGCCCGAGCAGCAGCTGCTCATGGACCAGCTCCGCGACGGCCTGGCCTCGCGCCTGATTCTTGTTGGCATAGAAGGCGCCGACGCACCCACCCGTGCCCGGCTTTCCAGGCAAATCGCCCAGCGTCTGCGCGCCGACCGCACGTTTGTCAGCGTCAATAATGGCGAGCCGGTCAACACCGAGCGCGACCGTGCTTTCCTGTTCGACAATCGTTACCTGTTGAGCCCCGCAGTGACGCCTGAACGCTTTAGCGTGGAGGGCCTGCATGCCGCCTTGAGCGACAGTATCGATCTGCTGGCCTCGCCTGCCGGATTGCTGGTCAAGTCCCTGCTGCCGCGCGACCCGACCGGGGAAATGGTGCAATTACTCGAGCAGCTCGACAGCGGCACCCAGCCGAGCCTGGTGGAGGGTGCGTGGGCATCACGCGATGGCACGCGCGCCTTGATGCTGATGCAAACCCGTGCCGCGGGAAGCGACACCGATGCCCAGCAGCTCGCCATGGCCGCCATTCGGCAGGCGTTCGACCAGGCGTTGGATCAAGCCCCCGGCGCGATTCCATCCGCCCAACTGGTGATGACCGGTCCAGGCGTGTTTTCGGTGACGTCACGCGACACCATCAAGAGCCAGGTCACCCGCCTGTCCATCCTCAGCCTTGTGCTCATCGCAACGCTGCTATTGCTCGTTTATCGTTCCTTCAGCGCCCTGGTATTGGGCTTGTTGCCCGTTATCAGCGGTGTGCTGGCTGGCATTGCGGCGGTCAGCCTGGGCTTTGGCTCGGTGCACGGCATCACCCTGGGATTTGGCACCGCCCTGATCGGCGAAGCAGTTGATTATTCAATCTACCTGTTTGTGCAATCGGAACAGAACAGTGCGGATCATCAAAACTGGATCAAGCGCTTCTGGCCCACCATTCGCCTCGGTGTACTGACGTCGATATTTGGCTTCGCTTCGCTGCTGCTGTCCGGCTTTCCCGGTTTGGCACAACTGGGCTTGTATGCCATTGCCGGGCTGATCGCGGCGGCGACGGTGACGCGCTTCGTCCTGCCTTCCCTGCTGCCCGCGAACTTCCGTATTCATGATGTATCGGCTATCGGTCTCACCCTGTCTCGCGTCGCACGACGCGCGGCAGCACTGCGCTGGCCTGCGGCGATCGTGTTGCTGGCGGCCTGCGCCATCGTGGTCAACAACCGCGCCAGTTTGTGGAACGACAAAATCGCGTCACTCAGTCCGGTGTCGCAAGCGGATGTGGAACTCGATACCCGCTTGCGAGCCGATATGGGCGCGCCGGATGTGCGCTACCTGGTCGTCGTTTCCGGGGCGACTCAGGAATCCGTATTACGTGCTTCCGAGCGCGTTTCCGCGCTGCTGCAGACACAAGTCGAGCAAGGCCAGCTTGCCGGATTCGAAAGTCCCAGCCGTTATCTTCCCAGCACCGCGACGCAACGCGCACGCCAGGCCAGTCTGCCCCCTCGCCCCCTTCTGGAAACACGCCTTGCGCAGGCCGTTCAAGGCTTGCCGGTGCGTGCGCAACTGTTTACGCCGTTTCTGGCCGATGCCAACGTCGCCCGCAGCCAGCCTTTGCTGCAGGCAAGCGACCTGCAGCAGACCTCGATGGCGATGGCGGTCGATGCTTTGCTCATCCAGCAGCGGGGGCAATGGCGTGCCTTGTTGCCGCTGACCGCGCCCGAGGGAGGCAACATCGACGCTGATCCTATTCGCGCTGCCTTGAGCGCAATCCCCGATGTGCTGTTCGTGGACATGAAAGCCGAATCGGACCGCTTGTATTCCGGCTACCTGCATGAAGCCATCGTGCTGTCACTGGGGGGGCTGGTTGCTATTGTCGTGTTGCTGCTCGTGGTTTTTCGCTCGCCCATGCGCGTGCTGCGCATCATCGCGCCGCTGGCCGCTGCGGTCGTTACCGTCACGGCGGGATTAAGCCTGTTTGGCCAGCAAATGATCATTCTGCACTTGGTGGGTTTGCTGCTGGTGGCCGCAGTGGGCTCCAATTACGCCCTGTTCTTTGATCGGCCTGATCCGCGCACGCCCATCCTGCCGCGCACACTGGCCTCGATGTTATTTGCCAGCCTCACCACCGTCGCCGGTTTTGGCCTGCTTGCATTTTCCGACGTCTCCCTCCTGCAGGCGATGGGCGTAACCGTCGCCCCGGGCGTCATTCTGGCCTTGTTTTACTCGGCGATTTTTGCCCGGCAAGCCGATGCGTGACTCAGCCTGGCGCCCCACGCTTTTGATCCGCGCATCCGTCGCGCTGCACGGCTTGGCGTTGGTGGCCGCGATCACCGAACCCGCGCAATGGCGTTGGGCGCTGGGCGCCGTGGTCATCAACCACCTGTTGCTTACCGCCGTCGGCCTGTGGCCGCGCAGTCACTGGCTGGGACCGAACTGGACGCGGCTGCCCGCCGCCGCAGCCGCCAAAAACGAAATCGCCCTGACAATCGACGATGGCCCCGACCCCCTCGTTACCCCGCAGGTGCTGGATATTCTGGATCGCTATGCCGCACACGCCACCTTTTTCTGTGTAGGCGAAAAAGCGGCACGCTATCCGGATGTATGCCGGGAAATCGTCCGCCGTGGTCATGCCGTGGAAAACCACAGCCAGCACCACCGCCCTCATTTTTCCCTGCTGGGTCCGCGTGGCTTCATGCGCGAATTGCAGGCCGCACAAAGCACCCTCGGCCAGATTACCGGTCAGCGCCCGGTGTTTTTTCGTGCCCCTGCAGGCCTGCGCAATCCTTTTCTCGATCCCGTGCTGGCGCGGCTCGGCTTGACACTCGCCAGCTGGTCGGCGCGGGGGTTCGACACCCGGATCGGTGACGCCGAGCGTGTCAGGACTGCACTATTGCGTGGGCTGCGGGCGGGCGCTATTTTGCTGTTGCACGATGGCAATGCGGCACGCTCAGCCCGAGGCATTCCGGTTATTCTCGACGTGCTGCCTGCGGTGCTGGAGTCGGCGGCCGCCGCCGGGCTGCGTTTTGTCAGCTTGCGGGACGCCCTTTCATGACCGCCATACATGAGTCGGCGCTGCCGCGTCCCGGAGAACAGGCCTTGAAAAACACCCAGCAAGCGCCCTGGTACCGGCAGATTGCAGTGGTCATCACCCAGCATGGGGTTCTGAAAGGGATAGGCACGCCAGTTTTTATCGGCCTGTTTTTCGGTGCGTATTTCTACGTGCTCAAAACCCCGGCCTACCCGACCGCGGTGATGCCCTTTATCTGGCTGGATCGGATGATCAGCTTTCAGCCGTGGGCGATCTCGCTGTATGTCTCTTTGTGGGTGTATGTTTCCCTGCCCCCGGCATTGATTGCGACGCGACGCGAACTCTATCGCTATGGCATGGCGATGGCCGGAACCTGCCTGGCGGGGCTGATTGTGTTTTACTTCTGGCCCACCGCGGTCCCCGCAGCCGATATCGACTGGGCCCGGTATCCTGAAGTGGGTTTCCTTAAAAACATCGATGCCGCGGGCAATGCCTTCCCTTCGCTACATGTCGCCACTGCCCTATTTTCGGGTGCCTGGCTCGATCACCTGCTGCGTCGGTTCGGCGCGCCATTGTGGAGTCGGCTATTCAGCTGGATGTGGTGTATCGGCATCATTTATTCCACCCTCGCCACCCGCCAGCATGTGGTGGTCGATGTGTGGGGCGGCCTTATGCTGGGGGGGGTGGCGGCCTGGCTGTCAATGCGCCACCCTGCATACGCAGCGCCAATACCCGGCCGGATTTGAAGGAAACCGGCGGTGGCATTAATTAACAACGCATTACATATGGATGGGTTGACCTGTTGAATTCGCTCTGGCTTTCCCATTTCACCGCTGCAAGCTGCCTTGGCCATGGCGTGGATGCAACGCTGGCTGCTCTGCGTGCGCAAAAGGGCGGGCTGGTGCCCTGCGCCTTCGAGACGGTGACCGACCTGACGACGTATGTCGGTGAAGTGGCCGGCGTGGACCAGGCGCTCTTGCCGGCCAGCCTCGCCGAGTACGAATGCCGCAACAACCGCCTCGCCATGCTGGGCCTGCGCCAGGACGGCTTCAGTGCCGCGGTCGGCGCGGCCGCCGCCCGCTACGGTCGTCGGCGTATCGGCGTGCTGCTCGGCACCAGCACCTCGGGCATTCTGCAGACCGAACGCGCCTATCGACGCCGTGACCCGGTGACCGGCGCCCTGCCGGACGACTTCCGCTATCGCACCACCCACAATACCTATTCGGTGGCCGACTTCGTGCGCACAGCCTTCAACCTGGAAGGGCCGGCCGTGGTGGTTTCCACCGCCTGCTCGTCGAGCGCCAAGGTGTTCGCCTCGGCGGCGCGGATGATCGCGGCCGGCCTCATCGACGCTGCCATCGTCGGCGGCGTCGACTCCTTGTGCCTGACCACCCTGTACGGCTTCAATTCGCTGGAGCTGCTGGCGCCCGAACCCTGCCGGCCCTACGACGTGGATCGCAATGGTATCTCCATCGGCGAGGCGGCGGCCTTCATCCTGTTGCAGCGCCCGGCCGACAGCCTCGACGCCGATGCCGTGCTGCTGCTGGGCGCCGGTGAATCGAGCGATGCCCACCACATGTCGTCGCCGCACCCGGAAGGCCTGGGGGCGCGCATGGCGATGACCGCTGCGCTGAAGGCGGCGGGCCTGCAGCCCGCCGACATCGACTACATCAACCTGCACGGCACCGCGACGCCGAGCAACGACGCCGCCGAAGGCCATGCTGTGGCCACGCTGTTCGGCAACCTGGTGCCGTGCAGTTCGACGAAGGGCGCGACCGGCCACACCCTGGGCGCGGCCGGCGGGCTGGAGGCGATCATCAGCGCGCTGGCGCTGCAGCGGGGCTTCCTGCCGGGCGGGGTCAACACGCACCGCGTCGACCCCGACATTCCCATTCAGTACCTGACCGCGAACCAGCAGCGTGCGCCGCGCCGGGTGCTCAGCAACTCCTTCGGTTTCGGCGGCACCAACTGCAGCCTGGTGCTGGGGCGCGCAGCATGAGCAAGGCAGTGAAGCTCACCGCTTACCTCGACGGCATCGGCCTGATCGGCCCGGGACTCGACAACTGGCCCGCGGCGCGGCCCATCCTGGCGGGCACCGCCCCGTACGAATCGCGCCCCCTCACGGTGGCCGCGCCGCAGTCGCTGCCCCCGGCCGAGCGCCGGCGCACCGGTCTCGCGATCAAGGTTGCGCTGGCCGTGGCGCAGGAGGCCGTCGCGGCCGGGCAACTCGATGCCCGGCAACTGGCCGCGGTGTTCTCCTCCTCCGGCGCAGACAACGACAACTGCGATGCCATCTGCAAGACGCTGGCCTCCGAGGACCGCCACATCTCGCCGACCCGCTTCCACAACTCGGTGCACAACGCGCCGGCGGGCTACTGGGGCATCGCCTCCGGCGCCATGACCCCGGCCACGGTGCTGTGCGCCCATGACGGCAGCTTCGGTGCCGGCCTGCTGGAGGCGCTGACCCAGGTCGCGGTCGAGGGCTGGGGCACGCTGCTGGTCACCTACGACATGCCCTATCCCGAACCGCTGCACGCCAAGCGTCCGCTCCCCGCCGCCTTTGGCATCGCGCTGGCGCTTAGCCCCAAGCGCAGTGCGCAATCGCTGGCGCGGATCGAACTCAGCCTCGCCGATGCCGCGCCCGATGTACTGGCCGAGCCCGCGTTCGAAGCGCTGCGCTGCGCCATTCCCTGTGCGCGTGGCCTGCCCTTGCTGCAGGCCATTGCGCGCGGGGAGGGCGGTCGGGTCGTTCTGGATTACCTGGCGCCGCTCAGTCTGGCCGTGGAGATTGAACCATGCCGCTAGACTACGCCTGGCTGCTCGCCCACCTGCCGCACCAGGGCAGCATGTGCCTGCTCGATGCGGTCACTGAATGGGATGCCCAGCGCATCCGCTGCACTGCGAGCAGCCACCGCGCGGCGGACAATCCTCTGCGTGCCCATGATCGCCTGGGCGCGGCCTGCGGCATCGAGTACGCGGCGCAGGCGATGGCTGCGCACGGCGCGCTGCTGGCAGCGGCCGACAGCGCGCCGCGTGCCGGCTACCTTGCCAGCGCGCGCGGCGTCGACCTGCACGTCGCACGGCTGGATGACCTTGCCGACGACCTCGAGGTTGAGGCGGAGCGTCTGTCCGGCGACGACAACACCATCCTTTACGGCTTCCGCGTCAGCGCTGCCGGCCAAGAATTGCTCAGCGGCCGCGCCACGGTGGTATTGGATGCGGCCTTGCTGGACGCTGGCAAACTGGAGAATCTGAAATGAAACGCGCTCTCGTCACCGGCGGCGGTGGCGGCATCGGTTCGGCGATCTGCCGCCGCCTCGCCGCCGACGGCTGCTACGTCTACATCCACGCCAACCGCAACCTGGCCCGTGCGCAGGCGCTGGCGGATGAAATTAGACATGGCGGCGGCCAGGCCGAGGCCATCGCCTTCGACGTGACCGACGCCAACGCCAGCCGCGAAGCGCTGGAGGCGCTGGTCGCCGACACCCCGATCCAGGTGCTGGTGAACAACGCCGGCATCCACGACGACGCCGTCTTCCCCGGTATGAGCGCGGCGCAGTGGCACAGCGTGCTGGATGTGTCGCTTTCCGGCTTCTTCAACGTCACCCAGCCGCTGACGATGCCGATGCTGCGCAGCCGCTGGGGGCGTATCGTCAACATCACCTCCATCGCCGGTCTCACCGGTAACCGCGGCCAGGTCAATTATTCGGCCGCCAAGGGTGCGCTGCACGCCGCGACCAAGTCGCTGTCGCTGGAACTCGCCAGTCGCGGGGTGACGGTCAACGCCGTGGCGCCGGGCATCATCCAGACCGAGATGATCAACGGCGTGTTCGACGCCAAAGCCATCGCGGGCATGGTGCCGATGAAGCGCGCCGGCCGCCCGGAAGAGGTGGCCGACCTGGTCGGCTTCCTCGCCTCGGAGCAGGCGAGCTACATCAGTGGCCAGATCATCTCGGTCAATGGCGGCATGATTTGATCCCGCCCGCGCACGCCCACGCGGTCCACCAGACCTAGGCGCTGCTGTTCTTCACCCTGCTGCAGTTGACATTGATCGTGCTCGCCGCCCGTCTCGGTGGCGAACTGGCGCCGCGCATCGGCCAGCCGCCCGCGGTGGGTGAGATCATCGTCGGCATCCCGCTCGGACCCTCGCTGTTCGGCCTGCTCGCTCCTGGGCTTTTCCGGACGGTCTTTCATTCGACACCCGCGGCGCCGATGCAGATGCTGTCGTAGATCGGGCTCATCCTGCTGATGTTCCAGATCGGCCTGAAGTTCGACTTCGCCCATCTGATCGGGCGCAACAACCGCCGTGCCGTCGCCCTCATCGCCAGCGCCAGCATGGTCGCGTCCTTCGCGCTCGGCTTCGGTTTCGGCTACCTCAGCTCGCCTCCGCGCTTGTTCATTGCCACCGCCTTCTCCATCGCCGTCTTGCCCATCCTCGGCCGCATCATGATGGAGTTCAGGATCACCCGCCTGCCCATCGGCATGCTGCTGCTCGCGCTCGTCACCGCGCTCGCCCTGGCCGAATTCAGCGCCGAGGCCTTCGCCATCAACGTCGGCTACGACCTCGGGCCGATCTCGCAGCAGATCCTCACCATGCTGGTGTTGATGGCGATATTCAGTACGGTGATCACGGCGCCGGGGTTGCGGCGGTGGTTGCCGAAGATGGGGGTGGCGGTTGCGGGGCGGCATTGAGGCCCCTCCGCGCGCTTCGCCTTTGCTTTGCCAAAGAACTGAAGGGGCCAGCTTCGCAATAAAAACAATGCGAAGCTGACCCCTTCAGGTCTGGTCGGAGCGCGGTAGGTCATCGCGCGTACGGCTGATTGCGTCGCTGACCCCCTTTGAGAGGCGTCAGCGGCCGATACGTATGCTGTCCATCGATCCCAAGACGCCGAAAACCTGCAGCAGCCATATCACGACAACAATGACGACGACGATATTCAAGATGTTTTTGATCTTTCGATCCATGGGTATGTAGGTATTGACGAGCCAAAGCAGCACGCCGACCACGATCAGGATGATGACCAAGTTAATCAGAGGCATGCTGATTCTCCTGTGAGAGCATTAAATTGATAGGAGCACCGACCGAATGGCTTAGGTGCGGCTTGATACTACCCCATTCTTCTTTCTTGTATTCATGGCTGCGCCGCAAGCGGCGTCTTCGTCGTTGCCCCGCAGCGCCGCGAAACGTGTCTCGCTCGCAGGCGACGGCTGCAACTCAGCCCGGCTTGACCGCCTGATACTCCCCCAAAACCGACAGCGCCCGGCTTTCGATGTGCCGTTTAACGCCTGTAAAACCGGCAGCCTCCAGCGTATCGATCACGCTGCTCGGCGGCACGCAGGCCTCGATGGTGTCCCAGTAGTAACGCCACAGCTTGGCCGACTCGGCACTGCTGCCGATCAGGCGGGCCAGTACCGGCACCACGCCGCGCATATACACTTTGAGCAGGGCCTCGCTCCAGGCGCGTTCAGGCTTGGTGATCTCGAGCAGGCACAGGCGGCCGCCGGGCTTGAGGACGCGATGGAATTCGCTGAAGGCGGCTGACAGGTCGCTGATGTGGCGCAGCGCGTAGCCCATGCTGAGGAAGTCGAAGCTTGCATCGGGGAAGGGGATCGCTTCCGCGCGCCCCTCGATGAGCTGGACCCCTGGAAGATCAGCGCAGGCCATCATGCCGGCGCTGGGATCGACGCCCACCACCAGGGCGGGATCGCCCACCAGTTTGACGGCTTCGCGCGCGACCAGACCGGTGCCGACGCCGATGTCGACGATACGCATGCCGGGTTTCAGCCCTGCCCGCTGCAGCGCCTGGTTGCGGTACCAGGGGCCGCTGCCCAGCGCCAGCAGGCGGTCGATGCGGTCGTAGTCGGAGGCGGTGCTGTCGAACAGCTTGCCGACGTAGCCGCGCCGCTCCTGTTCGCTGGCGTAGTAGGCAGTGAGGGGCGGATGCGGGGCATGCACCACTGGCGTGGACGAATCGGGGGTGTTTTTCATGGGGTGTGTGACCGGTGAGTGTTGAGGCGCCGCAGCAAAAGACGCGGCAAGCGAAGCAGGAAACCCAGCATCAGCCGGAGGTGCATCCAGCTGAGCAGGGTGTTGTCGCGCAGGTAGTTGAAGTGGGAAACGCCGCCTTCGTCGGCGCGCAGGTATTTCACCGGTGCGGGCAGATTGATCGGTCGCACGCCGCGCCAGCACAGGCGCACCACGGCCTCGGGGTCGAAGTCGAAACGGCGCATC
>Ga0209703_1000174_pt1 | contig 16470 bp, 13 predicted proteins | sample PPLLak12cMay2015_2_FD_187256 | JGI IMG/M metagenome (GOLD analysis project Ga0209703, IMG submission 187256) | Freshwater sediment microbial communities from Prairie Pothole Lake near Jamestown, North Dakota, USA - PPLs Lake P8 Core (1) Depth... | ecosystem: Environmental > Aquatic > Freshwater...
TCTTTTTTAGGCGAAAAGACATCCACCATCAGAACCAGAAATCCAAAGATGGTGATCACAATCTCAGGAGCAATGAGATAAAGGTCAATCTCCGGTAGCTTCATTTAAAAATCCTCCAGCGTTACATGATCGACGCGGTGAGTGCATGACGCGGTGACACGGTGAACTTCTGCTTATCCGCTTTTCTCCGCGTCTCCCTTTCTCCGTGTCTCCGTGTCCTGTTGAACACATTGTCTCCCCATCTCCCCCTCTCGCTATCTATCTTTAATTTCTGCCAGCATCTTCGGCGACGGAACATCCGCCTTCATTTCAATCTTGCCTTTGACATCTTTTAAAAACTTCTCAACAGAAGCATCCATCTTGCTGAGGAAGAGTTTTGGATAGATCCCCATAAGAAAGATCAGAATCACCATGGGAACCAGAATCGTGATCTCTCTCGCATTAAGGTCCTTCAACTTCTCATTCTCAGGTCGGGTGATCTTTCCGAACATCACCCTCTGAAACATCCAAAGCATATACGCCGCTCCAAGGATTACGCCTGTAGCCGCAAGCACGCCATAGACGATATTCGATTGAAAGACCCCTAGGAGGATGAGAAACTCTCCTACAAATCCATTCGTCCCAGGCAGTCCAATGGAAGAGAGGCTGACGATCATGAAAAAGGTCGCATAGATGGGCATCACTTTCGAGAGCCCCCCAAAGTCGGCGATCATCCTCGTGTGGCGCCGCTCATAAATCATCCCCACGATCAAGAAGAGAGAGCCTGTGCTGATTCCATGATTGAGCATCTGATAGATCGACCCCTGGACTCCCTGCGTATTGAGAGCAAACATGCCGAGCATGACATATCCCAGGTGGCTCACGCTTGAGAAGGCCACCAGCCGCTTCAAATCGGGCTGCATCATGGAGACCAGGGCCCCATAGATAATTCCAATGAGCGCCAAGATAGAAATCAATGGCATGAGATTAAAAGCTGCCTGCGGGAACAAGGGAATGGCAAATCGGATGAACCCATAGGTTCCCATCTTCAGTAAGACACCGGCCAGGATGACGCTTCCAGCAGTAGGCGCCTCAGTATGCGCATCGGGCAACCAGGTATGGAAAGGGAACATGGGGACCTTGATGGCGAAAGCCAGGGCAAAGGCCCCAAAGAGCCAGTACTGGGTCCCAACGGGAATTCCGAGTTTGTAGAGCTCGAGAACATCAAAGGTCCCTTTTCCAATGGCTTTTGCACCGATGAAGTAAAGGGCCAAAATGGCAACGAGCATCAATACACTTCCAGCCATTGTAAAGAGGAAGAATTTAATGGCCGCATAGATCCGCCTCTTCGGATCACCCCAGACACCGATGAGAAGGTACATCGGGATAAGCATCACCTCCCAGAAGACATAGAAGAGGACGAGATCCAAAGCGACCAGAGCCCCGACCATCCCTGTCTCAAGGAGGAGGAAGGAGATCATGAATTCCTTGACCCTGAAGGTGATGGCGGTCCATGAACAGAGGATGCAAAGGATGGTCAAGAAGGTGGTCAACAAGACCAGAAGGAGGCTAATTCCATCGATGCCCAGTTTGTAACTAATCCCATAGGCCTCAATCCACCACCAATCCTCCACGAATTGCATAGCTGCTGTTTTGGAGTCGAAGAGGAAGAAAAGGGGGAGCGAAAAGATGAATTCAACGATGGCGAAGACTAAGGTGACCACCCGGACGGCACCTGCCTTCTCCTGATTGATAAAAAGTAGGATCATAGCGCCTACAACGGGAAAGAAGATCAGCAGAGATAAAATGGGAATACCGAGAATGGTCATGAAACCAGCTCCTTTAATCCCCCCCTTCCCCCCTTTACGAAAGGGGGGAAGGGGGGGATTCTAGTTTAGTAGAAAATGGCGCGCACGATATAATAACCTAAAAGAACTACTCCTCCGATGATCATGGCAAAAGCATAATTCTGAACAAAACCTGTTTGAACCTTTCTCAGCACCCCTGAGACCCACCCGACGAGATAGGCAACGCCATTGATTGTGCCATCGATGACAAAGTCATCAAAACCTCTCCAAAGTCCTGTCCCCAAATTCTTCAATGAATTAACAAAAAGGGTCTGATAGATTTCATCGACGTAATATTTATTGAAGACCAGCTGGTATAATCCCTTTTGCTTCTCGGCTAAAAGTTTCGGCAAGGCAGGGTTCTTCACATAGAAGAGATAAGCGATCCCGATCCCAATCAAGGCGATGACCACGGAAACCGCCATCATCAAGAGTTCAACGTCTGCGGAATGTCCTCCCGCCTCTCCTCCAGAAGCCCAGGCCTGTGAGATGAGGGAGATCCCTGCATGAGCCTTCGCAGGTTCAGCTCCTCCTCCTAAGACCGGTGCAAGAAATTCATGGACATGATTGGCTCCTCCCAAGACATGGGGCACGCCCACATAACCTCCGATAATGGAGAGACCGGCAAGGACCATCAGAGGGACCGTCATGATCTTGGGGGATTCATGGATATGATGGGCCACATGATGATCCACTCTGGACTCGCCAAAGAAGGTCATGAACAGTGCTCTGAACATATAGAAGGCCGTCATGCCGGCAGCGATCGCTGCCACCAACCACAACAAGAAATGGCCATGGGAACTAGAAAAGGCCTGCCACAAGATTTCATCCTTGCTGAAAAATCCTGAGAGTCCTGGGACACCGGCAATGGCCAACGTGGCAATGAAGAAAGTCCAGAAGGTGACGGGGATCTTCTTTCTCAAAGCGCCCATCTTTCTCATATCCAATTCACCACTCAGGGCGTGCATCACACTTCCAGCGCCAAGAAAGAGAAGTCCTTTAAAAAAGGCATGGGTCATCAGATGGAATATTCCTGCGCTGTATGCGCCCACCCCTACCCCTAGGAACATATAGCCCAATTGGCTGATCGTAGAATAAGCGAGAACCTTCTTGATATCGTTCTGGCAGAATCCAATGGATGCGGTATAGATGGCCGTCGCCACCCCTACGATCGCGACAATGGTCATGGCGATGGGTGCCATGTTATAGAGGACATTGCACCGGGCGACCATATAGACTCCTGCGGTCACCATGGTTGCCGCATGGATCAGAGAGCTCACCGGCGTAGGACCCTCCATGGCATCGGGAAGCCAGACATAGAGGGGGATCTGTGCGGACTTCCCACAGGCTCCCACAAAGAGCAGGATGGCAACAGCGGTGACGGTAGCCGTATCGAGCTTATTCACATTGGCGAAGACTTCCGTGAAATCAAGGGTCCAGATATCGTGTTTTCCAAGGCTGGTGAAGAGCAGGAACATTCCCAGAATGAAACCGAAGTCACCTACCCGGTTGACGACAAAAGCCTTCTTTCCAGCATTAGATGCCGAATCCTTCTCAAACCAGAAGCCGATCAAAAGGTAAGAGCAGAGGCCCACGCCTTCCCATCCCACAAACATCAACAAGAAATTATTGGCGAGAATGAGGTTAATCATCATGAAGACGAAGAGGTTAAGGTAGGTAAAATACCGAATGTAACCCGGATCGTCATGCATATAGCCGACGGAGTAAACATGGATGAAGAAGCTGACTCCCGTAACCACCAAGGCCATCAAAATGGAGAGGGGGTCGATCTGGTATCCGATCACCGTATAAAATTTCCCTGAGACGACCCAGTCAAAGAGCACCTTCTCAAAGAGTCGCTCAGAGGCAGGCCGGCCGAGGAGTTCGAAGAAGATGAAAATGGAGGTGAGAAAGGCAAGGCCAATGGCAGAAGGCCCGACCACACTGACCACCGTCTTCCCCAGACGCCTGCCGAAAAATCCGTTGATCACGAAACCGATCGCCGGAAACAGAGGAATCAACCAGACATATTCGAGCATTTACAACTCCTTCTCCCCCCATCCTCTCCCTCCCCCTCAAGGGGGGAGGGTTGGGGAGGGGGTTACCATTTCAGCAAATTGATCTCATCCACATTGATTGTTTCTCTTGAACGATAAATCATCACAAAGATGGCCAATCCCACCGCTGCCTCTGCGGCGGCCACAGCAATGACAAAGAAAGCGAAGAGCACCCCATCCATGGACTGGAGAAAGCGGGAAAGGGTGACGAAGGTAAGGTTGACGGAGTTGAGCATCAACTCGATGCACATGAAGACCACAATCGCGTTGCGCCGGGTCAAGGCCCCGATCACCCCGATGGTGAAGAGTATTCCGCTCAGAATGAGATATAAGGCAGGAGGAACAGATGGTATTGTCATAAGCGACCTCACTAAATAGTCATTTGTTCATCGTTCATTGTTCATGAAAGGCTACGTCCGTTTCTTGCTTAAAATGACTGCGCCGATGATGGCGGTCACGAGGAGGACCGAGATGATCTCAAAAGGAAAGAGATACTCGGTGAACAGCAGCTCCCCTACGGCCTTCACATTGGCGCTCATCTTTTCCGGCGTGTAAGTGCCTTTCTGTCCAGCAGGATATTTTGCCGCTACGGAATAGATGAGCCCGAAAAGGAAGAGAACTGCCAGGGCACCGCCGATCACTTTCGAGTAGAAGAGTTTCAAACCGGACCGGAGCTCTTCCTCGAGGTCGAGCAGCATGATGACAAAAACAATGAGCATGACAATCGCACCCGCATAAACGACCACCTGGACGATGGCGATGAACTGACTGTAGAGCAGGATGTAAAGCACCGCGACGCAAAGGAAGTTCAGCACCAAGAATAGGGCACTATGGATGGGGTTCTTTCGGGTGATGAGCAACAAAGAGGCGAGGATGGAGGTAAATGCCACCCCTAGAAAGATCAACCACTGAAACAATGTTCCGACTGCCTCCGCCATCTTCTTCCTCCACACTCTAACCCCCTCTCCCTTGATGGGAGAGGGCGGGGGCCCTGCACCACATAGGGTGCAGGACTTAGCCCTGAGCCTAACATGGTTCAGGGTGAGGGTGATTCTGAATCTTCCCCCTCCCCTTCACCCTGTTAGATAAAAATATGTGTTTCGTGCTGCTACTCAAGAAAAATGTTCGATCTATAACACAGGGTGAATCCCCTCCCACGAGGGGAGGGGAAATTTCTAGGTTTAGGGGTTATTAGCCTTCTCTTCTAACAGTCTTTCCGTGGTCATGAGATAGACGTTCCGGTTGTTCTCCACCCATTCATAGTTCTTTCCCATAAAGATCGCCTTCACGGGACACGCTTCTTCACAGAAACCGCAAAAGATGCACCGTGTGGCATCCAGCTCATAGGTGGAGGGGTAGCGTCTTCCTTCCTCATCTTCAGCGGTCTCTATATAGATACACTGGGACGGACAGACGATCATACAGAGACCACAGGCCACGCACTTCGTCTTCCCCCTTTCATCCTTCTCAAAGTACTGGATCCCTCTCCAGCGTTTCGCAGGTGGGATCTTCTCTTCTGGATATTGCGTGGTGATAGGTTTAGAGAAAAAATATCCCAAGGTGACCTTTAAACCCTTTAACAATGGAATGATCATCTTCGACCTCTCTCTTTAGCCTTTCAATGCAACAATCAATGCAGTGATCAGGAGATTGACCAGGGTGAGCGGTAACAGGACCTTCCACCCAAACTGCATGATATGATCGTAACGGAGCCTTGGGTACGTGCCCCTCTGCCAGATGAAGAAAAAGAGGAAGACGAAAAGCTTGATACAGAACCAGATGAACCCGGGAATGAAACCTAGAGCCGGATGAGGAGGTTGCCATCCTCCCCAGAAGAGGGTCACGGCTAGGGCGCCCATGGTGACCATGTGAGCGTATTCAGCCATGAAGAAAAGGGCAAATTTCATACTGCTGTATTCGATGTTAAACCCACAGGCCAGCTCCGATTCGGCCTCCGGCATATCGAAGGGAGTCCGGTTGATCTCCGCCAGACCGCAGATGATATAGAGGACAAAAGCTACCGGCTGGTACCATACATTCCAGTTCCAAAATCCCCCGGCCTGAGCACTCACGATCTCCGTCAGCCTCAGGCTCTGGGAGAGAATAATAACCCCAATGATCGAAAGACCCAGGGCCACTTCGTAACTGATCATCTGAGCTGCTGCCCGGAGGGAACCGGCCAAACCAAACTTATTTCCTGAAGACCAGCCCCCCAGGACAATGCCGTACTCTCCAAGGGAAGCCACCCCGAAAATGTAGAGGAGTCCCACGTCGATATCGGCCAATCGGAGTTTGACCACCCAGTTCGTTCCCGGAATGGTAAACTGATTTCCAAAGGGGATCACAGCGAAGATGCTGATCGCCGCAATAATGCAGATCATCGGAGAGATCACGAAAACGGCCTTATCCGCCCTCCCTGGGATGAGATCTTCTTTGAAAAAGGCCTTGACAGCATCGGAAAAGGGCTGGAGTAACCCATAGGGCCCGCAACGATTAGGACCCATACGGACCTGAATGTGGCCCAGGACTTTCCGCTCCAGCCAGGTCAGATAGGCCACGACGATCATCAAGCCAGCAAAGACCACGACACATTTCACAATCAATTCAATGAGAAGATATAACAGCTCCATCCTGCTTCTCCTGAAGATTTCTGAAAACTCCAGAAATCTTTGATTACACTGATTGCAATAACGATTACACCGATTGGGTTACCCCTAAGAAATCTGTGTAATCTTTTCTTCAAATCTGTGAAATCAAGAGAGCATAAAGTCGTTCCCCTTAGCTCTCTATCGTTTCTCCAACCTTCCGACAAAGACTTTATATTCGGGATGCTGACCCGCGGCTTCCTGTCCGGAGATCAAGAGGTTGTTCACAAAAACTGGGAAGAAAGTGGTGGCGAAGTAGCCCACTCCTTTTGGAACGGCCTCTGAAATCTTGCAGGTCGTCTCCACCTCACCCCTTGGAGAGATAACCTTCACCCTATCTCCTGAATTGAGTCCTCCCTTGAGCGCATCCTCCGGATGAACTTCAAGACAGGAATCAGGAAAGACCTTGGCCAGTCCCTTGGCCCGCTTGGTGGTCGTCCCGATTCCGTAATGGAAGTGAAAACCCCTGGGGATAATCCAGAGAGGATACCGGTCATCCGGTTGCTCCATCAGCCCTTTGTATTCGACGGCCGAGAATCTTCCTCTCTTTCCATTTGCGGAGGACCACTGGATGCCACCTTTTTCAAGATCGGGATAAAGAATTCCTGAATAGGGGGGCACTACGGAGGCAATCTCCTCCATGATCTTGGCTGGATTCTCATACGCCATGGGATAACCCATTTTCGTCGAGAGATCGCAGAGAATCTTCCAGTCAGGTCTCGAATTGCCCACCGGAGGAATGGCTTTCCTTACTCTCTGAACCCTTCTCTCCATATTGGTGAAGGTGCCGTCCTTCTCAGCAAAACTCGCTCCCGGCAGAATCACCTGGGCGTAACTGCCGATGTGGGTCATGAAGAGATCCTGGACAACCAGGAACTCCAGTTGATGGAGCCCATTCTTAAGCCGCTCTATATTGGGAAGGGTGATGAAGGGATCTTCACCAAAGATGTAGAGAGCTTTGATCTTCCCCTCCAGGGTCTTATCAAACATCTCAGAATAGGTAAACCCAGGTTGACTAGAGACCTCCCTCTCCCAGACCCCCTCGAACTTTCTCCGTGCCTCTTCATCGTCTACCCTCTGGTAACCGGGAAGGAATTCAGAAAGACAGCCCATATCGCAGGCCCCCTGGGCATTATTTTGCGTCAGCAAGGGGTAGACTCCTCCGCCTGCCGCCTCTGTTTCTCCGGTCAGCAGGGCAAGATTACAAATGGCTTTCACGATCTCCGTTCCATGAAGATGCTGAGTCACTCCGGAACCAAAGACGATCGCTCTCTTTTGAGCTGAAAGGTAAAGTCTGGATGCAGCCTCCAATTCTTCCGGAGAGATTCCAGCAGCGCTTTTGACAAATTCTGGTGTAAATCGTTCCAAGGAAGACCGGAATGTCTCAAACCCTTCTATCTTCGACTGGACACCCCTGGCAATCAGAAGTCGGATCAAGCCATTGATCCAGGCGATATCCATCCCGGGAAGGGGTCTCAACCAGAGATCGGCCCATTTCTCCCATTGATTCTTTCGAGGGTCCACCAGGATGATTTTGGCATTGTTCTTACGAAAGGCCTCTCTCATCTTATTGCTGAAGATGAGGTTGTCGTCATACGCATCTGCTCCCACGATCAAGATGAGATCAGCCTTAACGATATCTTCCATGGAATGGGTCATTCCAATCTGTCCGATCGAGGCCATCATTCCATAGAGGGAAGAACCATTGGACAAGCGGGCTCCATTGTCAATATGATTCGTCCCGATGCAGGCCCTCATCCATTTTTGGAAGAGAAAGTTCTCCTCATTGGTTGCCCTGGAGGAAGAGATGCCCCCGATGCTCTGGGGACCATACTTTCCCTTGATCTCCTGGAGTTTGGTGGCCACCAGATCCAGAGCCTCTTCCCACGAAACCTCAACGAAGGTTCCCGATTTCTTCACCAGAGGTTTTGCAAGCCTGTCAGGATGATGGATGAAATCGTAACCGAACCTTCCCTTTGCGCAGAGGCTTCCCTGATTGACGCCTGCCTCGTTCTTGGTGGTCACTTTAACCACCTTCCTCTTCGCAACGGAATTAAGCTCCAGCTGACAGCCGCAACCACAGAAGCCGCAGGTCGTCTGGACCCGGTCCAGTTGCCAAGTCCTTCCTTTGATGGGGCTGAGATTCTCCGTTAAGGCACCCACCGGACAGACATGGAGACATTCTCCGCAGGAGATGCAGTTCTCTCTTCGGGCGGCTTTCACAAAGGAGAGAAACCCATGCTCTGCGACCTCGAGCACATCAGCTCCTGGGATGTCGATGCAGGACTGGATACAACGGAGGCACATGACACATCGGTCAAACCATTGCCGGATCAGAGGGGTTCCATATTCGACACGGGGAACCTCCCTCTTCTCCGGAGGGAACTCATTCTTTTCGATTCCAAATTCATTGGTCCGGTTTTGAAGCTGACACTCTCCGCCGGCATCACAGACTGGACAATCCAGGGGATGGTTGACCAGAAGAAGTTTGAGAGCCTCAAGCCTCATCCTCTCCACACGGTCGGTGCGGGTATGGACCACCATCCCATCCACCACAGGCGTGGCACAGGAGGCCATGGGCATATCGGCTCCCTCCACATCGACCAGACAGATCCGGCAGGATTTGATGAGGCTCAACTTGGCATGGTAGCAGAGGGTGGGAATGTAGACCCCATTTTCTTTGGCCACCTCAAAAATCGTTTGATCCGGCCTTGCCGTTATTCCTTTACCGTCGATTGTCAGCTTTATCATTCCATCCACCTTAAAAATCCGAAATCCGAATATCGAAATCCGAAACAAATCCTAAATCCAAATTTCAAAATCTATCATCCCATGGTAATCGTTTGAGTCACTTGAAATTTGAGCCTTTGTGCTTGTCTCGAATTTCGCATTTCGTGCTTCGAATTTAAGATTTACTTAAACCGCGAAGAGTCCAATACGGACACACCTGAGACAGCGTTCAGCTTCCTTCTGGGCTACCGATAAGGAGAACCCTTCCTCCACCTCATCGAAGATCCATTTCCTCTTATCCGGAGGGAGCATTTTCAACACGGCTCGTTTCTGCCCACCGGAGATTCCGATCTTCTCATCTTTATTATAGACCTTGATCTTCTCCACCAGCGCCTCTTTGCGCTCTCCCTCCGATTCTTTTACCTCCATTCCGCGAATGTAAAGATCGATCTTCTCAGCAGCCCTCTTCCCATGACCTGCGGCACGAACCAGGACATCCGGTCCGGTGACACAGTCGCCCGCGGAGAAGATGCCTGGACGACTTGTCTGAAAAGTTCCTTCCTGGATGGCAATGGTGGACCGCTTGGTCGTCTTCACTCCATCCTTCTCTTCAAGGAAGGAGAGATCAATGGCTTGTCCGATGGCAGGGATGGCAATATCAGCCTCGATGAAGAATTCTGAACCTTTGATCGGAACCGGGCGTCGTCTCCCGCTCTCATCTGGCTCGCCCAATTCCATCCGGATACACTCCATTCCAACAACCTTTCCCCCTTTTTCTATGATCCGGACAGGATTACAGAGGTAGTGAAACTGCACACCTTCCTCTTCTGCATCGTGAATCTCTACCCGGTCTGCTGGCATCTCCTTCTTTGTACGGCGATAAACCAGGTTCACATCGGATTTGCCAATACGAAAAGAAGATCGGACGCAGTCAATGGCTACGTTTCCACCACCAACCACGACCACCCTCTTACCTTCTGGGTATGGGTCTCTTCCCAGATTGATCTCTAAAAGGTAATAAACTCCAGGGATGAATCCCTTGTATCCCTTATCCTCCCCTTCCACCCCCATGGGGGTATTGGTCTGGGCCCCTACGCCGACGAAGATGGCTTTGTACCCCTGTTCAAACATCTGAGAAATGGTGATATCTTTTCCTACCGGAGTGTTGTACCGGATCTCCACACCCAATCGTTTCAAGATTCCTGCTTCATATCCCACAATATCCCTTGGAAGCCTGTAATCGGGAATGCCCATGGCTCCCATGCCACCCGGCTCGCCCAACCTTTCAAAGATCGTCACGGGATAGCCTTTTAGAGCGAGGTAGTAGGCACAGCTAATTCCTGCTGGTCCCGCTCCAATGACAGCCACTTTTTGCGATCGCTTCTCCTCTTGTCTGAGAATAGGTTCTTTCCTCTTCTCCAGTTCATAGTCGGCTACAAACCGTTTTAACCATTTAATGGAGATGGGTTCATCCACATTTCCTCGTCGGCAGTTATCCTCGCAGGGCCGGACGCAGACCCTTCCAAGAATCCCAGGCAGACAGGTGGCTTCCCGGATGGCATCCAGGGATTCAAGGAATCTCCCCTCTTTGATCAATTCCACATATCGGCTGATGGGAAGATGGGAGGGACAGGCGCTCTCGCAGGGCGCGGTCACCTTCACCTGATAATCCTGTCGAGGGACTTTCTTCTTTGATTGGATAGTCTCGGAGAACTGATTCTTGAAATGGTCAATCGCATGGAGCACTGGCTTCGGACCGGTCTGTCCCAGGTTGCATTTGGAACTCTTCAGAATGGACTCCCCCAGGTACCTTAAGTGCTCCAAATCTTCAACCCTGCCCTGGCCATCCGCAATTCGGTTCATGATGGTGGCCATGATCCGCGTTCCTACACGACAGGGCGTGCACTTTCCGCACGATTCATCCTGGACCGCCTCCAGGTAAGCCCTGATCAAATCGATGATATTCGCTTCGGGGTCCTGGATCACAATTCCATCCCATCCAATAAAGGCTTTGATCTTTTTCCCTTTATCGAATTCCAGGGGTAAATTGACCGTGGAAACAGGCTGTCTCTCTGAATCAGGCTTTCCCCGATTATCCGTCACCACCCCACCCCAACTGCTGAAAACAATCTCCGTCATAGTGACCTCTTTATTTTCTTAGATCTCTATGCGCTATGCTCTATGCGCTTTGCGTTTTAAATTCTTTACCGATCCACTTCGCCCAGGACGATATCGATGCTCCCGATCACAGCAATCACATCGGCGATCAGACTCCCTTCGATCATCTTTGAAAGGGCACTCAAATTAGCAAATGAAGGCGTCCGAATCCTAAACCGGTAGGGTCGATTCGATCCATCGCTCACAAGATAGAATCCCAATTCCCCTTTGGAGGCCTCCACACTGGCAAAAACCTCGCCTTTGGGAGGGTAAAAGCCTTCTGAGACAATCTTGAATTGCCGGATGAGCGAGGCGATATCGCCGAGGACATCGTCTTTCGGTGGCAGAGTGACCCGTGGATCGTTGGCGATGATAGGACCTTTTGGTAATCGCTCGAGAGCCTGCTCAGCAATGGCATTCGACCATTCCATCTCCCGCAAGCGGACGATATATCGATCATAGACATCTCCCACCTTACCAATCGGTATCTCAAAATCAAACTCTTCATAACTCGAATAGGGAAACGCCTTTCTCACATCGTATTTCACACCCGAACCGCGAAGGGTCGGCCCCGTTACTCCAAAGCTGAGCGCATCCTCTTTTGAGAAGATGCCAACCCCCTTGGTCCGCTTCATCCAGATGACATTCTTGGTCAGGAGGGTTTCATACTCCTTGATATGGTCAGGAAAAGCCTGAACGAAGGCCTTGATCTTCTCCTCTACCCCTTCAGGGAGATCTTTGGAAAGCCCGCCAATTCTTAAGTAGGTGGGTGTGAGCCTTCCTCCGGCTACCTCTTCAAAGATCCTCAGGATATCCTCCCTTTCTCTAAAGTTATACAGAAGGAGGGTCATGGCACCAATGTCGAGGGCATGTGTTCCCAGCCAGATGAGGTGCGCCGCGATCCTTTGAAGCTCAGCCATCATAACCCGGATGTACTGAGCCCTCTTCGGGACTTCAATGCCCAGCAGTTTCTCCACCGCCAAGACATAGGCCAAGTTATTGCCCATGGCATTGGTATAGTCGAGACGATCGGTAAGGGGAATGGCCTGATGGTAGGTCTTGCTTTCAGCGAGTTTCTCCATTCCCCGGTGGAGGTGACCAAGATGGGGAGTTGCCTTGACAATAATCTCTCCATCCAATTCCAGTACGACCCTCAAAACCCCGTGCGTCGCCGGGTGCTGGGGTCCCATATTAATCGTCATGAATCGGGTTTCTGCCATTTCAAACCTCTGGGACAAAGGGTTTATCGAAATCGGGTCCTTCGACAGGAAAATCTTTTCTCAATGGATGGCCTTCATAGCCATCCCACAGCATGATTCTTCTCAGGTCGGAATGGTTCTCAAAGGAGATCCCCAAGAGATCATAAGCTTCCCGCTCATACCAGTTGGCCACCTTCCAGACAGATTCAACACTCACAATCGATTCGGACTCCCCCACTCTTGTTTTCAGTCTCAATCTTTGATTCCTCTTTATGGAGCAAAGGTGATAAACCACTTCAAAACGGGGAGTTCGCGAAAAATGGTCTAAACCACAGAGGTCCGTGAGCAGGTGATATTGAAGATCAGGATCCGAATGGAGGAATCTACAGATCTCCAATATGTCTTTCTTCGGAATCGAAACGGTGACCTCATTCCGAAAAGTCTTCACCTCTAAGATGGAATTAGGAAATTTTTCTTTCAATTTCTTCACAGCGAGATTCGTTTCCGTCATACCTTTCCTCTTATCTCAGCTCCAGGCTGCTGCGAACATCTTTTCGGTTCACAAGGCTTTCCTTTTCGATCTTTTTCTGAAGTTTTACAAGGGCTGCCAGCAGAGCTTCCGGCTTTGGTGGACAACCAGGGACATAGAAGTCCACAGGCAGGATCTGATCCACTCCCTGCACCACACTATAGGTTTTGAAGATCCCTCCCGAACAGGCACAGGCTCCATAGGCAATGACCCATTTCGGCTCCGGCATCTGTTCATAGATGCGCTTAACCATGGGAGCCATCTTCTTTGTTAACGTGCCAGCCACAATCATCAGATCTGCCTGTCGGGGAGAAGGTCTGAAGACCTCGGAGCCAAAACGAGAAATATCCCAGGACGAGGCGGCAGCCACCATCATCTCCAGGGCGCAACAGGCTAAACCAAAGGTGACTGGCCAGATCGAATACTTCCGTCCCCAGTTGACGATCCAATCCAGGGCAGGCATAAAAGGGGTTTTCTCAAGGTAGGTTTCTATTCCCATTCCAAGGCTCCTTTTTTCCAGATATAAATGTAAGCGATGAGCAAGATTCCAATGAAGACGGCCATTGAAACGAACGCGAAGAACTTGAACTGTTTGAAGACCACAGCCCAGGGATAGAGGAAAACGACTTCAATGTCAAAGAGGAGAAAGAGCATGGCGATGATGTAATATTTAACCGGGATCCTGCGAAAACTTGAGCCGACCGTCGTCATCCCGCATTCATAGGGGGCTTGCTTTATTGCAGTAGGTTTCCTCTGGCCTAAGAGATAGGAAGCGACAATGGCGAAGATTGCAAAGAAGACAGCAATGGCAAAGTAGATGAGAATGGCAAGATAATCTACAAGCATATGACTCCCCTTGTCCCGGCATAAAGATATTAATCTTGCCCTGGCCGGGATTTTACTCCGTATGGGCATTGAATAGAAAGTTGCTTAATTTTCGGAGCTGAATTTGTGAAAAATTTCTTGTTTCGGCAACACACTACAAAATTACCCTTTTTTTGTCAAGTAAAATTTTATGTCCGGAGAACGTTAGGTAAATGCTTTTTAAAAGAGATTTAATACCCTGTTTTTATTGAATATTTTAGATTACTAGAATCGGAAATGATTCGGTATCTTAATTAAATTTGTGAAATTAATAACACAGTTATTTTTACCCTTTTTACCACCTGCGAATTTATCCAATTTTCTGCGAGCCTTATCGATTGAATTCTCTTAGTTAAGGTTTTCCAATAGCTTGACAAAAAAAGTATTTCTTGTATCATATAATTGCCTCGTGAAAAAAATAACGAGGATGAGGTGAAGAGGGTTTAAAGAATCAAGATAAACTGTTATGATAATATTGATCCCTATCTGAAAGGATTCTAATCATGGATTCCGACATAAAGACCTTTCGTGATTTAATGATAGAGGTTCAACAAAGAAATTTCTGCGGAAAATGCGGAGGGTGTTTCTCTTTTTGTTCTGCTGACAATCTCGGTGCCTTGGAGGTGGGTTCAGATGGAATGCCTCGTTTCGCCAACGAGGAAAAGTGTCTCCATTGCGGTATTTGCTATATGATCTGTCCGAACATCCACGAACTCGACGAAGAGTTAAAAAAGAAGACGAACTGGGAACCTCCCATCGGCGCTGTCAAGGATTTGACATCAGCCAGGACGACCAACTCTTCAGTGGCCCAAAAGTGTACAGACGGAGGCGTGGTGACCTCTCTCCTTCTCTACCTCATGGATCACCATTTGATCGATGGAGCTCTGGTCTCTCAAAGCGATGGACCCTTTCATCGCTCTCCCCACTTAGCGATCAGCGGGGAGGAAATTATCTCAGCCGCTGGTTCCCATTACGATGAGTCTTTTCCCTTGGTCAAGCTGGGAGATCATTATCTGACTTACTCGCCTACCCTGTATGAACTAAGAAAATTGCGCACCCATTATATCTCCAGAGTCGCTATGGTTGGAACGCCCTGCCAGATTCACACCGTCCGCAAGATGCAGGTCCTGGGAGTCATTCCCTCCGATGTGATCAAGTATTATTTCGGTCTATTCTGCATGGAGAATTTTTCGTTCAATGATCTCCAATTGGAGGCTTTGGGAGCGAAGCATGGATTCAACCCCTTGCAAATCACCAAGGTCAATGTGAAGGAAGATTTCTTCGTTTATCTCAAAGATGGAAGGGTGATCCACATTCCCTTCGAAGACATCGACTCCATTGCGAGGCCAGCTTGCCTCGTCTGTCCAGACTTCTCCGCGGAATATTCTGACATTTCCTTCGGAGGTCTGGGTTCTTCTGAGGGTTACACCACGGTTCTCATCCGATCGGAGAGAGGGAAGTGGGTTTACCGAGAGGCCCTTCAAGCGGGTTATATTAGAGAACGAAGATATTCCTTGAAGAATGATGCCAGAAGCGATTCGATCCAGGCCCATGGAAAAGTGATCGGATTCTCCCAGAGAAAAAGGGAAAGGGCGCAAAGAAGCCGCGCCGCAGCGGTCTGTACGGCCGTTCAATCCGTTAATGCATAGAAAGCCATCTCCCTCACCTGGGTTCTTTACTTTCCATTAAATCCCACCTGATGTTTCTCGCCGTCTTTAGCACGAAAGGCTCCACTTCTTTGGGGTCAGTTCAATGGGCCGCAGAGGAAGAGGTCGATTCTTTCTCCATCCTTTCGATCTTCACGGCACACACTTTGAACTCTGGGATCTTGGCAATGGGATCGAAAATCGGATTGGTCAGGATATTCGCACGATTCTCCAGAAAGTGAAAAGGCATAAAGACCATCTTCTTATTGACGGAGGGGGTGACCTTAATTTTGGTTGAGACGGTTCCCCTCCTTGATTGAAGCGAAACCCAATCTCCCTCGGTGATCCCGAGTTCGGCCGCATCAGAAGGGTTCATTTCGAGAAAGCATTCCTTGATCTCCCGCTCCAGCGAAGGGGAATTTCTGGTCATCGTGCCGGTGTGGTATTGAACGTGCACCCGACCGGTCGTCAATTGGAAGGGATACTGTTCATCGGGCATCTCGGCAGCGGGTTTGTATTCGATCGCACTGAAAAGGCCTTTCCCCCTCGTAAATCGACCCTGATGTAGAAATTTGGTTCCCGGATGCTCGGGGTTAGGGCAGGGCCACTGCAGCCCCTCCCCCTGGAGTCGTTCATAAGTGATCCCCCCATAGGATGGAGTTAAACGGGCAATCTCCTCCATCACAGCAGAGGGAGATTCATAATCCATAGGATAACCAAAAAGGTTCGACAGCTCCTGGATAATTCGCCAGTCCGGTTTCGACTCCCCGGGAGGCTCCATGGCCTTGCGAACCATCTGAACCCTTCTTTCTGTATT
>Ga0209703_1000175_pt1 | contig 16466 bp, 8 predicted proteins | sample PPLLak12cMay2015_2_FD_187256 | JGI IMG/M metagenome (GOLD analysis project Ga0209703, IMG submission 187256) | Freshwater sediment microbial communities from Prairie Pothole Lake near Jamestown, North Dakota, USA - PPLs Lake P8 Core (1) Depth... | ecosystem: Environmental > Aquatic > Freshwater >...
ATTGACACCAATGCGATAAATCCAAGGGTTGCTTCCGAATGTCGCGACAAATGACGTATCTCCTTGCAGGTCAATAGGATACAGCAGTTCTTAGCCTCGTGTTCTGTACAGATTCTTATGAGGAACCAAATATTTTTAGCCGCGTAACTTGGGTTAGAACAGGGCCTTTGAAGCCAAAATTGGCAATTTTACACGTTAGCGGTTATATAACTCCGTAATTGGTATCGCTTAGCGAAGTCAGGGTTTGAGAAACAGGTAATATAACCGACCTTCCTGATAGGTTTGTCCGGCCAGTCTGCCGGCGGCGGGTCCCTGGCCCATATAGATATCACATCTGCCGGCAGCGCGAATTGCCCCCCCCGTATCCTGGTCCAAAACAAAGACACGATGTGAGCGTTTAGCGATCTGAGAGTCCGTGGTCTGGTGCAGAGGAGTCAAGATGTACGCCAGGCACGCTCGTGGGAAAATCGACTTGTCGGTGGCAATGGTTCTCATCGGGATTACCGGCACGTTCAGGCTGCCGCGAGGCTGGCCCTGTTCTATCCTGAAGAAGACGTACCTTGGGTTTTGCCAGGTGTACTTGTTTACCTCGTCCAGATGAGTCTTAAAGAAATCGATCATTGCCGCCAGGCTCATCTGATTTCGAGTTATTTTGCCGTCCTTGATTAGTTCTTTGTCGATACGGCAATACTCATGTCCGTTATTGGCGGCATATCCTACGGTAATCAGTTGGCCGTCGGGTGTTTTGATTTTGGCTGAGCCTTGCACATGGGCGATATATACTTCAAACGGATTGCCTAGCCAAATAAGTTCATTACCTTTGAGCATACCTGAGCTTTCAATTTCAGCCCTGGAAGGATATTGCCTGATCTGTCCGTCTGGTCCGCGTTGTCCGAGTATTGCTCCGTTAAGTCCCTTTACGAGATCGTCAGGCTGTCTGTATAACGGATATTGAAAGCGCTCCGTCCGTACCGGCGAACCATCGAAGATCGGAGTGTAGTATCCGGTGAACAATACGGTTCCCTCGTCGTCGCATCCCACCGAGATATAGACATCGAATTTGCTGCGAATGGCGGCGTTGAGCCGAGAGCCGGCCAGACCTGAATCTAACAATTCGTTAAACGCCCGCAGACTGGCTACCGCCCGGGCGTGTGTAATCTCGCCGCAGGGGAAGAACCCGTTACTCGAGGGCTTACTCAAATAATCCAGGCTGTTGGTTATAGCTTTTTTCAGATCAGTCAGGTTGCTGCAGGCCGTGGTAAAGTCGGGGATCTCGGCCGGGTTCGTTATTTTCCGCAGTGCTGTCTGGCCAGGCAGTAGCTGTCGGTCATAAATTTGTTGCGGTTTCGTCCTGCAACCGGTTGCACCAAACAGAAGCACAATTACGATCAAAAGGGAATTTCTGCACGTCATTGTTGTCCTCCAAGACTCTCAATCTCATTTGTCGGTGATAACGATAAAAAAAGCAGCGTGTCCATGTTTTCGCCGCACGTACGCCTTTCGATCTGCAATAATAACCATGCCAGCCATAATGTCCAGTTTTTTTGACTCCAAAATATTGTTTTCGATGCAACAAAAAGAAGTTGATGGTCATTAGAAAAGGTGGTATCCTCCTTAACTGATTGTGATCTATAATGTATGCTCGATCAAGCAGAAAAGCAGTTTAATTGTAAGTCTTTATATAGGAGAAGGTTGCGGCCATGAAAAGTAAAAATATTAATCGACGTCAGTTTGTCAGGAAAACAGTCGGCACGGCTGTTGGTCTGGTGGGTTTGCCATATCTTGTTCCTTCGTCGGTTTTTGGTAAGTCCGGGGTTATATCTCCCAGTAATCGCATTGTTATGGGCGCCATCGGCGTCGGCTCAATGGGCCAAGGCGATCTGCAGGAATTTGTGCACAATAATGAAGTCCAGACGGTGGCTGTTTGCGACGTTTACAGAGGACATCGTGAACAGGCCAAGGCAATAGTGGATAAAAAATATGGTAATGGAGATTGTAAAACTTATCTGGATTTCCGCGAGCTTCTCGGCCGGGGCGATCTGGACGCGGTCCAATTGGCCCTTCCAGATCAGTGGCACGGGATCATAGCCGTCGCTGCCGCCCGGGCGGGACTCGACATTTTCGGTCAAAAGCCGTTGGCTCGAACCATCCATGAGAGCCGAGCCATTGTGGAAGCGGTAAAACGTTATAATTGTGTCTGGCAGACCGGTAGTCAGCAGCGTTCTGATGATATATTCCATCATTCCTGTGAGCTGGTCCGCAATGGCAGAATCGGCAAAGTGCGTCGAGTTGAGGTCGGACTGCCGGATGGCCATGCGTCCAGTGAGACGAAAGGCGTCATGCCCATTCCTGATGGTTTGGACTGGGATTTTTGGCTTGGTCCGGCGCCCAAAGTACCGTATCGAGGAGTCTGCCACTGGGACTGGCGATGGATTATGGACTATTCCGGCGGTCAGCTCACCGATTGGGCGGGTCATCACATCGACATTGCCAAATGGGGTTTGGGACTCGAGCGCAGCGGACCGGTCGAAATAGAAGGTGTAGGCCAATATCCGCAAGAGGGTATCTTCAACGCCCCCTACGCATACAAGTTCACCTGTAAATATGCCGACGGTCTGGAAATGATCGTCGCTAACGACTCTCAACAGCCAAAAGGAGGAGGCGCTACGTGGTACGGCGAAAAAGGATGGATTAATGTCGATCGGAGTGGTATCAAAGCCGAACCGGAAAGCGTTATACATGAGATCATCGGTCCCAACGAGATCAGACTCTATAAGAGCCGCGACCATAAGCAAAACTTTCTCGACTGTATCAAGACCCGCCAGGAGACGGTGGCCCCGGCGGAAATAGCCCATCGGTCCATTAGTGTCGCGTTGTTGGGCGAAATCGCCATGCTTACCGGTCGCAAGCTCAAATGGGATCCCGAAAAAGAACAGTTTATTAATGACCCCGGAGCTAACCGGATGCTCTCCCGACCCATGCGCAGCCCATGGCACTTATAACCATGTTTATAACAGAACAATATACCAGTAAAACCAAGAAAGAGAAAAACAATGAAACGAAAATCAAAAATCATCCATATCATACTGATTGTCACATGGTGTCTTTTTTTGATCCCGAACCATTCCCATGCGGCTTCAGCGGTTTCACAGGACGAGTTAAAGAAAATAGCTGATGCGTCGCCGGCAAAAGCAACCGCTGTGCCCGCTGGTCCGCGTAAACTGCTGGTTTTCGATTTGTGTAATGGTTTCCGGCACAGTTCGATTCCCTATTGGGATGAGGCATTGACGATCATGGGTCGCAAAACCGGGGCGTATGAAGTCACGATCAGTAATGATATGTCTGTGTTCAAGCCGGAAAGCCTTAACAAGTTCGATGCCGTCTGTCTGAATAATACCACCGGGTTGAAGTTTGACGCCGAAATGCGTGAGAGCCTGATGGCTTTCATCAAAGGAGGAAAAGGTATCGCGGGCATTCATGCCGCCACGGACAATTTCTACGATTGGCCGGAGGCCGCTGAGATGTTCGGCGGACAGTTTTCTGGTCATCCGTGGACCGCCGATGGGACCTGGGCGATTAAGATCGACGATCCAAAACACACGCTTATGGCGGCTTTTGATGGTAAAGGTTTCAAGATTAATGACGAGATTTACCGTACCGCCCCTCCCCTCTACTCACGCAGCAAGCAGCGGGTTCTGATGAGCCTGGACATGTCGGATAATGTTACCGCAAATGTCTCAGGCGTCACACCTGATGATGCCGATACAGGTATCAGTTGGGTCAAGAGCTACGGTAAAGGCCGGTTGTTCTACTGTTCGCTGGGTCATAATCATCAGATCACCTGGACCTCGCCGGTTCTGCAGCACGTCCTGGATGGTATCCAGTTTGTGCTGGGCGATTTGCCCTGTGATACTACCGCATCGGTCATGTCGGACCTTCCTGAATTGCTGTCAAAGGTTGCCGCTTATGACTACGGTCAGAGCCGCAAACCGCTTAGCGAGCTATCCGACATTATACGTAACGGGCAGGGTTCACCTGAACTGCTGAGCAAAATTGAAAACGAGTTTGTCTCGCTCCTTCAATCGGATACCACCCCGGCCGGCAAGGGGTTTATCTGTCGGGAATTGAGTATCATTGGCACCGGTCGGTCTGTTCCTGTTTTGGTCGGGATGCTGACCGAGCCTGCAACATCCGATATGGCGTGTTACGCCCTGGAACGCATTCCGGATTCCGCTGTCGATGAGTCACTGCGGGCAACCCTGCCGAAATCGACCGGCAAGGAAAGAATAGGAATAATTAATGCGTTGGGTATGCGCGGCGATCGCAAATCGGTTGCTGTCCTGAAAGATATGATCGACAGTTCCGAGACGACGACGGCCGCTGCCGTGGTCAGTGCTTTGGGTCGGATCGCGGGTCCGCAGGCCGCCGCGGCGCTGGCCCAGGCCAAAAGCAAAACTACCGGTCAGTTACAACTGCTGGTTTTGAACGCTTATCTGCAGTGCGCCGATGAGATGGTAAAGAACGGCAACCAGGAAGAGGCATTGAAGATATATCGTGAAATTTATGGATCGGACGCTGCGGAGAACATACGTATCGCGGCACTGAGAGGTATGGTAGCCACACAAGAAAACAGAGCCGGCGGAATTATCGTGCGTACCCTCAAGCAAGATAATCAGGCAATGCAGACGGCAGCGGTTAAACTTTTGCGTGAAGTGCCTGGAGAAAAAACACAATTGTTAGAAAACGTTGCCGCGGAACTGCCGAACCTTTCGGTTGCGGTTCAGGTTCAGTTGCTGGCGGCGCTGGCCGAGGCCGGCAACCTGGTCGCGCTGCCTGCGGTTGTTTGGGCGACTAAAAGTACCGATGAGGCTGTTCGTGTGGCTGCTTTGACAGCATTGGCGAAACTGCCGGACAGTTCGAACGTTGGTTTGCTGACGCAGGCAGCGGTAAAGTCAACCGGCGACGAACAAAAAGCCGCCCGTGCCAGTCTTTATGATATGCCAGGCTCGGAGATCGACGAAACGATCATATCAGCTATTGCACAGGCCGATTCGAAAGCTAAAGCTGAATTGGTTCGCAGTATCAGCCAGCGTAACATGTATTCGGGTATGGCTACTTTGTTGAAAACCGCGCAAGATACGGATAGTAACGTTCGGATGGAATCGTTCAGGGCTTTGAAAACCGTTGCCAAGGCCGAAGACTTGCCGGCATTAGTTAACCTTTTGGTACAGGCTCAAAACGATAGTGACCGAACAGAGGCCGAGAGAACTATAATTGTTGTTGTCGATCGGATTTCTGAGCAGTCCCAACGGAACGAGGCGATATTGGCTGTGCTGCCCTCTGTTGAAGATGACGCCTCACGGGCTTCTTTACTGAACGTGCTTGGTAAAATAGCTGATGACAGTGCCCTTCCATCGCTTCGCAATGCTCTAAGGGAAAAAGGCGACAAGGTGCGTGATGCCGCTGTTCGCGCCTTGTCCGAATGGCCCAATTCCAAGCCGATAGCCGATATGCTGGCCATAGCGAAGACGTCCGACAATAAGACACATCGGGTTCTTGCTCTTCGCGGTTACGTCCGCATGATCGGACTTGGCAGCCGCCCAACCAAGGAAATGCTGAATATGTATGATATGGCCATGAAGATATCCTCGGATGTAAGCGAAAAGAAGACGGTATTTTCAGGCCTGGCGAAGGTGAAAAGACTGGCAGCGATGGAGATGGCGGTAGCGTATCTGGATGACAAGGAATTGCAGGATGAGGCAGCCCTTGCCGTGGCTGGAATCGCTCAGGCTGTTTGCGGCAGCTATCCCGAAGAAAGCAAGGACGCGTTAGAAAAGGTGCTTAAGATTTCGCAAAATGAGGCGCTGCGTAAGCAGGCTATGGAAACGCTAAGCTGTATCGAACAATTGCGGTCGGACGACAACCTGATCGCCTGGGAGGTTTCCGGCCCGTATGGTAAAGTCAGCCCGAGAGAACTTTTCGATATGGTTTTTGCCCCGGAGGAATCTGACGCCAAGGATGTGGTCTGGGAGATCATGCCCGTCTTGACCAATAAAAACCAAGCGTGGCTTCTTGATCTGAGCAAACTGTTCAGAAAAGATAATTGTGCAGCCTATCTGCGTAACAAAGTGTGGTCCGACAAAAACCAAAATGTTCGACTGGAACTGGGTAGTGATGACGGTGTTAAGGCCTGGCTGAACGGCCAATTGGTCCATTCCAATAACGCTAACCGAGGAGTCACACTGGGGGCGGATAAGGTCGAGGTGACCTTGAAAAAAGGCTGGAATACTCTTATGCTCAAGATTACCAATGGTAGCGGTGAATGGGGTGCTTGTGCCCGCATCCGCGCGCTGGACGGCGGCAAAATCGAGGGTTTGCGGGCAGCCGTGGACGAGTAGGGAACCTCATGCCCCGGGCGTGCCGGTAGTTTCTTTGAGCATAAGTAAGCCTAAATGCCCGCTTGACCGTGTGTCTCTACGATGTTATGACGCGTAGCTGCTGGATTACGTAAATTTTTCTACTCTACTTAAGGAACTGGATGAGATTATGGTTAATAACAGCGAAAACAATAAAGAATCGGCGAAGGGTGTAAACAGACGTACTTTTCTGCATTCCACCGCGGTGGCGGGTGCGGGACTGGTGCTTTCGCCAATGGTTGGAGCCCAGACAAGTAATGGCAAAACGGACGATGTCGTAAATGTCGCCCTGATCGGTGCCGGCGCTCAGGGGCAAACCTTGTTAGACGCTTGTATAAACAGGAATAACATACCAAACGTTCGCTTCAAGGCGGTTTGCGATATTTGGGATTACAACCGGGAATATGTCTCCCGCAAGTTGAATGCATATAAGAAACGCGGCCACGAGGGCACCGCTTATGTGGACTACCGGGAGATGCTCGATAAGGAAAAAGATCTCGATGCTGTCATTGTCGCCACGCCGGATTTTTGGCACGCTGAGCATACCGTTGCTTGTCTTGAAGCCGGTCTGCACGTTTATTGCGAAAAAGAGATGTCCAATACGCTCGCCGGCGCCAAGCGTATGGTGGAAGCTGCCAGGCGTACCGGCAAGCTGCTTCAAATAGGCCACCAGCGGCGCAGCAACCCGCGTTATATATACTGTTATGAAAAACTGATCAAAGACGCGAAAATCCTTGGGCACATTACCACCATCAATGGACAGTGGAACCGTAGAAAAGCGGCGTGCGAAGATTTTGGCTGGCCGGATGGCGAAGGTATTGACCAGGCGACGCTTGAAAAATATGGCTTTAATTCGATGGAGCAGTTCAGGAACTGGCGGTGGTACAAAGGACTTGGCGGCGGCCCGGTCATCGATCTGGGTTCGCACCAGATAGATATCTACAGTTGGTTCCTTGATGCGTTCCCAAAATCGGTAACGGCCAGCGGAGGCATCGACTACTGGAAGGATCACCAGTGGTATGACAATGTGATGGCGATTTATGAGTTCGAGACAGAACAAGGGACAGTACGTGCCTTTTACCAAACTCTGACGACCAACAGCAGCGGCGGTTATTTCGAATCGTTCATGGGCGATGAAGGGACGTTGGTAATCTCGGAAGCCTCCGGGCGGGGTAGTTGTTACCGCGAACAGGGTAGCGAATCGAACAGCACCGATGAGTCTGAGAAAAAAGAAGATCCGTGGGGCAAGTGGATCAAAAATGGTTACTTATGGCGAGAGTGCCAGCTTAAAGGGCATCTGGATTGTATAGATGGACACAAAAAAGAATATGAGCAGGGTTTGGCCGAATGCATGGAAGACTGCGGATGCAAGCCGAATCCCGCTAAAGGTGCCGTGTTGGACGTACGTGAAAGCGTTCCAGCAGAGATGTATGAGTTGCCGATACGCATGGACAAGGCGTACCATCAGCCGCACCTGGAGAACTTTTTCGACGCGGTTTGTGGCAAGGCCAAACTGAACTGCCCGGCCGAGATCGGTTACGAAACGGCGGTAATGGTGCTGAAGGTCAACGAAGCGGTGGAAGCAGGCCGCCGGCTCGATTTCAAACCGGAAGAATTTAAGGTGTAAGAAACACGTGGCTTAACAATACGATTTGCTACACAGTTTAGTTATTGGTGACGGAGATATACAGGTTAATGATATACTTAGATAAAACGAGATTATTTGCCGCTGTTGTTGCGATTATTTGTGTTACCACTCTGCAGACAAATGCAAATGAGAAAAAGCCAAAACTCGGAGACCTCAGCGACGGCAATCGTTCGGTCCCGGTTCATACCATCAACCTGTATGAAAAAGTCGATAGGGAAAAATCTGCCAAACCTATAAGGACAGACGACGATCTCGTGCTGCCTTTTTCTCCGCGCTACACCTGCCGGGAATGTCATGATTATGAAAAAATAAGTTCCGGCTGGCATTTTAACGCCCTTGACACAAATGCAGATCCCGGGCGCCCGGGCGAGCCGTGGATTTTTGTTGATCGTGAAATCGGCGTCCAGATTCCCCTTTCCTATCGAAACTGGCCCGGGACATTCAGCCCTGATCAGATCGGGATGACCCCCTGGCAGTTTACCCTGATGTTCGGCAGGCATACTCCCGGCGGCGGCGCCGGCGAAATCGAAAGCGAGGACCCTGATGAAATAATGCGAGGAATTGTCTCTGGCAAGCTGGAGGTCAATTGCCTGAGCTGTCATGACGCTGCACCAACCCACGATCAAACCGAGTATGCCAACCAGATAGGCCGCCAGAACTTCCGTTGGGCCGCCGCTGCCTCCTGCGATTTTGCCACGGTACGCGGCTCCGCCCGTGGCATGTCCAATACATATAATCCCCTGATGCCGAGGGTACGTGACGATTCACAGGGGATTCCGCCGTCAATTTCGTACAACAAAAGCCGTTTTGATGCAAAAGATAGAGTATTTTTCGATATTGCAAAAAAAGTTCCGGCTCAGCGCTGCTATTTCTGCCATTCCACTAAAACTGTCGGTCACGAAACATGGGAAACGGACCAGGATGTGCATATAACCGCGGGCCTGACGTGTGTCGATTGTCATCGACATGGGCTGGACCATATAATAAGTCGCGGTTATGAAGGTGAATCGAAGGAAAAGGGCAAATCACCATCGCTGGTTTCCCTTACCTGCCGAGGTTGTCATCTGGGAGACAAATCAGCCGACAAGAACGCACCGCCCATAGCCGGACGGCTCGGCGCACCCCGGCCGCTACACAAAGGCATCCCGCAAAATCATTTTGAGCAGCTTACCTGCACTGCATGTCATTCGGGTTCCTGGCCCACGCAAAAACCCTATTTTGTCAAAACCTCCCAAGCCCACGCTCTCGGAACATTCGGAGCCGATAAGTCAGACCAGGCTTTACCGATCATTCAGTCAACCGTTTTTTCCGCACAAGCAGACGGCAAGATCGGAACAAGCAAGTTGATATGGCCTGCCTATTGGGGCCGAATGACCGGCGATGAAGTGTCACCCATGGCGGTTGACGAGATAAGGGATAAGGCAGGTGAAGTACTAGCAACGGGCGAAAAGAAACAGGATGGCTGGTCGGCTTTGACTAAAGAGCAGATCGCCAAGGCCCTGAAAATTTTGGCTGGAGATAAGGATCAGGGACAGACGGTTTATATCACCGGAGGAAAATTGTACCGCCTGGGAGCTGATGGAAAACTAACATGGGACGAGGAGCACAAGGCCGCCGGGCCTTATACCTGGCCGATGGCGCACAACGTAAGACCGGCAATTCAGGCATTGGGCACCCACGGCTGTGACGATTGCCATACAACGTCTTCACCTTTCTTTTATGGTCAAGTTATTGCTGGTTGCGACGGCGTCAGCCCGCAAACACCTGAAAAACAAATGGTGGATTTTCAGGGTCACGATCCTTTTTACGTACTATCATTTAACCTTTCGTTTATATTTCGCCCTATGCTGAAAGTTGTGTCTATAGCTTCCTGTTTGCTTGTGGCTGCCGTCCTATTGCTATATGGCCTCAGAGGCCTTTTCTGTATCCTCAAACTGGCCGCCGGCTATAAAATTCAAACGGCTGCCGTTGACAGCAGCGAGCCACGCAAACCGACACGTCTCCTGGCGATTTTTCAAGTGCTCATTTTGGCTGGTGTCATATTAACCGGCTCGTTTCTGGCGATTACTGGTTTTTACGCTTTCCTCATTGCCCGACAACCGTTGAGCGGTTATTTGTTGATGCTTCATTGTACCGCGGCGCCGGTTTTTGCCGTCTGTATGGCGGTTTTAACCCTGTTTTGGTCTCATAGCTGTCGCTTCAGTTTCGGAAATGACCGACGGATTACCATATCTGAAATAGTTCAAAAAACATGTTTTTGGTTGATCGCTATGTTTCTTCTACCTGTCACAATGTCGATTGTTTTGAGTATGTTTCCTATTTTCGGAACAGATGGTCAGGTTTTTCTCTACCATTTGCACCGCTATAGCACTTTACTGCTAACCATATTCGCGATAATATATTTCGTATCGGCGGCAATGGTCCATAAACAAAAACAGCCCAAGACCTAATACTACAGCGAGACTTAGCTGATATTTGACATTTTAAACCACATTATCAGTATCAAAAACGCAGTTAATTGCATAAAATCGCGATGTAGTACTAAACCGAAATTTGTGGTCTAAATTGTTGGTTTGTGTGCGTGGATGGGCATGTTGGTTACTTTTGGTGCGTTGTAGAAAATTTTTTATATTTTATTTTATTTAGATGGTTGACAGCCGAAATAACTATGGTACAATTGGATGTTCGTCAGGTAGTTGTGGTGTATGTGCCTGTTTACCTGATGGTTTTTTGGCGGTTTCGAGCCGCGATGTGCTGTTTATAAGTTTTTTTGAGATAAGCAGTTACGGCGCGTTGCAGGCGGCGAGGCCGTGGTAAAGCTCTTTGACAAGTGAACAGTTGCCAGAGTAACGAGAATGTGGGTTGAATCGGCGTGCTGTGAAACTGCCGATTTGGCCGTGAACCACAAATCTCTTTTTTCAAGAGGTTTGTTTGGTGTGTTTTGTCCGGTAAGACGGACATTCGCATTCTCGTACACAGACGTGAATGTGAGCCAAATCGAATGCCAACACAGATTTGCGAACGTTTCCCTTGCCGCCCGTTCCGAAAGGATTTGGGCTGGCCAGGAGGGTTTATGTTTTGTAGATTTGTGGCAAACGATAAAAATCGAAGAGTTTGATCCTGGCTCAGAACGAACGCTGGCGGCGTGGCTAAGACATGCAAGTCGAACGGACCATCCTATTGAGTAATCGAGCGGATGGTTAGTGGCGGAAGGATGAGTAATGCATAAACAACGTACCCCGGACTTTGGAATAGCTGCGGTCTTCGGATCTTTAGCGAAAGTGCAGATAATACCAGATGATATCCTCTAGTCGTATGGCTGTTGGATCAAAGGGTTTTCGGATACCGGTTTGGGAGCGGTTTATGTCGTATCAGTTTGTTGGCGAGGTAACGGCTCACCAAGACTTCGACGCGTAGCGGGACTGAGAGGTTGGCCCGCCATATCGGGACTGAGACACTGCCCGGACCTCCACGGAGGGCTGCAGTAACGGATATTGCGCAATGGGCGAAAGCCTGACGCAGCGACGCCGCGTGTAGGACGAAGCCCCTCGGGGTGTAAACTACTGTCAGGGTGAAGAAAGACAAAGGCTGTAATGCCTGCGTTTGATCGATCCCAGAGGAAGGACCGGCTAACTTCGTGCCAGCAGCCGCGGTAATACGAAGGGTCCAAGCGTTGTTCGGAATCACTGGGCTTAAAGCGCACGTAGGCGGGAAGTTAAGTGTCCTGTGAAATCCCTCGGCTCAACCGAGGAACTGCGGGACATACTGGCTTTCTTGAGGCAAGTAGGGGTGCATGGAACTCTAGGTGGAGCGGTGAAATGCGTAGATATCTAGAGGAACGCCAGCGGAGAAATCGGTGCACTGGGCTTGTTCTGACGCTAAGGTGCGAAAGCGTGGGGAGCGAACGGGATTAGATACCCCGGTAGTCCACGCCGTAAACGATGTCTACTAGGTCGTGGCGAATCTGACTTCGTCGCGGCCGAAGCAAAAGTGTTAAGTAGACCGCCTGGGGAGTACGGTCGCAAGGCTAAAACTCAAAGGAATTGACGGGGGCTCACACAAGCGGTGGAGCATGTGGCTTAATTCGAAGCAACGCGAAGAACCTTATCCTGGGTTTGACATGCTTGGATGCCTGCCGTGAAAGCGGATTTGGCTGCCTTCGGGTGAAACTTGCACAGGTGCTGCATGGCTGTCGTCAGCTCGTGTCGTGAGATGTTGGGTTAAGTCCCGTAACGAGCGAAACCCTTATCGTTAGTTGCCAGCGCGTTATGGCGGGGACTCTAGCGAGACTGCCGGTGTTAAACCGGAGGAAGGCGGGGATGACGTCAAGTCCTCATGGCCTTTATGCCCAGGGCTGCACACGTGCTACAATGGCGAGGACAAACCGACGCAAGACCGTGAGGTGGAGCAAATCGGAAAAACCTCGTCCCAGTTCGGATTGCAGGCTGCAACTCGCCTGCATGAAGTCGGAATCGCTAGTAATCGCAGATCAGCTATGCTGTGGTGAATATGTTCCTGAGCCTTGTACACACCGCCCGTCAAGTCATGGAAGCCGGGAGTACCTGAAGTCGGGTAGTTAACTTTCGAGGGACGCCTGCCGATGGTAAGTTCGGTGACTGGGGCTAAGTCGTAACAAGGTAGCCGTAGGGGAACCTGCGGCTGGATCACCTCCTTTCTAGGGATGACTAGACTTTCGCCGCTCGCAAGGGTGGCGATGGAAATGTCAGCGCAATCTCGTTACCTGCAACTGTTTCTTGTATATAAAGACCTGTCGAGTATATCGGCAGGTCTTTTTTTTGTGGGTATTATTAAGGACGCATGGTCACCGAATCTTGGCGCGCAGTTCCTTTCGGTTTTTGACGCGGATCTGGGCGTTTTGGTAGCGTCTTTTTTCCTCGTCGGTTTGTGGGACGATCGGGGCAACCGGGGTGGGCTTTTTATTTTCGTCCAGGGCGACAAAGGTCAGATGAGCAGTAGTAGCGGTTATTTTTTGATTGGTGGCAGGGTCTTCTCTTACGACCCGGACGCCGACCTCCATGGAAGTTCGTCCGACATAATTGACCAGGGCTTTTAGAACGACATGGTCGCCGATATAGATCGGTTCCTTGAATGAGAGCGAATCGATACTGGCGGTGACAACTTCCTTTCCACAGTGTCGCTGGGCGGCCATGGAAGCGACCATATCGATCAAGGCGATAATGACGCCGCCAAAAGCGGTGCCCTGGGGATTAGCCTGATGCGGCATGATTAGATATCTGCTTTCCACTGCACTTTGAGCGGGAGTTTTGACCTTTTGCTTTTTCACAATGTTAACCACCATGCCTATTTGACAAATTCCGCGACAAAATATTTCGGGGTCAAGGGTTCACCGGTAGCCCGCTCGATCATTTCGTTCCAGGGATAAATTGCTGCAGGCGCAAAAATCTTATTACGCAGATACCGGCCGACCTTGGGCTGATCGACATAACTGACATCCCGATCCGAGTCGAGTTTCAGAACGTTATGCACCAGATAGTTGTGCACCTGAGAGGCCATCAGGTCGCCCAACATATAGTTGTGATAATAACAGGGAGCAATAGTGAAATGTATCTTAGCGGCCCAATCCGGTTCGTCACGGTTCGTCGGTCTGTTTACGAGTTGATATTTTTCAACCATCTGCCACCAGAGAGCGTTCAGGTTCTGATCGGGATCGGCGTAAAGCTGCTTTTCAAAATAATACATGACCGCGGCCCAACGAACAAAAATAAGCTCTTTGATCTGGGTGTACTTGCGACTGACTTGTTCTATTTCGTTGCGCTGCTGGTCCGACAGTTCCAGCATCTGCCGCATCCAGGCGGCATTACGACTCAATCGCCCGAAAACCATAGCTATGGCTTCCGTTGTGAGAATATGAGCCGGTTCTCTAATCAGGTACGGTACTTTTCGGTCATGATATTTGAAGTAAACCCCATGACCCAACTCGTGCAATGTCACTTCCATCCAGTATTCCTTATCTTCAATGTTGCACAGGATACGCACGTCGCCTTGTCGATCTATATCGGTGCAGAAAGCATGTGGATTTTTGCCTTCGCGTTCATACAGATCGCTGTTTTTGAGGATGGATCTCACAGGCAGACCGATACCGGCATAGAATTTCCGAGCGAGTTGCTTGATATTTTTGCCTTTGTAGTAGATGTCCAGGTCGAGGTCATAGACCATAGGCGACTCCTGAAAGAACGGATCATGATAGTGCCAGGGCATAAGTTTGTCCGGGGCGATGCCATACATCTTTGACAGGATTCCGTCCAACTCGGCTTTTACTCCGGCAAATGGTTTGTCGGTCAGCCGGATCAATTGCTCAAATATCCCGTCCAACTCCTCCACGCTCTGCTCGGCGGTGGTTAGTGAAAGGGTATGGTAATTATCAAAGCCGAGTTTTCGCGCGGCCTGGTTGCGCAGCTTTACCAATTTGACGATATCAGCGGCAACTGCCGGAGCGACTTGTTTGGATGCCTGCCATGCCTTTTCTCTTTTGGGGGAATCTGTTTCGGTTTTCAGGATTTCGCTGATCTCGTTATTGGTAACTTTTTTGCCGTCAATGGTGCCGCGGAATACACTAAAGTTGCTTTCGATTTCGCCGCTCAGCGTAACAATCTCTTTCAGCAGTTCTGGTTCGATCTGATTCTCCAGATATACGTTGTACAATCGATCCAACTGCCGGGCGAGCAGCGGGTCTTCGATCTTTCCAGATTGCTTCATTTTCTTAAGAAAGGCAAAGTCCCCAGGATCGCTGTGGATCTGCCGAACTTTCAGTTCCAATTGGCTGTATTTTTTGAAATCTTCCTCTTTGCCGGTAGTGGCGGCGATCCAATAGGCAAGAGACATTTCTTTTTCAAGGGGTTTGATTTTGTTGACATGATCGTCAATAAATTTTCTCAACTGCTGCTGGTCAGTCTGGCCCTGGCCGGGCACGGATGCGCAACTGGAAATAATAACGCAGATGGCAGAGGTCACAATTACAGTCAATACATTTTTCATGATCTGGTTTCTCCTTAATAAAATTTTATCGTGCCGGACGAGATAAAATCAATCCGATGAGACGGCGTCCTTATCGATTACTTCAAGCACTTCGTTATATTCTTTTAGTATTTTTTCATCTTTCGTGGGTTTTCTTACGCAATTTTCACTATAGTATGTTCTAAACACAGTTCATTGCCGCGGCGGCGGCAAGTTGTTTACTGACAGCCTTGCAATAACCGGTAACGGTGATGTTGCAATCCCGGTGGACCTCGACAACCCCGTAGGAGTTGCTTTCAGGACCGGCGCCTTCGACCATAGCTTTGAGAGTATAATAATGGATGCCTTCGATTTGGTGGTAGTCTCCCGTATGATGGTGCCCCTGAAAAGATGCCAGGACCTTGCCCGATGCCTGCAAAACCTGGCGAACATCAGCGGAGTTTTTAACGTGTACCCAGTCTTTGCCGTCCAGCAGTTCGTGAATAAAAACAATTGTCGGCCCGCCCGACGCCTTGAGGTCCTGCCTGAGCCAATCGAGCTGAGCAGGCGGAATCCAGGTGTTCTGACAATTGAAATTATTATGATCGTATTCGATGTAGTCCGTGCCGTTGAAGAAATAGTTGGCATCGAGTACGACAAAGTGCAGACCGTTTATATCGAACGAATAATATCTCCGATCAGACCCGATACCTGTATTTTCCACAGTGGCAAGAAACTGCGATTTCGATAAACAGTCCATATCGTGGTTTCCTAAAACGTGGTAGGTTGGACCGTTAAACCGCTGGAATATTTCTTCGATGTGTGCCAGGAACGAAAGCGTTTGACTCTCACAGGACGAGCCTTGCCCCAGGTCTTTGAAATCACCCAACTCTATAATGAAATCAAGCTCCTGAGTATTCATCAGATCGACGCATTCGGTCAGCTTGGCGGTGGAATCACGGTAATAACGTGAGCCGCTCGTATCCCGGTCGGCATAGTGAACGTCAGTGACGATTCCGAAACGAGCCGTTTGCCGGCGAGTGGAACCGCTCAGCCATGCGCCGTTTTTGCACGAGCAAATCGGTCCTAATGTCAGACCCGCAAGCAACCCGGCCGAGACCTTCAGAAAATCACGCCGACTAACATTCCAGTCAACAGCAGAACTGCCCAGACTATTGGTATTAGAGCGAGCATCCTTCATCGTATTACCTTTCATGAGAAATCGTTTATGAACAATCACTATTGCAAATGGTTGAACCACCACAGTAAAACAATTTTTCTCGGGATAGTCAAGTTTTTAGGCTCCTCATAAGAATCTGTACATGGATATGCCAAAAAATGACTGGTTTCTTCATGGGGGCTTTGCGCCCAAACTCCCAGGATTTTGCGCTTTAATGTCAATCCCGGAGTTTTTAGTTTGACTGTTT
>Ga0209703_1000177_pt1 | contig 16413 bp, 17 predicted proteins | sample PPLLak12cMay2015_2_FD_187256 | JGI IMG/M metagenome (GOLD analysis project Ga0209703, IMG submission 187256) | Freshwater sediment microbial communities from Prairie Pothole Lake near Jamestown, North Dakota, USA - PPLs Lake P8 Core (1) Depth... | ecosystem: Environmental > Aquatic > Freshwater...
CGTGCGCTCCGACCGCTTCATCGCCCGATGGAGATGGTCGTCGAGGCGGGCCCGGTTGGCGAGGCCGGTGAGATCGTCGTGGGTCGCTCGGTGGGTCAGCCGACGCTCGGCGTCGTACTGCTCGGTGATGTCGGACAGCACTCCGACGACACCGAGCACGCGACCGTGCGCGTCGCAGGCGGGACGCCGGTGGGTGCGGATCGCCCGCCATCCTTCGGCCGTCTCCATCATGTCGACCCGCTGGGTCTCGACCCCGTCGCGCATGGTGCGGTGGAGGTCGTCGATGATGGCCTCGTGGAGCTCGGGCCGGACGACCTCTCGCCACTGCTGGCCGAGGATCTGGGCGTTCGGCGGCTGGCCGTTCAGCTCCGCATAGCGCGCGTTGTGGAAGTGGACGTTGAGCTCGGCGTCGAGGAGGTACACGCCGACCGGGATCGACTCGTGGAGCAGGCGGAACGCGGTGGTGCTCTGGGCGAGATCGCTCTCGGCCCGACGTCGTGACTCGTCGGCGCGGTGCAGCGCGATCACGTGCCAGTCCCGTGCAAGCAGCTGCTCGACCAGGTTCAGGCCGACGAAGCCCATCTCCTTCACGCAGCGCAAGAGCTCGCCCACCGATTCCTTCGGCGCCACGCCCGGGGACTGCGGCAGCTGGCACACCGGCACGAAGTTTTTCGGGTACAGCGAGCAGCAGCGGTGGATGAGGTCGTTGGAGAGGCGCGTCCACTCCAGGCTGATCGACGCGTCGCCGACGTGGTGCTCCATCGTGCTCGCGCGCGGCGAGAAGAAGGTGACGTCGGTGCCGCGCTCGCGCTGCAGCTTGAGCTGCGCGCCCTCGAGGCTCTCGCGGATCTGGTCATCGGAGATCTTCAGGGGCCCGGGACGCTCGCCGGCGGCCTGCCTCTTGCGCCAGTCCCAGAGCGACTGCGGCGCGGTCGTGTAGTGGCCGTGGATGTCGACGATCATTCGAAAAGCTCCTCCACCGTGTAGCGCCGCGGGATCATCCCCTGCCGGTGGATGCAGTCGATGGCGGCCTCGAGGTTGCGGCGGTTCTCCTCGATGCCGAACGGGTTCATCGGCGGATTGCCCGCGGCCTTGCGGCTCTCGGCGAGCAGCGCGTACAGCTCGTCCGATTTCCGGCGGGAAACGGAATCCTTCACCACCACCATGTGGTTGATCTGCAGGCCGGCGCCGGTGCGCTTCTTCCAGGCCTCCGCGGCCGCCGCCGGGTCGGGAATGAGCGTCCGGATGGGCCCGTCCTTCGGCGGCTGGGCGAGGATGGCGGCGTCGAGCTCGCCCGCGAGGAGCATCGCCGTGATGTCCTTGCCCGGGGGCATGCGTGTCGCGTTCGGCGGGTCGCGGAACTCGGCGACGTGCGGGTCCTCGAAGGTCACCCAATGCACCTTAGAGAGGTCCACGCCGTAGTCGTCGGCGAGGATGCCGCGCACCCACGTCGCCGTGGTGACCGAGTAGGAGCGCATGCCGACCTTCCTGCCGGCGAGCTGGCCCGGCGACAGCGGGCCGCGCGCCGTGTTGTAGGCGAGCGTGCCGTGCTGAAAGCGCGCCGTGACCACGGCGGGGAGCAGGCGGAAGGGCTTGCCGTGCGCCTTGGCGAGCAGGTACGTCATGATGGCCAGCTCGGCGAACTCGAACTCGAAGTCCCGCACGACCCGCTTGAACGCGGTGTTCGGCACTTTCACGTCGGCGAACTCGAGCCCGGACTTCTGCTTGAAAAGCTTCGTGACGGGGTAATCCCCGAGGAGGGCTTTCATCCCTCGAGCGGCCCGTCGACGTACTTGAGGCCCTTCTCTTCGAGCGGCTTCCGCATGCCGTAGATGTCGAGCCCGAGCTCGCCCTTCTGCAGGCGCACGCGGGTCGCGGCTTCCTTCTTTTCCCGCTCTTCGCCCAGACGCGCGATTTCAGCTGCCTGGACCCGGTTTACGACGACCACGCCGTCGTCGTCCGCGACCACCACGTCGCCGGGCCTGACCTGCAGGCCGGCGACGACCACCGGCACGTTGACCGAGCCGAGCGTCGCCTTCACCGTGCCGCGGGCGGAGATGGCGCGCGACCAGACGGGAAACTTCATCTCGCTCAACTCGGCGGCGTCGCGGCAGCCCATGTCGAGCACGATGCCCTTGGCGCCGCGCGCCTTGATCGAGGTGGCGAGGAGCTCGCCGAAGGCGCCGTCGGTGTTCTCGCTCATGCAGGCGACGACCAGCACGTCCCCGGGCTTCAGCACCTCGGCGGCGACGTGGATCATCCAGTTGTCCCCGGGCGCGCAGAGCGCCGTGACGGCCGAGCCGGCGATGCGCGCGCCGCGCCAGAGCGGGCGCATGTAAGGCGCCATCAGGCCGGTGCGCCCTTGCGCCTCGTGCACCGTGGCGACGCCGAGGCGCTCGAGCGCGGCGACCGCGCCGCTGTCGGCGCGGTGGATGTTGCGGACGACCGTTCCCATCATGTCAGCGTGCTCCTTGCCATGCGGAAATTCTAAGAGGCTTCCATCACGTGCGAAAGGCGGAAGCGCTCCCCTGGAAGCGCGATTGCCCGCAGGTCATGGCCCTCGACGAGGAGGACGCGCTCGACGGATGCGTCGCCGCCACGCAGGGTCTCTTCGCTCGTGCGAGGCCGCTCGAGCGATGTGTCGCGCTCAAGCAGGTGCACGCCCGTCACGCCGCGCATCGAAGCGATCTCGTCGATCGCGACCTCGCCGGGATTCTGCAGTGCCAGGAGCTCTCCGCCGACGCCTCTGCCGCGGCTCGCCACGACGCGGCAGAGCGTGCGCGACAGGCCGCAGGAAGCGAACATCTTGCGCGACCAGGGCGAGGGATTGTTCAGCCGCTCGAGGTACGCGGCCGAAGTCATGACCGAGGCGTCGCGCACCTCGTAGAGGATGAAGTACGGCCAGGCAGCCGCCTCGTCCGCGGAGCGGCAGCGCCGGCCGCGCAGGAAGCCCGGGATGCCCAGGCGCTCCGGCAGGTGCTCCCCCGAGTGCCAGGCATCGTGCTCGGCGCGAAGCGGCGCGGCGATCTGGCACCAGATCGCGATGGCTGCCTTGCCGAGCAAGCGCTCAGAAGCCGTAGAGCCTCGCCGGGTTTTCCACCAGGATCCTGCGCTGCGTCGCCGGGTCCGGCGCCATCTGCGCGAAGAGATCCACCAGGTCGCCGTCGTTGGGCATGTGCGCGCCGACGTTGGGATGCGGCCAGTCGGTGCCCCACAGGATCCGGTCGGGCGCCGCGGCGATGAGCGCCTGCGCGAAGGGCACCGCGTCGGTGAACGGCGGCCCCATCGAGGAGACGCGCTCGGCGCCGCACACCTTCACCCAGAAGTTCTCCTGCTTCATCCAGCCTAGGAGCGTTTTGAACGCCGGCTGCTCCAGCCCCGCTGCCGCCTTCACCCGGCCCATGTGGTCGATCACCATCGGCACCGGCACACGCCTGAAGAGGCCGTCGAACTCGAGCAGGTCGGTCGCGTCGAGGTGCAGGATGAGGTGCCAGCCCGCCGGACGGATCATCGCGATCGTCTTCTCGAAGAACTTCATGTCCGGCCTGCCGCCCAGGTGCTTGACGAAGTTGAAGCGCACGGCGCGGATGCCGCCGTCGTGGTACTCCTGCAGCCTCTTCTCCGAGAAGCTCTCGTCGATGATGGCGGTGCCGCGGTAGGCGCCCTTCGAGCGCGCGATGCCGTCGAGCGTCGCGCGCATGTCGGCGCCATGGCAGGAGGCGTGGACGATGACAGCTCTTTGCAGGCCCAGCTTCCCGTGGAGGACCTGGAGGGCCTCGAACGGCGAATCCGGCGGCTCGTAGGCCGCATCCTTCGAATAGGGAAACTTCGACCCCGGGCCGAAGATGTGGCAGTGCGCGTCGCAGGCGAGCGGCGGCGGCGTGAACTTCGGCTTGCGTGTGTTGGGGTCGGGCGGCGCGGTGGTCTTCATAGGTCGACGGGTAGTCCGGTGAAGTTCTCTGCGAACATGCGGCGCCCGGTCTCGGTGCCGGCCATGTACTGGAGCTCGGCGAGCTGCAGGCGCCGGGTGAAGGCGTCGGTGTCGGGGAAGCGGTGCACCGTGGTGCAGAGCCACGTGGAGAAGCGCTGCACCAGCCACATGCGGCGCAGGCAGGTCTCGGAGTAGCGCTCGATCAGGGCGTCGTTGCCGCGCTTGTAGTGCTCCGCGAGCGCGCGCGCCAGCACGCGCACGTCGGCCATGGCGGAGTTGAGGCCCTTGGCGCCGGTCGGCGGCACGATGTGCGCGGCATCCCCGGCGAGGAAGAGCCTGCCGTGGCGCATCGGCTCGGCGACGTAGCTGCGCATCGCCGCGACGCCCTTCTGCACGATGCGCCCCTCGTTCAGCTTCGTGCCGCCGGGCAGGTCGAGCCGCTCGTGCAGCTCGCTCCAGATCCGCTCGTCGCTCCAGTTCGCCGCGTCGTCGTCCGGCGGGCATTGCAGGTAGAGGCGCGTCATCGTCGGCGTGCGCATGCTCATCATCGCGAACTCGCGCGGATGGCAGCCCCAGGTGATGTCGGGCCAGGCTGGCGGCGCCTCGGCGAGCACGCCGAGCCAGCCGAAGGGAAAGATGTGGTCGTGCTCCTTCAGGACGCTCGCCGGGATGGCGCCGCGGCAGATGCCGTGGAAGCCGTCGCAGCCCGCCACGAAATCACAATCCAGGGAATCCTGGTTCTTGAGACGGATGGATGGCTTCGAACCGTCCAGATCTTCAAGTGCGACGACCGGAGCTTCGTACCGGATCTCCCCACCCGCGGCCACCCGCGCGTTGGCGAGGTCCTCGACCAGCTCGTGCTGCGGCCAGACCATGGCGTAGCGCCCGCCGCTCGCGGCGCTGAACTCCACGAGGTGCGGCTCGCCGCCGAAGCGGAAGTCGATGCCGCGCATGCGGATGCCCAGGCGCGAGACGCGCTCGCCGATGCCGGTCTGCTGCATGAGCTCGACCACGCCTTGCTCGAGCACCCCGGCGCGGACGCGCTCGCGCACGTGGGCGCGGCTGCGGCTCTCGAGCACCACCGACTCGATGCCCTCGAGGTGCAGCAGGTGCGAAAGCATGAGCCCCGCGGGGCCCGCCCCCACGATGCCGACCTGCGTCCTAGAGCGCAGCGGCGATCCTCTCCGCCGTCAGCGGCAGCTCGCGCACGCGCACGCCGAGCGCGTCGTGCAGCGCATTGGCGATGGCCGCGCCGGTCGGCCCCATGGAGCATTCGCCCGCGCCGACCGATGGATGCTGGTTTTTCAAGACCACGACTTCCACGGCAGGAACTTCCGTGAATCTCAGAATCGGATAGTCGTCCCAGCCGAGCAAGCCGGGTCGCCAGGCTTCCTTCAGCGTCCAGCTCGCCGCCTGGATGCAGCCGCCCTCGATCTGGTTGGCGACGCCGTCCGGGTTGACCGGCAGGCCGACGTCGACCGCGGCGACGAGCCGCGTCACGCGCAGCTCCCGCCCGGCCTCGACTTCCGCGACGACCGCGCAGTAGGCGCCGATGTTCTTGTACCTGGCGAAGCCGATGCCGCGGCCGCGGCCCTCGGTTTTCTTGAAGGAATTCCAGTTGAACGCTTGGAGTGCGTTATTGATCACTGCCTTTGCACGGTCATCCTTCAGATGGTTCAGCCGGAAAGCGACCGGATCGACGCCCACCGCAGCGGCGAGCTCGTCCATGAACGACTCGATGGCGAACACGTTGCCGAAGCCGCCGAGCGAGCGCAGCGACGAGACGTTCAGCGGCGCCTCGCGCACGTAGTGGTTCATGACGAGGAGGTCCGGGACGTCGTAGATCGGGATCGCGTTGCGGTCGGCGCCGCCCGCGGGAAGCGGCGGGTTCGACGGCGGCGCGATCTCGAAGGGCGGCTCGAGGTGCGCGGCGGCGGCGAGCACCGGCTTGCCGGCGCGGCCCGGGCGGCGCGTGTGGCCGTTGCTCCAGAGGTCGTGCCGCCACGAGACGAGGCTGCCGGCGGCGTCGAGCTGCGCGTCGAGCGAGACCAGCATCGCCGGGCCATAGGGCTCCCAGGCGAACTCGTCCTCGCGCGACCACTGCACGCGCACCGGCCGCCCGTTCGCGCCGCGCGCGAGGAGTGCCGCGTCGAGCGCCACGTCGTCGGCGCCGTTGTGGCCGTAGCAGCCCGCGCCTTCCACGTGCCGCACGACGATATTTTCTTCGGAGAGGTCCAGGATCATGGCGAGCTCGCGCCGCAGGTTGAAGATTCCCTGGCTGTGCGTCCAGACCTCGAGCCTGCCCTCCTTCCACTGCGCCAGCGCGCACGAGGGCCCGATCGAGGCGTGCGCGATGTACGGCTTGCGATAGGTCGCCTGCACGCGCTTCACGCCGCGCGCCTTCGCCTCCGCGTCGAGGCTCTCCTTGGCGACATGGTCCTCGGCGACGTGCGCCTTCAGCCAGGCGTGGATGTCCTCGGGAACGCTGGAGCCTTCCTCCAGCGTGGCGCCGGCGCGCAGCTTCTTCATCGCGGCAATGGCGTCTTCCTCTCGCTCCGCAAGCACGCCTGCGAAGCCGCCATCCCTCACCAGACCGGGGATAGCGGGCGCGCCCTTCACCCCACGAAGCACCCGGCCATGGAGCATGCCGGGCAGGGTCATGTCCTGGATGAAGCTCGCGCGGCCGGCGAATTTCGCCGGGAGGTCGCGCCGCGGCGCGCTGGTGCCGACGATGCCGTAGCGCGAGGCGGGCTTCTCCGGCGCGGCGAGGAGCTCCGCGCACGCCTTGCGCAGCGCGCGGCCGCCGTCCTGGATCGAGAGGCTGCCGGAGGTCACGCCCTCATCGGGACAGTATTCCGTGCTCGGCGGCAGGATTTTTATTTTTTCCAAAGAAACGCCCAGTTCCTCCGCGGCAATCTGGGCCAACGCCGTGTGGATCCCCTGCCCCAGCTCGACCTTGCCGGTGGCGATCGAGACCGTGCCGTCCGCTTCGGGACGCACGCGCTGCGGCAGCTCGGCGGGCTTATTCATTGCGAGCTGCGCGCAGCACGGCGCGCACCACGCGGTTGTGCGAGCCGCACCTGCAGAGGTTTTTGTCGAGTGCTTGCCGGACTTCGCTGTCAGAGGGATTCTTGTTCGCCGAAAGCAAAGCAACCGCCGCCATCACGATCCCGCTCATGCAGTAGCCGCACTGCGCGGCCTGCTCGGCGACGAGCGCCTTCTGCACCGGGTGGCGGCCGCCCAGGCCCTCGATGGTCGTGATCTTCCTGCCTTCCACCGACCACAGGGGCAGGTCGCAGCTGGCGATGGGCTTACCGTCGACCAGGACGAAGCACGCGCCGCACTGGCCGCTGCCGCAGCCGAAGCGCGAGCCGGTGAGGCCGAGCTCGTTGCGCAGCGCGTAGAGGAGCGGCGTGTCGGGATGCGCCTCGACGCTGCGCGAGGCGCCGTTGACCTCGAGCTTCACGCCGGCCGGGGCGTCGACTGCCAGGCGACGAACTTCCAGCCCTGGGGCGTCTTCGCCCAGACGTCGAGATAGACCAGCTTCAGCGCGCGCATCTGGCCGGCGGACTCGACCTCGAAATCGACCTTGCCGCTGACGAGCGCCGTGTCGCCGTAGAGGCGCGCCGTGCGCTCGCCGGCGACGATCCTGCGGTAGTGCGTCTTGCCCGAGCGCATCGCGTCGAGCCAGCTCGCCTTGGTGTCGCCCCCGCCGTGGGAATGCGTATAGACGAGGTCGTCGTGCACCAGCGCGTCGAGCGCCTTGAAGTCCCTGGCCATCATCGCGGCAAAGCGCTTGTCCTCGAGGGCGAGGATTCCTTCGCTGGTCATCGCCACACCTCCTGCGCCACTTCGATCACGCGCTCGAGCTTGCGCCACTGCTCGTCCATCGTCAGGTTGTTGCCGTGGTGGGTGCTGGAGAAGCCGCACTGCGGCGAGAGGCACAGGTTCTCGAGCGGAACATGCTTCGCCGCCTGCTCGATTCGTTCTTTCAGGAAATCCTTCGATTCGAGCTCGGGCGTCTTGGAAGACACCAGGCCCAGCACCACCTTCTTGCCCTTCGGCACGTAGCGCAGCGGCTCGAAGCCGCCGGCGCGCCCGGTATCGAACTCCATGAAGAAGGCGTCGACGCCGCTCGAGAACATCGCTTCTGCGACCGGCTCGTAGCCGCCCTCGGCGACCCAGGCGCTCTTGAAGTTGCCGCGGCAGGTGTGCATGGCGATGGTCATGCCCGCGGGGCGGTCCCGCACCGCGCGCGTGATGGTGTCGGCGTAAGTGCGCGGCAGCTGGTCGGGGTCGTCGCCGTTCCTGCGGCAGTTCTCGCGGATCTTCGGGTCGCAGAGATACGCGAAGGCGACGTCGTCGAGCTGGAGATAGGTGCAGCCCGCCGCCGCGAACGCGGCAATGGCGGCGCGGTAGGCGGCGGCGGCGTCGGCCCAGAATTCCTTCAGGTCCGGATAGGCCTCGCGCGAAATGCCGGCGCGCCCGGCGCGCAGGTGCAGCATGGAGGGCGAGGGAATCGTGAACTTCGCCGTCTTGCCGGTGCTTTTTTTGAGGAAAGAGAAATCTTCCACCATGACGGGCCTGGCGTAGCGCAGCTTGCCCGTGACGTTGGGGATGGGCGGCTGCTCCTCGGTGCCGCCGAACTTCGGGCCCGGGTTCTCGCGCGCGACGACGCCTTCGAGCTGCGAGAGGAAGTCGAGGTGCCACCATTCGCGGCTGAACTCGCCGTCGGTCACCGCCTGCAGGCCGATCGCTTCCTGCCTCTTGATGACCTCTCTTATCGAGCGGTTCTGCAGTTCCTTCCAGTCCCCGATTTTCTTCTTTCTGGCTTCGCTCAGGCCGGGCGGCCGCAACAGGCTGCCGACATGGTCGGCGCGGAAGGGAGGCTTCATCGCGTTGGATGCTACCATCGGCGCGAACCGACCCTCTGGAGGAGGAACCGTGTTTCGACTACTCGCAACGATTGCGCTCGCCAGCTTTGCGGCCCTCGCGGCCGCGCAGGACGGCAGCGTCCGCATGGTGCTCGGCTTTCCCGCGGGCGCGACGAGCGACATCCTGTCGCGCCTGGTGGCGGAGAACATGCGCCAGACGCTCGGCCAGCCGGTGATCGTGGAGAACAAGCCCGGCGCCGGCGGGCGCGTCGCCAACGAGACGGTCAAGGCGGCGCGGGCGGACGGCACCACGCTGCTCATGACGCCGGTCGCGACCATGTCGATCTTCCCGCATTCCTTCGGCGACCTGCGCTACGACCCGTTCAAGGACTTCGTGCCGGTAGCGCACCTTTCCGACTTCCAGCTCTCCCTCGGCGTCGGCGCCAGCGTGCCGGCAAAGTCGCTGAAGGAGTACGTGGCGCTGGTGAAGAAGGACCCGAAGATGGGCTTCTACGCCTCGGCGGCGGCGGGCAGCATCCCGCACTTCCTCGGCGTGATGTTCGCGCGCACCGCGGGCATCGAGATGACGCACGTTGCCTACAGGGGCACGGCGCCGGCGCTGCAGGCGCTCGCCGCCGGCGAGATCGCCGCGGCCACCACGCTCGCCGCCGACATCGGCGCGCTCGTCAAGGGCGGCAGGGCGCGCCTGCTCGCGGTCTCGGGCGCGACGCGCGACCCGGCGTTCCCGGACGTGCCCACGTTCAGGGAGCAGGGCTACGACATGGAAGGCACCGGCTGGTACGGCCTGTTCGCGCCGGCGGGAACGCCGCAGGCGGCCATCGATCGGCTGTCCAGGGCGGCAATCGCCGCGATCAAGGACGCCGGCGTGAACCAGAAGATGCTGGCGATCGGCCTGCAGCCCACGGGCTACGGCCCGGCGGAGCTCGCGCGCATCATGAAAGCCGACTACGACAAGTGGGGCCCGGTCATCCGCGCCTCGGGGTTCAAGCCGGGCAACTGAGCCTCGCTTTCCCGGCGTGAAGGTCCTGTTCGCCTCGCGCAGCGAGAAGCCCGAGGACTGGCTGCCGCGGCTGCAGCAGGCTCTGCCGGAAGATGAATTTCTTCTGAAAACGGCAAAGCCCGTGGACGTCGCCCTCGTGGCGAATCCGCCGCCGGGCACGCTGGAAAAGCTCGGCAACGCGAGGCTCATCCAGTCGCTGTGGATGGGCGTGGAGAAGCTGCTCGCCGACCCTGCCCTGCCGCGCCACGTGCCGCTCGCGCGCCTCGTCGACCCGGGGATGGTGGCGGCGATGTCGGAGATCGTTCTCGCGCACGTCCTCGACTGGCATCGCCACCTCTACCTCTACCGCTACCACCAGGCGCACGCGACCTGGCGCCAGCTCGAGCAGAAGCTTGCGTCGGACCGCACCGTCGGGATTCTCGGGCTGGGCGAGCTCGGCACCGACGCCGCGCGCAAGCTCGTCGCGCTCGGCTTCAAGGTGGCGGGCTACAGCCGCCGGCCGAAGGCGATCGAGGGCGTGCGCCGCGTCACCGACCTGCAGCTTCTCTTCGAGCAGACCGACGCGCTCGTCTGCCTGCTGCCGCTCACGCCGCAGACGCAGGGCATCCTGAACGGCGAGAATCTGAAGCGGCTGCGCCAGGGCGCCTGCGTCATCAACCTCGCGCGCGGCGGGCATGTCGTCACCGCGGACCTCATCGCCGCGCTCGACTCCGGCCATGTCTCGCGCGCCTACCTCGACGTCTTCGACGAGGAGCCGCTCCCCGCGGACAGCCCGCTCTGGCGCCATCCCGGCGTCACCCTCACGCCGCACGTCGCCGCGCTCACCGAGCCGCGCACCGCGGTGCCGGTGATCGTGGAGAACATCGAGCGCGTGCGCCGCGGCCAGGCGCCGCTGCACCTCGTCGATCGCGAAGCGGGGTATTGAAGTCCCGGCGGTTTGACGATGATCAAGCGCCGCCCGGTGACGAGGCGCATACTGTGGCCCGCCATGCCAAACCTACAATCCAGACAGCAACTTAGCCGGCACGACCTGATAGACCTGCTCAACTTCGAGCTCGCCGCCTATGAGGAGTGCGAGGGCTGCCACGTCTCCGGCATCGAGCTGACCCAGGGAAGCTGGAAAGCGGCGCTTGTCGGGGACAGCCCGGCCGGGCACAAGATCGTCGAGCAGGTGCTCGCCGAGACGCGCGAGCAGTTCGACGCGTCCTGACTATCGGGCGAGGTAGCCCGAGTCCACCGGCAGCACGATGCCGGTGACGCAGTTCGCCTCCGGGCTGCAGAGATACACGATCGCCGCGGCTATTTCCTCGGGCTCCGGGAAGCGCCCGAGCGGCGTGTGCGCCATCACCGTCTTCATCATCTCGGGATTGCCGAAGATCGGCACCGTCAGGTCGGTGCGCACGTAGGTCGGCGCGACCGCGTTGACGCGGATGTTGTCCGCGGCCCATTCGAGCGCGAGCGCGCGCGTGAGGTTCACCACCGCGCCCTTCGACGCCTGGTAAGAGGCGTTCGGGTAGATGCCGCCCGAAAGGCCCATCACCGAAGCCAGGTTGACGATCGCGCCGCCGCCGCGCTTCTTCATGTGCGGCACGGCGTTGCGCGAGCAGAAGAACACCGCCTTCAGGTTCAGGTTCTGGACGGCATCCCATTCCTCGCCGCTGATCTCGAGCGCGGTCTTGCGGATGGCGCGGCCGGCGTTGTTCACCAGGATGTCGAATCCGCCGATGCGCGCGAAGGCATCCTTCACCTGCTTCTCGTCGGTGACGTCGCAGCCCGACTCGATGTCGAGCGAATGCACCTTCGCGCCCGCTTCACGCAGCAGCTTCACCGTCGCGGCGCCGATGCCCTTCGCGCCGCCGGTGACTACGGCTGTTTTACTCTCTAAGGAAAAGATGAGACCTCCCGATTTTCCGCTGAGTATACTTTGCCACCCATGCATGATCTGGTGATCCGCAACGCGCTCCTGCTCGACGGCCTGCGCTCGCCGGCCCGCCGGGGGGACCTGGCGGTTCAGGACGGAAAGATCGTCGAGGTGGGCAAAGCCACCCCACCTTCAAGACAGACCATCGATGCCGACGGCCTGGCGCTGATGCCGGGCATCATCGACAACCACACGCACTACGACGCGCAGATCACCTGGGACCCGGGGCTCGCGCCTTCGCCCGCGCTCGGGGTCACCACCGCGGTGATCGGCAACTGCGGCTTCACCATCGCGCCCTGCCGGCCGGCCGACCGCGAGCGCGTGATGGCGAACCTGACGCAGGTCGAGGGCATGTCGCTCGAGGCGCTGCGGGCCGGCATCCGCTGGGAGTTCGAGTCGGTGCCGCAGTACCTCGACATGCTCGAGCGCCGCGGCGCGGCGGTGAACATCGCCGCCTTCGTCGGCCATTCTTCCGTGCGCACTTACGTGATGGGCGAAGCAGCGACGCAGCGTGTGGCAACCGATTCTGAAGTTTCTCAAATGAGAACCCTGGTCCTTGAAGGAATGCGCGCGGGCGCCGTCGGCTTCTCCACCAGCACCTCGCCTGCGCACAACGGCGAAGGCGGCCTGCCGATGCCTTCGCGCCTCGCCGACGAGCGCGAGCTGCGCGCGCTGGTGGGCGTGCTGAAGGAGGCGGGCCGCGGCGTGTTCATGCTCACCAAGGGCGGCCACACGAAGATCTCCTTCCTCGAGGACCTCGCTTCGGACTCGATGCGGCCGGTGGTGATCGCGGCGCTGCTCCATAGCAGCACCAACCCGGATGCGGTTTTCAGGGACCTCGAGGAAATCAGGGACGCCAATGCGCGCGGGCGCCGGCTCGTCGGCGCGGTGTCCTGCTGCCCGCTCAGCATGGACTTCACGCTGCGCTCGCCCTACACGCTGGAGGGACTGGAGTCGTGGCAGCCCGCGTTGCCGCTGAAGGGGGAGGAATTCAGGAAAAAACTGGCGGAGAAATCTTTTCGTGACGAGATCCGCCTCGAGCTGTCTCGCCCGGCGCACTTCCGCCTCTTCAACGGCGAATGGGACAAGGTCGAGGTCGTGGAATCCAAGAGGAAAGAAATGGAGCAAAAGTCGGTGGCGCAACTCGCGCGCGCGGCGGGAAAGGACCCGCTCGACTTCATGCTCGACCTCGCGCTCGAGGAGGACCTCGACACGGTGTTCAACGCGCTGCTGCTCAACTCCGACGAAGCGGCGGTCGGGCGGATGCTGCGCGACCCCTGCGCCATGGTGTCGCTTTCGGACGCGGGGGCGCACCTCACGTTCTTCAACGACGCCGGCTTCGGCCTGCACCTCCTCGGTCACTGGGTGCGCGAGCGAGGGCTCTTCCCGCTCGAGGAGGCGGCATGGCGCCTCGCCGGCCAGCCGGCGCACGTGTTCGGCATCCGCGGCCGCGGCGCGCTGAAACCGGGCTACGCCGCCGACCTGCTGCTCTTCGACCCGGCGCGGGTTGCGCGCGGGCCGAAGAAGCGTGTCTTCGATCTTCCGGCGGGGCAGCCGCGCCTTACCGTCGAGCCGGTCGGTGTGCATGGCGTATGGATAAACGGCGTCGCGCTCGGCGCGGACGCGCAACTGCCCGGCCGGCTGCTGCGTGAATTTTCTGCGTAGCGGTTGCACGACAAGAAAAAGCGAAGGCAAACAGCAGGCTGCATCATTTCCGGCGCGAGGTGTCGCTGCCGGGCGACGAAAATGCCCTCAAAAACCTGAATTTGTGGCGCTTTTACGCTGGTACGGTTCATGCGTAGAACTACGCGCGGTACCAACCAACACTACAGAGAGGGCATCCACAGTGCTACAGAAAGACGGGTTCTTCCGCAGGCAGCGCGACGATAACCTTTTCCGCCAGACTCCCCCGGCCGCCGCGCCGGCGAGCGCGCCTGCCGCCAACGCGGCACCCGCGCCCTCCCCCGCGCCGACCGAAAGGCTCGACGAGCGCAAGGAAGCGCGGCTGGTCGTCGGTCCGGACATCAAGATGAAGGGCGCCGAGATCAGCGATTGCGACACGCTGGTCGTGCAGGGACGCATGGAAGCGACGCTCGACTCGCGCGTGCTCGAGATCAACGAGCACGGCGTGTTCCAGGGCACGATCGCCGTCGACCAGGCGACGATCCACGGCCGCTTCGAGGGCGAGCTCACGGTGCGCAAGCAGCTCACCATCGAGGGCACCGGCAAGGTCTCGGGCAAGATCCGCTACGCCAAGATCAGCATCAAGGAAGGCGCGGAGCTCGCCGGCGAGGTCGCCGTGCTCGACAAGGGGCAGACCGGGGTCTCGGTGACCCCGCGCCGCGCCGCCGCCTAGAGAAGCTTTCGCAGTCTGGCGACACCCTCGGCGAGCCTCTCCTCGCTCGCCGCGAAGCACCAGCGGACGAAGCCTTCGCCCTCCGGACCGAACGCGGACCCGGGGGCGAGGCCCAGTCCCGCCTCGCGCACCAGCCGCTTGCAGAAGGCCAGGCTGTCGGTCATGCCTTCGATGCGGAAGAACGCATACATCGCCCCCGAAGGAAGGGAAACATGAACTTTTTCAGTTTCCTTTAGCGCTTTCACCAAGAAATCCCTGGCCCTCCTGAAGCGCTCGCGCGAATGCGCGACCACCGGCTCGCCGTCCCTCACCGCGGCGACGCCCGCGCGCTGCACGAACACCGGCGCGCACGAGGTGTTGTACTCGATGAGCTTCGCCAGGTCCGGGGCGAGCGCGGGCGGCACCACCAGCCATCCCAGCCGCCAGCCGGTCATGAGCCAGGACTTGGAGAAGGTGTTGGCGCCGATGACCCGGTCCTCGGGCTCCGCGATGTCCAGGAACGACGGCGCGACCCCGCCTTCGCCGTAGTACATGCGCTCGTAGGCGTCGTCGCAGACGATCCAGATGCCGTGGCGGCGGCAGTGCGCGAGGATCGCGTTCTGCGCCTCGCGCGTGATGGTCCAGCCGGTCGGGTTGTTGGGCGAATTGATGTAGACCGCGCGCGTCCGCGGCGTCAGCGCATCCAGGAGCTCGCCCAGGTCGAGCGTCCATTCCTCGCCGAAGCGCAGCGGCACGGTGACGGTCTGCGCGCCGAGGATGCGCGGGATCTCCTGCAGGTTGGGCCACAGCGGCACCACCTCGACCGCACGGTCGCCCGGGTCGAGCAGCAGCTGCGAGGCGAGCATCAGCGCGCTCACCCCCGAGGAGGTCACGGCGATGCAGTCCGGAGAAAAGCTTCTCTTATGAAGGGCGCTTGTGTAGGCCGCCAAGGTCTCCCTTAGCTCGGGAATGCCGAGGTTCTGGCTGTAGAAGACTTCGCCGGCCTCGATCGAGGCCTGGCCGGCGCGGCGGATGAACTCCGGGGTTGGCTCGTCGCCTTCGCCGGCCCAGAAGGCGAGCAGCCCGGGCATGCCGACGCCGAGGTTGTAGATCTCGCGGATCCTGGAGGCGGCGAGGGCGCGGACCGCGGCGCGCGCCGCGAGCGGCGTTTCGCTTTTCATTGCGATTCTTATTCTAGACTGGCGGACGTCTGGACTCTTACCCCGGACGTTTCGACTCTTACCCCTAATGTCCGCCGCGCGCTGGTCCCTGATCGCTGCCATCGCGACGATGGTGGTCTGGGGCCTGAACTTTCCGGTCGTCAAGTACGTGCTCGAGCACATCGGCCCGGGGCCCTTCCTCTTCATGCGCTTCGCGGTGATGCCGCTGCTCGGCTTCGCGCTGCTCGCCGTCGTCTTCCGCCGCAACCCGCGCCAGGCGATGCCGGCGCGCGAGGACTGGCCGCGCTTCGCGGCCTGCGGGGTGCTCGGCCACAGCGCGCACGTCGGCATCGTCACCTGGGGCATGGACCTCTCGACGCCCTTCTCCGCGTCGCTCGTGCTGACGAGCGGCCCGGTGTTCACGCTGCTCATCCTCGCCTGGCTCGGCGCCGAGCGGCTGCGGCCGCGCCAGGTGGCGGGCACGCTCGTCGCCTTCGCCGGCATCGTCGTGTTCCTTTCCGACAAGCTCGCGCGCGGCGTGCTCGGCGCGGGCCTGGGCGACCTGGTCCTGCTCTTCGCCGCCTCCCTCTTCGCGCTCTACACGGTGGTGGTGCGGCCGCTCGCCGAGCGCTACGGGCCGGTGATCGTGCTCGCCTGGACGCTCGCCTTCGGCGCGCCGCCGCTGCTCGTGCTGTGCGCGAAGAGCTTCATCGACGCGGACCTCGGGGGCCTGGGCGCCCGGGTGTGGGCGGGCCTCGTGTACGGCATCCTGGTCTCGAACTTCCTCGGCTGGCTGGTGTGGACCTGGGTGAACGCCGCGCGCGGCGTGGCGCGCTCGGCGCCGCTGCAGTACCTGATGCCGCCGATCGCCGGCCTCGCCGCGTGGCTCACGCTCGGCGAGACCTTCACCGCGCTCAAGATCGCCGGCGCGGTGCTCGCCCTCGCCGGCGTCGCCTGGGCGCAGTACAGCGCGGGCCCGCCACCCAAGGCCGCCGCGCAGCCCGATTCCGCATGAAGCCGCTCTCCCGCACCCGCCTTTCCCGCACCGTCTGGGCGCTCGGAGCCACGTCGCTCTTCATGGACCTGTCCTCGGAGCTCGTGCACGGCCTGCTGCCGGTGTTCATGACGGTGGTGCTCGGCGCGAGCATGGTCGCGGTGGGCGTGGTCGAGG
>Ga0209703_1000181_pt1 | contig 16252 bp, 12 predicted proteins | sample PPLLak12cMay2015_2_FD_187256 | JGI IMG/M metagenome (GOLD analysis project Ga0209703, IMG submission 187256) | Freshwater sediment microbial communities from Prairie Pothole Lake near Jamestown, North Dakota, USA - PPLs Lake P8 Core (1) Depth... | ecosystem: Environmental > Aquatic > Freshwater...
ACTACTAATGAAACTCAAACTCATGATCATCGCGATCTCGCTGACTTCCTTCAGCGGCATCGCCGGCGGATTCGACTTCGGCAAGCTGATCGAGGAGCAACTCAAACGCGACTCCACCCAGCCCGCCCCGACTCAACCGGCGCCGACTTCGCAACCCGCTCCGGCGACCCAACCCGCCCCGCAGCCGGCCAAACCCAAGTTCGATCCGTTCCAGTTCGGCATGACCCTCCTCAAGGACTACAGCATCGAGGAGGAAATGCGCATCGGGCACCAGATCGCCGGCAACCTGCTGGGCGCCGCGCCGCTGGTCAAGGACAATGCGCTGCAGCAGTACGTCAACCTGGTCGGCAACTGGGTGGCGCTGCAGAGCGGTCGGACCGATATTCCCTGGCGTTTCGGCGTGCTGGAAAACGATGCCATCAATGCCTTCGCCGCACCCGGCGGCTATGTCTTCGTCACCAAGGGCCTGTACCGGCGCCTCAACAGCGAGGCCGAACTTGCCGGGGTCCTGGCGCATGAAATCGCCCACGTCACCAACAAGCACCACCTCAAGCTGCTGAAGAAATCCAGCGTGATCGGTGCCTTGGGCGAAGCGGCGGGACGCAAGGTGGAGGGCAGCGACCAGATCGTGCAGAACCTGATCGGCAACGGCGCCGAGATTATGGCCCGCAGCCTCGACCGCGAGGCCGAGTTCGAGGCCGATCGCCACGGCATGGTGTTCGCCGCGCGTGCCGGCTACGACCCGTGGGGCCTGCCGAACGTGCTGCAGGGTCTGGCGACCTTGCCTAACGACAGCCGCACCAGCCTGCTGTTCAAGACCCACCCGCACCCCGCCGATCGCCTGGCGACGCTGGGTGACGCGGTGGGCGAGCGCTTCGACCAGGTGAGCGGCAAGGATCTCGCCGACCGCTTCTACCGCATCCGGTGAAACTCGCGTCGAACGCAACCCTGGCTCAGGCTGCCCTCTCGGCAGCCTTTGTCATTCTGATGGCGCTGCATGTTTCCGGGGCGCTGCATTTGCCAGTAATGCAGCGCGCCGAGGCTTTCTGGTACGACACCTGGCTGAAGCAGACGGCGATGGGCGGCGTCGACGACCGGGTCGCCGTGCTCGACATTGACGAACGGAGTCTGAAGGAAATCGGTCGCTGGCCATGGAGCCGCGACCGGATGGTCACCATGATGGATCGGCTGTTCGACGACTATGGCGTTGCCGCGGTCGGTCTCGACGTGGTGTTCGCCGAGCCGGACACCAGCTCCGGAATCGATTCTCTGGAGCGTCTCGCTGCAGGAGAACTGGCGGGGCAGCGGGATTTTCTCGCGCGCTTAGAAAAGCTCAAGCCGCAACTCGATTACGACGCGCGGTTTGCCCGCGCGCTGGCCGAACGCCCGGTTTCACTCGGCTACTACTTCATTCCGGCAGGGATGGGCGATGACAGGACGGGAATCCTGCCCGAGCCGGTCTTGCCTGCGGATGCCTTCGGCGAACTGCGGCCGGGGCCGGCAGAGCCTTCCGGTTATGGCGCCAACCTCGAAATCTTCCAGCGCTCGGCGCCCGCTGCGGGCTATTTCAACATGCTCGCCGATGTCGATGGCACGGCGCGGCAGATGAGCCTGATCCAGCGGTTCGGCGACGGCTACCACCTTTCCCTCTCGGCCACGACTTTGATGGTGGCGTTCGGCGGCGAGTTGCCGACCGCTGGCGTGTCCTCCATTTCCATACTCGGCCGCGACTATGCCGAGCCATGGATCGATGTCAGCGGCATCCGCGTGCCGCTGGGTTTGAACGGTGCGGTGCACGTACCGTATCGGGCTGGTTCGCCGTTTCCCTATATTTCCGCAGCCGATGTGCTGAACGGGCGCGCCAAGCTCGAGCAGCTGGAAAACCGCATCGTCCTGCTGGGTTCGACCGCCCCCGGATTGTCCGACCTGCGGGTCACGCCGTTTTCCAATGCCTTTCCGGGTGTGGAAATCCACGCCAACCTGATCGTCGGCATGCTCGACGGCCAGACCCGACACATGCCCGCCTGGGCGGACGATGCGCGGCTGCTGCTGGTGTTGCTGCCCGGCGCCTTGCTGGTCGGCGTGCTGCTGCGCTTCGGCCCGACCGTCGGACTGCTGCTGAGCCTGGCCCTGCTGGCTGCCCTGTGGGGGCTCTACGCCGAGGCCTGGAGACGTTTCTGGGTGGTGCCGATGGCGGCACCGATGCTGACCGTGCTCGGCCTGTATCTGCTCAATGCGGCCTACGGCTTTTTCGTCGAGTCGCGATCGAAGCGCCAGATCACCAAGCTGTTCGGCCAGTACGTGCCGCCCGAACTGGCGCAGGAAATGAGCAAGAACCCGACGGACTACACCATGGAGGGTCAGTCGCGTGAGATGACGGTGCTGTTCTCGGATATTCGCGGCTTCACCAATTTTTCCGAGCGGCTGCCGCCGACCGAACTGGCCGAGGTGCTGAATGCCTATCTCTCGACCATGACCCGCATCGTCCAGCAGCATCGCGGCACCATCGACAAGTACATCGGCGATGCCATCATGGCGTTCTGGAACGCGCCGGTCGACCTGCCGGACCATGCGACCAGAGCGGTGCAGACCGCGCTCGACATGCAGGATGCGCTGCAGCAGTTGAACCGGGAATTCGCCGCGCGCGGCTGGCCCGAAGTGAAGATCGGCATCGGCGTCAACAGCGGGCGCATGAGCGTCGGCAACATGGGTTCGGCATTCCGCATGTCCTACACGGTGATGGGCGATGCGGTGAACTTGGGCTCGCGCCTCGAGGGCATCACCAAGCAGTATGGCGTCGGCATCCTCGCAACCGAGACGACGGTCCGGACCGACTCCGAGCATGCCTTCATGAAGGTCGACGCGGTGCGGGTCAAGGGCAAGGAAACGCCGGTGGTGATCTACGAGCCGCTCGGCCCGAAAGTCGGCCTGCCGGAATCGGTGCGCCGTGACGCCGAAGCATTCGAAATCGCCTTCGCGGCCTATCAGAAGCAGGACTGGGAAACCGCCGGGAAAATACTCGCCGAACTCAATAGCCGCACGCCGCGTCCGCTATATGACATCTACCTCGAGCGCATCGCCCATTTCCGCGATGCACCGCCTCCACCCGACTGGGACGGGGTGTTCGTCTACACCACGAAATAGGCCATGAAAATAAAGATACTGGGTTGCAGCGGCGGAATCGGCAGCGGACGGCACACCACTTGCCTGATGGTCGACGACGATATCCTCATCGACGCCGGCAGCGGTATCACCACCCTGAGCCTCGAACAGCTCGAGGCGGTGGAGCATGTTTTCATCACCCACGCCCATCTCGATCATGTTCTCGGTTTGCCGTTGATGCTGGATTCGGTCGGCGATCGCCGCAGCAGACCGGTAAAAGTGCACGCCCTGCCCGAGGTGCTGGAAGTCTTGTCGGCACATCTTTTCAACTGGCACCTGTGGCCGGATTTTCGCGCCATCCCCAGCATCGATTCGCCCTGGATGCAGTTCGAGGCGCTGCCGCTCGGCGCCCAACTGGAGCTGGGTGGACGGACTTTCTCGGCCTTGCCGGTCAACCATGTCGTCCCCGCCTGCGGCCTGCGGATCAGCACGGCATCAGGAAGCCTGGCCTTCAGCGGCGACACCACGAGCAGCGACGCACTGGTCGACGCCCTGAATGCCATTCCCGATTTGCGTCACCTGATCATCGAAACCTCGTTCGAGAACGAACTTGTCGAAATCGCCAAGGCGTCGATGCATCACTGGCCGGATTCGCTGGCTGCAGAACTGAAGCGCCTGAGCGTCAGGCCCGAAGTCTGGATCACCCATCTCAAGCCCGGCAATGAAATGCCCATCATGGAAGAACTCGTGGTGGCCGCACCCGAGTGGAATCTCAAGGCCCTGCAACAGGGCCAGGTGATCGAAATCTAGTCGCGGGCGACTCGAGCAACTGGCGCAAAGCTCGCCAGCTCTTGTTCAAATCCGGCCGCGTCAAGATTCTCGTACGCCTCACGACTGAACAGGGTGACCGCGCCGGCCATTTCACTCCAGCCGTAGCCGCGGCTTTGCGCGTTCAAGTTCTGGCTGTCCTGCGGCACACGGGCGATGAGGTGCAGGCAGTCTTGGCTGTAGATGAGGTTGTAGGGCGTGTTCTGCCGGTGCAGCCGGTCAAGTTCCAGCCAGGCCTCGGCAGGGTCGCTGAAATGACGGCAGGGCAGGGGGTAGGGACGCATCCCGCCGTTATGGATGAACCCGGCATCCTGTATAGGCAACGGCTTCGACTGCACGAAACTCTGGAAGTGCAGGTGGTTGACCGAGGCGCCGGCGCCCTGGCTGTTGTAGCCGAGGCACAGGCCGGGTGCGCCGGATTGTGTTGCCAGCTGCCATGCCCAGTGGTGCATTTCCGCGCTGAGATATTGCGGCATCTGGTGCAGCGGCTCGGGCACCAGCAGGCCGTGCAGCCTGGCGAAGGGAAACTTGTTATAGAGCAGGCGCACCGGTTTGCCGTCGAGTTCGCCTTGCCAGAGTATTTCACGCGCAAGAAAGGGCTTGTTGAAGTTGAAGCCGGCCGCATCGAAAGGGCGCAGCAGCGCATCGAATTCGAGCCCGCTGCTGCGCGGCGGGCGCAGGGCGCGGATGGGGTTGAACATCACTTCCCAGGGGCCGGCGCGGCGGCTTTCCATCCGGCCCAGGTGTTGGAAACCGATCATGTACAGCTTGAGGAACACCAGCACGTCGTCGTCCGGCTCGGTCAGCCTGTCGCCGCGCCGCAGGGTTTGTGCGAGGCTGGCGGCAAGTTCGGCATGACGTGCTGACAAGGCGGGAGAGAGTTGCGCCCACAAGTCACTGTCGTAGGCGGCGTTGGCCAGCACCAGGATGTAGACGCCAAGCCCCGAATGGGTGTCGAGCAGGCTGGCGAGACCGTCGGCAAAGCCCTGCTGCAGCGAGGCGGGTGAGGAGAATGGTTCGGAGGACGGGAACATCGGTCAGGAGTCGGGCGAGGAGGCCCGCTGGAGTTTGCAACGCAGTCCTGCCCCCTTCAGGGAACAGGAAGGAAGATGGTGATTTCAGAGTTCCCCGTTGGCGGCGGCGCGCATCATTTCATCCATTTTGACGCGGATTTCCTCGGCGCCCTTGCGCAGCTCCGGGGTGATCCCCATGGCCTTGCCGGCCATGTCGAGCCAGGTCACATCCCAGTCGAGCGAGAGGATCCAGATGTTCTTGTCGGCGTCTTCCATCACCGCGATGCGGCAAGGCAGGAACACCACCATCTCGGGGATGATCTTCAGCAGGTCACGGCCGACGGCGATGTCGCAGAAGCTGAAGACCTCGACCCGCGGTGCGCCCTCGTCGCCGAGCACGGCCTGGAAGTCCTTCCACATCAGGTTGTTGCCGACGTATTTCATGTTGAGCTTGTTGGCCCGCAGCATCAACGACTCGACCACATCCTCGAATTTCAGACCCGGCTTGGCCTTGTACTTGGTGGCGAAGTAGTTCATCGCCTCGCGTGCATCCATCTGCATCATGTTGGCCATCAGCGGCATGGCCATCTGCAGCCAGCGTTTTTTCTCCTCCGGCGTCATGATTCGGTTCATCTGGTAATCGCGATAGGGCGGCGGAGCAGCCTGCTGCATCAGTACCGGACCATAGGGGGTTTGCACGATGCCCATCCAGCTGGCCACCGGCGTCGGCTGCAGGTAGGGATTGGCCGGCGCGACAGGTGCGGGTTTGGGCGTTTCAGCGGCGAATCCAGGCGAGGAGAGTAGGAAAGCCATCGCGAAGGCGAGGATGCGTTTCATGGTGAATCTCCTGATTGGGTTGCTTGCAATGCTACGCAAGGCGGATTGCCGGCGTCAATGAAACAAACTGCGGTCTCTGTCGATGATTGGGCCGATGCACTGTGGTTCGAAGGAAACTTCGTCAGTCAGCGGCTCGAACCCTGATCGATACCGGCGTCGGCACGGCAATGGGCCGCACCTGTATCAAGGATCCGGTGGTCGGCTTCATCTTCGGCCGGAAGGAACTGATGTACAACCTGACCCTGGAAGGCTCCAGGTTCACCAGGCTCGACAAGAAAAAAGCCTGCCGGTCTCCTAGGCGACCGAGTCTCGGAAGCGCGTCTCGAGTTGTTCGAGCTTGCCGGCGGCCGTGCTCATATCCTGATCGATGGCACAAGCCTCGATTTCCCCCGCCAGTTGCTGTATGTCGCGCGCCAGGACGCTGGCAGCGGCGCCCTTGAGGGCGTGGGCTTCCTTGCGGCAGCGCGACGGGTCGCCCTGTTCGATCGCCTCGCGCAGGGTGGCGAGGCTGGCTTCGGTGGTGCTGACGAACAGCGACGCGAGCTCATCGACCAGCGCCTGATTGCCCTGGTAGCGCTCCAGCAGCGCGGCCGTATCAATCAGCGTGGGCGCGGTCGGCGCAGCTTGTCGCTGGGGCGGCTCGTTCGGCAGCCAGTGCGTCAGCACGGCCAGCAATGCGGACTCGTTGTAGGGCTTGCTCAGGTAGTCGTTGGCGCCGGCAGCCAGGCAATGTTCGCGAAACCCGGTATTGGCATTGGCGGTCAGCGCGATGATCGGCGTGGGCCGGGCTTGGCGCTCGGCCTCGAGCCGGCGGATGCGCCGGGTGGCTTCGAGCCCGTCCATTTTCGGCATCTGCCAGTCCATCAGCACCAGGTCGAAGCGGTTCGATTTGAATTGCTCGATGGCCTCGATGCCGGTGGCCGCGAGGGAGAAATCCAGGCCCATTCCCTGCAACTGGTGCGACAGTACCTTCTGGTTGACGGGATGGTCCTCGACGACCAGGATGCGCCCCGACAGGCTGGCAGTGGAGGGCGCGGGCAGGTCGACCACGGGAAGGGAAGTGCCCGGCAGCGTGAGCACCAAGCTGAAGCAACTGCCTTGGTCTTCCTCGCTGCGGACTGACAGTTCACCCCCCATCAGTTCCGCCAGTTGATGGCTCACCGCCAGTCCCAGTCCGGTCCCGCCGAAGCGTCGCGTGGTGGAACTGTCAGCTTGGGTAAACGCCTGGAACAGCCTCGATTGCGCCTCCCGGCTGATGCCGATGCCGCTGTCCTCGACCGAAAAACGGCAGATGAACGATCCATCGGCCGGCTCGAAGCTGGCACGCAGCGCGACCTGGCCACGGTCGGTGAACTTGATGGCGTTGTCGACCAGGTTGAGCAGGATCTGACGGATTCGCGTGGGGTCGCCGAGCAAGGCATCGGGCACTTCCGCCGACAGGGCCAGCGAAAGATTGATGTGCTTTTCCAGCGCACGGGCCCGAAACAGGGCGGCGACGCCTTCGAGCAGCTGCGATGGGGAAAACGCGACCTGTTCCAGGGTCAGCTTGCCGGCTTCGATCTTGGAGAAGTCGAGGATGTCGTTGATGATGGTGAGCAGGCTTTCCGCCGAGCTCTTCAGGGTCGAGACGTACTCGCGCTGGTGAGCATCGAGGCCGGTCTTCAGCAGCAGCTCGCTGACCCCGAGAATGCCGTGCATCGGGGTGCGGATTTCATGGCTGACGTTGGCGACGAATTCGGATTTTGCCCGCGCCATCTGCAATGCAGCCTGTCGGGCGGCTTCCTGGGCGGCTTCGGTGGCGCGGCGTTCGGAGACGTCACGCATGATCGCCTGGATCACCTGCCTGCCTTCCAGTTCCATGGCGTGCAGGGCGATCTCGGCGGAGAAGCTGGAACCGTCCTCGCGCCGGGCAAGCCACTCCATTTCGGCGTGCCCCTGTCGGCGAGCCTGCTCGATGTGCTTCATCGCATGGTCGAAAGCGGACACTCCATCGGCCTGGACCGGCATGCCGAGCAGCGGGATAGGGGTACGCAGGAAGGTTTCGACCGAATCCATGCCGAACATCGATATCGTGGCCGGATTGCAGTCGGTAAAGCCGTTTTCGTCGAGAATCACCACGGCATCCGAATTGGTTTCGAACAGGGTCTGGTATTTCTGTCGTTCGATCTCGATCTGCCGGGTCTGTTTCAGCATCCGCCGGCTGACCAGCACCGCCACCAGCACGGCCAGCAGGGTGGCGATGACGCCGAGCACCAGCATCAGGTTGCGGGAAGCCTGGTAGTCGGCGAAGGTTTTCTTCAGGGCGGCTTCGTTGGCCTCCCGCTGCAGGCGGGTCATGTTGTCGAGTGCCTCGACCAGCCGGTTCTGCAGCGGGATCGCGCTTTGCTGCAGCAGGGTCAGGGCGCCGTAGTTGTTTTCGTCGAGCGCGGACTCGATCACCTGCAGCATCACCGGCTGGTTGATGCTGGTGATTTCGTCGAGCGCCGCCATCAGCTGTTTTTCTTCTTCTGATTTCAGCAGTTCCCGAAGCTCGGCGCGATCCTGGGCGTAGCGCCCGCCGTAGTCGAGGAAGCGCACGAACAGTTCGTCCTTCTCCCAGGGGTCGATCGAAACCACGATGTTGTGCATCAGCACCGCGCGGTCGCGCAAAGTGTCCCGCATTCGCGAGGCCAGGCGGGTCTTGACGTTGTTCACCGAGACCACGGTTTCCATCTCGTTATTGATCTGGGCCATCTGCGTGACGCCGAGGCCGATCACTGCCAGCAGCAGCAGCAGGGAAATGGCGAAACCGAATCCGACGTTGAACAGCAGGCCGCGCGGCAGCGAGATGTTCACCTCGCCTCAGTCCCGGCGGAAGGCGACGACGTGATCGACTGCGAGCTTGATGCCGATCTTCTCGCCGATGGCGTGGTTGTGGTGCGAGGGCACCAGCGACAGGGCGCGCTGGCCGCTTGGCAGCTTAAGGGTGTAGAGGAATTCGGCGCCGCGGAAGGCCTTGTTCTCGACTTCGGCGAGCAGCAGGCTGTCGTCGTCGTGGACGATGTCGTCAGGACGCAGCAGCACGTCGACGTGACAGCTGCGCACGCACTCGTCGCAGCCGCTGGCGTCGCATTCGACCGGGATGTGGCCGTTGAGCACGCCGAGTTCGATCTCCACCTGGTGGTCGTTGATCACCTCGCCGGTGACCAGCGCGCCCTGGCCGACGAAATCGGCGACGAAGCGGTTGACCGGCTCGTGATACAGGTTGTAGGGCGTGTCCCATTGCTGGATGCGTCCCTGGTGCATCACGCCGACCCAGTCCGCCAGCGAGAAAGCCTCGTGCTGGTCGTGGGTGACGATGAGCGCGGTGGTGGCCTCGCGTTTGAGGATGTCGCGCACCTCGAGCGACAGGCGCTCACGCAGTTCGACGTCGAGGTTGGAGAACGGCTCGTCCATCAGGATCAGGCGCGGCCGCGGCGCCAGGGCGCGTGCAAGCGCCACGCGCTGCTGCTGGCCGCCGGACAGTTGATGCGGGAACTGCTCGGCGTGGCGAGCCAGGCCGACCAGTTGCAGCAGTTCATCGATGCGCGCCTGTTTCGCCGCGGCCGACTGGTCGCGCAGGCCGAAGCCGACGTTCTTGGCCACCGTCAGATGCGGGAACAGGGCGTAATCCTGGAACACCATGCCGACGCGGCGCTTTTCCGCAGCCAGCATCCAGCCGGCACGGCTTACGACTTCGCCGCCGATGCGGATTTCGCCGCTCTGGATCGGCTCGAAGCCGGAGATGCAGCGCAGCGCCGTAGTCTTGCCGCAGCCCGAAGGGCCCAGCAGACAGCCGATCGCTCCTTCCGGCAGGGTGAAGGAGAGGTCGGCGATGATCTGTCGATCGCCGTAGGACTGCGAAACGGAGTCGAGTTTCAGTTCGGCCATAGGGGCTCAGCCATGGGATTGCGTGCCACGCCAGGTCAGAAGAATGATCGGGATGATACCGGCAATGACGATGGCCAGAGAAGGCAGCGCGGCGCGCTCCCATTCGCCTTCCGAGGTCATCTCGAACACCCTCACCGCCAGCGTGTCCCAGCCGAACGGGCGGGTCATCAGGGTAATCGGCATTTCCTTCATGATGTCGACGAAGGCCAGCGCTGCGGCGGTCAGCAGGCTGGCGCGCAGCATCGGCAGATGCACCCGTGCCAGCAGGCCGGCCGCGCCGGTGCCGAGATTGCGCGCTGCTTCGTCGATGTTGCGGGTGATGCGATGCAGGCCGCTGTCGATCGGGCCGAAGCCGACTGCGAGAAAGCGCACCAGATAGGCGAGCAGCATCACCAGCAAGGTGCCCTTGAGTATCTCGCTACCCTCGAATCCGAACCAGGCGCGACCGCTGTCGATCAGCCAGTTGTCCAGCGCCGCCACCGGGATGAATAGCCCGACCGCCAGCACCGCGCCGGGGAAGGCGTAACCCAGCGTGGCGAGACGCTGCGTCCAGATCATCGCGCTGCCTGGCCGCTGGCGTCCGGCATAGGCCAGCAGCAGCGCCACCACCACCACCATCAGCGCACCGATTCCGGCGATCAGGACCGAATGCCAGGCGAAGGCCCAGTAGCGCGCATCGAGGTCGTCGGCGATGACTTCGCGCGTCCACAGCGCCAGCTGGGTGACGGGGATGAGGAAGGCGATCGCCAGAATCGTCCCGGCGTAAACGAAGGCCAGGGCGGCCAGCGCCGGCGACAGCCGGATGCGCCGCGAGGCGGTGCTGCGCCCGACCACGCCGAAGCGCATCCGCGCGCGCGAGCGCTGCTCGAACACCACCGCGACCAGCACGAACAGGATCAGGATCGAAGCCAACTGGGCTGCCGCCTCGAGCGAGAACAGGCTGTACCAGGCCTTGTAGATGGCAGTGGTGAAAGTGTCGTAATTGAAGATCGCCACGGTGCCGAAGTCGGCCATGGTTTCCATCAGTGCCAGCATCAGCCCGGCGGCGATCCATGGCCGTGCCATCGGCAGCGCCACGCGGAAGAAACCCTGCCAGCGCGACAGGCCGAGCGACTGCGCCGCCTCCAGCGCGATCGCGCCCTGGGTGGCGAAAGCGTTTTTGGCGATCAGATAGACATAGGGATAGAGCGCCAGCGACATCACCAGGATTACGCCGCCGCGGGAGCGGATTTCGGGCAGGCCGGTGATGCCCCATTCATCCCGCAGCCAGGTCTGCAGCGGTCCGGTGAAGTCGAGCAGGCCGATCGCGACGAAGGCGGTGACGTAGGCGGGCAGGGCGAGCGGCAACAGCAGTGCCCAGTCGAACAGGCGGCGGCCGGGAAATTCGCACATCGCCGTGAGCCAGGCCAGTGACACGCCGAGTACGCTGACGCCGATGCCGACGCCGAGCACCAGCCATAGCGTGTTGCCCACCAGTTCGGGCAGGACGAATTCGGTCAGGTGGGCGAGGACATCGCCCTCGACCCGGGTGTAGGAGGAAAAGGTAACCGCGACCGGAACCAGCACCAGGCTGGCAATCGCCATCGCAAGCAGCATCCAGCCGCTGAAGCGGGGCCAAACAAAAACGCCCGCAGCGGGCGTTTTTGGCGTTGCGGCAGAGAGGTCAGCCAAAATGGATCATTTCCGGGGTTGCTGGCCGGCTTATTTGTAGCCGGCGCGATCCATCAATTTTACGGCCTTGGTCTGCAGGCTGCCAGCCTGCTTGACGTTGACCAGGTTCTGCCTGAACTCCCCCCAGGCGGCCACCTTCTGGTCGGGCGCCACTTTCGGGTTGACCGGATATTCCATGTTGACGTCGGCGAAGAGGTTCTGCGCCTTGTCCGAAGACAGCCACTCGATCAGCTTTTGCGCACCGGCAGGGTTCTTGGCGTGGCGGGTGACGCCGGCACCGGAGATGTTGACGTGGACGCCGGCCGACTGGCTTTTCAGGTTCTGGTTGGGCCAGAAGATAGCCAGCGGCAGACTGGGTTTCTTTTCCATCAGGCGGCCGAAGTAATAGGTGTTGACGATGGTGACGTCGCACTGGCCGGCGGCCACCGCTTCCATCGCCTTGGTGTCGTCGGGAAAGGGCGAGGTGGCGAGATTGGCGACCCAGCCACGCACCATGTCCTCGGTCTTTCCCTCGCCGTATTCGTGGATCATCATCGCCACCAGGCTCTGGTTGTAGACCTTCTTCGAGGTGCGCAGGCACAGGCGGCCCTTCCATTTCGGGCTGGCCAGGTCTTCGTAGGTCGACAACTCGCCCGGTTTCACCTTGCCGGTGTTGTAAACCATCGTCCGGGCGCGTACCGACAGGCCGAACCATTCGTTGTCCGGATCGCGCAGGTGGGCGGGCACGTTGGCTTCGAGTACCTTGGACTTGATCGGGCGCAGCAGGCCCTCTTCGGAGGCCTGCCACAGGTTGCCGGCGTCGACGGTCAGCAGCACGTCGGCGCGGGTGTTCTTGCCTTCGGCCTTGAGACGGGCCATCAGCGGCCCTTCCTTGTCGGTGATGAACTTGACCTGCACTCCGGTTTCTCGGGTGTAGGCGTCGAACAAGGGCTTGATCAGCTGTTCGTTGCGTGCGGAATACACCACCACTTCTTCTGCCAGCGCGGGCAGGGAAGCGGCGGCCAATGTCAGGGTGGCAAGCAGGCTGCGCAATTTCATGTCGAACGATCCTCGAAAAATATTTGATTCTGGTAATCGTACTAAAAATGAGAACGGTTATCAATAACTATTTTGGCTCGAATTTCGAGTCATGCTCGGGATCACTTCTGCTGGAACTGGATCAGGGTGCGCAGCTCGCCCTCGAATACGGCATCGACCGAGATGGCACCGGGCTCCTCGATGACCTTGAGTCCGGACTGCGCCGCTGGCGTGATGTCGACCAGGGCCAGCAAGGCTTCCGGGTAGGCGACATCGATGGATACCCGCATTGGGTAGTAGCCATCGAGGAATTTGCGCATGTAGGGACCGTTGTGGAGCATGTAGAAACCGCTTCCACCGTTGCGCAGGGCCCGGGTTTCGGCCGACAGGCAGAGGCGGGCGCCCGTCGCCACGTTGCGCAACTGTACGCTGGGGCCTTCGATCCAGGCGTCTTCGATGTGGCTCCTGGACTCCACCTTGAGGTCGCGGACGAAACCCTCGCGAAAGGTGATCTGCGCGCGTGCGACCTTGTCGAGGTTGTCGTGGCACTGCTCGAGCCGGACCCAGCCGGACGCCAGGCTATCTGCCGTCAAGTGGATGCGGTTCTGGTGATGGTGGAATAATGTGGCAGGGGGATCGGCGAGGAAGTTCAGCGTGCCTTCGTTGACATCGTTGGCGCTGCGCAGATCGAAGAAGTCGTCGGCGTGCAAATCACCCGCGATCAGTATCGCCAGCAGCAGGCAGACGTGGCGCCGATTCATTGCCCGATGGTCATGACGCGTCGTGCCCCCTCGAAGCGAAGACTCCAGTAGCGGTCCGACAGGCTGGAGAGCATGACGCCGCCACTGCGGCTGCTTGCAGCATGGACAAAGCGGTTATCGCCGAGATAGATGCCGACATGGGAAAAGGGACGGTCGAGGGTATTGAAGAAGACCAGGTCGCCGGGCTGCAGTTCCGCAGGATCGAGCTCAAGCCCGACCTGGCTGATGGCCTGGCTTTCGCGCGGCAGCTGCAAGCCGGCGGTCTGGCGAAAAACATGATTGACAAAGCCGCTGCAGTCGAGTCCCTGCTGCGGGTCACTGCCGCCCAGGCGATAGGGCGTCCCGATCAGGCTGAGTGCATACATCGGAATGTCGACCGTGGGCAGAATCTCGTTGGCGGCAGCCGGCCCCAGGGCGAGCGCGGCACACAGCAGGAACGGGACGGCAGCGGATTTCATCGATCGGGATGTGCTCTATATTGAAGATGAATACGGCTATATTGGCCGCATCTTGAAACCGAGGACATGATCATGAGCGACGAGAATACCCCCGTAAATACTGAAAATGAAGGCCTGCTGCTTCTGCAGAATCAGGCCGAAGAGGCTGCCAGTGAGCCCGATCTTCGTGAGCGGGTGCGTGACATGACGACGCGTGCCCTGCAAGACCGGCGCCTGTCGTTCAGTGAGTTGCGCGACATCGTCGGCGCGGTGACCGCGGGGGTGGGCAGCGGACTGGATGCGCGTGGCGGTGAAATCAAGGCCGGGCTCAAGCAGGCGGTGGATGGTCTGGACGATGCCATCGGCGGTGCCGCCGAGGCGGTTTCCCTGACCCTGCGCGAAGCGGTTTCGCAGGGGCGCGAGTTCAAGGACGGTGAACTGAAGGAAACCCTGGAACGTCTGCGTGATCTGGAGTCGCAGTTTGTCGATACCCTCAAGGACGCCGCGCAAAAATCCACCGGCAAGCTCAAGGAAGAGTGGTCCCACATGGCCGATCACCTGTCGAGTACCGGTACCCGTACCGGCGAGCGTGTCCGCGATTCCATGACGCAGCTAACGCAGGGTGTCAAGGTGAGCACCGAGGCCGGCCAGAGTGGTCTGAAACAGGCGGTGGAGGCGACCAGTGAGCGCCTGTCCCACATCGCCAGCGGAGTGCTCGAAGCTCTGTCCGATTCACTCAAGCGGCAAAGCGATCGCATGCGTTGATGGGCGGTGCCTGGCTTGAGCGGGGCCGTGGGTGGCCCCGGTGAGTTGCGGTTAGACTGTTGCCATCAAGACAACAAGACACTTCCATGCTCTGGGAAACGATATCGGTCGTCCGTGACCTGCCGCGTCTGCACGAAATAGCCACGGTCATGATCCGTTATGGCTGGGGCGATCTGGTGCGGATGCTGGGGATAAGCGGCGCACTGGAGCGGGCCGGGCGGATTCTGCACTGGCACAGTAGCAACGAAATCACCCAGCTCGAGGCACCCGTTCGCATCCGCCGCGCGCTCGAGGAACTCGGCCCCACCTTCATCAAGTTCGGCCAGTTGCTCGCCACCCGCGTCGACATGTTTCCGCCGCGCTGGATCGACGAGTTCGAAAAACTGCACAGCCAGGTGCCGGCGGTTCCCTACGATGTCCTGCATCCCTATCTGGTCGAGGCCTTGGGCGGAGAACCCGGCGAACTGTTTGCCGAGTTCGAGACCCGGCCGATGGCGGCGGCGTCGATCGCCCAGGTTCATCGCGCGCAGCTGAAGGATGGTAACCGGGTGGTCGTGAAGATCCGGCGTCCCGGCATCGAGTCGGTCATCCAGGCCGACCTGCGCATTCTCGAACACATCGCCCGGCTGCTGGAGAGCGAAGTCCCCGATTCCAGGCGCTACGACCCGATCCAGGTCATCGCGCAGTTCCGTCGTTCCCTCGGTCGCGAGCTCGACCTGGCCAAGGAGGCGCGCAACCTGCAGCAGTTTGCGCGGGCCTTTGCCGAGGACCCGAACGTGCAGATTCCCCGGGTCTACTGGGAATTTACCAATGACCGGGTCAACGTCCAGGAAGAGATCATCGGCCTGACCGGGGTGGCCGCAGGGCCGCTGCACGAGGCCTGTCTCGATCCCCAGGTGCTGGCGGCGAGAGGCGCGGACATCGTGTTGCGCATGGTTCTGGAGCACGGCTATTTCCATGCCGATCCGCATCCTGGCAACGTCATTTTCATGGCCGGCAACCGCATCGGCATGATCGACTTCGGCATGGTCGGCATGCTGACCGAGACCCGCCGGCACCAGATCGTCGACCTCTTGCATGCGCTGATCCGCAAGGACGAACGCGCCTTGCTGGATGTGTTGATGGACTGGGGGGGCGGCGCCGAGATCGACGAGGAGCGCCTGGCGTACGAAGTCACCGAATTGATGATGAGCTACGACGACCTGCAGCTCAAGGACGTCAAGATGGGGGCGCTGCTCAACGATGTCACCAGCCTGATGCGCGACAACAGCCTGATGCTGCCGGCCGATCTGACGCTGCTGTTCAAGACCCTGATTACCCTGGAAGGACTCGGGCAGCAGCTTGACCCGCACTTCCACATGATCGATCACGTCACGCCCTACATCGAACAGATCATCCGCGCGCGCTTCACCCCGCAGGCGCTGATGCGTCGCGGCAGAAAGACCCTGCGCGAAGGACTGGAGGTTCTCGCCGACCTGCCGCGCGACCTCACCCGTCTGATACGGGACATGCGCCGCGGCCGCATGAAGATCGATCTCGATCTCAAGCGGCTCGACCATTTCGGCCATCAGCTCGACGAAGCCAGCAATCGCCTGACGATGGGCATCCTGACGGCGTCGCTGGTGATCGGCTCGAGCATCATCATGACGGTGCAAGGCGGGCCCAAGCTGTTCGGCCTGCCGCTGTTCGGTCTTTTGGGATTCCTGATCGCCTTCGTCAACAGCCTGTGGATCATCCTGTCGATCTGGCGCTCGGGAAAGCACTGAAGCCTATCGCTCAGGCGAAGCTGCTTGCGCGGGGAAAGCTCACTACATGGCGACAGCCAGGCGACAGTCCGCTCGGGCCACGGTCGCGAGATTGCACAGTGCCTGCGGCCTGCCGAGCAGATACCCCTGAACGTGCCCGAACCCGA
>Ga0209703_1000182_pt1 | contig 16245 bp, 15 predicted proteins | sample PPLLak12cMay2015_2_FD_187256 | JGI IMG/M metagenome (GOLD analysis project Ga0209703, IMG submission 187256) | Freshwater sediment microbial communities from Prairie Pothole Lake near Jamestown, North Dakota, USA - PPLs Lake P8 Core (1) Depth... | ecosystem: Environmental > Aquatic > Freshwater...
GCTTGCGGCTGCCACATCGACTTCCACAGGGCATGTATCGGACCGATCCAGCCCCACACCACGCGCCCCAGCAGGCCGACGATGAGCGCATTGCCGACGATGCCGTGCCAGTCGCGCAAGTCGCTTGCGAGTGCGCCGAACTGCAGTTGCTGCGCGACCAGGCCGGTTGCCAGCAAGGCGAGTACGAGGAGCGCATTGCTCCAGTGCAAGGCTCGCAAAGCCGGATCGTAGACCGGCGCGTTGCGCAGGTCGGAAGGCATCGAACGGCTTTACTTGGCAGCGGTTTCTACGATGTCCTCGTCGCCGCGGATGCCGGGCATCTGCAGGAAGGGCTTGCCCATGGCGTTGTAGTAGGCCGAGATGTCATCCACGTCCTTGTCGGTCAGGGGCAGCACCGCCAGGGTCATCAGGGGCGAGAACAGCTTGCCGCTGCGGTACTTGTTGGTCTTGATGGTGAGCTTGTCGTCGTCGCGGCCGGCGAGCTGAACGATGGGGAACAGGCCCGGGAAATTCTCACTGCCGTGGCAGGCGACGCAATGCGTGCCTTTCTGTGCCCCGGCAACGGGATCGCCGGCGGCAATGGCGGAAGTGGACACAACAGCAGCGGTGAGGGCGATGACTTGGACGATCTTCATGGTGGCGCTCCGGGGAACAGGGTTGATAAATAGATACGGAAAATCCGAATATAAGAATATTAGCCATATCTATGTTCTGTCAATTTGAAATTCGCTCCCGGCGCAACTTCGTCCATGACGAAGTTGCGTAAACGACACGCAAACCGGACAGAGCGCGCTATTTGTCTATGACAAACAAGCGAACGGCTAACGCCATTCGAGGGGGAGGTAATAGGCGTCGGGATCGACTTCGAGGGGAATTTCGCTGACGCTGCTGGCGTCTGGCGGCGGGTCGCGCAGGACGATTTGCGGCACCGACAGCACTACCGCGACCATCAGCAGCTGGATGACGAGGAAGGGGATCGCACCCCAGTAGATGTCGGCGGTGCGGACGGATTTCGGTGCGACGCTCTTGAGATAGAACAGCGCGAAGCCGAAGGGCGGATGCATGAAGGCAGTCTGCATGTTGACCGCGAGCATGACGCCGAACCAGACCGGGTCGATTCCGAGCTTGTAGGCGACCGGGGCCAGCAGCGGCACGACGATGAAGGCGATCTCGAAGAAGTCGAGAAAGAACGCCAGCGTGAATACCATCAGGTTGACGACGATGAGGAAGCCGAGCACGCCCCCGGGAAGCTGGTTGAACAGGTGCTCGACCCAGACGTCACCGTCGAGTCCGCGGAACACCAGGGTGAAGATGGTCGAGCCGATGAGGATGAAGATGACGAAGGTGGTGAGTTTGGTGGTGCTGTCCATCGCCTGGGTCAGCTGCAGGCGGCTCAATCGCCCACGCATCAGCGCCAGCAGCAGCGCGCCGGCGGCGCCCATCGCACCGCCTTCGGTGGGAGTGGCGACACCGAGGAAGATGGTGCCGAGCACCAGGAAGATCAGCACCAGCGGCGGGATCAGCGTGGTGAATACGCGCAGCAGCAGGGCCGAGCCGTGCAGGGTGCGGGCGCTGGCGGGCATGGCGGGCGCGGCCTGCGGCCTGAACACGGTGACCAGGAAGACGTAGCCAAGATAGAGGCCGACCAGCATCAAGCCTGGCAGCAACGCACCCTTGTACATGTCGCCGACCGAGGCGCCGAGCTGGTCGGCCAGCACGATCAGCACCAGCGAGGGCGGCACGATCTGCGCCAGCGTGCCGGAAGCGGCGATGACCCCCGACGCCAGGCGCTTGTCGTAGCCGTAGCGCAGCATCACCGGCAGCGAGATCAGGCCCATGGCGATGACGGTGGCGGCGACCACGCCGGTGGTGGCCGCGAGCAGCCCGCCGACCAGGACCACCGCGTAGGCGAGGCCGCCGCGCAGCGAACCGAACAGCTGGCCGATCGTGTCGAGCAGGTCCTCGGCCATGCCCGAGCGCTCGAGGATCAGCCCCATGAAGGCGAAGAAGGGGATCGCCAGCAGCGTCGGATTGGCGACGATGCCGTAGACGCGCTCTGGCAGCGCGTGCAGCAGGGACAGGTCGAAATGGCCGCCGGCGATCCCGATGGCGGCGAACAGCAGGCCGTTGGCAGCGAGCGCGAACGCTACCGGGTAGCCCAGCAGCAGGAACACCACCAGTCCGAGGAACATCAGCGGCGCGGCTGCTTCCATCACACTTCCTCCGCCGGGCTTTCCCGCGGCAGGTCGAGATGCCCGGTCAGGAGACCGACGCGCTTGATGACCTCGGCCACGCCCTGCAGCAGCAGCAGGGCGAAACCCAGCGGCAGCATCAGCTTCACCGGCCAGCGCAACAGCCCGCCGGAATCGGGCGACATTTCATGGCTGAGCCAGGCTTCATGGAACATCGGCCAGGCCAGCCAGGTCATCAGCGCGCTCATCGGCAGCAGGAACAGCAGTCCGCCGACGAGATCGATCCAAGCCTGCCCCCTCGGCGACAGGCGGTTGTAGAAAATGTCGATGCGCACGTGGCCGTTGTGCTTGAGGGTGTAGCCGGCGGCCAGCAGGAACATCGCGCCGAACAGGTACCACTGGATTTCCAGCCAGGCGTTGGAACTCATCCCCAGGGTGTAGCGCAGCAGCGCGTTGCCCGCCGAAATCAGTGTGGCGACCAGCACCAGCCAGATGACGAGACGGCCGATGCGCTCGGTCAGCGCGTCGATCAGGCGGGCGAAGGCGAGCAGGGGTTTCATCCGGGGAAAGTCTTCTTTAACCGCAAAGGACGCGAAGTGACGCGAAGCAAACCCAGAAGATTGCTGGTCTGGGGGTTTTTTACTTCGCGTACCTTCGCGTCCTTCGCGGTAAAAGCCTTACCTCTCACAACGCCCCCGTTTCGCGCAGGAATTCGGCAAGGCGCTCGGCGACGACGCGATAGCCGGCGGCGTTGGCGTGGATGGGGTCGGACTTGAGGCGGTTATCCTTGAGGACGTCGTTGAAGATGTCGGCTTCCAGCGGCAGCTGCATGTCCTCGGCGATGCGGGCATAGAAATCCGGCGCGCCGCCGAACAGCCTGGGCTCGGGGACGGCGATCAGCACGACCTCGGCACCGCTGGCGCGGATCGCCTGCACCAACTGGCGCAGGTTGCTTTCGGTGGTCTCGCGCGGATGCTTGCGCAGCATGTCGTTGCCGCCGAGACAGAGCAGCACCAGGCGCGGCCGGTGTTCCTGCAGCAGGTCGGGCAGGCGTTCGAGGCCGCCCGCGGTGGTGTCGCCGGGAACGCCGGCGTTGATAACGCTGCGGCCGGTCAGGCGGGCCAGAATCGCCGGGTAGGCCTCGTCCTGGCCGGCACCCGTGCCGTGGGTGAGGCTGTCGCCGAAGGCGAGGATGACGTCCTGCGGTCCGAGTTGCGGCAGGCTGGGGCCGCGGCCGCAGGCGGTGAGGAGGAGGGCGAAACAAACCGCGATGAAGAAGCGGCCTGCCCCGAACATCTTAGTTGCCAGCCACCGTCATGCGGTCGATCAGGATCGAACCGACCTGGCGCGAGCCGCGCCGCTCGACGTCCTTGCCGATGGCGAGGATGCCCTTGAACATTTCGGCGAGATTGCCGGCGATGGTGATTTCCTCGACCGGATACTGGATCACGCCGTTCTCCACCCAGAAGCCGGCGGCGCCGCGCGAGTAGTCGCCGGTGACCATGTTGGCGCCGTGGCCGAGGAGTTCGGTGACCAGCAGCCCGCTGCCCATCTTCTGCAGCAGGCCGTCGAAGTCGAGGTCGCCAGGGGTGACGATCAGGTTGTGGCTGCCGCCGGCGTTGCCGGTGGTTTCCATGCCGAGCTTGCGCGCCGAATAGCTCGACAGGAAATAGCCTTGTAGTAAACCGGCCTTGACCACGTCGCGCTCCTGGCAGGCGACGCCCTCGCTGTCGAAAGGCGAGCTGCCGATGCCGCGCGGGATGAAGGGAAGTTCGCGGATGGTCACCAGCGGTGCGAACACCTGCGTGCCGAGGCTGTCGAGGAGGAAGGACGATTTGCGGTAGAGGCTGCCGCCCGAAACCGCGGCGACGAAACTTCCGATCAGGCCGGTGGCGATCGGTGCCTCGAAAATCACCGGACAGGTGCGGGTGTCGAGTTTGCGGCCATTGAGGCGGCGCACCGTCCGTGCGCCGGCGATGCGGCCGACGGAGTCGGCGGATTCGAGTTCATCGGCGCTGCGCGCGCTGGTATACCAGTAATCGCGTTGCATCGAGCCCTTGTCCTCGCCGATGACCGCGACCGAAATGCCGTGGCGCGAAGAAGCGTAGCCATCGCAGAATCCCAGGCTGTTGGCGTAGATGAAATGCGAGGCGTGGCTGTTGACCGAAGCGCCTTCGGAATTGGTCAGGCGCGGATCGACCGCCAGGGCTGCAGCCTCGCAGCTGCGGGCCATTTCGGCAGCCTCCTCGACGCTCAGTCCCCAGGGATGGTAGAGGTCGAGATCGGGGGGGGATTTCGCCAGCTTGTCGGCATCCGCCAAGCCGGCGCAATCGTCCTCGGCTGTGTAGCGGGCGATGGTAAGGGCTTTTTCAACAGTGCTTTTAAGAGCCGCGTGCGAAAGGTCGGAGGTCGAGGCATGACCGCGTCGCTGGCCGATGTAGACGGTGACGCTGGCGCCCTTGTCCTTGTTGTATTCGATGGTTTCGATCTCGCCCTTGCGGACCGCCACGTTCTGGCCGAATCCCTCGGATATCTCCGTGTCGGAGGCGGTCGCGCCGTTGGCGGTGGCGTAGTCGATGACCAGGCGCGAAAGGCTCGCAAGCTGATCGCGGGTATAGCTGAATTGGGAGGAGGACATGGGTTCTCTAGAGCAGGATCGCGACGTCGCGCATACGTTTTTGTGAGGGTGAAACTAGAATGACGATGATAACAGCAACCGAAAGCCCTACCGTGCGCCTGATCGACCCTGATGCCGAGCTGGAATTCGACCCCGACGAGGTCTATGACGGTCCCAGCAAGAGCCAGCAAAAACGCGACGTCGAAGCCCTGCAAGCGCTGGGTGAAGCCCTGGTCAAACTTCCCGACGCGCAGTTCAAGCGCATCGAGTTGCCGGAAGACCTGCGCGCCGCTGTGGCTGACTGCAGAAAAATTACCCAGCACGGTGCCTTGCGCCGGCAGAAGCAATACATCGGCAAGCTGATGCGCAGCATCGATCCGGCGCCGATACAGGCGCAGCTCGACGTTTTCAACGGGGTGTCGGCGGCGGAGAACGCCAAGCTGCATCAGGCCGAGAAATGGCGCGACAAGCTGATCGCCGACAACGAGGCGCTGACGCTGTTCCTGAATAATTTTCCCGACACCGATGCCACGCATCTGCGGCAACTGATCCGCAATGCGCGCGACGAGGCGGCGCGCAGCAAGCCGCCCAAGGCCTTCCGGGAGATTTTCCGGGTGATCCGGGAAGTCATGCAAAAAGCGGATTGATCCACGAAGGACGCGAAGCAAAGCGAAGAAAAGCAAGGAAAAGATTTGTCCGCGAATAGCGCGATTTGATCCGATGCAGGACCAGCCTTGATTAGCGTCAATCGCGGATCGAGGTTTTCCCTTCGCGCCCTTCGCGGTCAAGAAACCTTGAACCAGGAGATACCCATGTGGGGACGCGCCAAAAAAATACTGCTCAGCCTGCCTTTCCTGATCGTTGCCGGGCTGTTCCTGCTGTATCTGGTTTTTGGGTTTTTCCTGGTCAACCCGCTGGCGCAGAAGCTGTTGCCGTGGATCGGCGAGAACAAGCTCGCCAGCCAGCTGAGCGCGGAGCAGGTGAAGTTCAACCCGCTGACGCTCGAAGCCACGGTCGACGGCCTGAAGTTGGCGCAAAAGGACGGCCAGCCGCTGGCCGGGTTCGAGCGTCTGTATGTCAACCTGGAAACGTCCGGTCTGTTCCGCTTTGCCTGGCGGCTCAGGGATGTCCAGCTGGACGGACCGAAAGCTGCCTTCGAAATCGCCCCCGGCGGCAAACTCAACTGGGCGGACCTCATCGCCAGGCTCAACGAGGACAAGAAGCCGCCGTCCGACACCATGCCGCGGGTGCTTATTGAACGCATCAGGATCGCCGGCGGCGACATCGACTACACTGACGCAAACCGCCCGGGCAAGCCATTCAAGGTATCGATGCAGCCGCTTGATATCGAACTCGATGGGCTGTCTACCCTCCCCGAGGATCGCGGCGATTATCTGATCGCCGCCAAGCTGCCGGAGCAGGGGGGGACGCTCAAATGGAAGGGCGACGTCGGATTGAATCCAATCGCCTCGAGCGGTGAAATCGGCCTTGAAGGCGTACGTCTGACCAATCTGCTGCGTGTGGTCAAAAGCCCGCGCAATTTCGATCTGCCGGCAGGCACGCTGGCCGCCGGGCTGCGTTACCGTTTCGCCATGGTTCGAGACAAGGCGGGCGAGGATGTGCCGTGGCTGCAGATCAGCGGCGCCAACCTGATTCTGCAGAACTTGGCTCTGGTGCAGCGTGGCAACGGCGCCCCGGTGCTGGAGCTTGCCGAGGCGCGCGTCAGCAATGCCAACCTTGATCTCGCCAAGCGTCAGGTCGGGGTGGCAAGCGTGAGCATGGTCGGCGGCAGAATCGCGGCGACCCGCGACGTCAATGGCAAGCTGGACTGGCAAACGCTGTTTTTGTCCGAAGAGGGCGTTGCCGTTGTAAAGCCGGCCCCGCCCAAAACGGCCACCCCCATCGCTCCGTGGAAAATCGGCGTGAGCGAAATCAAGATGACCGACTGGTCGGCGCGGGTCACCGACCAGGGCTTTGCCCAACCCTTGAGTGCGAGCGTCGAGGACTTCGACCTGACCGCGGCGCTGACAGGCGAGGTGGGTGCGACGACCGCCATCGAAGTTGCCCCGGTGAACGTGGCGCTGGGGCCGATCCGGATGCAGTCGGGGACGCAGCCGGTCGCGGAGTTGCAGCACGTGGCGCTGATCAATGCGGGCTTGAACCTGGCGGAAAGCCGGATGGTCATCGAGGCGGTGGAGCTGAAAGGTGCCAAAACCACGGTGACGCTGGATAAGCAAAAAAATCTCAACTGGACCGACATTCTGAAAAAGGCGCCTGGTGCCCCGGAGGCCGCGCCGGCCAAAACGGCTACGGAATCGGCCGCGCCGATGGACGTTCGGCTCGCGCGCCTCAGCCTCGATGGCATCGAGGTCGGCATCGTCGACCAGTCACCCGATTCGCCGGTCAGGCTCGATATCGTCAAGGGCTTCGTCACCCTGAAGGATCTCAGTCTGGACATGGTCAAGGCCGTTCCGCTGAAAGAACTCGAAATCCAGAGAAAAGGCGACGTGCCCGTGGAAGCCGGTTTTGCGCTCAAGCAGGGCGGTCGTTTCGATGCCCGCGGCACATTGATCCTGGCCAGGCGCTCGGGCAGGCTGGACCTCAAGCTGGAGCAGGTGACGCTGCAGCCCTTTGCGCCCTACGTCAACCGCTTCGCCAAGCTCAACCTGCGTTCCGGTACAGCGTCGAGTCGCGGCAAGCTGGTTTTTGAGCGCCCGAAGTCGGGCTTGAAGCTGGATTATGACGGCGGCTTCGCGGTCGACGATCTGGCCATCACCGAAGAGGAGACCGAGGAGGCTTTCCTCAGCTGGAAAAAGTTGTCGTCCGACAGCCTCGAATTCACACTCAACCCCAATCGGCTGCACATCACCGAAATGGTGGCACTGAACCCCTTCGGCAAGGTCATCATTTTCGAGGACAAATCGATCAACCTGAAGCGCATCCTGCGCAAACCGGAGGCGACTGACAAACCTACCGCCACAGCCACGGCGCCTGCCGAGGGAGCAAAGCCCGCCGAACCCGAGAAGCCTGCCGAGCCGGATGCCTTTCCGGTTGCCATCGAGCGTCTGCGCATCGTCAGCGCCAATGTGGAATTCGCCGATCTTTCGCTGACGCCGCAGTTCGGCACGCGCATGCACGATCTCGGCGGCGGCATCACCGGGCTGTCGACCGATCCGGCGACGATGGCGCTGGTGGAACTCGACGGCAAGGTGGACGATTTCGGCTCGGCGCGGGTGCGCGGATCGATCCAGCCATTCCGGGCGACCGATTTCACTGACCTCGAGTTGACCTTCCGCAACCTGGAAATGACCAACCTGACGCCGTATTCCGGCAAGTTTGCTGGGCGCAAGATTGATTCCGGCAAGCTCTCGGTTGATCTCGAATACAAAATCAAGAATCGCCAGCTGTCGGGTGAAAACAAGTTCGTCATCAACAAACTCAAGCTGGGTGATCGCGTCGACAGCCCCGATGCGATGAAGCTGCCGCTCGATCTGGCGATCGCCCTGCTGCAGGACAGCAATGGCATCATCGACCTCGATCTGCCGATTTCCGGCAGCCTCGACGATCCGCAGTTCAGCTACGGCAAGATCGTCTGGAAGGCCATCGTCAACGTCCTCACCAAGCTGGTGACCGCACCCTTCCGCGCACTCGGCAGCCTGCTCGGCGTCAGCGCCGAAAAACTCGAATCCGTGGGTTTCGACCCCGGCAGCAGCGCCCTGCTGCCGCCCGAGCAGGAGAAGCTCAAGACTCTCGCCGAGGCGCTCGCCAAGCGGCCCGCACTGACTCTGACCCTGACGCCGGGCTACGATCCCGATCCCGACCGCCGTGCCCTGCAGGAGCAAGCCATGCGTCAGCAGGCTGCCGCTGTCGCCGGAATCAAGCTTGCTGCCGGCGAAGCGCCCGGTCCTGTCGACGTCAACCACTACAAGATCCAGACCTGGCTCGAGGACAGCTACGCCAAGATCGTCGGCAAGGAGGAGTACAACACGCTGCGCGCCGAGTTCAGGGGCAAGGATGCGGGCTTGATGGAAAGCCAGGCGGTCGAGCGTCTCGCCCGCCGCTTCAAGACCCGCGACGAAGGCCCTGCCTCGGCCTTCCATGCCGAACTGCTGGAACGGCTGACCCGGCAGACGAAAGTCGCCGACGACGCCCTGGTCAAGCTCGCGCAGGCGCGTGGCGAGGCGATGCGCGATTCGCTCGTCAAGCTGGGCCTCGAACCAGGCCGTGTCGGCATCGATGCCCCCATCGAGCAATCCGCAAAGGACAAGCTGGTCGGCAGCAAGATGCGCCTGGGGGCGCGCAAGCTGCCAGAGGAAACAGGCCAGTCTCCCGCCGCGGAAAATCAAGCGACCCCGGCTGCGCCGGCACCCTGATCGTCGTGACGCGCCGTGTGACGATTGAATAGACAAGATGCAGGGCTATATTTGACTTACGAGTCCTGATGGCGGGACATGGTCATGAAAACCGACACCAAAACACGACTCGGAAGCCTGCTGTGGACCACTTTGCTGGCATTTCTCCTGCCCTTTTCCGCCCAGGCACAGCAGCCCGCCGTTAGTGCCGACGTGCAACAGCATGTCGAGACGGCGATCGAAGTCTTCGACAGCCTCGTCAAGCTCAATTTTCCCCCACATCAGCGCGCCCTGCTCGACGAGGCGCTGAAGGATGCGCACGGCTTCGTGATCTTCCCGCAGGTCCTCAAGGTGGGAGCAGGGGTTTCCACCATCCAGGGCAGGGGAGTGCTGAGCTATCGCGATCGCGATGGCGAATGGAGTCCGCCGATTCCGCTGCTGGTGCAGGGTACCAGCAGCGGTCCTCATTTCGGTGCAGTTTTCTACGACAGCCTGGTGGTCATCAAGACGCCCGCAGCCATTGAGCGCATGCTCAGCGGACAGCTTCGTCTCGAGGGACGCGAGGCGATCGGACCGGTTCAGCAGGCCGTCTCCCCGCAACGCGATATCGTCGCCTATACTCGCCCCCAAGGCCTCACGATGGGGCTGTCGGTGGACGACATCCACGTCACCCTGAACCAGCAGGCCATCGCCGAACTGTACGGCAGGACGGTCGAGCCGCGCGAGATCGTGAGTGGCCAGAAAATGACCATGCGCGTCTCTCCCTGCGTGCAGAAGTTCGTCGAAACCTCCAACCGGGTGGCCGGCAAGTCGCCCAGAACCACTTACTGGAAATAAAGGCAGCAAATAGCAATCGAGCGGCCGCGTGATGCGGCCGCTTCAGTTTGTGCATACCTGATCCAGGGCGGGCTTCGCCTTGACTCGACCTGATGCTGCGCAGTTCAGACTGGTTGCGGCGCGTGCCACTTCAGGCTGAGCGGGACTTTGCCGATATGCTTGAATGCCCTCTTCCGTGTGTCTACCATGAGTTTTCGTCGATTGCGTATCCTGCTGCTGCTGGGCGTGCTGGCCGCAGCCATCAGCCTGACCTGGCTTGAGCAGACCATGGTGCGTAGCTGGCGGGCCCCGCTCGAGGTGAGCGTGACCCCGATCAACGGCGACGGCTCGGCGCAGGCGGCTGCGGCAATCCGTGCGCTGAAGGCAGGCGACCTCAGCGACATCAACGCCTTTCTCGAACGTGAACTCGAACGCTACGGGGTCAGGCGCTCACCGGCGATGACGCTTAGCCTGCAGCCGGAACTCGCGGAAATTCCACCCGCTCCGCCGCGTGACGGCAATGTCCTCAAGATCATGGCGTGGAGCCTGAAAATGCGCTGGTGGGTGTACCGGCAGTCGGGGGTGTTGCTGCCGGAACTCGGCAAGATCAAATTGTTTCTGCTCTATCACGCACCCGGGGACGGGGTGGCGCTGGAGCATTCGCTGGGTTTGCAGAAGGGCCTGATCGGCGTGGTTCACGTCTTTGCCGACCCGCGCCAGCAATCGCAGAACAACATCGTCATCGCCCATGAATTGCTGCATACCCTGGGCGCGACCGACAAGTACGATCAGGACGGCCGGCCGGTCTACCCGATCGGCTACGCCGACCCCGAGCAGCCGCAATCGGCGCGGCGCTACCAGGCGGAAATCATGGCGGGGCGGCTTATCGACGGCGCCGGTCGCGCGGTCATGCCGCATGGCCTGGAACAGTGCCTGATCGGCCCGACCACCGCCCACGAGATCAACTTCGGCGCGGCCTTTCGCAGCAGTTATTGAAGCGGCGGCGCTGACTGCATCTTGCGCATTTCGTCCAGCCGCGCCAGGCCATAGTGGATGAACGCCAGGCCTGCCAGTACCGCGGCAAAGAGATTGAGCAGCGGGACGAACTGGATCAGGCCGGTCAGCAATCCCAGACCCCACCAAGCCGGACGCCGTGACTCGAACAGGCTTCGCATTTCTTCGCGGCTGGCGTGTTCGGCCAGCGCGTCGTAGCGGAACAGGCGCTGGTTGAGATAGGCCGCGGCGATGAAGGGCATGATCACGCCGACCCCGATCAGCCACAGCGGCAGGGTGACGACCCAGATGACGACAAAGACCAGCAGGGCGATCAGGGCGTTGAAGAGGCTGCCGAAAAATCTGCCGCCGCTGGCGCGAACCAGGTGCGGATATTCGCGCTCGGCCACCAGACGGATCAGCGCCGGCATGGCGAACAGCGCGGTGATCAGCAGGGCGGTGAGGAAGACCAGCGGCACGAACAGCAGCAGGTGCAGCATGCCCTGGATGCCGTGGGCGATCCAGCGCGGTTCCACGCCATCGAGCCAGACCTGGATGCCGACCGCATCGAGTCCCTGGGTGATCCAGCCGGAGAAGGTGCTCCAGAACGTGATGCCCACTACCAGCCACAGCAGGCTGGCGACGAGGATCGGCCAGAACACGATCCACAACACGCGGAAGCGGAACAGATCGCGCAGCGCACGAGCCAGTGCGTCGAGAACGGCAGTCATGCGCCGCCTCCGGCCGGCCGTTGGGCCGATTTCGGGCGGAACGCGGCGATCGTGCCGGGCCGCGTCTCGAGATAGGGGCCACCGATGAGATCGATGCAGTAGGGTACGGCGGCGAACACGCCATCCAGCGTCTCGGCGATCGCCTTGGGCTGGCCGGGCAGGTTGAGGATCAGGCTGGCACCGCGCACCACCCCGACCTGGCGCGAGAGGATCGCGGTCGGCACATATTTCAGCGATACCGCGCGCATCACCTCACCGAATCCGGGCAATACCTTGTCGGCGACCGCGAGCGTGGCTTCGGGCGTGACGTCGCGCGGAGCCGGCCCGGTGCCGCCGGTGGTCAGGATCAGCGCGCACTGTTCCCGGTCAGCGAACTCGATCAACGTCGCCTCGATCTCGTCCTGCTCGTCGGGAATCAGGCGCTCGACGATATCCAGAGGATTTGCCAACACGCTGTCGAACCACTGCTTCAGCGCCGGCAAGCCGCGGTCTTCGTAGACGCCGGTACTGGCGCGGTCGCTGATGGAAACCAGGCCGATGCGAACGAGGTCGGAGCTCATGAGGTAGAAAAATAGTATTGCATTGACGGACGAATTTATCAGAATGAAGGCATTACAAGGCGGAGATTTGCGATGAAAATAATCTTGGCGTGGTTGGCAGCGAGCATGCTGTGGGCAGGGTCGGTTCAGGCGGATCCCCCCAAGGGCTATCCCTTCGTTGGCTTCGATGCCGGCCTGAAGGCGGCGAAGTCGAGCGGTAAGCCGATCTTCATCTACTTCGGCCGCTATGGCTGCGCCTGGTGCGACCATACCAATAAGCAGACATTCTCCGACGAGGGGCTGAGGAAGCTCTACACGCAGAACTACGAGCTGGTCTACGTCGATGCCGAATCCGGTCGCCGCCTGACGCTGCCGAACGGCGAACGCATCACCGAAGCCGAGCTCGGTGTGCGACTCAAGGCCTTCGCCACACCGCTGTTCGTCTATTTCACACCGCAGGGCGAACGCATCGTGCAGATTCCGGGATTCAAGACGGTGAAGGACTTCCGCGACTACGACCGCTATGTCCGCGAGGGCCATTACAAGAGCAAGACGCTGCTGGAGTTCCTGGGCGACAAGTCATGAGGGCACTGAGCTTCCTGGCAGCTTTGCTGTTCGTTCCTCCGCTGCAGGCTGACTGGCGATTCGCCGAGCCGCTGAGCGTCAGTTCCGCTCATGGCGCAGCCATCTTTCATCACCTCGAATCGGCCAATCGCCTGGGCGTGGCGGTGTCGGCGCAGACCGCCGCGGTGGTTTGGGAAGACAACCGCAGCGGCACGCCGCACTGCTATGTGGCATTCAGGGAATCTTCCGCAAAAGCCTTTGCAAACGAAATCCAGTTGAGCGAGCAATCCTGCTACGAGCCCGTGGTGATCGGATTGGGCGGCGGGCGCTTCGTCGCGGCCTGGGAGGAGGAGGGCAGGGTGCGGGCCCGGGTCGTGCCCGGCGCTGCCCCGGCATTGACCCTGTCCGGCGCCGAGGCCGGGCAGGCGACGCTGGCTGCCGGCGCAGGCAAGACTTACGCCGCCTGGGCCGAGCAGGCGGGCAGATTCCGTCGCATCGTCGTCGCCCATCTGGCACTCGATGAATCCGCGCTCGCGCTCGATTCGGTCCATCCGGTCGAGCCGCGCGAGCCGCTCGACGAACAGGCCTGGCCTGCCCTCGCGGTGGCCGGCGATGGCAGCCTGGCGGTGGTGTGGGAGGACCGGCGTCACAAGCACACGGTGCCGATGCACAGCCATAGCGGGGATGGCAAGGTCTTCTCGCCGCCGGCGCGGCTCAGTGAAGTTCCCAGCGGCAGCGTGCAGGGCCTCGGTGCCGGGGTCGGTGCGATGCGGCCGACCCTTGCTCGATGGGGAGCAACTGGCGTGGCGGCGGCCTGGCTCGACAAGCGCGATTTCCTTTCCGGCTACGATGTTTACGCCGGTCTCAGCAGCGATGGCGGCCGCAGCTTCGGCCGCAATCTCATGGTGCAGGACAGCTTCGGCGCCAACATGGCGCAATGGCACGCGCAAGTCGTCGGCAATCCCGAGGGCCGGCTGCTGGTGGTGTGGGACGACGAGCGCGATGGCACCGCGGACATCTGGATGAGCGAGTGGGACGGCAAGGAATTCAGCGAGGATGTGGCGCCACGCGGCGCAGCGGGCCCTGGTTCACAGTCCGATCCGGTAGCGACTCTCGACGACGCGGGCAATCTGCATCTGGCCTGGATCGAGCGCCGCGACGACGGCGGCACACAGATCCGCTATTCGAGCGCATCACCGCGCTGAACCAGGCGGCCAGATCCAACCGGCTAGATCCAGCCGCGTTTTCGCAGATGCCGGTATAGCCTCAGCATGCCGAGGCCGGTCAGAACCAGGACGGCCGGATAGGCCCAGGGCCACTGCAGTTCCGGCATGTCGCTGAAATTCATCCCGTACAGGCTGAACACCACGGTCGGCAGGGCCAGCAACGCGCCCCACCCGGCCAGTTTCTGCACCGACTCGTTCTGGTTCAGCGACAGCGAGGCGAGATGGAACTGCATGGCGTCCGAGGTCGAGTTGCGCAGGTGGCCGATGGCCGATGAGACGCGCACTGCGTGGTCATGTACGTCGCGATAGTAGGCACGCAGCTCGCGGGTGACCAATTCCGGGTGCAGGCGGATCAGGTCCTGGGTGATTTCCTGCATCGGCTCGACAGCGTCGCGCAAGACGGTGAGTTCACGTTTGAGCGCATACAGGCTCTCGAGATTTTTTCGTCCGAGATGGCGGGTTTCGAGCAGCAGGCTTTCCAGCGTCTGGAAACGATCCTGCATCCCCTCGATGACCGGCCTGAACTGGTCGACGATCAGGTCCAGCGCCAGATAAAGGGCATAAGGCGTTCCCGGCCTGATTTTTGGTTTGCGATAGCCCAGGCGTTCGGAGACGCGCTGGTAGTTGCTGCCCGCACCATGGCGTATCGCGATGACGAAATTGCCGCCGGCAAAAAGATGGGTTTCGCCGAGCGCTATCCGGCCCTCCCACAACTGCGCAGTGCGCGCAGCAATGAACAGATGGCCGCCATATTCCTCGAGCTTGGTGCGCTGGTGGATGGAAATGGCGTCTTCCAGCGCCAGTTCGTGCAGCCCGAACTCCTCGCCCAACTGGGTGATGGTGCGGCTGTCAGGCGAAGCCAACTCGATCCAGATGAAATTATCCGCATCGCCGATGTGCTCGCTGACATCCTCCAGCGGGATGGGGTTGGCCGTTTCGGCCCGGAACAGCAAACAGTCGATAATGGTTTTCAACTCCAGACCGGGGCATCGCCCATAGCGACAACGAACATTGCGCGCCTAGCCGATGTGGTAGCGCTTGCGCAGTGGTTCGACGATATTCCAGATGCAGATCATGTCGGAAGGAATAGTGACCAGATTGCCCTTGCTGATCTCGACGGGGGCGCCGCCTTCGGGGGTGATGATTGCCCGGCCTTCGAGTATGTAGCTGATCTCGTCCTCGAAATACTCCCAAGGAAACCTGGAGACTTCCTTTTCCCAGACCTGCCAATGTTCGACGCCGAGGCTGGCGAGCTTTTCCGCGCTCGGGCTGGCTTCTACGATGATTTGCGTCATTTCGATCTCCCCCTGTCGTTGTGAATCCTGGTGTTTGTATAGCACGGCGCCGCCGGGTTTGGAACGAAAATCCGGCACCCCTCGATCTGCCCGTGAGCGGACATTATTCCAACCGGGCCGATTTGTCTTGCGTTCCAGCGGATCAGAAGGGCAGATCGAGGGACGGCGCGGCGGCGTGGATGACGCGGCGAAATTCCTCCTGGATGCGCTTGAGGGCCTCGGCATTGTCTCCCTCGAAGCGCAGAACGATCACCGGTGTGGTGTTGGAGGGGCGCGCCAGGCCGAAGCCGTCGGCATACTCCACCCGCAGGCCGTCTAGCGTGATGACTTCGCGCGAGCCGGGGAACTCGGCAGTTTTCTGCAGGGTTTCCATCAGCGCGTAATGCTCGCCCTCGGCCATCTTGATCTGCAGTTCGGGCGTGTTCACGGTGTCAGGCAGGCCGTGCAGGGTCGCATCGATGTCATCCCGTTTGGAGAGGTATTCGAGCATGCGCGCGCCGGCATACAGTCCGTCGTCGAAGCCGTACCAGCGTTCCTTAAAGAAGACGTGCCCCGACATTTCGCCGGCCAGGAGCGCGCCGGTTTCCTTCATCTTGGCCTTGATGAAGGAGTGGCCGGTTTTCCACAGCAGGGGGCGGCCGCCGCGCTCGCGAATCCAGTCGAACAGCTTGCGCGTCGATTTGACGTCGAAAATGATTTCCGCGCCCGGGTTGCGCGAGAGCACATCGTCGGCGAACAGCATCAGCTGACGGTCGGGATAGATGATGCTGCCGTCCTTGGTGACGATACCGAGGCGGTCGCCGTCGCCGTCGAAGGCGAGACCGATCTCGGCGTCGCTGGTCTTGAGCGCGGCGATCAGGTCCTGCAGGTTCTTCGGTACCGAGGGATCGGGATGGTGGTTGGGGAAGTTGCCGTCGACT
>Ga0209703_1000184_pt1 | contig 16115 bp, 8 predicted proteins | sample PPLLak12cMay2015_2_FD_187256 | JGI IMG/M metagenome (GOLD analysis project Ga0209703, IMG submission 187256) | Freshwater sediment microbial communities from Prairie Pothole Lake near Jamestown, North Dakota, USA - PPLs Lake P8 Core (1) Depth... | ecosystem: Environmental > Aquatic > Freshwater >...
GACGTCGCCCTCGACCAATCCGATGGCGCCACCATAGTCTTCGTCAACAACCCAGTAGTACGTAACGCCCCATTCGAGATCAGGATTGTATGTTACGGTTGCTTGTGGCAACGTAACACATACATCTACGAGTCCGCAATTACGCTCGGTTACATAAGTCGCATTGGGGTCCAAGTATAGCTTATGCGAAACTGGTAGTTGGCCCTCATCGCCTTCACCGGAGGTCCAGCTCAATATAGCGTTTTTGGGTGCGCCCGGCTCACCATCCTCAGGATAGGGGCTGCTGGCAGGTGTTTTTGCTGTGACCAGGGGCCAAAGAAGACCTGGAATATCACCGCCGTCTGTGTGAGAGGTGACAGCCCAGTAATAAACGTTATTTGTTTCAAACGTGCCTGAAGGAACAGCAACGCAGGTGTCGCTTGTTTCCGTCCCTAAAGGAGTCAATCCGTAAGGGTACTCCTCAACAAAATTCGGGTCGGTTCCAAAATAGACATTATAGGTAATATCGCCGGTAATTGGGTCGCCGTCAGCCTCTATTTCAGGAGGTGACCAGCAAAGCTGTGACGTTGTTGTAGGGATTATGCCGCCATAAGGAACCGGGTTTCCTGCCGCGAGCAAACCAAACCCAGCCAGCCTGGGCCGCGTTTCCCCTGGAATCATTGTCCAGGTCTGGCTGAAATCCCAATCGACATAAGTACCTTGGTTCATCATTTCAGTCGTCGTCCGTCCGGGAGGCTGACCAGCTACTGTGCCATCGGGGACGCCGGTAGTGTCCGAATCATAGTAACAACTGATCAGGGAGTTTTCATTACCGGCAGCCATAAAAGGACCGCCGTTCAGCGGGTTAATGATTGTTCCCGCAAAATAACAATTAGTCGCGTTGTCCCAATTGCTGCCCAGGAAGCCGCCCCCACTATTCAGTACTACCATGTGTGTTTCAGAATAGCAATTTGTAACAGTGGCCGTCCCACCACCACCACGAACAATACCTACCAGTGTGCCAGCATTATTGGAGGAATACGATTGGGTCACGCTCCCCCCGGAAACAAAGCAATTGCTGATTTCGCCGAGACGCAAATCACCGACCAAAGCTGCGGCATAATCACCAGCACTGACGGTGGGGTTTACTATCCCAACATTTTTGACCACGCCAGGCAAACTCGCGGACTCTTTGCCAACTATGCCAAACAGAGAACAGTTTTTATAGATAGGGGTCGTTTCGTCATCGCTCGCGGTCAAATTGCTGATTATATGGTAGTCGCCGTCAAATGTGCCTGTGAAATAGAGATCCGCAGGAACGCGACTAGCGTCTCTATTACCTATAGCCACCCAGGGGAAGCCGGCAAGATCGATATCAGCGGTCAACTTGTAGTCGCCGGTCAGATCATTGCGTATGTCGTATAGTTCCTGCGCGGTATCGATATAGATAACAGCCTGCGCCGATATGGCCATACCCAGGCATAAAACCACAAACAAAAATACAAATTTCCCTTTCATCATCTTTTCACCCTTTTTTATTCCTTATAAAAGGTACCCATGCCTGAAAACGCCATTCAGCACCAAAATCAGTGTTTCATAATACTAACATATTTCCTCGCAGGCCAATAGGATACGGTGTCCATCTACCAAAAAAAAAGCGGAGAACTCCCGTCTAAACGGGAGCTCTCCGCAACAAATTCTTATAATAAACCATCTCTATATGCCAACTAAATTATATCCATCCGGGCAACTGTCATTGATAATTAGACAATTAAGCCAGTCATAAGCCAGCACAGCAAAATCGTCGAGATTGACTAGGCAATCCGCTGTTAGATCACCAGGGAGAAGGCCGCACTCGAGTTCCGGATCAACCGTGAAGCTCCAGACATCGCCTTCCTCAATTCCGCCGGCGCCATAGTCTTCATCAACAACCCAGTAGTACGTTTCGCCCCATTCAAGATCAGGATCGTACGTCGTGGTTCCCGCCGGCAACGTAACACATACAGCCACGGCCCCGCAATTACGTTCGGTTACATAAGTCGCATTAGGATCCATGTATAGTTTGTGCGAATCCGGTAGTTCGCCAAACTCGTCTTCACCGGAGGTCCAGCTCAACTGGGCGTTTCTGGGCGCGCCCGGCTCACCATCAGCGGGAGAGGGGCTGCTGGCATTTGTCTTTGCCGTGGCCAGAGGCCAAAGAAGACCTGGAATATCACCGCCATCTGTATGAGAGGTGACAGCCCAGTAATAAACGTTATTTGTTTCGAACGTACCCGGAGCAACAGAAACGCAGGTTTCGCTTGTTTCCGTGCCTAAAGGAGTCAATCCGTAAGGGTACTCCAGAACAAAATTCGGGTCGGTTCCAAAATAGACATTATAGGTAATATCGCCGGTAATTGGGTCGCCATCAGCGTCTATCTCGGGAGGTGACCAGCAAAGCTGGGACGTACTTGTAGGGATTATGCCGCCGTAAGGAACCGGGTTCCCGGCCGCGAGCAAACCGAATCCAGCCAGCCTGGGATACGTTTGCCCTGGAATCATCGTCCAGGTACTACCGAAATCCCAATCGACATAAGTACCTTGTTTCATCATTTCAGTCGTTGGCAATCCGGGAGGGTTATATGCTTTTGTGCCATCGGGGTAGCCGGTAGTGTCCGAATCATAGTAACAACTGACCAGAGGGCCCGCACCGTTACCCTGAAAGGGACCACCAAGCCCCGTGTTCTCCGGGATTCTAGTGATTGTTCCTGCAAAATAACAATTAGTCGTCGAGAGGCTGCTAATGTTACCGGAGAAGCCGCCAAGACAGTCAAAGGTACTCCCAGGAGGAAATGTCACATGTGCGTCAGAATAGCAATTTGTAAAAGTGCTATTCGTACGAGAATGACCATTCAGTGTGCCAATATTGCCATAACTCCCCGTAAGACCGGTTACGGTCCCATCGGAAACAAAGCAATTGATAGCGGCGCCCCGCAAATCACCGACCAAAGCAGCAGCATACCAACCAGCAGTGATGTCGAAGTCTGTCACCCCAACATTTTTGATCACGGCGCCCTCCGCAACTATGCCAAACACAGAACAACACTTATAGATAGCGCCAGGGACTTCAACTGCGGTCAAATTTTTGATTATATGGTAGTCGCCGTCAAAAGTGCCTGTGAAATTCCCCTCTCCTGAATGACCTATAGCCAGCCAGGTCCCGCCGTTGGCGGTAAGGGTGCTCATATCGATATCAGCAGTCAACTTGTAGTCACCGGTCGGATCATTGCGTATGTTGTATAGTTCGTCCGCGGTGCTGATATAGACAACGGCCTGCGCTGATGTGGCCATGCTCAGGCACAAAACCAGAAACAAAAATACAAATCTCTTTTTCATCATTTTTTCACCCTTTTTTATTCCTTATAAAAGGTACCCATGCCTGAAAATGCCATTCAGCACCAGAATCAGTGTTTCATAATACTAACATATTTCCTCGCAGGCCAATAGGATACGGTGTCCATCTACCAAAAAAAAGCGGAGAACTCCCGTCTAAACGGGAGCTCTCCGCAACAAATTCTTATAATAAACCATCTCTATATGCCAACTTAATTATATCCATCCGGGCAATTGTCATTGATAATTAGACAATTAAGCCAGTCATAAGCCAGCACGGCAAAATCGTCGAGATTGACTAGGCAATCCGCTGTTAGATCACCGGGGAGAAGGCCGCACTCGAGCTCCGGATCAACCGTGAAGCTCCAGACATCGCCCTCCTCAATTCCGCCGGCGCCATAGTCTTCATCAACAACCCAGTAGTACGTAACGCCCCATTCGAGATCAGGATCGTACGTCGTGGTTCCTGCCGGCAACGTAACACATACAGCCACGGCCCCGCAATTACGCTCGGTTACATAAGTCGCATTAGGATCCATGTATAGTTTGTGCGAATCCGGTAGTTCGCCAAACTCGTCTTCACCGGAGGTCCAGCTCAGTATAGCGTTTCTGGGCGCGCCAGGCTCACCATCAGCGGGAGAGGGACTGCTGGCATTTGTCTTTGCCGTGGCCAGAGGCCAAAGAAGACCTAGAATATCACCGCCATCTGTATGAGAGGTGACAGCCCAGTAATAAACGTTATTTGTTTCGAACGTACCCGGAGCAACAGAAACGCAGGTTTCGCTTGTTGCCGTGCCTAAAGGAGTCAATCCGTAAGGGTACTCCAGAACAAAATTCGGGTCGGTTCCAAAATAGACATTATAGGTAATATCGCCGGTAATTGGATCACCGTCAGCGTCTATTTCCGGAGGTGACCAGCAAAGCTGGGACGTACTTGTAGGGATTATGCCGCCGTAAGGAACCGGGTTCCCGGCCGCGAGCAAACCGAATCCAGCCAGCCTGGGATACGTTTGCCCTGGAATCATCGTCCATGTCTGGCCGAAATCCCAATCGACATAAGTACCTTGTTTCATCATTTCAGTCGTTGGCAATCCGGGAGGGTTATTTGCTCTTGTGCCATCGGGGACGCCGGTAGTGTCCGAATCATAGTAACAACTGAGCATAACATTAAGTTCACCGGCACCACGAAAAGGACCGCCGTTCGCCGGGTCAACGCTGAAATTTTCGAGTGTTCCCGCAAAATAACAATCAGTCACGGCCCCAGGCGTCTGGGCGTTATTCATGAAGCCGGCGTGACCATCAGGCCAGGTATTGGGGACCCCGTTCCATAGTACAATATGTGCGTCAGACCAGCAATTTGTAACCGTGGACGTATTACGAACAAGACCTACCAGTGTACCGGCATTGCAGGAGTCATAGACTTGGGTCACGCTGCCACCGGAAACAAAGCAATTGCTGATTTCGCCGTAATTCAAGTCACCGACCAAAGCTGCGACATAATCACCAGCACTGACGGTGGGGTTTACTAGCCCAACGTTTTTGACCACGCCATATAAACTGGATCCTATGTTGCCAACCTTGCCAAACAAAGAACAATTCTTATAGTCGCCTCCTTCTACGTCGCTTGCGGTCAAATTGCTGATTACATGGTAGTCGCCGTCAAAAGTGCCGCTGAAAACAGCCTCTCCTGAATGACCTATAGCCACCCAGGCGAAGCCGGCAAGATCGATATCAGCGGTCAACTTGTAGTCGCCGGTCGACGGCATGTCGTACAATTCCTGCGCGGTATTGATATAGACAACAGCCTGCGCCGATGTGGCCATACTCAGGCACAAAAACAGAAGCAGAAATACAAATTTCTTTTTCATCATTGTTTTTAACATTTTTAATATTCCTTATAAATAAAGCTAACTAATACCTCAATACTCCTTACTCCGTACATTTTCCTACGTAAGCTAATTACTCTCAGTCTTACGCAAGCCAATACTCTCAATTTTTACCAGAGGCGTCAGTTTTAATGCTTCCGGTAAGTCTAACACTTATTCCGGGCAGTCATCATTGGTATAGCTGCATTTAAGCCAGTTACCGGCCATCACCGCAAAATCCTTGATGTTGACCAGGCAGTCGCCATCTACATCAGCCGGGTTGCTTTCACACGAGAGGCTGCCGGCGACGGTGAATTCCCAAACACCCGCCGGAGCTGGATTTTCGACGGTACCGGTGGCATATACCTCATCAACACGCCAGAAGAAGTGATCGCCCCACACGAGAGCAGGATCAGGATCGTATTCGGCTGCCGTTAGCCCAGTGACCTTATACTCCACATCTACAGCGCGATTTGTTACCTTGGCCTCATTCGGGTCCATGTACAATGTATGCGATAGAGGCGGTACGCCGTCTTTTTCACCAGCCGTCCAGCTCAGTATCTTATTTCTAAACACACCCGTCGCACCTTTAGGAGGATCGGGATCGCTGGCGTATGATGGAATAGTCGTGAACTTCCAGATATAACCTACGTATGTTCCGTTAGCGGGGTCCTTGACATTGATTTTCCAGGAATATGTCTTACCGGGGTCCAGGGCAATGGCGGGAGTGTAACTGGTTACCGCCAAGCCGCTTTGCTTCAGGGTATCCGCGTTTGGATCCTCAGGACCGCCCAAATACACATCATAAGTCGGATTTACTACATTTGCCGGAGCTGTCCAGCTAAGTGTCTTGTTGAGCGGGACACTGATGGCATAGTTCGAAGGATCGGGATTAGTTGCCCTTTTGCCCGCTTCCCCGGCATCCACGAGCGTCACGTCGTCGAAATGCATCTGGGCGCCTTCGGCGTTGCGGCCGAAGCCCAACACAATCGTCAAATCTCCGGCAGGGAGAGTCTCGTATGTTCTGGTGTATTCCTGCCATTCAATTGTCATAACCGGATCCGACAAGAGATCGGGCGTGTGTTCTACCCCGTCCACCAACAGCTTGAGCACCATAGGACTCTCGGGGTCCTCTGCTGTAACGCATTTGGCGAACATCGAAAGCACATAGACCTTGCTGCGGTCGGCGATGTCCAGAGGAGCCGACGAGGTGATCAGGCCACCGGATGGGTTGCCCCAGGCGGCGCCGTTAGCCAGGTAGCAATTTGTACCACCTTCGGTATGGTTAAATTGATTTGCTACAGAACCCTGAAGGTTTCCGGTAGTCTGGTCACGGCCATAAGAGCCGCCCAAATCGATCCACCCCTGCCTGTCGTACCCGACCCATCCGGGAATATCGGCCAGGGTGCCGGTGCTTACGTCGGAAAACTCGTACTCTCCGATATCTATTGGGCAATCTGCTCCCACGCCCTGCGTCCAGGAACCGTCCACAGGTAATAAAATCCCAGTGACCGTGGTGCTGCCTGGTTTGCGAATCAACTCAAAATCGCCATTGGGCACAACAACTGCCTGGGCTGACACTGCAAGGGCCAGCACCAACAATAATGTGAAATAACCTTTTTTCATCTTACTTTTCCTTCCAATAAAGTTAACAGAATTGTTTAATTACAAACTACAACCTTGAACAACAACATCACCATTTGTTCTCCATTCAGACTCCTTTCACCAAGAAATTCTTAATTACTAAGGTTTCGAATAACAATATCACCATTTTGTTCTTCATTAGGCCTCCTTTTACAAACAAGATGTCGGCGTCAAACAGGAAACAATCTCACCCACACGTAGGCGGGGGCCCGGGACCGCAAGACGGACTCCCGCGAACGAATCCGTCACTCCCGCGAAAACGGCAACCCAGTACTTTAACGTAAAAATATGCCTTCGAGTGAGCGTAAAAACACATTTCCACAAAAGTCCGCCTTCTACAACAAAAACTAAACCACGGTCACAACGCAGTCCACTCCCAAACCACACACACGCTGCTCGCCCGCATAATAAGTTTTATCGTAACTTTCGCTTCCTGACTTCGGATAAAAGACGAGTTTTTTGGCCGCCAACGGCTTATTCGCTATTATTTCCCTCATATTCCTCTTTTTGGCGATGCTTTTTTTAGCCTCTCACAACTTTATCGACACTACATGACACACATAAAAATTCTTAGAGATAGACGGCCCGAAAAAGTAACCCCGAGAGCCAGCACACCCTCCGAAGCTACTCAGACAAACCCTCACTTCTCCTCGCACGCCATCTCTAATCTACTTCTTAACTATTATAGCAGCCTACTCTCTCAGTTTTCACCACTAACTCACCAATACCGTCTCTGAGAGAAATTATCATCCGGCAAACTCAGACAGCCAGCACATCTGACGCACAAAACCCCCCTTTCCAAGCTAAAAACCAAGCTGCATCCTTTGCCTATACCACATCGCGGGCAATGCCAAAAACAAATTCTACACCTCGCCCCATTCACTTCTGATCCGTGAGCACGTACATTATCACACGTTCGAACAACAATAAAAACCCCATTATGAAAAAAAACTACCCCATTTTGGAAACTTTTAGTCCCAGCCCAAGCTGGACGCCGGCATAGCGCGTTTTGTTAGAGTGCTTAAGATGTCTCACTCATATCCTCATACGTCTCACTTGCATCCTTACATGTCTCACTTGCATCCTCGTTCAAAAGCTGCTTTATGCTGGCCAGCATCTGTTCCATATCAAAAGGCTTGATGAATATATGTACTCCGATGCTCTTAGCCATGCCCAATAGCCCGCTCGGAGCCATCCGGCCGCCACCGGAAACAGCAATTATTTTTAAGTCCGGGGACATCCTGCGAAGTTCAAAAATAGTCTCAACCCCTCCTTTAACCGGCATAAGGATATCGACTATGACAAGCGACACAGAATTCTCTTGATAAACTTTTATCCCATCTTCGCCATCGGATGCTTCCAGAACATCGTAGCCGGCATCGGCCAGAATCTTCGCAAGCATAACCCTGAAATCGTTATGATCATCTATAACGAGAATATTTCCCATACCGCAGACACCTGCTCCTTTCACGGAATATATTTACTTTACACTGTCATCGACACCACACGGGATATGAATTGACAGGAAAACCCTCTATTTAAGGGTTGAAAAAACCAAATTTCAACAAGCCAACCCCGATTGGCGTTCTTGACCGGTCATACCTCTGGCAGATTGTCTGCGAGTATAACACGTTATACTAAAAAAACTTAACCTCTGGCTCTTCACTGCCGCAATCTTGTCGCCAACCCCTTTTCTGCAACTCCTCCAGTTCCACCATCAAATCTTCCAGACGCATCGCTTCCGGAAGAGGACCCCACATCGTCATGGCGAAGGTCGTCGAATTGATCTGATTGAGCGAACCGTGCGTACTGGTCGCCCCGCCGATCATCACCTCGAAAAACGCACTGCCATGCACCCAGCCGTCTTTCAGGCAGACAATCAAATCCGCCGGTTTTTCCACCAGCCCGTTAAACGCCATCCATACACGCCTTAACGGATCGGGATAAATATGTCTTACCGTCGCCTCGAACATCGCACGATCGTCGATGAAACCGGTCTCATCCACTTTGCCTGCCTCTCGCAAACGCTCGATAATGTCTGACAGTTGCAGAGGATCGCCCTCATGGACCGTATAGCTGTATCGGTCAGCGGACCGCCGGATAAAGGCCTTACCGTCAATCGACTGTACCACTATACTGCTCGGATCTTCGCGTTTTTCTGGAAAACAGGCGATCGTCACAGCCGGATCTTGCAGTAAAACCTCCCCAACGCCCGCCGGATCGTCCGTGAAAAACTCGGCGTATGTTATCAGCCCATATTCGATTGTCACCACATCGCCGGGCTTCTTCAGTCGATCCGTCAAACGATAACCATTTTCCGCCAGCAATTGTTTGAACGATATCCTCCCCCGGCCAGACATGTTATGACCATGGTCCGCTAACAGCGTAATCTTCACCCGGCCGTGCCGTTCGTACACAATCTGCTCGCACAACTGATCGATAGTTCGCAGATACTTTAAGATCGCCTCCCTGCCCCCTTGCGTACCAAGTCCCGCCGTCGCAACGCTGTAGGCTATTTTAGTGCCACTCTCTGCCTTGCGAAAAACCTCCATCATCCCACGCAGTTCATGCTCGAACACCATCTCTGGACACTTATAAGCTATCGCATCCAGTTTGAAAGAGCACCGATAGTCCAGTTTCTTAGCCCAGTCTGCCGCCTCACCGCTCATATAAATATCATTACCGCCGATTAGCCGGTTTTTCTGACGGTCAAAATACGTCGCCTGATACGCTCTCGGCTGATGGCCACCGAACACACGTTGAAACGCCACGTCTGTCATCGCCGGAAAGCTGCTTATCATACGACTCGGAGGATAAAACAACCGCAAACAACCCTGTCCGTACAATTCCCTGACCAACTGATAAGGAACACCATCCAGGGCGATAATAAAATGCGGCACTTCCTCATCCCCCATCTCATCGAGCAAAACCTTCTCATTCACCACGGAGTTTTCGCCATCGAAACACAACTCCACCTTTCGGCCGCTGTCATCTTCTCGCTGCCAATAGTCTGCCAATCGGTTGCCGTCGATATCGAAAAACAACACTTTACTGCCGTCGCTGGTCATTTGCACCCGTATCGGCCGATCTGGAAACTGCCTCACCGACCTGCAGCCGCCCAACACCAACACCGCCAACGCCACCGCCAGCACTAGCACCACTAACAGGCCCTTAAACACTCTTGTCCCGAAAAAAACCAATTTCAACTCCTGGTCTAATAAGCTGACTTTCGCAGCTTTTTTAACCCAATTTTCATTCAATTTATATTCAGTTCCTTCACCCAGATATTGCGATACCAAACCGCGTTGCCATGATTCTGTAAGTAAATCCCACCGGGTTTAGACTCTTCGGATACACCCGCTGCCGCCGTTGGACCGGGGATTTCTATATTGTCAAGAATCTCAACCCCATTATGTAAAACAGTCATGCGGGCATTTTGCACCTTTTTACCGGCATTGTCGAACCGCGGAGCATAAAACGTGATGTCGTACGTTTGCCACTGTAATGGTGGAGCACACATATTAATTTTCGGTCGGGCCACTCCATAAATACCGCCACACTCATTATCACGCCCTTCCAGACCATAGCTGTCCAGAACCTGAACTTCGTATTTGCCTTGCAGATATACTCCGCTATTGCCGCGACCCTGCCCTCGTGCCTCCGGTTGAAATGGCGTACGAAACTCCAGATGCACTTGGCAGTCTTGAAAATCACGTTTGCTGATTATTGATCCGCTGCCAGGCTTAATTTCCATCGCGTCATCTATCAGGAGCCATTGAATCGGACCGGATTCCCCGTGACATTGCCAGGCATCATAATTCTTGCCATCGAACAGCACCACCGCGTCTTTCGGCGGCTTGACGCCCAGCGTCGGCGAAAGCCGCTCCACTCTGTGCATCACAAATCGGCCATTTTCTTTGCCTTCGAATGCCCCGCTGAACGTATCCCATTCAATTGCTCCGCACCATTTAGTTTCGCCCAGCAGCCCTTTTTCTGCCTTTCCGACAAAAACCGCCATTCCACCCGAACGATAGCCGTCCATCAATACAAACGGCGGCTTAGCCGAATCAAACTCCCCCACAAGATTTACCCGATACCATCCGTTCCCAAGAGCGATAACCTGCGCCGCCAACGGCGTTTCCTTACCATCATTCAGAAACAGTTTCCCCTGCCAGTCACCCATAATCGGATCCACTCTGTCAGCAGTCTCCCCATCGCAGCTATTGTGAGACACAATATCCGTCGCGGCAAAAACAACAACAATCCCCAAAACCAAAACACCACTGACCTTACCATTTGCCTTACGTTTTTCCATCGATCATCTCCCTAATATAAATGCCACTTTTCCCATACCCACATTAGAGCCACCCATGACCGGAATACAAGAGAAAAATACAATTTTCTTCAAGCCCTCTAAGGCCGAAATAAAATTCCCACTCCCTGTCATTGCCAGGAACGCAACGACACGCCAATTTCATAAATTTTTACCCGCCAAATTCTATTTGCCGGGGTTCTTCTCTATCATCTCGTACAAACTTTTCCTGAATTCATTTTCATCTTCATAATTATAAAAAGGAACGCCAATAAGTCTATATTTTTGTGTCTTTCGTTGCGTCTTAAATTCCAAGATATTACCCTTGAATTTTTCAGTTACTTCTCTAAGAAACTTTAATTTCCAACCTTCTTTACTATTCTTATAAGACCCTTGTGCGTCTTTAAATTGTTTTCCCTTTGGCTCAATAAACATCTGGTAAGTAAGTACATCCCCGTTTTTCTCCCTCAGGAAAAGGACAAAATCAGGTTCAAATGCCTGACCGTCGGGAAAGCTATAAATTTTGAAATGCCTTTCGTTACGGATAAGATATATCCCATCATATTTCGTTTTCAACTCGTCCATCTCGCGATCCAGCGTTCGGACAAACGCTTTTTCCTCGCTGGTACCGTAATTGGCATTGAAAACATACCAGCCCTTATCGGAAACAAATTCTTCATCGCCGTCTGCTTTTTCACTACCCTCAATCAGTTTGAGATACTTAGGGTTCTCTGGAAATATTTCGGAAATATCCCCCGGATGAAATTTCTCTGTCCCTTGATATTCGGTAATGTTCTTTCGTACTTCGGTTTCAATCTCACGCAGCAGACCCAACATCGCATCGAGTTTTGCTCTACTCGATATTGCTGATGAATCTCCCTTAAAGGTAATCTCCAACCCACCCAGATAAGCATTGCCTTCTATAAATTCACGAACTGATGAAATATGTGGAAAATATCTATGTATCGATTCAAAGGTGAAAAACGGATGTCTGGCAATGGCGTTATATACAATATTCTTTCCGATCTCCTTAACTTTCACGTCATTTCGCTTGGATTCAGCTACCTTACCGACCTTGCCGTTTTCAGCCAGTATCGCATCGGATGAGCCCCGACCGCTGGCTATAGTATGCTCATAGTTGCGGCGAGTAACTCCCATATCCGCAAAAGACTTCACATATTGATAGTCATGAGGAACCTTTTCGTTGAGATAAATAAGGCCGTGTTTATAGAAATCCGTCGCCTTAAAGGAATCTTTAAGTTTTAATTCTTTCGTGATCTCCCGTTCGTCCATCATGCCTTCCTCAATCAAGGCTGTGCGAAGCTCGGAAATATAGCGGGAATCATTGATACTGTGATAATGCAGTTCCTCCAGAGCTCGCAATTCATTGCTAAGATCATTGTCATATTTTCGTTTGAACCGGTCATTATGTCCATCGGCCACAAAGGGGAAATACCGCGCCCCCCGCCCAATAAGCTGTGCTTCCGAAATGGTGGTTTTCCCGGGTTTACCAGCTTTTGAATCACGGGCCGTGTAGCAGCGGACAATATCAAACAAATTCAGTACATCCCATCCCTCGTTCAATTTCTGAACCGCAAAAATCGCTCTTATCCCGTTATCCCTGTCCTCAAGTGAATTCAGCAGAATCTGCTGATTTTCTTTTTCCTTCTCCTCATTAACAGAGATACAACGGCTTGGGTCAAACTCCGCCTTTAATCGGGCCGCTAATTGATCGCTGGTAATATTGTTTTCACGGAAAAACCCAAAAGCTCGGTTTACCAAATCAATATCCGATTTCTTTCTTATCTGGTCAATGTCCGACGCTCCGATATTATCTATCATCGCATGAAAATTAGCTTTATTTTCCAGTGATTGAGCAATCGTCCTTTGAGCCTTGAATAAAATAACCGGCTTGAGGTTGATTCTATGTTTAGCCGCCACTTCCTGTTTATACTGGCTCAGAATCAGGGCCTGAATGATCCGGTCTCTTTCCTCAAAATCCGCCTGAACAATATAAACATCCTTGGAATACCCGTCGTTGCGGAACTGCCGCAAATCGTAACGGTAAATAATCTTGTTGCGATACTTTTCGACAATGTTTTTATGTGCATAATCCAGCGTAGCCGTAAACTCCAGCAGAAGATTATCTTTATTCTGCTCAAAAATACGCTGAACCGTCCCTTCCCAGTTTAACTCTTCAAAATCCTTATCCGATTTTGTGCTTACATTGATATGATGCGCCTCATCCGATAGCAGAACAATCTTTTTATCCTTGAAATCTTCATAAGTTAAAGCGTTCTCTTTCTCTGTGGTCAGATCGGAATGCAGCTTTTGAATGGTGGTGAAACAAATATTAATATCGTTCTCGTTGACGCCTTCAAAATTGGCAACCGGCGCCACATTGACCCGCTTCGTACCAAATCGGATATTTTCCCTGAAAAGAAACTTGGCCGATAGTGGATTGAGAAAATTATCCTTTGTCTTTTCAATAATATTAGTGGAATTGACAAAAAACAAAAAATTGCGATACCCCTTTTCATACAGATAAAGTATCAACCCCGCCATAATCAGTGTCTTGCCGCTGCCGGTCGCCATATTAAACAGAAAATGCAAGGGCCAGTCTTTGCCGGGATAGCCCTTATCTATGCAGTGAAAGAAACGCCCAAACGCTTCCTCCTGATATGGACGCAACTCAAATCTTGGATTCAGATTATCTCTGAGAAAATCCGGAACATCCTTGTTCAACAATCCCAGTTCACAGGCCGAATCAAGCGTCTCATACAAAAATTTATCTGCCATCCTTAACGGCCCTTCCCGTAAAATTCCCGGTTCAGCTTCTTATCCGCCTCGCTTACCTTGAAATCCGCATCCTCAATCTCCGAAAGATTCACATAAAGCTGGTTTTTATTGAGCAGCTCCACCAACAGCTTTTTCTGTTTATCCAGCCCGTTCTCCGTCTTGCCGATCTCCCGAAAATCCCTAACCGCCTCTTCCGGCATCTCCGGATTCACATACCAATTCAAAAAACTATTCTCCGCTATTTCTTTCCATATATTCTCAAGCTCTTTTGATGTCTTGGCCGCCTGAATCTTGTCCATATAAATTTCATTGTATTTCATCAGTTCACAATAAATAAAATCACCCCCGCCTTGCCATTTGACTGCTTTGGAGATGCCGTCACTATCAAATTCTATTTCATCAAGAAACTTATCTTTCTTTTTAATCCTCTTACCGATAACGTTCTTTAGTCTTTCAACGGTAATCTCTTCAACATAGTCTAACTGTTCAACTGTTATGAACTGTCTCCCCATCTTGTGAGCGACTGCAGCTGTTGTGCCGCTACCGGAAAAGAAATCCATAACGATATCTCCTTTTTCAGTTACGATATCAATGTAAAATTTAATGTATGATTCCGGTTTTTTACCATTTCTAAAAGGGACATTTCCTTCATTGGCCACATTGTTGTATTCTTTGTGGTAATCAAGAAAATTAGAATAGGGTGTTTGTGTCTCCTGTTTACTTACTGGTTTTCCCTGAAAATATCCTCCATTTTTATTCCCTTCAAAAGGAAGATGAAAGTACCTATGATCATGAATATCATCTCCTATTCCAGGTACTTTAAAAATGGTCCCAAAAGGATATTTTTTTTGCAAGGATTCTAAATGTTTTACATAAAATCGCCCACTACTATTTTTTTCTCTTAAACTACCTCTAACACTAATCAGCTTAAGTTTTGACGAATTTGCAGCACCCTCTACGATTTCATATTCATTTGGCTCAAAATACAAGCAATCCTTGTCGCCAAGTTTAATTTTTTTACCTTTGCTTAATTCTTTTACTTCACAGATATAAGCGTCTATTGTTTTCTCCTCACTTTTGGTTGGCATTTTTTGGGGATAGCATTTCCTATAAACTAAAGTATATTCGATTACATCATTAAATTCCTTATCGCCTGTCAATATTCTATCCGGGTGTCGAACTAAAGTATTAAAAGTACATAAATAGTTATCCCGCTTTAATAAATCATTCATTAAAACATTAATATACGCATGTTCATGAAAACTGCATTGAACCATTAACAATCCATCACTAGCAAGTAGGTGATGCGCGATCTCTAATCGGTTTTTCATAAAAGTAAGCCAAGCAGAGTGGTTGAAGCTATCGTTGTAACCAAAGGAATCGCTTCCTCTATTATAAGGTGGGTCGATATAAATTAGTTTCACCTTGCCACGGAATTGTTTTTTCAGTGTATGCAGTGTCAGCAGGTTATTGCCCTTGATAATCAGGTTTTCCCGGATTGTACCGTTCTCATCACGTTGTAATTCCGTTACTTTCTTTTCGCCATCTGGCGTATATCGCTTGAAGTTGGTCAATACTTTCGGATCGAACAGCCGGTCAATCTCATCCTGTGCCAGAATCTCATTAAAGAAAATCTCTTTGCGTTTTTCCTCTTCTTTGGTTTGCCCGCCTTCCAGTACGCAATCCTTATAAGGCCAGACAAGCGACACCTCGCCGCGCTCCCGCAAAAATTTGCCGTCAATCGTCAAACCAATTTTATTACAGAAGCGGGTATAAGAATTAGCGAGAAAATTTTTGTCGGACATGTACTCGATGAATGTATTGATATTAAAAATCCAGTGCCCTTCAATCTCATCGAAGAATTTTTTCTTTATCTCCGGCTTGCCCAGCAGCAGCTTGACCAGTTCCCGGTCAATCTTCCACGCCCGGTCGATCACTGCCGCCTTGACCAGTTCCCCTTCATCATCCACAAAGCGAGAATCCGTTTTAAGTATCTCTATCAGTTTCTCATTAAAGTTCTTCGCCATCTTTTCCTTTCATGTTTTTCTTTATCTTTTGCCTCGTTTAATCTATGACAGATCACCCTTCTCTCACCAGCTTAATCCTTCGAACTTTCAAACCCCAAGGCCCTTAGACCTCGGTTC
>Ga0209703_1000185_pt1 | contig 16025 bp, 13 predicted proteins | sample PPLLak12cMay2015_2_FD_187256 | JGI IMG/M metagenome (GOLD analysis project Ga0209703, IMG submission 187256) | Freshwater sediment microbial communities from Prairie Pothole Lake near Jamestown, North Dakota, USA - PPLs Lake P8 Core (1) Depth... | ecosystem: Environmental > Aquatic > Freshwater...
TGCCGGCATTCCGACCATGGTGGTCAACCCGTTCTCGAACATGACGGTTGGTTCCAGGGTGCGTCCGCAGCAGCTGGCGGTGGATGCGCCTTCCCTCTTTGTCGCGTGTGGGCTTGCCATGCGGAGGTTTGACTCATAATGATCCGCATTAACCTTCTCCCCCACCGTGAACTGAAGCGTGCGGCACGCCGCCGCCAGTTCAACATCATGCTCGGCATCGCGGTCGTGGCAGGCCTGCTGACCGTCGTGCTTGGACACAGCCTGATCGCTGCGCGGCAGTCCGGCCAGGAAGCGCGCAATACCTATCTGGAACAGGAAATCGCCAGGCTCGATGAACAGATCGGCGAGATCAAGAAAATCCGCGAGCAGACGCAGGCCCTGCTTGAACGCAAGCAGGTCGTCGAGACCCTCCAGTCGAACCGGACCGAAGTGGTGCACCTGTTCGACCAGATGATCCGGCTGCTGCCCGAAGGGCTATATCTCAAGTCGTTCACGCAGACCGGCGACATGATCAATATCAGCGGCTACACCCAGTCCAGTGCGCGCGTCTCGACCCTGATGCGCAGCCTGGAGGACTCCCCCCTGTTCGAGGCGGCGAATCTGGTGGAAATCAAGGCGGCGACGGTCAACAATCTGCGGGCCAACGAGTTTGTCCTGTCGATCAAGCAGTCGCGCCCGCAGGCCGAAGAAACGAATGACAAGGGGGGCAAAGCATGACCCTGGACGAACTCAACAGCCTCGATCTGAAAACCCTGGCCGACTGGCCGCTGCATACCAAGATCGCCGCTCTGACGCTGCTGTTTATCGCCATCGTGGCGGCCGGATGGTGGTTCGACTGGCGCGGCGGGATGGAGACGCTGGATGCGGCGCAAAAGAAGGAAGAGGAACTGCGCAGCACCTTTACTGTGAAAAAGAAGCAGGCCATCAATCTCGAAGCCTACAAGAAGCAGTTGGCGGATATCGAGCAGGCGTTCGGCGCGTTGCTGAAGCAGTTGCCGAACAAGCAGGAGATGGATGCGCTGATTACCGACGTCAACCAGGCTGGCCTGGGGCGCGGTCTGCAGTTCGAACTGTTCAGACCGCAGGGTGAAACGGCGACCGAGTTTTATGCCGAAACGCCAATCAGCGTCAAAGTGACCGGTGGCTACCACGATGTGGCGGCCTTCGTCAGCGATGTTTCCAAGCTGTCGCGCATTGTCACCATTCACGACATTGCCATGCAGCCTTCCAAGGACGGCGTGTTGGCCATGGATGCGACGGTCAAGACGTATCGCTACCTGGATGAAGAGGAAGTCATGGCGCAGAAGAAGGCCAAGGAAGCAGCTGCGAAGGGGAATGCAAAATGAAACCCTTGATCATCTCGATGTTGGCGCTCGGTCTGAGCGCCTGCGGCGGCAGCGGTATGGATGACCTGCGTACCTTCGTGGCTGAAACCGGCAAGGACATGCAGGGCAAGATCGACCCACTGCCGGAAATCAAGGCTTACGAGCCCTTCACCTACGATGCCTTCGATCTGCCCGATCCGTTCAAACCGCGTAAGCTCAGTTCGTCCGGTGGCGGTGGAGGCGTCCAGCCCGATCTGACACGGCCGAAGGAACCGCTGGAGGCGTTTTCGCTGGAAACGCTGAAGCTGGTCGGCATGCTGTCAAAGCAGGGCGCCAAGCATGCGGTCATCAAGACGCCTGAAAATGCCATTTATCATGTACGCAAGGGCAATTACGTCGGCCAGGATTTTGGCCTCGTCACGCAGATCACCGAGACTGATGTCACGCTGCGCGAAATTGTCCAGGATAGTGCTGGCGACTGGTCCGAACGGATCAGCACCCTGGTTTTGCAAGACTGATTGTTGTACTGAATTTAAAAGAGGCTGACATGAACGCATTGCCGACGATTGCCCAAAAACTGACCCGACATCTTTTCGGATTGGTCCTGCTAACAGGGTTCGCCCTCAACATATCTGCACAGGCGGCGGATGCTCCCCCCACCGCCAATGCGGTGCAGAGCGTCGACACGACCACCTTGCCGGGCGGCAAGGTCATGGTCAGAGTCAACCTCAAAAATGCCCTGGATGCGGTTCCGGCAGGGTTCACTGTCGGCAACCCGCCACGCATCGCGCTGGATCTGCCCAATACTGGCAATGCCCTGGGCCGCAATACGGTCGAAGCCAACCTGGGACCGTTGACCAGTGTCAACGTGGTGCAGGCCGGAAACCGCACGCGTCTGGTGCTGAACCTCAACAAGTCGGTTGAATACGAAGCCACGATCGACGGCAAGAGCCTGCTGGTTGCGCTGGGGGAAGTGGGTGCCAGCGCTGCTCCGGTCAATGCTTCACCGCGTTTCGCCGAGGCTGCTCCGAGCGCGATGGCGCACAGCATTCGCGATGTCGATTTCCGCCGCGGTGAGAACGGCGTTGCCCGGGTGGTGACGAGCCTGTCCGACTCCAAGGTGGGCATCAATATTCGTCAGCAGGCCAATGGCGTGGTGGTCGATTTCATCGGCACCGAACTGCCTCAGTCGTTGCAGCGTCGCCTCGATGTCGCCGATTTCGGTACGCCGGTGCAGATCATCGAAACCTATGCGCTGGGCGACAATACCCGCATGGTGATCGAGCCCAAGGGTGCCTGGGAATATTCCGCCTACCAGACCGACAACAGCTTCATCGTCGAGGTCAAGCCTTCCACCGATGCGCAGAAGAAGACCGCCGACGGCAAGGTCAAGTACGTGGGCGAAAAGCTTTCGCTCAACTTCCAGAACGTCGAGGTTCGCTCGGTGCTGCAGGTCATCGCCGACTTCACCGGCCTAAACATCGTCGCCAGCGACACGGTTACGGGCAACCTGACCCTGCGCCTCAAGGACGTGCCCTGGGATCAGGCGCTCGACCTCATCATGCAGACCAAGGGCCTGGACAAGCGCCAGAACGGCAACGTCATCTGGATCGCCCCGCGTGACGAACTGATGGCCAAGGAGAAACTGGAACTCGAGGCCAAGAGCCAGGTGGTCGACCTGGAGCCGCTGGTCACCGAATACATCTCGCTCAACTACATGCGTGCGGATGAAGCGCAGAGCATGGTCTACGGTACCGTTGGCGCCGCCGGTTCTGCAGGCAGCAATTCCGTAAACTGTTCGGCAGCTGCGCAAGGCATCGAAGGGGTGACCGTCACGCAGGTAGCGCAACAGGGCAAGGGCGATGACGACAAGAAAATCCTGACCAAGCGCGGCCGTGCCACTTATGACCTCAAAACCAACACCCTGATCATTACCGATACCGCGCGCAAGATTCTTGAAATTCGCGAACTGCTGGCGCGCCTGGATGTGCCGACCCGCCAGGTCATGATCGAGGCGCGGGTGGTGGTGGCCGACTCGCAATGGGGCCGCCAGCTCGGCGCGCGTCTGGGCACCAAGTTCGCCACCGAGGCGAAGGGCGGTGAGGTCGGTTTCGGCGGAACCCAGATCGGCTCCTTTCCGGGCAACGGCATCTTCACCAACAACGTCAACCTGCCGATCAGCAGCAGCACGACGCCTGGTTCGTTCGGTCTGACCCTGCTCAACGTGACGACGGGCAACCTGATCAGCCTCGAGCTGCAGGCGCTGGAGGCCGACAACCGCGGCAAGATCCTGTCCAGCCCACGTGTGGTGACCACCAACCAGAAGCCCGCGGTGATCCTGCAGGGCGAGCAGATTCCCTATGTCACCCAGACCGTGGCGAGCGGCGTGGCGACCACCACGGTGACATTCAAGGACGCCTTCCTCTGCTTGCTGGTCGACCCGCAGATCCTCAACAACGACACCATCATCATGACGGTGGAAATCCAGAAGGACGCGCGTGGTCCGGTGGTCACCGCGGCGGGCTTGAGCGCACCGACGATCGAGACCAAGCGTGCCAAGACCCAGGTGCGTGTGAACAACGGCGAGACCGCGGTCTTGGGCGGTATCTTTGAGGAGATCAGCCGCAACGACGTGGAGAAGGTGCCCTTCCTTGGCGACCTGCCCTTCCTCGGCTACCTGTTCAAGGTCTCTGGCAAGGCGGAAGAGAAGATCGAACTGCTGATCTTCCTCACCCCGCGCATTATCGACGAGCGCATTTCCTTGCGCTAAGAGGTATCTGCTTAAGAAGCGCGGGCCTGGTCCCGCGCTTTTTTTCGCCCGTGCTTCCTGCTCCGGATTCCGGCCTGTCTTACAATCCGCCCATGAGCAAGCGTGACAATCTTTATCTCGTCGGATTGATGGGTGCGGGCAAGACCACCGTCGGAAGGCTCTTGGCCAGGCAATACGGCAAGACCTTTCACGACTCGGATCATGAGATCGAGGCACGCTGCGGGGTCAAGATTCCGGTGATTTTCGAGATCGAGGGCGAAAGCGGATTCCGCAAGCGCGAAGAGGCTGCGATCGCGCAACTGACATCCCTGTCCAATGTGGTGCTGGCGACCGGCGGCGGCGCGGTCCTGTCGGCAGCCAACCGCGAAGGGCTCAAACAGAATGGTGTCGTGATCTATCTGCGCGGAACGCCCGAGCAACTGTTCGAACGCACCCGCCACGATCGCAATCGCCCCCTGCTGCAAACCGCTGATCCCCTGGCGCGGTTGCGCGAACTCTACAAGCAGCGCGATCCGCTGTATTGCGAAGTGGCCGACATCGTGGTCGACACCGGCCGGCAAAGCGTGGGTTCGATGACCCGGGTGCTGTGCGGCAAGCTGGATTTGCTGATGAGCGGACTGCCCCAGTCCGACGCCGCAAGCTGATGTTCCGTACCGCTTGCGCCTGGCTGTTCTGCCTGATGGCGGGTGCGGCCGGTGCGGCGGATTACCGGGCGGGCCCGCATGATTACCGTGCCTACCTGAATCGGCTGCAGGCCGGCGATCGCCTCCTGCTCGAACGGGGCGATTATCGCCGTGGCCTGCCCCTGCATGATCTGTCCGGACTCCCGGGCAAGCCCATCGTCATCGAAGCGTCCAACCCGGCTGAGCCTCCGCGTTTTGTTGCGCGTCCCGGCGCTAATACCGTCAGCCTCGTCAACGTGCGGCATGTAGTCTTGCGCCATCTGCAACTCGATGGTGGCAATGTCCCGGTCGACGCGATCAAGGCGGAAGGACACAGCCGCTACGCCGATTTCGTCACCCTGGAAAACCTGCATATCCATGACCATGCTGCGTCACAGCAGAACGTCGGCATGTCCACCAAATGCCCCGCTTTCGGCTGGGTGGTCAGGAGCAACCGCATCGAGCGGGTAGGCACCGGGATGTACTTCGGTGATTCGGACGGGTCCGATCCCTTCGTCGCGGGTTTGATCGAGAAGAACCGGGTTAGTGACACGCTCGGATATAACCTGCAGATCAAGCATCAGAAAACCCGTCCGAACGGGCTTGCAGGACGCCACGATACGGTGATTCGCTACAACCTGTTTTCCAAGGCCGGTGCGCAGCCTGGCCCGCAAGCGCGGCCCAATGTCCTGCTCGGCCATTTCCCACTGACTGAGGCGGGGAGCGAGGACCGCTATCTGGTCTACGGCAACCTCTTTTTGCACAACCCGAGCGAGGCATTGTTCCAGGCAGAAGGCCGAGTGGCCCTCTACGACAATGTATTCATCAACGGCAGCGGCAGCGGCGACGCGATCCGCATCCAGCCCCACAACGACGTACCACGCGACATGGTGATTTTTTCCAATACCGTGCTGGCCTCGGGAGTCGGAATCCAGGTGCGGCAGGCTCAAGGAGCTGCATATCGCCAGCGCGTGATCGCCAATGTCGTGTCGGCCGGCAATCCATTATCGGGGGGCGAAGCCGAGCACAATCTCGCCATGAGTTATCGGCCCGATCTGCTGGACACCGCCGTAACCGAGATAACGCCGCGCCTGCTTGCAGGAGGTCGGGCATCGCATGGCCTTCCCGAGTCGCTGCTGCGAGAGCTGGCAAGCTATTCGGACTGGCGGGGGGCGTCACGTCCCGGTGCAAGCATTGCCCCGGAGCTACTGCGCACGATGGATGCCTCCCAGCCATGAGCCGCAGCATGGGGCGGCCAGATAATCCACGCCGCCTGATGTGGCTGGCTGCATTGGTTTACACCGCGTTCGTCATCTACGGCAGCCTGGTACCGCTGGAATTCCGGGCGATTCCTTGGGACGAGGCGGCACAGAAATTCAGGGCAATCCCTTTTCTCAAGCTCGGCATCGGCTCGCGCGCCGACTGGGTGGCCAACCTGCTGTTGTTCATTCCGCTGACCTATTTGTGGATAGGGGCGTTAGCGGCCGGGTCAGGTTCCATTCGAAAAATGCTTGCCACCTTGGTGCTGATTCCAGTGGCAACCGCCTTGAGTCTCGGCATTGAATTCACGCAGCTGTTTTTTCCGCAACGCACTGTTTCGCAGAACGACATCTTTGCCGAAACGCTGGGCGGCATCATCGGCGTGGCTTTATGGTGGAGGACAGGCAGTCGTTTCGTCGACTGGTTGAAGTCATGGCAACAGACGCATGCCCGCGCCGCCCTGGCAGAACGACTGGCCTGGGTCTATCTGGCAGGAGTGCTGGTTTACAACATCCTGCCGCTCGACCTCACAATCAGCCTGGTCGAGATCTTTCACAAATGGCGGGACGGCAAGGTCAATTTGATTCCGTTCGGCCGCCTGCCGGATGACCCCGCCTACGCGCTGTATGAAATCGCCACGGATGCCCTGATCTGGACGCCGCTCGCGTTGCTATGGCGGCTTGATGGCACGCGCAATGGTTGGCGCGTGTGGGGCATGACGCTGGGCACCGCTATCGTGTTGGAAATCATGCAGTTGTTCGTCTATTCGCGAGTCAGCGATATCACCGACCTATTTACCGCCGCCGCCGGCGCGGCGCTGGGATCCTGGATCGGCGGTCGCCTGGCCACGCGTGATGCACCCGCCACGCGGCCGCTGCCGTGGGGCGCATGGTTGCCGTTCGCACTCGCGGCGGCATGGGCGGGGGTGCTGGCGTTCGTGTTCTGGTTTCCCTTCGACTTCCGCACCGACGGCGCATTCATCAAGAGCCGGCTCGACTTCATCGAGCGCGTGCCGTTCGAGGTGTACTACTTCGGCACTGAATTTCGCGCTGTCACCGAAGTGCTGCGCAAGATGCTGTTCTTCGCGCCGCTCGGCAGCCTGCTGGCGTGGGGTGTGATGCGCCAACCATGGCGCTGGCGCGGGCCTTTGTTTGCCCTGGCTATGCTGGTTTTGGCGGGCGTGCCCGCGGCGATCGAAGGCGGACAGTTGATGCTGCCGCACAAGGTGGTCGACCTGAGCGACTGGCTGCTGGCCTGGCTGGGGGGGCTGAGCGGCTATGCCGTGGCGCGGCGAGTGCTGCGTGCTCCATGGCACGCGCCGGCCGACGCTGTGATCAGGGCTGACGATTCGCCGATCAATGTTGAACCCCCTGCACCGCGTTCAAGTTGGCATCTGCCGTTGATGCTGGCAGGCATGAGTCTGCTGTTCTGGGGCGCATCTCGGGCTGCCTTCGTCCCGTACAACGTGCGCGAGCTGTTTTTACCAGACGCCGCCTGGCTGACGGCGCTGCTGCTCGCGCTGACGTGCGGATGGCTCGCCGTGTGGCCGGTGTGGCTGGCGCGGCGCAGGATTTCCGGCATGGCCCGATTGGTGCAGCTGCCCCCAGGCCTGCTGGCCTATGGCGTCGTCTCCTTTTTGCTGTTGCGCGCTGCCGTTCCGGAGGAAAGCCTGTTCGACCTAGTGGGTAGCCCGGTCTTGGACTGGCCGCAATCGCTGGAACTCGGGTTGCGCTGGGTGGCTCTCGCCGCTGTGCCCGGCGCAGTGCTGTATCTGGCCGCGCAAACGGTTCGTCGCTGGCGCGGGCGTCGACTGGGTGCACTGCATTTCTGGGCAGCAGCCCTGCCGCTGGCACTGGCGTATTGGGGCGTCGTGGCGCAGGCGGCCACCGACAACCTAACTGAACTCCTCGCCACGCCACGGCCGCTGGCCTTTGCGGCATTGTGTTCGGGGTTCTACATCATTTTTCTGGCAGCGGCATTACTGGCTTCGCCTGCAATCGCGGCGCATCGTTCCGCCCGATGGAGCGCTGTGGCGTTGTCGCTGCCGCTCGCAGCCATTTGCTTCTATCTCGGGCTGGCTGGCGAAATCGACAAATACGGCCAGCAGTTCTCGGCCCTGCAATTTCTGTTGAGTAGCGACCGCCAGCACTACGCGTCACCCCCCTTCATCTGGCTTCGTTATACAGTGCTGCATGCGGTTGTCGTTGCAGCACTTGCCTTACTACAATGGCCACACTTCCGAGCGGTTCAACGACACTCTGCCCATGCCCATCTTTGACGTTTTCAACGGCGATGCCGACGGCATCTGCGCCCTTCACCAATTACGCCTGGCTGAGCCCGCCGATTCCGAACTGGTCACCGGACCCAAGCGCGACATCAGCCTTCTGAAACGCGTCAACGCCCAGGCCGGCGACCGCGTCACCGTGCTCGACATCGCGCTGTCGAAGAACCGCGAAGCCCTTGACCGCTTGCTCGACGCGGGTGCGCAGGTGCGCTACTTCGACCATCACCAGCCCGGCGACATCCCGGTGCATCCCAATTTCGAGCCGCACATCGACACCGATGCCAATGTCTGCACCAGCCTGCTGGTCGATCAATATCTGCATGGCGAGCATCGGCTTTGGGCGGTTACGGCGGCTTTCGGCGACAACCTCGCCGATTCGGCGCGGCAGGCGGCAGCAACGCTGGGGCTGAGCTCCGAACAGCTGGCGCAATTGCAGTCGCTGGGGGAATGCCTCAACTACAACGGCTACGGTGAATCGCTGGACGACCTGTTTTTCCACCCCGCGGAGCTGTATCGATCGTTGCAGCCCTATGCCGATCCCTTCGCCTTTATCCAGGAATCGGCGGCCTATCCGGTTTTGCAGAGTGGCTATGCGGAAGACATGGCGCGTGCCGTAGGCGCGGCGCCGGCTGAGGCTCGCGAATCCGGGCGCATCTTCATGCTGCCTGCCGAGAAATGGGCGCGTCGGATTTCCGGCGTTTATGGCAATCAGCTGGCGGTTGAATCGCCCTCCCAGGCGCACGCGGTGCTGACCGCCAAGCCTGATGGCGGCTATGTCGTCAGCGTGCGCGCACCGCTGGCGGTCAAGTCCGGCGCGGACGAAGTCTGCAGCCAGTTCGAAAGCGGCGGCGGCCGCAAGGGGGCGGCGGGCATCAACCATTTGCCGGAATCCGACCTTGGCCGGTTTATTGCTACTTTTTATGCGGTTTTTACCCGGACCTGACCACCGGCCTTTCTCCCGGAGCTGAGCTTGAACAATCTGATCGAACCCTATGGCGGCCGACTCGTCGACCTGCTTGCCACGCCTGAACGTGCCGAGACGCTGAAGCAGGAGGCATTCGGCTTGCCCTCGCTGGACCTCGACTGGCGCCAGTTGTGCGACCTGGAAATGCTGATGAACGGGGCCTATTCGCCTTTGACCGGCTACATGACGCGGGCGCAATGCGACAAGGTCGAGGCATCGATGCAACTCGACGACGGCCGTTTCTGGCCGCTGCCGATCTCCCTGGGAAGTACCCAGAAGGTGGCGGCCACATTGAAAGTCGGAGATCGCGTTGCACTGAGGGACGGCGAAGGTTTCATGCTGGCCGTGCTCCGCGTCAGCGATGTCTGGCAGGACGAAGACGTCGCCCGGCTGGGCGGCGAGATTGAGGGCGTTGCGCTGCCGCCGCATCCAGATTTCTCCGCCTTGCGCTCAACCCCCGCGGAACTGCGTGCCCTGCTGACACGGCGTGGCTGGCGCAAGGTGGTGGCGTGGCAGGCGCGTCAGCCGATGCATCGCGCGCAATTCGAGTTCTGCCTGCGCACCGCGATCGCCAGCGAGGCCAATCTGTTGCTGCATCCCCAGGCCGGCGGCGACATCACCGATGCGCCTGGGTATTTCGGACTGGTGCGCAGCTTTCTGGTTGCTCGCGAGCGCTTTCCCACCGCGACCACCCAACTGGCGCTGTTGCCGATTCCGCCGCGTCCGGTTGATGCCCGCGATTTGATGCTGCGTGCCATCGTCGCCCGCAACTACGGTTGCACCGCGCTGGTCGCCGGCGGCGAATACGAGGCTTCCGGCGAGGCCCGCCGCGGCAGCGATTTGACGCCTGAACGCCTGCAGGGCCTGGGGGGCGATCTGGAAGCGAGTGTCGGAGTGCAACTGATACCCTATCCGCGCATGGTCTACGTCGAGGACCGCGCCGAATTCCTGCCGGAAGCGGAAGTCCCGCGGGGATCCCGCACTCAGATGCTCAGCGGCGAGGAGTTTCGCCGCCGCATGAACGCGGGGTTGAAGATCCCGGAGTGGTACAGCTTTCCCGAAGTCGTTGCCGAACTGCATCGCACCACCCCGCCGCGTGACCGCCAGGGCTTCACGGTATTTTTCACCGGCTTGTCTGGGGCAGGAAAGTCGACGATCGCTCGCGCATTGGCGGCGCGTCTGATGGAGATGGGCGGACGCTCGGTCACCCTGCTCGACGGCGACATCGTGCGTCGCCATCTTTCGTCCGAGCTGGGTTTTTCCAGGGCACACCGCGATATCAACGTGCGCCGCATCGGTTTCGTCGCGTCGGAGATCACCAAGAATCGCGGCATCGCCATCTGCGCGCCGATCGCACCCTATCGCGGGACCCGGCGCGCGGTGCGCGAGATGATCGAGGCGGTCGGCGGCTTCATCGAGATCCATGTCTCGACGCCGATCGAAACCTGCGAGGCGCGCGACCGCAAGGGCCTCTACGCCAAGGCCCGGGCCGGCCTGATCCCGGAGTTCACCGGGGTGTCGGACCCTTATGAAATCCCTGAGCATCCCGAACTGGCGATCGACACCACCGGCCTGAATGTGGACGAGGCGATCCAGCGCATCCTCCTCAAGCTCGAGCACGAGGGGTATTTGCGCTAACCGCCGAAGCGGCTTGATGCTTGCGAAGTTTGTTGTAATACAATTCCCGCACCATGAAACAGGACGCCGCTTCCCGATTCGCTCTGAGCGTGCTCAGTATCATCGAGCACGCCGGTCTTGCAATCATTACCGTGGCGACGGTGATTGCCGGCTACCTCGAAGTCATGGTGATGGTCGAGGCGCGCACGGTCACCCTGGCGGACCTGCTGCTGATGTTCCTCTATCTCGAAATCCTTGCCATGGTCGCGGTGTATTACCGCTCCGGCCAGTTGCCGGTGCGATTTCCGATCTACATCGCCATCGTCGCGCTAGCCCGCTACATCGTGCTCGACACCAAGAACATGGACGATATACGGATGTTGGCGGTCACCGCCGCGATCCTGCTGCTGGCCGGCGCGGTGCTGCTGATCCGTTACGGCCATGTGCGCTACCCCTACGACCACCAGGATTAGCCGCCGGTTCGCGGTCCTGCTGGACTGCGCGGATCCTCGCGCAGGGTTGCAACCCCTCCTGAGCAAGCTTGAATGCAGATGAATTTGCACAGCGGTCATCATGACCTCCCTCCCATTTTCGACACCCACCTGCACCAGTTCGACGCGGAAGTGATTGCCGCTTCGCGCCAGCATCCTATCCTGGTGGATTTCTGGGCTGAATGGTGCCCGCCCTGCCGCATGCTGACGCCGATCCTCGAGCGCGTGATCCATGGGCTCAACGGCAAGATTCGCATGGCCAAGGTCGAAGTCGACGAAGGCGAAAACATGAAACTGGCCGGGCGTTACGGCCTGAGAGGTTTTCCCACGGTGCTGCTGTTCGTCGACGGCGAGATCCGCGGCCGCTTCAGCAGTGCCAAGCCCGAACACTGGGTGCGCGAATTCATCGCCGAGCACACCGGGATCGACGCCTGATGGAACTCAGCCCCGCGCTGCTGCAACTCGCCACCCAAGCCCTCGATCTGGTGCTGGATTTCAAGCGTCCGGCGGATGCCGTGCTGTCGGCTTTCTTTCGCGAGCATAAAAAGCTCGGTGCCCGCGACCGTGCATTCGTCGCCGAAGCCGTGTTCGGGGTGCTGCGGCGCTATCGCTATCTGTCGGTGGTGGTGCCGGCGGCCAATCCGCGCACGCTGATCATCGCCTGGCTGATCAAGGCGCGCGGCATGAGCGGCGCGACCCTGGAGAAGTTCGCCAAGCCAGAGCTGATCGACCATATTCGCAATGCGAGAACCGACGACCTGCCGCTGGCGGTGGCAGCCGAACTGCCCGAATGGGTGGTCGAAAAACTGCAGTCGTCGATGAGCGACGCCGACATCCTTGCGCTCGGCCGCGCGCTGCAGCAACCCGCACCGCTGGACGTGCGGGTCAATGCGCACAAGGCCAGCCGCGACGCGGTACTGGCGCAACTGCAGGCGGAGGGCCTGGCGGTCGAGGCCACGCCGTATTCGCCGTGGGGTATCCGCTTCAGGGAGCACCCGGCGATCAACCGTCATCCGCTGTTCCTCGACGGCAGCCTGGAAGTGCAGGACGAGGGCAGCCAGTTGCTGGCTTTGCTGCTGGGTGCGCGGCGCGGCGAAATGGTGTGCGACTTCTGCGCCGGTGCCGGCGGCAAGACCCTCGCCATCGGCGCGATGATGGCGTCGACGGGGCGGCTCTATGCCTTCGACGTCGCTGAAAAGCGGCTTGCCAACCTGAAGCCGCGGCTGGCGCGCTCGGGGCTGTCCAACGTCATGCCGCAGTTGATCGCGTCCGAAAACGATACGCGGGTGAAGCGGCTGGCGGGCAAGCTCGACCGCGTGCTGGTCGATGCGCCCTGTTCCGGACTGGGTACGCTGCGCCGCAACCCCGATCTGAAATTCCGCCAGTCACCCGCAAGCGTGGCCGAACTGGCTCAGAAGCAGGCGGCTATCCTGCACGCGGCAGCCAGGCTCTTGAAACCCGGCGGACGGCTGGTATACGCTACCTGCAGCCTTCTGCCGGAAGAGAACGAGGCTATAGTCGGGGCGCTGCTGGCAGAAGGGGGATTCACCCTGCTGCCGGTCAACGAATTGCTGGCGCAGCACAGGATCGATCTCGACACCGGCGAGATGCTGAAACTCTCGCCGGTCCTGCATGAAACCGACGGCTTTTTTGCCGCGGTTCTGGTCAAGTCCGCTGCTTGACCCTGGCCAGACTTTACGGGTATCAAAGCGGTGACTGCTTGCCGCGTGAGGCTGAGATGAGCACTGAGCCATTCGATCCGGATTCTCTAGGAACCTTGTGCGGGCTGTTCCGCGCGCGCGTTGCCGCGACGCCGGATCAGGTCGCCTACCATCAGTTCGACGAAGCGCGCGGCACCTGGGCGAGCTTCACCTGGCTGCAAGTGGCAGCGGAGGTGGAGCGCTGGCAGGCGGCCCTGCTGAAGGAGGGTCTCGCCCCCGGCGATCGCGTCGCGCTGATGCTGAAAAACTGCGTCGAGTGGGTGATATTCGATCAGGCGGCGCTGGGCTTGGGGCTGGTCACGGTGCCCTTGTATCTCGACGACCGCCCGGACAACGCGGCCTACATTCTCGACCATGCCGATGTGCGGCTGCTGCTGGTCGAGGGCAAGTTCCAGCATAGGAAACTGGCCGAGATCGTCGCATCGACCCCCAGGCTGCAGCGCATCGTGAGCCTTGCCGAGCCGGCAAACGGCCTGGCCGACTGGAGCACGCGCATCGTCGTGGCAGCTGACTGGCTGCAAGCTGCGGCGGAAACGCCCGTTCCCCGGATCGAGCCGAGTTCCGACATGCTGGCCAGCATCGTCTATACGTCGGGCACCACAGGACGTCCGAAAGGGGTGATGCTGACTCACGAAAACCTGCTGCGGAACGCGTTCTATGCCTCGCAGTGCGCTGATTTCGGCCCGCATGAGGTGTTCCTGTCGTTTCTGCCGCTGTCCCATACGCTCGAGCGCACCGGCGGCTACTACCTGCCGATGCTGCTCGGCGCGGAGGTTGCCTATGCGCGTTCCGTCACCCAGTTGGCGCAGGATCTGCAGGAAATCCGGCCGACGGTGCTGATCTCGGTGCCGCGCATCTACGAGCGTTTCTATCGTCGCATCCAGGACGGTCTGGAAAAACAGGGGCGCCTTCCTGGCCTGGTGTTCAGACTCGCGGTGCGGGTCGGCTGGCGCAATTTCGAACGCAGCCAGGGAAGAGCGGGATGGCATCCCGAATTGTTGCTGTGGCCGTTGTTGCGCAGGCGCGTGGCAGCCAGGGTGACCGACCGGCTGGGGGGGCGCCTGAGGCTGGCAATTTCCGGTGGCGCAGCGCTGTCGCCCGACATCGCGCGCGTGTTCATCGGCCTGGGCCTGCCGATTTATCAGGGTTACGGACTGACCGAGGCAAGCCCGGTGGTGTCCTCGAACCGGCCAGGATCCAACCTGCCTTCCAGCATCGGTCCGCCGCTGCCTGGCATCGAGGTGAAAATCAGCGAGGACGGCGAGTTGCTGACCCGCAGCCGCTGCGTGATGCGCGGCTACTGGAAAAACGAGGAAGCGACCCGCGCCATCATCGACGCCGAGGGCTGGCTGCATACCGGCGACAAGGCGAGCGTCGACGCCAGCGGTCACTTCTCGATTGTCGGTCGCGTCAAGGACATCATCATCCTCAGCAACGGCGAGAAAGTGCCGCCTACCGACATCGAGTCCGCGATCCTGCTCGACCCACTGTTCGAGCAGGTAATGGTGGTCGGCGAAGGCAAGCCTTTCCTGGCCGCGCTGGCTGTGCTCAACGAGGAACACTGGCGGGATTTTGCCGCCAGCCTCGCGGTCGATCCCGACAATCCCGCTGTCTTGCGCGATCCCAAAGTGGCGAAGGCGCTGCTGCGCCGCCTCGTGATGCACCTCAGGCATTTCCCCGGTTATGCGCTGATCCGCCGGCTGCACGCCGAGCTCAAGCCCTGGACGGTGGACAACGGCCTGCTGACGCCGACCCTGAAACTCAAACGCGATCAGGTGCTCGACCGCTATCGGGCCGAGGTCGAGACGATGTATGCTGATCTGGATCGCGCGTGATTCGAGGCACAACAACCCTGCGCCGCCAATGTCCGGTCATCGGACACCCGTCTGCGGCAGGCCGGGTCTTCCCAAAATAATTCGCGAAGCAGTCCCATCCAGCTGGAACTGCCGGGATGACTCGCCAATCTTAGTATTTGGCAGTTAAATCTGCCGTTCGTTAATGCGGGGCGGCCTGGCAGCGATTCAAGGCTGCGCGGGCCGGGTTCCCCCTCCCGCTTCGCTCTCATTTCCGCGCGCAACTGGCGAGGCGAGCAAACAATCCCATGGATTTTTATGGGCTTTGTCCGTATATTGCCGGACTCGATTGTCCTTTTTAGGAAACACCAAGTATGCAACTAGGCCTGATAGATCTTCCCTGGTGGGGCTACGTGCTGGTCACGCTGGGTTTGACCCATATCACCATCGCCGCCGTCACCATTTTTCTGCATCGATCACAGGCGCACCGCGCCGTCGATCTTCATCCTATAGTCAGCCATTTCTTCCGCTTCTGGCTGTGGCTCACCTCCGGCATGGTCACCAAGGAATGGGTCGCCATCCACCGCAAGCACCACGCCAAATGCGAAACTCCCGAAGACCCGCACAGCCCCCAGACACGCGGCATCAAGAAAGTCTTCTGGGAAGGGTCGGAGCTGTATCGCGCCGAGGCCAAGGTGACCGAGACCCTGGAAAAGTATGGCCACGGTACGCCCGATGACTGGCTGGAGCGCAACGTCTACAGCCGCCATTCGGCTGCAGGCATCTGGCTGATGATGGCGATCGACCTGGCCTTGTTCGGCCCCATCGGTCTGACCATCTGGGCGGTGCAGATGGCGTGGATTCCGGTCACTGCCGCCGGCATCATCAACGGCATCGGCCACTATTGGGGATACCGCAACTTCGCCAGCGAGGATGCCAGCACCAACATTTTTCCCTGGGGGATCCTGATCGGCGGTGAGGAGTTGCACAACAACCACCACGCCTACGGCACCTCGGCGCGGCTGTCGAACAAGTGGTACGAGTTCGACATCGGCTGGCTGTATATCAAGCTGATGAGTTATGTCGGCCTGGCCAAGGTGCGCAAGGTCGCACCGACCGTCAAGTGGCAGCCCGCCAA
>Ga0209703_1000193_pt1 | contig 15654 bp, 13 predicted proteins | sample PPLLak12cMay2015_2_FD_187256 | JGI IMG/M metagenome (GOLD analysis project Ga0209703, IMG submission 187256) | Freshwater sediment microbial communities from Prairie Pothole Lake near Jamestown, North Dakota, USA - PPLs Lake P8 Core (1) Depth... | ecosystem: Environmental > Aquatic > Freshwater...
GATCGGATGGGTGTCATGAGGGCTTACTGAACCCGTTGATAAACAATAATCGTCTCTAGCTCCTTTCCTGTTAGTCTTGCGACTTCAACCATCCATCGGACTTCAGGAGACAGAAAGGAAGCGTCCTTCTCCTGAATAACCAGATAGCGTGCCTTTTTTTCATCCACGAGTCTTTTAATCTCCTCCATGCCGGCCTTTCTAAAATCAACATATTCATACCTTCCTTCCGCGTAGTAGGCGACACGGGGAACGGTTGTCAGGATTGTCAATCCCTTCCCGGACTGGTTCTTAATCCATACTCCGGCCCATTTTTCTGTCAATCGCTCATATCGTTGTGGCTTCAAGGTCTTTGGGAGAACAAGGCCGAAGACCAAAATGACTAAGATCGACCAGACAACCATGGATTTCCTTTCCCCGCCAAAATGGGACCCCATTCTCTCTGAAATCCAGGAATGGATCTCTGAAAACCCTTCCCCAACCCAATAAATGGCGATGATGAGCAAAGGCAGCACATGCCTCCCGCTAAAGTAAGCCCCTACAACCGTTTCGTCTCGCTTCCAATCTGTAAGATTCAAGATCAACAAGAACAAAATCAAATAATGCAGCGCACCTAAAAAAATGAGAAACTTCTCCCCTGTCTTGAGTCCTAAGCCTTTTTTCTTCCAGAGACCAAAGGTGAGCAAAAGGAGATAGAGGGGATGAAAGGTCCCGATTATCTCAAGATTCAATTCTTTAAGGCTATAAAGGACCCTTTCATAAAATGGAATATCCCCTCTTACTCTTCCCCATCCTAAAATCATCCCGATGGTTTTCGTTTTGCCCAGTGCCCACTCTCCAGCAGTCTCTCTCAGATGGAGAAGGTAAGGAGTGAAAAGGATTCCAACGGATAGGATGAGAAAGAAGATGGGGATCCATCTTCTTTGAGGGAGTACAAATTTCTTGATAAAAAGGAGAAACAAAAAGACTATGAAAAGAACTTCTATCCCATCCGGTCTGACCAGGTAAGCCATGGCTGAAAAAACAGGAATCAAAAGATAAGGATACTTTTTTTCGCTTTCGAGGGTTCTCCACGAGAACCAGATCGCTGAGGCACAAAAGAAGAGATAAGTGGAGTCTTTTAAGACGTCTGCTGAAAACCGGCGGAAATAAGGGTGGATGACCAGAAAAAGAACCGCGAGAAAGGCAATCTTCCGGTCGAATATTCTTCTCCCCAGAAAATAGATAGGAAAAATGACGAGGATCCCGAAAAAGGCGGAGACCAATTTTCCCGCCGTCTCAAAATCCGGCACCCATTTTGAAAGAAGAGAGATGAAAAGAGAATAGACCGGCTGTTGCCCTCCATAGGCGATTGCCTGTTTTATCAAACCCGAGGCAAACATCTTAGCCATGGGTATGAATTGAAATGCGCCGTCAAGGGAGATGACATAGGTTCGGAAGAAAAGGTATATGCTTAGAAGTAGAGATGTCAGAAGCAGTATGGCGAGATCGATCTTCTCACTCTTTATCATTTATTCACGAACCACTCACACTGACACTAACACTTACACGTTCACTGTATTTCCTTTAATAGGCCGATTTGTTAAAAAAGCCGGTCCACAGGGTCATGAATAAGATTCTCAGATCGAGAGCGATGGACCAATGTTCGATATAGTAAAGGTCATGCTCGATGCGTTTCTCAATTGATGTATTTCCCCTGCACCCGTTGATCTGAGCCCAACCGGTCATTCCTGCTTTGATCTTATGCCTCAGGATGTAAGAGGGAATGCTACTTCTAAACTTCTCAACGAAGACAGGTCTCTCCGGACGGGGTCCGACTAAACTCATCTCCCCTTTGATCACATTGAACAATTGGGGAAGCTCATCCGAACTGGTCTTTCTCAGGAAGGTGCCGATTCTCGTCCTCCGCGGATCATTTTCTTGAGCCCAGACAGGACCTGTCTCTTTTTCAGCGTCAACTCTCATGGTTCTGAATTTTAGCATTTGGAAGGAATGCCCATCCATTCCAACCCGCTCCTGCCGGTACAGGATTGGACCTTTGGACGTCATTTTAATAAGCATGCTGATGCCCAACAGGACCGGCGAAGACATGATTAGTACAAGGGTTCCAAAGACAAGATCAAAGATCCTTTTGGAAACGCGGTTCCAACCGTACAGGGGTGAATTCTGGAGACTGATAATTGGAAGATCGTCCAACTCATCTACCCCCCCTCGTAAGCTCAAGAATTCATAAGCCCCCGGCAGGACCTTAATATCCAGCGGATAACCCTGAACTTTTCTAAGCAGTGTTCCCAGTTGGGTATATTCATTAATAGGAAGGGCCCCAAAAAAAATGTCAACCTTATCTCTCTCGAGGATCTTTTCCAGGTCTTCATATGCTCCAACGATTGGGACGTCTTTGATCTTCTTCCCAACATCCTCTCTCTTGGAGGTTAAGAAACCGACGACCTGTATTCCTAATTCTGAATAAATTTCAATCTTTTCCAGGATCCTCTGCCCGAGTTCCCCGGTCCCTGCAATTAAAGCAAATCGCTTATTATATCCTTTCCTGCGGAGGGTCTTGAGAGTCTTCCTGGCAAGAAATCGTGTTAAAGTGAGTCCGAAGATGCTTATTACCCAGGAGTAGACGAATGCCAAACGAGAGAACTCAAACCTTCTGAAAAGGTAAATGACGGTAATAAGGATAAAAAACGTGAATGTCAGGCTTTTGGCAATTTCTAAAAGCTCGTTGGGAAAATACTCAATTCTCCGAGGTCGGTACAAATTGAACCTCTTTGAAACCAGTCCCCATATCAACCAAAGAGGTAACAGGAATTCGATGTAATTCATGAAAGGAGGTGTTCCCAATAACGGAGGTCTGATTGGATCTATATAAAATCTAATTACGTAGGAAAGGATCCAGGCAACGGAGAGGATGAGCAAGTCCGAAATAATAAACAGCGATTTAAAGAATTGGGCATGTTTTTTTAACATGGAGATTCAATCTTTCTAAAAATTGTCTCTTTGATCTTCTCTTTAAAAATTTCACGGTCCCATGCAAGGACATGCCTTCTGATCGCCTCCGGATCAAAATCATTTTCAATCTTGGTAAACCGCTCCATGGAATGGATCAGTGAATCCACATCCTGCTCATTAAAAAATAGACCAGTCGGGTTCACCCCTTTTTCTTCACCTTCTTGATCGTACGGGATGACGCTCTCGAGGACTCCCCCCCGTCCATAGGCAATCACGGGTTTACCGGAAGCCATCGCTTCTAACGGGGTGACCCCGAAATCCTCTTCTCCAGGTAAGATCAAAGCCCGGCATTTGGAATAGGAGTCCGCAACCACTTCTTCCGGTTGCCATCCCAAAAGCTCAACATTCGGTCCAGCCATTGTCCTAAGTTTCCCTTCCCCAGGTCCCGAGCCGATAATCTTTAAAGGATATCCCAGGCGGTTAAAAGCCTCGATGGCTAAATTGATCCTTTTGTATGGAACCAATGAAGAGACGATAAGAAAAAAGTTTTCCCTTTTATTTGAAAGCTTAAACCGGTTCGTATCCACGGGAGGATGGAGGATCTCCGCCCTCCTTCGATAATATTTCTGTATCCGATTCTCCACATGTTTTGAAATACATAAATAATGGTCCACCCGCTGACTCGATGTCACATCCCATATTCTTAAGTAATGAATGAAAAATGGGATCATTCTGCTTTTCTTTTCTCCAAAATATTCTTCATACATGTCCCAGGCATATCGCATCGGGGTGAGCAAATAGGAAATATGCAGTGCATCGGGGGGAGGGATCACCCCTTTCGCCACACAATGGCTGCAACTGATGATGAGGTTGTATCCTTTCAAATTAAAACGCTCTATTGCCATGGGGAAAAGCGGAAGATATTTTCTATAACCCTTTTTCGAAAAAGGAAGATTCTGAATAAAGGATGTTTTGATGACCATCTTTTCGATGAGAGGAGAAACCGAACCAGGGACATGGAGCAGGGTGAAAAGATGGGCTTGGGGAAAGAGCTCGCAGAGGACTTCAAGACACCGCTCCCCTCCCCTCATACCCGTGAGCCAATCATGAATAATGGCCACCTTCATGCCGATAACCTCAATCTATTTCGTGGTCCTCCTCCCAGATAAACTGCGGGCCAGAAGCGAAAACAATAAGGAGTTATTTATTTTCTTCCAGGATTTCCTCATAGGCTTGTAGTGTTTTCTTCGCAGTTTTCTCCCAAGAAAACATCTGAGCCCGTTTCAATCCTTTCTCCTTCATTTCCCCCTGCAGGCTCTCATTCGACAAAACAAGATTCATCCCCTCTGCCAATTCCTCCACCCTGTAGGGGTCGATCTCAACGGCGGCATCTCCGACACCCTCAGATAAAGAAGGGCAATTCGAGGTGATAACCGGGACGCCACATGCCATCGCTTCTAAGGGTGGCAATCCAAACCCTTCATAAAGGGAAGGATAGACAAAAAGTGAGGCGCCTCTGTAGAGATCAGGAAGGAGTTCTTGAGAAACATACCCCGTTAAAATAGGTTTTTCACTTTTCTGAAATTGGCGAAGAGCTTTTTTCAGTTCATGGGTGTGCCATCCTGAAGCCCCAGCGATCACCAAGGGAAACCTCCTCCGTAGACTTCCGGGAAGAGATCGATAGGCAGCAAGAAGTCTCACCAGATTCTTGCGAGGTTCAAGGTTCCCTAAGAAAAGAATGTAATGATCTGGAAAACTCCCCATCCGTCTTTCCCCTGGCGTGAAGCTACAGTCGACCCCCAAAGGGGTGACATAGATCTTAGCTGCATGGACCCCCAACAAATTCATTATCTCTTTTTTGCTGAACTCCGAAATGGTGATAATCGCCTCGATGTCGCAAAGTCGTTTCAGGCAATATTTCTCAAGATATCTCACTCGACCTTTCGGGTGCCATTCCGGATGCCTCACAAAAGAGACATCAAAAAGAGTGATAATCGTTGGCCCCTGGTCAAAAGAGAATGGGGTGTAATTTGTCTCATGATAAAGGGAAGGTGTGATCCCTTGGACATATGACCTGAATTGATTATTTCGCCAAAGGTGAACGAGTGTTTTCAAACCCGGTACTTCGCGCAGGCCCTTTTTGACATGATGTCGAACCCCATTGATGAAATTGGCACCTTTGTGGTCAGAATACCCGTGCCCGTAACCCGACACATTATTCCCAAACCAAAAGACATTCCCGTCTCCCAAAAGGGCCTCCAAGGCCTTCCCGAGTTGGAGTGTATATTGACCGACCCCTGAAATGGGATAGACCACGGACAAACCATTGAGAAGGATCTTCATTGAAAATGGACCTCTTTAATTGATCTCAAAAAGGGAGAAGTTCTTCACAGAATAAAGGCATTGCAAACTGAGATCGAAAGCAGGATGAGATCATGCTTCATATTTCTTCCCGGTTACTCCTTGTATGCGATTACCGAGTAATCCTGCTCCGTATTGAGCAACGGTATGAGCGCTTCTACGGCAGTCGATGTCTTTTGTTCCTCCCGGAAAAATCCTAAAGGATGGAGTCTAATTATTTCCGTTTTCCAGAATCCTCTCGATTCTATGAGAAAATTCAATAACTTTGGAGGTAACGGACTCCGGTGAGTGGGGTCAAAATAAAAATTACAGGCTGCCACAATCAAGTTCTCTGGATTTGGGGTCTCAAAAATCACCATCCCTCCGGATTTCAAAACCCGGAATGCCTCGTCAAAAAGTGAAATGAGGGTCTTAAAGGCCAAATGTTCAACAATGTGAAATCCTGTTACGGCACCAAAGCTATTTGGCTTTTTATTTCTTAAATGATCAATCATGTCAGACTCTATCACATCGAGCCCGATGTCTTGGCATTGCCTCACCATGACTCTATTAAAGTCCACCCCTCTTGCGATATACCCATTTTCCCTAAGCAACTCCAACCATTCCCCCCGCCCACAACCGAGGTCGAGGATAGGAGAACTCCTTTTCCCTATTTTGGCTTGCTCAACATAGGGCAGATAGACTTTTAATCTCTCTTTGATGTCCTCTCTCGTGCCTCTAAATCGATCCTCGAAGGCGACATACATCCCATCTAAGAGATGGTCTTCTTCTTTTAACATGTTTTTGATCTGTTTTGGACCGATCGGCCCAGGAAGCCGCTTTCTTGCTTCCTCAAGCAGAAGTGCTAATCTTCTCTGCTGATCCAAAATATTGAGCTTATGGTCCCTCATTTCCTTTGTCATATGGCTGATGGCAGGCTTGACTTCGAGTAAACCTGATAATTCTTTTTTCACTGATTCCATGGTAGCATTTAAGTTATTATAGACCTCAGTGAATTCTAACTTTAAGTTGTCTATCCCCTGATTCAGTAAATTCTGTGCCTCTTTCTCTATCTCATCGAGTTTCTCTTTTTGTATGGTCAGCTCCTGATTTAACTCTTCCTCAACTCGACCGAATTGAACCAGTCTATTATTGAAGCTTTCAACCACCCTATCTCGCTCGGCCAACTCACCCCTTATTCCATCAATCTGTTGATTAAAAAGTGACTCCATCCATTTCTCTGTTGCATCTATTTTATTTTTTTGATCGCTCAATTCCCGAGATAATTCATCTTTAGCCTGTCCGAAAAGAGAAAACCTATTCCCTAAATCTTCAAGGACCTTGTCTCGCTCGGCCAGCGCAACCCTCAGATGGTCACTCTGCTGACCGAGAAGCCTCACCAGATGGCTCTCTGTCTCTCCGATCTTCCCCCTCTGATCACCCAGCTCCCGGGATAACTCATCCTTTGCCTGACCAAAGAGGTTAAGTCGATTTCCCAAATCCTCAAGGATCTTGTCCCGCTCGGCCAGCTCACCCCTTAATTGGTCACCCTGTTTGTGGAGAAGCCCCACCAGATGGCTTTCTGTCTCTCCAATCTTCCCCCTCTGATCACCCAGCTCCCGGGATAACTCATCCTTTGCCTGACCGATGAGAACAAGCCTATGATTCAAGTCCTCGACCATCTTATCCCGCTCACTGAGCTCCTTCTTTAAACCGTTCATTTGTTGATGGTGAAGCTCCTGAACCCGTCTATCGCTTTCACCGATTTTGGCTTTTTGAGTCATCAGCTCCTGGTATAAAGCTCGATTGATCTGTTCCTGCCACCAGGCAAAAAATCTAATGAATTTAAAGAGAAAAGACTTAATTCTGCCTTTGAGGCCCTCCTCTTTCTTAACCTGTACTAAAAACCCATGGTAATTGATATAATACGGTAAAACATTGATGTCTAACGGGCCTGGAGGGGACTGCTGAGGGATAGGAAGTGAGTGTATGAACTTATGAACTAACCTTGAATGTTGTTTTTTTGCAATGTCCTTCAGGATGGGAACCGTGTTGATAATTTTCTTATACCTTCTTCCATATTTCCAGAGAAAATGATCAAAAGAGTTTTTTGTAGTGTTATCTTCAGGAGTTGAAGATTTGGGAACCAACTCTCCCGCTTCCTGGTAAGCTTCTTGCTCACGAAGTTCCTTTCTCCTTTTTACTTCTTCTTTTATTTTTCGCATGATCTCATCGACATTGATTTCTGGAGTCTGCGGTTCAGTCATATTCACCTCAAAACCTTTAAATTCATATTTTACTCCTCACACCAGATTTTTCTCACAGATACCCCTAATTCCCTTTTGTCACCGGTTCTGAAAAAGTTATCCGGGCGCCAGGTGCGATTTAAAATGATTTTAAATCTGGCCACTTCCCCTTTTAACCCCTCTTGGATCTCAAAATCCATATGTTTCCACCCGTATCCATTTAAAATAAAACTTCCTATCTTCATCCCATTGCAAAAAAATTCTCCGATGATCGGCTCTTTTTCTATGTCTGGTTTGGACGTGCTGACCTCAAGCTTAATCTTTCTGCCCGAGATTTTCATAATGAATACAGACTCTTTTTTTGTCCATCTCACAGAACCTTCCGTCCATATCTCAGGTTGATACCACCCATTAACCAGATAGGGTTGAAAATCCTCGCTCATTTCAATATGATCCAGAGCGTTCGGGAAAACCATATTGAGCGGATTATCCAGGTTTACAATATTTGTGATCTTCGATCGCTGAATGGCTATTTGAGGGGTTAGTTTTGACAACCCGATAAATCCGGGTTCGCTCGGCAATACCTTGAACGAGATGGCCTTGTCGATCCAATCGAAATGCCCTTCCAATCCCTGTTTATCAGGATGAACGGCTGCAGTGATTGAATAATCCCCTGGGCCGATATTCATTTTTAGAACAAAAGTTACAGCCATCATTTCTTCTTTTGTAACCGGACCTGTATTTTGATGATAAAACCCTGTATTGGTTCCGAACACTTCATTGCCCAATCGATCCCTGATCAAAATGCCCACCACCGCATTCTCAACGTCCTCAAAAAAAACGGTTTTCACCATGATGATACATTCTTCACCGGATAGGATGGCCCCAATTTCCTCTCCCGAGGAGTTGAGAAGTCTGATGTCAATAATCATAGCGTCAAAATTTCCATATCGCTGCCTTTTTCTTTTTTCTTCATCTTCGATTCTTTGGATAAAACTAAACTGTTTTGTTTCCTCAGCATACCTTTTTTGGATCAACGCCATATAGTAATCGGATATGTCCCCCGGATTTCCCCTTTCCACTAAAAGCCCCTTATCCAGAAGGATCGCTTCGTCACAAAGATTCTTGATAGCCCCCGTATCATGGGAAACGAACAGAATGGTCGCCCCATGGTCCTGAAACTCCTTCAATTTTTTTATACACTTCTGAGAAAAAAGGGCATCGCCTACTGCTAATACCTCATCGATTAAAAGGATCTCCGGATTGATGCTGATCGCCACTGAAAACGCCAATCTCACGTACATCCCCGAAGAATAAATCTTCACCGGTCGGTCGATGAAATCCCCGATTCCGGAGAATTCAACAATCTGATCGAATTTTGCATCGATCTCTTCTTTCGAGATCCCTAACAAAGCCGAATTCAAATAGACATTTGATTTACCGGAAAATTCCGGGTGAAAACCCATCCCCAATTCAATGAGTGAGGAGGTTTTCCCATTCATTTTTACTTCGCCTTCGGAGGGCAGCATCAACCCAGCCAGTATCTTCAGCAACGTGCTCTTCCCAGATCCATTCTGGCCTATGACCCCCACTGTGATTCCCTTTTTAATCGAGAAGGAAATATTCTTTAAAGCCCAAAATCTCTGGTAAAAGGTTTTCCTCTTAAACGCAAGAATCTCTTTAATCCGATCGATGGGCTTATTATAAATATCAAAGCTTTTTGAGAGACGATTTACTTCTATGGCCATCATTTAGTTTATAGTTGATCAATGAATTTGTAATATTTTTTCGTGTAAATGTAGTATCCAATTAAAAGAACCGCTATCGAAATGACAGAAAATATGATGACATCGTTCAAAGGAGGGAACGTATTCCTAAGGCAGATTTCTCTAAACATCCTCACTAAATAAGCCATAGGGTTGATATCAATTAAGAATTTAAATTCGTGGGGGATCATGCCTTCAGGATAAAAAAGAGGCGTCCCGAACATCCAGATGAGTAAAAAGACACCAACCAATTGGGCCGTATCTCTAAAAAAAACATGGAGGGTGGAGAAGATGAATCCCAACCCTAAGCCAAATAACAACTCGAGAAAAAGAAGAGGAATGAGAAACCAGATGTATTTCGGAAAAAATCCGAGCATCATTTTTCCTGCAACCGTTAAGATCCCGATCCCGATCATCTCATTAATGATCGAGTTAATTCCAATAGAAACCAGCAACACCTTGGAAGGAAACGACAAGGTTTTGATTAAAAGTGCATTATCCAGGATCACCGTAGTAGACCTCTGGACGATCTCCTGAAAACCATTCCAGGCCAAAAATCCGCAAAAGAGATAAAGGGCAAAGTTCGTGACACCAGGCTCACCCCCTAACTTGACTTTCAAAATCACGGAGAAAACATAGGTGTAAACTGCCAACATAATGAGGGGGTTGATGATCGACCAATAAATTCCTATCGAGGACCCTGCGTAACGTCCCTTGACCTCTCTCGTCACCAACTGCTGCATGAGATGCCGTTGATGATACGCATGTTTAATCTTTGACAACATTCTCATGGGAAGGATATGCAAAATCTCTTAAATTCTTTCCTCAGCCCAATCTCTCAGAGAATAGAGCCCTCGTAGGTTATCGGGTGGGATTTTGATAAAGTTGGTCTGGCTTTCTCGACGATCAGCCATCGACCGCTGTTCCGCATTCTTGGAATCTTGGCACCGTTACGGGGTTGTCTTATTTAGAGTGAGGAGTTTATAATCCCCATCCACCATCATCTTGATTAACTCTTCAAAAGAGACCTTACATTCCCAGCCTAATTTGGCCCGTGCCTTTGCAGGATTCCCTAAAAGGTGGTTCACCTCTGCAGGTCGTTGAAATTTGGGATCCATAACCACATGGTCCTTGTAATCTAAACCCAAGAGAGAAAAGGCGATCTCACACACGTCCCGGACGCTATGGGCTTTTCCGGAGGAGATCACATAATCATCCGGCTCGTCCTGTTGTAACATCAACCACATGGCGTGGACATAATCACCCGCATATCCCCAATCTCGCTTCGCTTCCAAATTTCCAAGTCGCAATTCTCTTTGAAGCCCCAATTTTATTTTTGCAGCTCCATGGGTAATTTTCCGTGTCACAAATTCAAGCCCTCTTCTCGGAGATTCATGATTGAAACCGATGCCGGAGCAAGCAAACATTCCGTAACTTTCTCGATAGTTAATGGTGATCCAGTGAGCATATGCCTTCGATACGGCATAGGGGCTTCGAGGATAAAAAGGGGTCTTCTCATTCTGAGGAACCTCTTGGGCAGCCCCGAACATTTCGCTGCTTGATGCCTGGTAAAATTTGACTTTGGGAGTGATGGTCCGAATCGCATCGAGAAGCCGAATCACACCGATTGCGTTCACCTCGCCCGTATGAACGGGCTCGTTCCACGATGTCGGAACAAAACTCTGGGAAGCTAAGTTATAGACTTCATCCGGATTCGATGTCTTCAAAGCTTCCATCAAAGAATTCTGATCTAAAAGGTCTCCAGGGATGAGTTCGATTTCACCCACGAGATGGCTTATCCTATCATAATTCGGGCTGCTGCTTCTCCTGACAAGCCCATAGACCTGATAGCCCTGTTCCAATAGCAGTTCAGCAAGATAGGAACCGTCTTGCCCTGTAATCCCTGTGATCAATGCTCTCTTCATTCTTTTCACCTATGAAAACGCCGGAGTAGAAGCCACGGATAATCCTAATAAATTCCAACAGTTCCTTACCTGCCTATTTTTTTTATTATAGGCTAATCGATAAGAAAAGTAAACCTCGTTAGAAATTCCAGCGGGGCATTAAACCCCGCCGGAATCATTCTAAGATCTAACCCCGCAGCAGAGCTAAGGGGCATTATTTCTAACAGGGTAAATAAGGTGAACACCCTATTTCACGATGGAAAACACTGCATTCTCAAGTTAACTTCATTCCGGACGCCTTTAAGTCAGAAAAAGGAATTCCAGTGAGGAGCCTAAGTTAAGGAGCCGTCTTGAACCTCCCTATTCCGCCATTGATGGGATGGGGCACGTTCCGTCCAATCTATGAATGGGTGGCCCGAACTACTGTTTCTTGGCAACAAATATACTGTCTTCCCCTCATTGATCCAGATAAATAGTTAAGATATAATTTTGGCAAATACAAGAGGAAGGGGCGTTTAGAGCATGTCTTTAAAATACTTTTTCCCAAATTTATTAGCTCTGCTTGTTGTTATTCTCTTGGGCATTAAGAATTATGAGATTTGGGACCACCCGTTTGAGGTGTCAGAAGAGAATGGGCTGACAAGGAAACAAGGGAAGGACCCACAGGCGGCCTCTATTGTAATGGGAAGTCAGAGAGACCCGAAGTCGATTGCCTCTTACATCCTCATCGCTGAAAAGAATATCTTCAACCCCGAAAGGAAAGATTTCCCCGTTACGCCCATTGAAAAATCCAAACAGAATGTCAGGCCCCAGGTGATTCTCTACGGTGTGACAGTCGCCGGAGATTACGAATCCGCCTCCGTCGTCAATCCAGGCAGGGCTCTTCGAAAAGGGGAAAGGGAAACCATGACCCTAAAAATAGGAGAAAAAATCGGAGAATATAAGCTGGCAAAGATCCAGCCGGATCGTATCACTATGGAATCGAATGGGGACTCGTTTGAAGTCCTCCTATATGATTCAAGGAATCCAAAGAAAAGAATGGAGGTAAAAACCGAGACAAAACCCCCGGCGGTAGCGGGCCCTCCGCTTGCTGCTCCTTCCATTCCTTCGCCACCTCCTGCAGGAGGTACCCCGGCGACACCTCCTCCACAAGCATTTGTTGAAAAACCAAAAGAACCGCCCCAACAGCAGGTTAGTCCGGCTTCCCCGACACCCACAACGAGACCTTATTCCCCTTCCGTCTCCAGGCGAAGGGGGGGAGGGCTATTTTACATCCCTCCTGCTCCACCTGCAGGGGCCCCCGGGCAAAAATAGGGACACATACCATTTTCTTCTGATTTCAAGTTGCGGGTTGCGGACTAAATCGATCGAGTACTTAGGGAAAAGGAGATTGAAATGAAGTACCTTCTAATAACACTTCTCAGTATTGCCTCTTTATTCGGTGTCTGTCATGCAGAGGAAAAACTTCAACTGAAAGAGCAGAAAGACAAAGAGAGCTACAGCCTCGGTTACCAGTTCGGTCAAAATCTGAAGGGTCAGGGAGTCGATCTCAACCTCGAGGTTTATGCTTCTGGAATCAGGGATGCACTTGGAGGAAACGAATCTCAGATGAGCCAGGAAGAGATTCGTGCGACGATCATGGACCTGCAGAAAAGGGTTATGGCTGCCCAACAGAAAGTATTGAAGGAGAAGGCGGCAAAGAACCTTGAGGAGGGTAAGAAGTTCCTTGTGGAGAACCAAAAGAAGGAAGGGATCAAAACCCTGCCGAGCGGCTTGCAATATAAGGTTCTCGCGGAAGGCTCTGGCAAAATGCCGAAGGCAGAGAACACCGTCACAGTTAACTATAAAGGCACCTTGATTGATGGCACGGAATTCGACAGCTCCTATAAAAGAGGCCAGCCGGTAACCTTTCAGGTTAAAGGTGTTATCAAAGGCTGGACCGAGGCCTTGCAGTTGATGAAAGAAGGTTCAAAGTGGCAGCTCTTCATTCCGCCTGAGCTTGCCTACGGTGAGCGTGGCGCAGGTTCCACCATACCCCCGAACAGCACCCTCATCTTTGAGGTGGAGCTTCTCACAATCAAGTAGTCTCGGGGCTGGGAGAGAGATGAGTTTTAAAATCTTTGATCTACCTGGAAAAAATAAGAAAGCGAATATAACTCTCTTGATTCTCTTCTCCGGGACACTTGCGCTCGGGCTGTCTTTCCCTCCCCTTTCTTGGGCCGAAATCTACAAATATGTAGATGGAGATGGGGTGCTTCACTTAACTAATGTGCCAAACGGCAAATACAACTTAGTCCTGAAAGAGGGATGGGTGCAGTTCCACCTGGATTCCAACTTCGAAAAATATGATCCACTGATCTGGAGAGCGGCAGAGAAATACAGGGTGGATTATGCCTTGGTGAAGGCCGTCATTAAGGCGGAATCAAACTTTAATCCTCGGGCCATTTCCAACGCAGGGGCTAGAGGATTGATGCAGCTCATGCCGGAGACGGCCAATGCTCTCCGGGTCAACGATCCCTTTCATCCGGAGGACAATATTGAAGGCGGAGTCCGCCACCTGCGCTATCTCTTAGACCTATTTAAAGGAAACCTGCACCTGGTATTGGCAGCTTATAATGCTGGGGAAGAAGCTGTCTTCCGGTATAATGACATTCCTCCGTATCGAGAGACCCAGACCTATATCCAGCGGGTGCTGAAGTATTTTCGGAATTACAGCAGCGAATCCAAAAAACCCGATTCTTCTTCGAAACCCATAGACTGAATCACCCCCTGTACGCTCCCGATATAAATACATGACTTTTTGATAATAAATACGGGGTTTCCCTTATTTACGTTTTGGGATATTTCCCATATGGTAGAATCATAGGGAGATACCCGAGATGCTTACGTCATTGAAAATTCACTGGCTGAAATGGCAGATAGAGATTCTTAAACTAAAGCAACCAAGAAAACATAGGTTTCATCCATCGATGAGGGAAAGGTGAAAGGAAGGGTATAAGCGTTGATGCATTGTTCCCATCAGTTATGTCCGTTGACGATTTCAAAAAAGGCATGCCTTAAGCACCATACAGAAGCCTTCCCTGAGGATCTCATGCTGGAGAATTTCTTTAACTTCCCCCCAAAGAAGAAGTTTTCTATATGCCGGGAATGCCCAGTTAGAAAACGGCTGGCTTTCTTTTACTCGGTTGATTCCAGGATGACTTCACTGGTATAATGCCTCGTAGTAAGAGGAGGATACTAACATGATCGGGAAAGAAAAGAAAATGGGAAAAAGCAAAGGGAAAGGGGAGAAAACGGTTGAATTTACCTTTAGTGCCCCAGATGCAAAGGAGGTTTTCTTAGCACGCGAATTTAACAATTGGGATACCCGGTCCCTACCCATGAAGAAAGACAAGAAAGGGATCTGGAAAATAAAGATTAAACTCACTACCAGGCGTTATGAATATAAGTTCTTTGCGGACAATGTCTGGGTAGAAAGCCTCCCCGGGGCGGAAAAATCTTCCAACCCTTTCGGAACTCAAAATTTCCTCACCTGGGTCAAATAATTCCCCCACCCCGGTTTATTAAAAGGCGGGTAAAGGGGGATTTTCATTGGGTTGATTGAATGAAAAACCTATATTCCAATCGGCGTGGGTTTCTAACTTTACTCGGTACCGGAATAGGTTCATTTTTATTCGGTTTGCCAAAAATCTCTCTCACCAAAACTAGAAAGGAGGAAAAGATGGCTTATACAGCAAAAGATTACAGTCGACTTTTGGGGATGCAAGGATTCAGTGAAACTCTCTTAAAAAACCACTTCACCCTTTATCAGGGATATGTCACCAACACGAATAAATTGATGGAAACCCTCGGTCAGATGCTCAAAGAGGGAAAAACAGGAACCCCTGAGTTTGCCGAATTGAAAAGGAGGTTCGGGTGGGAGTTTAACGGAATGAGGCTTCATGAATACTACTTTGAGAATCTTGGAGGAAAAGGGGCTCTGGAAAAAACGGGAAGGCTATCCAAGAAACTCGCCGAGGATTTCGGAGGCTATGAAAACTGGGAAAAAGAGCTCAAGGGTGTTGGGACAATGCGAGGGATTGGCTGGGGGGTCCTTTATCAGGATTCTTCCAATGGAAAACTGATCAATTTCTGGATTAATGAGCATGATGTTGGCCATCCGGCTGGCTGCAATCCTATTCTAATCCTCGACGTTTTTGAGCATGCCTTTATGATCGATTACGGTCTAAAGAGAGCAGATTACATTGAAGCCTTTTTCAAGAATATCGACTGGAAGACAGCAGAAGGAAGAGTAAAATAAACGTTACTTGGGTTTATTGAGTTTATTGAGTTTATTGAGTTTATTGGGTTCATTGAGTTTGTTGAGTTGTAGGGTTTATCGAGTTTATCGGGTTATAGAGCAGCCTTGAAGGGTGGTTTTGAAATGAAGTGGCCCGGTTTGACTTA
>Ga0209703_1000196_pt1 | contig 15437 bp, 16 predicted proteins | sample PPLLak12cMay2015_2_FD_187256 | JGI IMG/M metagenome (GOLD analysis project Ga0209703, IMG submission 187256) | Freshwater sediment microbial communities from Prairie Pothole Lake near Jamestown, North Dakota, USA - PPLs Lake P8 Core (1) Depth... | ecosystem: Environmental > Aquatic > Freshwater...
CCGGGTCGTCCTCCGCCGGCGGGAGCAGCTCGACACGGTCGGTCCGGTACAGGAAACCCGAGACGATCCCGCGGTCGTCGGCGCCATCGCGGTCGTACGCCGCGTCGTAGCTCGGGCCGCCGAGCGAGGCGATCGTCAGCGCGAGCTCCTGCAGCGTGTCGGGCCTGCCGTCGGTGTCGTCCGTCGCGCCGCACGTGAGCGCGTCGCCCGACACCTCGCAGATGTCTTGGTCCTCGGCCTCCTGGACGAGCACGATGTCCGGCCCGTGGAGGTCGGCGGCGATCTGCTGGGCGATGTCGGCCAGGTGTGCCTGGTAGGCGGCCTCGCTGGCCGGCACGTAGTCGAACGGCGGGTTCACGCCCGGACAGCCGGCGTTGCCTGTGAAGTCGCACCCGTCGAACGGGTCGTCGCGGAAGTCGTACAGGTTCTCGACGTTGTAGGTGGCCAGGCTGTACTGCTGCCCTCGGTCGAACGCCTGCGGCGGCGCGTTCAGCGCGGGATCCACGCCGGGCAAGAGCTCGAGCTGCTGCTCGACCATGACCTGGTACTTCGAGAACGAGAAGTACACGCCGCCGATCGGCGCGTTCGTGATCGTGTCGAACGTGCGCGCCGGCGCGATGAGCTCGGTGTCGTTCCCGACCGCGGCCTTGATCCCGAGGCTGCCCATGATGATCCGGTAGCCGTTGCCGTCGTCGAAGAGCGCTGGGTCGTTGTCGAGCGGATGCGGGTCACGGAAGACGCGACGGGCGTAGAGGTCGGAGCGCTGAGCCACCGGGTGGTCTCCGCGGATGACCCACACCTCGCCGTCGGCCGTGCTCGCGAACACGTCGCGGCCGTCGACGGCCACGCTGCCGGCCGGGACCTGCGCGCGCATGCCCTCGTGGCGCTCCCAGTAGCGGTTCGCGTCGCGGAGGTCGTCGGGCGGATCGGTCTCGAAGGCCGGCACCTCGGCGTCGAGGTCCACGCCGCTCCGCACGACGGTGAGCGCGCGAGCGGAGCTCAGCTCCGTCAGGTTGAAGAACTCGGACACGCGTCCCAGCAGGACGATCTCGTCGCCGACCTGCGGGACGTTGCCGCCGATGAGGTCCGGGAACCCGCCCATGAACACGAAGATGCCGTCGGACGTCTTCGGGTCCCCGTCTGCGGTCGCGGCCGTGTCCTGGATGAAGAAGCCGTACTGGGAACCGCCGCTGCTCGTCCGGGCGAGGGTCTTCTCATAGATCACCCCCCGGACGACCACCGTCTGTCCCGAGCCGTTGCCGCTCGGCGGCGCGAACGGCGAGCGGTGCGTGAGCCCATCGTCCGTGTCCCCCACCGTGCCCTGCACCGTTCCGATCGGGAGCACACCGGCGACCTCCACCAGGAACGAGCACGAGCCTGACTGCGGCGTCGCGTCGTCGTTCGTCGCGGTGACCACGACGGTGTACGTGCCCGACGGCACCGAGGCATCGACCGTCACCACGGCGGTTGCCGAGTCGCCCGCCGCGCCGGCCGGGACGAGCGAGCCGACGGTGATGGAGCCGGGGGCGGGCGAGGGCGTCACGCTCGCGATGGCGATGTCGACGACCGTGCCGTCGACGTCGGTCGCCGTCACATCACGCGTCGAGCCAACGCCCGCGACCGCCGACAGCGGCGGCCCACATGTTGCGACCACCGGTTCGTTCCCGGCCGCACACGGGCTGAGCGGCCACCCGGTGTTCCTCGGCATCGGGAAGCCGACCGCGAAGTCCGCTGCGTTGTCGTCGGTCTCCGTGCACCCGTTGCCGTGGCGCAGGACCGCGGTGGTGTTGCTCGGAGCGGACGTCGGACCGCTCCCCTCGAAGAAGTTCGCGTTCCCGTATCCGACGAGGTCCACGATCATGGCGAGCTGCCCCGCAGAGCACGGCGTGGAGCCACCGTTGCAGCCGAGAGACGCGGTGGTGGTCACGAGCGCGACCTTGCCGCCGCTGGCGCCCATGGCGATCGGGCTCGGGTCGGTCACGTCCGGAGACGGCAACGGGGTGGTTCCCCCGGAGCCCTGCGCCTCCCGGATCAGGAGGTACTGGCCGGGCGCGAGGTCGACGGCCGGAAGCTCGGTGAGCTGTCCTGGGCTGGCACCGAAGTTGCCCGTCCCCGTCGCGCTCGCGTACTGGACCGACCAGCCGGCGAGGGACGCGGACGTCGTGCCGCGGTTGAACAGCTCGATGAAGTCGTGCGTGTACGTGGCGCCGCTGTTGCCGCCACCGCCGTACACCTGGCTGATGACGACGCCCGACGAGAGCGCCTGGCCGGGCGCTGGGACGAGCACCAGCGCAACGACCGTCATGAGGACGGCCGCGACCGAGACCGGAAGACGGTGGCGTGGGAGCGTACGAAGCACAGCAACCCCTTTCGACGAGCGCGACCGAGGGTCGCGGGAGGCGATATGTGCTCTCCCTCACCCTATGACGGCCCCCTCGGATTCGCGAATCAGCCCGCGCGGCTCGGCGTGGGCGGCTCCCGCCGGCTCTCCCGGTCCCATGCCTGACATACCGAACGGTCGACCCCGAGGGCGCATCCCGGACCGTCCCCATGGTCCTCCTCCTGGAGGTTCGAGACGGGTCGATCGTCTCCGAGCTCGACATCTACGACCCCGCCGGCCTTGCCTGAGCTGCCGCGGGCGGGACGGCGCGGCCAGCGGACCCGAGCCCGGTTGGCAAGAGTGTCCTAACCGGCTCAGGCGTCCGCGACACGCGGGCTAGGTTCCTCACCCGACCCCGACCTGGGATCGTCCCAGACCCGCTCGGGACCCCTAACCCGATAACTGGGGGCGCATCCGATCCACCCTGGGTGGATCAGGAAGGTCCGGATACGGGCTTCCCGCGACGGACGGATGCGGGAGGTGGGTTCGCCCATGACGACGTCGCGCCGAGCGGAGCCGACGGCGACCGCACCCATCCAACGCCGCCGTGCGGACGTTCTAGACCAGATCCCCGGGAGGTAGGCCGTGGCAACGGTCCTCCAGGCACCGACAGCGGCACTCGAACCGATCGGCAGCCCGGCAGCGGAGCCGCAGCCGAGGCCCGTGACCGGCAAGCGCAAGAGGTGGCGGCCGGTGAAGGACCAGTCGAAGTTCGAGGCGCAGCTCGATCCGGCGTTCGCGGCCGAGATCGCGGCCGAGGTCGAGGACGGCGACCTGCTCCACCGATGCATCCAGTGCGGGACGTGCAGCTCGGTCTGCCCGGTGAGCGCGTACATGGACCTCACACCGCGCCGGCTGATCGCCATGACCCGCGCCGGAGCTCGCGACGACGTGTTGCACAGCATGACGCCGTGGGTGTGCGTCTCCTGCTACGCATGCACGGTCGAGTGCCCCAAGCGGATCCCGATCACCGAGATCATGCACGCGATGCGGCGGATCTCGCTGCGCGAGAAGACGTACCCGCGGCGGTTCACGACCCCCGTCATGACGAAGGAGTTCGTGGACATGATCGAGGACCGTGGGCGGAGCACCGAGTCCTGGATCAGCATGAAGCTGTACCTGAAGACCAACCCGGCCCTGCTGCTGAAGAACGCCGGGCTGGCGACGCGGCTGTTCCGCCAGGGCCGCATCGGCGTGAAGCGGGCGTCGATCCGCAGGCGCAAGGATCTCCGTACCCTGCTGAAGGCGGTGTCCTCATGAGCGCCCGGGCCGTCTCCACCCGCTACGCGTACTTCCCGGGGTGCTCGGCCGACGGCGTCGGGCGCGCCTTCACCGAGTCCCTGTACGCGGTCTTCGAGCACCTCGGCTACGGCCTGGACGAGCTCGAGGACTGGAACTGCTGCGGTGCCACGGCTTGGCCCTCGGTGGACCAGGACCAGGCGCACGCGCTCTCGGCCCGCAACCTCGCGCTCGCCGAGGACCGGGCGCCGGGCGCCGACCCCGTCGACGTCCTCGCGTCGTGCACGGGCTGTTACCGCGCCCTGTTGAAGGCGCAGGAGGCGCTCGGCACGGCAGGGCCCACCCAGGTCAAGCTCGGGCGGGCGCTCGCGGCGATCGGCCTGGACTCGGAGGGCCGGGCTCGAGTGCGGCACCCGGTCGACATCCTGCTGAACGAGATCGGGCTGGATCGCATCCGCCAGGCCGTCGTGCGACCGCTGACCGGCGTCAAGGTCGCCTCGTACTACGGGTGCCAGCTGATCCGGCCGTTCTCGACGTTCGACGACCAGTACGACCCCACCTCGATGGACCGGCTGGTCGAGGCGCTTGGCGCCGAGCCCGTGGACTGGCCGCTCAAGACCCGCTGCTGCGGCGGTTCGTGCTACTGCGGCGGTCCCGTGATCGGCGCGATGCCCGAGGCCACGATGCAGCTCTCGTACGCCTTGCTGCGCGAGGCCGCGAAGCGGGGCGCGGACGTCATCGTGTCCATCTGTCCGCTCTGTCAGTTCAACCTCGAGGGCTTCCAGGATCGGATGGCCAAGCGCTTCGGCCACCCCGTCGACATGCCCTCGGGCTTCATCACCCAACTGATGGGCATCGCGATGGGGATCGACGAGAAGCGCCTTGGCATCCATCGGCTCCTGCGCTGGCGCCTGCCCGTGGCGCCGGCGCCCGAGCCGGCCGCCGTGGGCGCGCCGGCGGCGGAGGAGGGGGGCGGCGATGCTTGAGCACGAGCTCACCCCCCGGCCGCCCGCGCCGAACGGCGGACCGAGGATCGGCGTCTACGTCTGCCACTGCGGGCTGAACATCGCCGGCAAGGTGGATATCGAGCAGGTGGTGACGTTCGCCTCGACGCTGCCCGACGTGGCCGTTGCCCGCGACTACAAGTTCATGTGCTCCGACCCCGGGCAGGAGCTGATCGAGCAGGACCTACGCGACGGGCTCGTGAACCGCGTCGTGGTCGCCTCGTGCTCGCCCCTGATGCACGAGGCCACGTTCCGGCGGGCGACCCAGGAGGGCGGCCAGAGCCCCTTCTACTTCCAGATGGCGAGCATCCGCGAGCACGTCTCGTGGGTGACCGCCGACGGCGAGGACGCGACCGGCAAAGCGAAGGCGCTCGTCGCGGCGGCCGTGCGGCGCGTGGCCCTGCACGAATACCTCGAGCCCCGCAAGGCCGAGGTGCAGCCGGACATCATGGTCGTCGGCGGCGGGATCGCCGGGATCCACGCGGCGCTCGTGATGGCCGACGCGGGCAAGCACGTCTACCTGGTCGAGCGCGAGAGCACGATCGGCGGCCACATGGCCAAGTTCGACAAGACGTTCCCCACGCTCGACTGCGCGGCCTGCATCCTCACGCCGAAGATGTCCCAGGTGCGCTCGCACCCGAACATCACGCTGTGGACGTACTCGGACGTCGTCGGGGTCGAGGGGTTCACGGGCGACTTCACGGTCCGGGTGCGCCACCGCCCCCGCTACGTGAAGGAGGAGCTCTGCACCGGGTGCCTCGAGTGCATCGAGAAGTGCATCCACAAGCAGGGCAAGTTCGAGGACGAGTGGAACGAGGGCCTGTCCAAGCGCAAGCCGATCTACATCCCGTTCCCGCAGGCGACGCCGCCGGTGGTCGTCGTCGATCCCGAAGCGTGCATCTGGTTCAAGACCGGCAAGTGCCCGCAGACCTGCATCGACGCGTGCGAGCGAGACGCGTTCGACTTCGAGCAGACGGAGACCTTCGACGAGGTCAAGGTCGGCGCGATCGTCCTCGCGACCGGGTTCAAGACGTTCCAGGCCGAGCGGATGCCCGAGTATGGCTACGGCCTGTACCCCAACGTCTACACGAGCCTCGAGGTCGAGCGCCTGCTGAACGCCGCCGGCCCCACCGGGGGCGAGGTCGTGCTCCGCGACGGCTCCGAGCCGAAGGTCGTCGGGATCATCCACTGCGTCGGCTCGCGCGACGCGAAGCACAACCTGTGGTGCTCGAAAGTCTGCTGCATGTACTCGCTGAAGCTCGCGCACATGGTGAAGGAGCGCACCGGGGCCGAGGTCTACAACTTCTACATCGATATGCGCACGCCCGGGAAGGGGTACGAGGAGTTCTACGACAAGATCCTCCGCGAGGGCGTGCACATGGTCCGCGGCCGCGTCGCGGGCGTGACCGACGAGGCCGCCTCCCCCGAGGAGGAGGGACACCTGGTGATCCGAGCCGAGGACACGCTGATCGGCTCGGTGCGCCGGATCCCGGTCGACATGGTGATCCTCGCCGTCGGCATCACGCCCCAGCCCGACGCCCAGGACGTGCGGCGGATGTTCAACATCTCGTGCGGCGGCGAGGGCTTCTTCACCGAGCGGCACCCGAAGCTCGCCCCGGTCTCGACGTTCACCGACGGCGTGTTCCTCGCCGGCGCGTGCCAGGGGCCCAAGGACATCCCCGACACGGTCGCCCAGGCCGGCGCCGCGGCGGCCGAGGTGCTCGCGATGGTCGATCGCGGCTTCGTGATGCTCGAGGCCAACACCGCGCACATCGAGGACGAGCTCTGCTCGGGCTGCAAGACGTGCGTGGGGCTGTGCCCGTTCAGCGCGATCGCGTTCGACGAGGAACGGAAGAGGGCGAGCGTGAACGAGGTGGTCTGCAAGGGCTGCGGCGTGTGCGTCGCGGCCTGCCCGTCGGGCGCGGCGCAGCAGCACCTGTTCACCGACGAGGAGATCTTCGCCGAGATCGAGGGGGTGCTGGCGTATGTCTGAGCCGACGCGCGAGGACGCCTTCGAGCCGAAGATCGTGGCGTTCTTCTGCAACTGGTGCACGTACACCGCGGCCGACCTGGCCGGGATCTCGCGGATGCAGTACGCGCCGAACGTGCGCGCGATCCGGCTGATGTGCTCGGGACGGGTGGACCCGCAGTTCGTGCTCTCGGCGCTCCGCGAGGGCGCCGACGGCGTGCTGATCGGCGGCTGCCACCCCGGCGACTGTCACTACCAGGAGGGGAACTACAACGCCCGCCGGCGGTTCGAGCTCCTGAGGCTGATGCTGCGCGACCTGGGGATCGAGGACGAGCGGGTGCGGCTGGAGTGGATCTCGGCCTCCGAGGGCGACCGCGTGCAGAAGGTCTGCAACGAGATGACCGAGCAGATCCGGGCGCTCGGCCCGCTCCGCCTGGGAACCGTACCGAAGGTGGACGGCGAGCGCGCCTCGCCGGCGCCGGCCACCGAGCTCGTGGGGCAGGTGACGTCATGAGCAAGCCCAAGGTCGCCTTCTACTGGTGCGCCTCGTGCGGCGGCTGCGAGGAGGCCGTCGTGGACCTGAACGAGGTCGTGCTCGACGTCGTGGAGGCCGTGGACATCGTCTTCTGGCCGGTGGCGATGGACTTCAAGGTCTCCGACGTCGCCGCGCTCGCCGACGGGGAGCTTGCGGCCGCGTTCATCAACGGCGCGATCCGCACCTCGGAGCAGGCCGAGATGGCCGAGCTGCTCCGACGTAAGGCCGGCGCGGTCGTCGCGTTCGGCGCGTGCGCGTGGCTGGGCGGGATCCCCGGGCTGGCGAACCTGTACTCGCGGGAGTCCCTGCTGGAGTTCGTCTACCGCGAGTCGCCGAGCACCGTGGGCGACGGCGTCCGCCCGCTCGAGGAGTTCACCGCGCCCGAGGGCACGGTGCGGCTTCCGCACTTCGACGAGGACGTCCGCACGCTCGACCAGGTGATCGACGTCGACTACTACCTACCCGGATGCCCACCACCGCCGGGGCTCATCGCGGGGGCCGTGATGGCGCTGCTCGAGGGCAGGCTGCCGGAGAAGGGGTCCGTGCTCGCGCCGGACGTGGCGCTGTGCTCGGAGTGCCCTCGCGCGGACAGCAAGCCCGAGGACCTGAAGATCGAGCGATTCTACCGGCCGTACGAGATCGTGGCCGACCAGGAGACCTGCCTGCTCGCGCAGGGGCTCGTGTGCCTGGGGCCGGCCACGCGCGCGGGCTGCGGCGCGGTCTGCGTGAACGCCAACATGCCGTGCACCGGGTGCATGGGTCCGACGGGACGGGTGGTCGACCAGGGCGCGAAGGCGGCCTCGGCGATCGCTTCGTTGATCGCGTCGCACGACGAGGACGAGATCGCGACGCTCGCTGCGCAGATCGTGGACCCGGTCGGGACCTTCTACCGCTACTCGCTGCCTGCCTCGCTGCTGCACCGGCGGGTCGGCACGGACGGCTCCGGGAACGGCAAGAGCACGGACGCCACCGCGCCCGCCGGGGCCTCGACCCCGGGAGGTGCGTCGTGACCGAGATCCTGATCGACCCCATCACCCGGCTCGAGGGCCACGGGAAGATCCACATCTTCGTCGGGGAGGGCGGCGAGGTGGACCATGCCTACCTGCAGATCCCCGAGCTCCGCGGGTTCGAGAAGTTCGCGCAGGGCCGGCGCGCCGAGGACATGCCGCAGATCACCTCGCGCATCTGCGGGGTCTGTCCGATGGCGCACCACATGGCCGGTACGAAGACGCTCGACGACCTGTTCCACGTCGACCCGCCGCCCGCGGCCAAGAAGGTCCGCGAGATGGTCTACGACGCGTTCATGATCGAGGACCACGCCTTGCACTTCTTCTTCCTGGGCGGCCCGGACTTCGTCGTCGGCCCGACCGCGCCCAAGGCCGAGCGCAACATCCTCGGGGTGATCGGCAAGGTCGGCCTGGAGATCGGCAAGGAGGTCATCGGCGTCCGCAAGGAGCTCCGCGACCTCATGGTCGAGGCAGGCGGCAAGGCGGCCCACCCGGTCTTCGGACTGCCGGGCGGCGTCTCGAAGCCGATCTCGCCCGAGCTCCGCGACCGGTTCGTCGCGGCGGCGGCCCACGCGGTCGAGTTCGGCAAGTTCTCGCTCCAGGTGTTCCGCGACGTCGTGCTCGCGAACCAGGAGTACGTGGACCTGGTGACCTCGGACGCGTACACGCACCGCACGTACTACATGGGCCTCGTGGACGAGGCGAACAAGGTGAACTACTACGACGGGCGCCTTCGGGTCGTGGACCCGGACGGCAAGGAGTACCTCGCCTTCGAGGCGCGCGACTACCTCGACCACGTGGCCGAGCACGTCGAGCCGTGGTCGTACATCAAGTTCTGCTACCTGAAGGACGTCGGGTGGAACGGGTTCACCGACGGACCCGACAGCGGCGTGTTCGCGGTGGCGCCGCTCGCCAGGCTGAACGCGGCGGACGGGATGTCAACACCCCTGGCGCAAGAGGCGTACGAGGAGTTCTTCTCGACGCTCGGCGGCCGGCCCGTGCACTTCACGCTCGCGACGCACTGGGCCCGCCTCATCGAGCTCCTGAACGCCGCCGAGCGCATGGGCGAGCTGGCCGCCGACCCCGAGATCGTGAGCCCGGACGTCCGGACGATCCCGACGGAGACGCCGACGGTCGGCATCGGCGTGGTCGAGGCCCCGCGGGGGACGCTGTTCCATCACTACGAGACCGACGAGCGCGGACTCATCACGATGGCGAACCTCATCGTCGCCACCCAGAACAACGCGGCCAGGATCGCGCTCTCGGTGGACAAGGCTGCCAAGGCGCTCGTGCACGGGCCGGAGGTCGACGAGGGCCTGCTGAACGAGGTCGAGATGGCCTTCCGGGCGTACGACCCGTGCTTCGGGTGCGCCACGCACAGCCTTCCGGGGCAGATGCCGCTGATCGTCGAGATCCGCCGGCTGGACGGGGAGCTCCTCCGGACGATCCGTCGGGACTGATCGCGATGTCGGGCACGCTCCTCCTCGGGCTGGGGAACGATGTCGCGGGGGACGACGCGATCGGCCCGCTCGTCGCCCGGGCGCTGCTCGTCGAGCTCGAGGACGTGGCCGAGGTGGTCGAGAGCTCCGCATCGGGTCTCGCGTTGCTCGAGGTGCTCGCGGGTCACGACCGGGCGGTGGTGGTTGACGCCGTCGTGACCGGGCGGGTGCCGCCGGGCACGATCACCGAGATGGGGCTCGACGAGGTCGGCGAGGTCGTCGCACCGTCGGTGCACCAGGCCGGCCTACCGGAGCTCGCGGCCGTGGCCGAACGGCTCGGGCTGACGTTCCCGTCCCGGACGCGGGTGCTCGCCGTCGAGGTCGTGGACCCGTGGACGCTCGGCGCGGGGCTGAGCGAGCCCGTCGCCCGGGCGCTGGACGAGGTCGTCGCCCGCGTCCGCACGCTGATCCGTTCATGGGAGGAAGAGGCGGCATGCACGACTACCACGCTGTCGAGGCCATCGTCGCCCGGCTGACCGAGGCTGGGCTGTACGACGTCGCCGAGGTCCGGATCCGGGCGGGTCCCGCCCTCTCGGCGGTCTCGCTGCGACAGGCCTACGAGATGGTCACGCTCGGGACGCCGCTCGCGGGCTCGCGCCTGATCGTCGAGACGGCCGACGAGGAGTGCACGTGCCCCGCGTGCGGCAAGGCGTGGAACGTCCGATGCGAGGACGTGGCCGGACATGTCGTGATGTGCCCTGCGTGTGACGCCCCGTCATCGGTCGAGGGCCTCGCGAACGTGCAGGTCCTCGGCATCGGCTAGCGGGCGAGAGGCAGGCCTCTCACGAGGGGCCGTCTCGTCGTGCCGCCCGGGGACGAAACCCGGGCATGGTTCCGGCCGATAGCGGAGGTATGACGTACATCCGGACGAGGTGCCCGACCTGCGGAGAGGTGGACATCACTCCCGACGCCGTGCTCCTGTTCCTCACCCCGCCCCGCGACCGGTGGTTCTACGCCTTCACGTGCCCGGGGTGCGACAGGGAGGTCCACTGCCCCGCGACCCGCGAGATCGTCGCGACGCTCGTCGCTGCCTGGGAGACCACGCCGGCCGCCTCCCGGCGGGGAGACCTCCAGCCGTCCGGGGATCACAGCCCCGACCCAGGCGCTCCGCCCTTCACGCTCGACGACCTGATCGAGCTCCACTTCCTGCTGCAGGAGGACGCGTCGGTCGTGCGGCTCCTCCGCCGCTGAGCAGAACGTATCCGTCCGTCCCCGGCAAGATGGTTCCATGAACGAGCGCAACCGACGGGTCGTCGAGGAGTCCCGGGCCGATGGCGGCGTCGTCGGCGACCGCTTCGAGGGCGCGACGCTCCTGATCCTCCACACGACGGGACGCCGGACCGGTCGCGAGCACGTCACGCCCCTCGTCTACCTGCCCGACGGCGACCGATACGTGGTCTTCGGCTCGAAGGGTGGCGCCCAGACGCACCCGGAGTGGTACCTGAACCTGATCGCGCACCCAGAGGCGACGGTCGAAGTCGGCACGCGAACGGTGCGCATCGAGGCCAGCCAGATCACCGGCCTCGAGCGTGACGAGCTGTACGCGCGCCAGGTCGAGCGCATGCGTTCGTTCGCCGAGTACCAGGAGAAGACCTCGCGCGTGATCCCGGCGATCGCGCTCGAGCCGCTGGACCGCTGACGTTCGACCGCTCGCGGTCCCGTGCGTGGTCGTCGTCGAACCCCGTGAACGCAGGAACCGCCGGAGTCGTCCGACTCCGGCGGTTCCTTCTGCGATCCGGATCACTCGTCAGGGGAGCAGCACCGCGTCGATGACGTGGATCACGCCGTTCGAGGCCGGCACGTCGGTCGTCACGACCTGCGCCTTCCCGCCGGCAGCGTCCGTGATCACGACCCCGCCGTCCTGGGTCGAGATCGTGAAGCTCCCGCCGTTCACGGTCGGAACCTCACCAGGCTCGACATCGGCCGCCATGATCTCGCCGGCCACGACGTGGTACGTGAGGATGCCGGCCAGATCGTCCTTGCTCGACGGCTCGAGCAGGGAGTCGAGCGTTCCCTCCGGCAGCGCGGCGAATGCCTCATCGGTCGGGGCGAACACCGTGTATGGCCCCTCGCCGGAGAGCGTCTCGGCCAGATCGGCGGCCTCGACAGCCGTCAGCAGGGTCGAGAAGTCGGGGCTGTCCGCCACGACCTCGGCGATCGTCATCTCCGTCATCTCCGGCATCTCGGCCTCGGCCGGGGCCGGCTCCTCTTCGCTGGTACACGCGGCAGCCACCACCGAAAGGGCGGCGATCGCGGCGATCGTCAGGATCCACCTCTTGCGCACTGGGTCCTCCCTCCTTCGTCGGGCCGCTCGTCGGCCTCGTTCGAAGACCATACGCACGCCGCATACGTTTTGGCCATGTTTGGCTCAGGCATGCATAGTTTTCGGCACGCGATGGTCCGTTGATCTGTTGAGCATGCTCGTTTGGCGAGTGTGCTCTCTGCATGGTTTTAGAGACCGACTCGTTCACCGGCATCGGCCATACTGGGCTCCAGACGACGGAGGAGGAGCGCCCGATGGAAGCGACCACAGGTTCGGCCGGACAGCCGGACGAGCTGTTGTTCCCCAACACGACGAACGAAGCCCTCGGTCAACGGATCGGGCGGCTGCGCGCCTTCAACCTGGTGATGGGACTGCTCCACGTCGCGCAGGGCGTCGCGATCCTGGCGCTCTCGACGAGCTTCGCGATCCCGGTGGTGGCCCATACGCTCACCGGCCCACCGGGCTCGCCGTCCGATACCGTCACGCTGTTCGACCTGAACGTCGGGTGGGCGGTCGCCGCGTTCCTGTTCGTTTCGGCGATCGCGCATCTGCTGATCGCGTCGCCCGGCGTCTTCCCCCGGTACGAGCGCATGCTGCTCAAGGGCCGCAACGACTACCGCTGGGTCGAGTACTCGATCAGCGCCTCGATCATGGCGGTGCTCATCGCCATGCTGCCCGGCATCACCGACGCAGCCGCGCTCATCGCGATCATCGGCGTGAACGCCTCGATGATCTTCTTCGGCCTCCTGCAAGAGCGCTACGAGCGGCCCGGCGGGAGCATGCTGCCGTTCTGGCTCGGCAGCCTCGTCGGCATCGTCCCGTGGGTCGCGATCGGCGTGTACATGTCGGGCGTCGGCACCGACGCGCAGATCCCCGGCTTCGTGTACGCGATCTTCTTCTCGCTGTTCGCGTTCTTCATGTCCTTCGCCGTGAACCAGTGGCTGCAGTACCGGCGCGTCGGCCCGTGGAAGGACTACCTGTACGGCGAGAGGGTGTACGTGATCCTCAGCCTGGTCGCGAAGTCCGCGCTCGCGTGGCAGGTGTTCGCCGGCACGCTCGTCGACACGGCCTGACCTTCGCCCGCCGGCACCGTCCCCCATCGTCGTAAACCGCGAGGCCCGCTGGCCCGTACTGCCTGGGGCTTGGGTCCGAACGGACCCGGACAGGAGGGGACATGCGGAAGCACATATCGGTGTTGTTCGCGATCGTGGCGGTCGCCGGTGTGGTCGTCGGCGGGCAGGTGACCCTGGCGACGGGCTCGGAGACCGCCAAGATCCTCGACTTCGACACGATGGTGGGCGTCCCGCGCCCGTACACGGGCGCGACCAACGCGATCCGCGACGTGCCGGGCGGAGGGCTCCCCTGGGTCGTCGACTCGGCGCACGGCAAGGTGCGGGCCGACGGGCGCGTCGAGGTCTCGGTCAGGGGTCTCGTGTTCGACCCGAACGATCCGGGGACCATCGCCGCGGGCGTGGCCGGACGGAACACCATCCCGAACTTCCGGGCGATCGTGAGCTGCCTCAGCAAGGACGCCGGCGGCGGCGCCACCACCGTCAACGTGTCGACCGGCCTGTTCCCCGCCGACGAGAGCGGGAGGTCCACCATCGTGGACACGGTCGACCTGCCCAGCCCGTGCATCGCGCCGATCGTCTTCGTCACGAGTCCCACGGGCTCGTGGTTCGCGGCGAGCGGCCTCTAGGCGCGACGCGGCCCTCGACGTCGCGCGTCGAGGGCCGCGCTCACCCCTCCTCGCTCACTCGTCGCCCCGCTCCGCCGAGAACGTCTCCGCGTACTCGTCGTCGGTGACCGGCGGTCCCCAGTCGGCGTCGCCGCCACCGTTCACCGCGACGTGGACGAGCGGGGAGTCCGGCGTGCCGCCGTGGAAGTGCCACTCCCCGGGCTGCACGTGGATCACGTCGCCGGGCTCGACCGTCCGGCCGACCTCGCCGGCCGAGCGCACCCGCCCGCGCCCCGCGACGACGTACAGGAACTGGCCGCCGGGGTGTCGGTGCCAGTGGGTGCGAGCGCCCGGGGCGAAGTGGACGACCCCGATGTTCGTCTCCTGCTCGTCCCGCAAGGTCGAGCGGAGCCAGACCTCGCCCGTGAACCTGGCCTCGTCCCCGCGCTCGAACGTTCCCTCACTGCCGGCTGCGACCCGCATGGCTGCCTCCTCGACGTCGGGGCGACGCTACCAGCCGGCGGCGCCGCACCGATGCCGACCTCCGGCCTAGCCCGCGCTCTTCCCCGGATGCCCTACAGCAGTGGGGCGGTCGGGGAAAACCATCACGGATAGGTAGCCCCGTCGTGCCTGTCTCCGCTGTCCTTCCTCCCCCCATCGGCCGATACGGGAGACATGACAGCCATCAGGATCAAGTGCCCGACATGCGGAGAGGTGGACCTCAGCCCCGAGGAGATGTCGCTGTTCATGGCCCCCTCGGGCGACCAGCTCTCCTATTCGTTCACGTGCCCCGTGTGCAGCCTCGAGGTCGACCGCCCGACCACCCGCAAGACGGCCGCGATGCTCATCGCCGCCGGGGTCGAGACGGTCCCGCTGCCCTACGACGACGAGCCCGCCCTACCGCTCGAGGACCGAAGCCCCGATCCGGACGCCCCGCCGCTGACGCTCGACGACCTGATCGAACTGCACTTCCTCCTGCAGGACGACGACGCGCTCGCCGCGCTGGCCGGTCGCTGACCCTCACCCACACCGACGGCCCGAGCGTTCACCGCTCGGGTCGGCCGCGTCCGTGCCGGACGATCGCGCGGAACGGGATCAGCAGGAACACTGCGATCGCCAGGTACAGGACGACCGCGGCGGTCGGCGCGGCCAGACCGATCGCGATCGCGACCGCGTAGACGGCCAGGCTCGGGTTGAGCTTCGCCGTGACGGCGCGCACCCGTTCCTCGGGCCGGTCGCCGTGGATCAGGCGCTCGGCGACCGCGTACCGCCACAGGACGCTCATCGTCGCCGAGATCGCGAGCAGGTTGACGCCGTAGATCGTGATGGCGACGCGCTCGGCGTCGGCGTCGTGCAGGTACGCGCCGATCATCCCCGTCGGGAACGGGAGGACCGACACGAAGAACAACAGGAGCAGGTTCAGCCGGAAGCGGGAACCGCTGAGGGAAGGAGAATTGAAGTACATGGCACCTGTGGGGGGGACAATGTGGATCATTCACACCTGTAGCGGCGTCTCGTATGAGCGCAGCAGAGGGACGGTTGGTCACGGGCGGAGTTTGCCACAATTGAAGCCGGATTGTCACCTTGGCAATCAGGCGATGGCAATCGCGAGGCGAGGCGCTCCCTCAACACCAGCGTGGTTCGAACCGCTGCGCCCGAGGACGGAGCGCGGTCCGGAACAGAACCCTCAAGAGCCGCCGGAGCCAGTGCAACCACGCCCGAGACTGGATGCCTTCCGTATCGATGTCCGTCGAGGTCTCTGCGCCTCTCTGCCCCTGTGGTCATGCCCAGGGATTCACTTCCTCTGCCGCGCCATCGCGGCTCGGCGAGCCCGCGCCTCAGCGCTTCTTCATCGTCACGCTG
>Ga0209703_1000204_pt1 | contig 15114 bp, 8 predicted proteins | sample PPLLak12cMay2015_2_FD_187256 | JGI IMG/M metagenome (GOLD analysis project Ga0209703, IMG submission 187256) | Freshwater sediment microbial communities from Prairie Pothole Lake near Jamestown, North Dakota, USA - PPLs Lake P8 Core (1) Depth... | ecosystem: Environmental > Aquatic > Freshwater >...
CTTCGCTCTCGAAGAAGAGGAGGAGATCGATGGACAGAAGCCTGCCATTGCGCAGGCGAATGCACCCCTCGACCGGGAGGGTAGGTTCATGGTCCCCCTCGTCTCCGCCCGCAGGGGAGGGGAGTTCATGATGGTAAAGCCCGAAGAGGTTCGCTACATGGACGTCTCTCCCAAACAGCTGGTGAGCGTGGCTACCTCCCTCGTCCCCTTTTTAGAGAATGACGACGCCAACCGTGCCCTCATGGGATCGAATATGCAGCGGCAGGCTGTTCCCCTTCTGAAGACGGATGCTCCATTGATTGGAACCGGAATGGAAGCAGTGGTGGCCAGGGATTCTGGGGTGACGGTCGTGGCGAAGAGAGATGGGGTTGTGGAGGATGTGGATGCCACGCGGATCGTCATCCGGGCCGATGAAAATGGTCAAAAGGAGGATGATCCTGGGGTGGACATTTATACCCTGATTAAATACAAACGGTCCAATCAGAACACCTGTATCAACCAGAGGCCCATCGTCCGTCCGGGTGAACGGGTTAAAAAAGGGGAGGTCATTGCCGATGGACCGGCCACGGATATGGGAGAACTGGCTCTGGGAAGAAATGTCCTGGTGGGCTTCATGCCCTGGGGAGGGTACAACTTTGAGGATTCGATCCTTTTCAGCGAAAAGATACTGAAAGAGGATGCCTACACCTCGATCCATATCGAGGAATTGGAGTGTGTGGCCCGGGACACAAAACTGGGAAAAGAAGAGATCACCTGTGACATCCCCAATGCAGGAGAGGAGGCTTTGAGGAATCTGGATGAGAGTGGCATCATCCGGATTGGAGCAGAGGTTCAGCCCGGGGATATCTTGGTGGGCAAGGTGACGCCCAAGGGGGAAACCCAGCTTTCTCCAGAAGAGAAGCTGCTTCGAGCAATCTTTGGTGAGAAGGCAGGGGATGTGAGGGACACCTCCCTGAGAGTCCCCCATGGGATCGAAGGGATTGTGATTGATGCAAAGGTCTTCTCCCGGAAGGGCCAGGAGAAGGATGAGAGGACGAAGTTCATCGAAGACCAGGAGAAGGCAAGGTTATTAAAGAATCAGGCCGATGAGATCCGGATCATCCAGAACAGCACGCGGAGAAAGATCGGAAAGTACCTCATTGGGAAAAAGGCCGATCACCGGATCGCCGATGAGAAGAAAAACCGTGTTTTTCTAGAAGCCAAAGAGGTGATCAAGGAGGACCATCTCTTCAACATTCCTTTTGACCGATTGAAGGAGATCAATGTGGTGGAAGGGAAAAGGGTCCTCCCCGAAGTCCACCGATTCCTCAACCATGCTGAGCTTCAGATCAACGTCGTCAAGGGAGTCTTCGCGGATAAGTTGGCCAAACTGAAGAGAGGAGATGAACTGGCTCCAGGGGTGATCAAATCGGTGAAGGTTTACATCGCCATGAAGCGGAAGCTCTCCGTCGGGGATAAGATGTCTGGCCGTCACGGGAACAAAGGGATCATCTCCCGAATCCTCCCTGAAGAGGACATGCCCTACTTGGAGGACGGGACCCCCGTCGATATCATTCTTAATCCTCTCGGCGTCCCCTCCCGAATGAATGTGGGTCAAATTCTGGAAACCCACTTGGGATGGGCTGCCAAAGGATTGGGCTGGAAAATCGGAGAGTATTTAGAGAAGCATTACAACCCTAAATTGCTGCGACGGAGGATCAAAGAGATCTATTCCTCCAAGGAGGTAAACCAGTATCTCGAGCAAGCCTCAGATGAGGAGATCCTCGAACTGGCCCGAAAACTGGGCAACGGAATCTTCATGTCGGTTCCTGTCTTCGACGGCGCTTCTGAAGAAGAGATTAAGAACCATTTAGAGGAAGCGGGACTTCCGATTTCCGGTCAGACGACGCTTTATGATGGGAGGACAGGAGAGCCCTTCCACCACAAGGTCACCGTCGGTTACATGTACCTTCTTAAATTACACCACCTGGTGGATGACAAGATTCATGCCCGTTCCATCGGTCCTTACTCCCTGGTGACGCAGCAGCCATTGGGGGGAAAGGCTCAGTTCGGAGGTCAGCGTTTAGGGGAAATGGAAGTCTGGGCTTTGGAAGCCTACGGAGCGGCTCACTCCCTTCAGGAATTCTTGACGGTGAAATCGGATGATGTGGCCGGAAGGACCCGGGTCTATGAGGCCATCGTCAAAGGGGAGCATACCCTGGAGCCAGGGCTTCCGGAATCCTTCAATGTCTTGGTGAAAGAGTTACAGAGCCTCTGTCTCGACACCGAACTGATCGAAGAGAGAAGAGAGGAACCCTAATGCGCATAGCGCATAGAGCCAAGAGCATAGCGTAAGACTCAGGCTTACTCGGTTTGTTGAGTTCATTGTGTTCTTTGGGTTAACCCAAGAAACTCGACAAACCCAAGAAACTGAGAAGACATTAGGTTAGCGCTTTGCGCAACAAAAGGAGGAACCCTTGGAAGACTATTTATCATTTTTTGAGAAGGCCAAAAATCCTATCAACTATAATGCCATTCGCATCTCCATCGCCTCTCCGGAGAAGATTGAATCATGGTCCCACGGAGAGGTGAAGAAGCCGGAGACCATCAACTACCGGACTTTCAAACCCGAGAAGGATGGGCTCTTCTGTGCCAAGATTTTCGGCCCCACCAAGGACTATGAATGCAATTGCGGCAAATACAAACGGATGAAGCATCGAGGGATTGTCTGTGAAAAGTGCGGCGTGGAGGTCATCCAATCAAAGGTTCGGCGGGAGAGAATGGGCCATATTCGACTCGCCACACCCGTGGCCCATATCTGGTTTCTCAAGAGCATTCCCAGCAAAATTGGCATCCTGGCTGATATGACGTTGAGAGAACTGGAGCGCATCCTCTATTTTGAAGCTTATCTCGTCCTCGATGGCAAGGCAACTCCTCTGAAGAAGGGTGAGATTCTCTCGGAAGACCGTTACCGTGAGGCGAAAGAAAAATATGGGGACGAATTCGTAGTCTCCCATGGAGCCGAGGCGGTCCGAGAGCTTCTGAAAGGCACCGACGTAAAAGACCTTTCCAAAAAGCTCCGGACGGAGATGAAAGAGACCGCCTCCGAGGCGAAGAAAAAGCGTTTGGCGAAACGATTAAAGATCATCGAATCCTTTTTAGAATCGGGGAACAAACCGGAATGGATGATCTTGGAAGTCATCCCGGTCATCCCACCCGATCTCCGTCCCCTCGTTCCGCTGGATGGGGGACGGTTTGCCACATCGGACCTTAATGACCTTTACCGGAGGGTGATCAACCGGAACAACCGGCTCAAACGTCTTCTTGAATTGAATGCTCCTGAAATTATTATCCGGAACGAGAAGCGTATGCTTCAGGAGGCTGTGGATGCCCTCTTTGACAATGGGAAAAGGGGGAGGACCATCCTGGGAGCAAACAAGAAACCCCTTAAGTCCTTGAGTGATATGCTCCGGGGCAAACAAGGCCGCTTTCGTCAAAACCTTCTGGGAAAACGCGTCGACTATTCCGGCCGGTCCGTCATCGTCGTCGGCCCTGAATTGAAATTGCATCAATGTGGGCTTCCCAAGAAGATGGCCCTCGAGCTTTTCAAACCCTTTATCTACCATCGTTTGGAAGAGAAAGGCTTGGCGACCACTATCAAGAGCGCCAAGAAGATGTTGGAGAAAGAGAGACCGGAGGTCTGGGACGTCCTCGATGAGGTCATTCGTGAACATCCCGTGATGCTCAACCGAGCTCCAACGCTGCACCGGCTGGGCATCCAGGCCTTTGAGCCTGTCTTGATCGAAGGCAAGGCCATTCAGCTCCACCCGCTGGTCTGCGCTGCCTTTAATGCCGATTTCGATGGAGACCAGATGGCGGTTCATGTTCCCCTCTCCATAGAGGCACAGGCAGAGGCAAGGATCCTGATGATGTCTACCAATAATATCCTTTCCCCTGCTAATGGAAAACCGATCATCGTGCCTACGCAGGACATCGTCCTGGGAATCTATTACATGACCAGGGAGCGGCCCTTTGTCAAAGGAGAGGGCAAGGTCTTTTCAAGCCTGGAAGAAGTCCGGATCGCCTACGATGCAGGTGAAATGGACCTCCATGCTCGCATGAAGGCTCGGGTGAATGGGGAAATGGTGCAGACGACGGTCGGTCGAGTCCTTCTGAGAGAGATCATTCCAGAAGAGATTCCCTTCTCCATGATCAACAAGGTGATGAAGAAGGGCGAGCTGGCGAATCTGATCGACTATTGCTACCGTTATTGTGGCGAGAAGAAGACTGTCCTCCTTTCCGATCGGTTGAAAGACTTGGGGTACCGTTATGCCACCCTGGCCGGGCTCTCCATCTCCATCGATGATATGCTAATCCCCTCCAATAAGGCTGCCCTTTTGGAACAGGCTCAGAAAGAGATAGAAAAGGTTCAGGACCAGTATACCGATGGATTGATCACGGATGGTGAGCGGTACAATAAGGTCATCGACATTTGGGCTCAGGTGACGGAAAGCATTGCGGATGTGATGCTGAAAGAACTAGGAAGCGAGGCAGCAGAGGGAGCCAAGGGCGAGAAGAAGATGGTTCAGAGTTTTAATCCCATCTATATGATGGCCGATTCGGGGGCTCGAGGCAGTGCCCAGCAGGTACGGCAGCTGGCTGGCATGCGAGGTCTGATGGCCAAGCCTTCCGGGGAGATCATCGAGACGCCGATCACGGCCAATTTCCGTGAAGGCCTCACCGTCCTCCAGTACTTCATCTCCACCCATGGTGCCCGAAAGGGATTGGCAGATACCGCCCTGAAGACAGCGAATGCGGGATACCTCACGCGACGGCTCGTGGATGTGGCCCAGGACGTGGTGATCGGGGACCATGATTGCGGGACCATGGACGGGATTGATGTGGCCTCTCTGGTGGAAGGTGGGGAAATCATTGAGTCGATGAAGGAGCGCATCCTGGGTCGAGTCGCCTTGGAAGATATCCGGGACCCTTTTACTGATGAGGCGATTGTGAAGGGCAATCAGGAGATTGATGAGTCGCTGGCAGAACGGATTGAAGATGCTGGAATCGAGAAGGTGAAGATCCGATCGGTCCTGACCTGTAAATCGAAGCGCGGGGTCTGCGCGCTTTGCTATGGTCGGGATCTGGCCCGTGGAAGGCTGGTCAATGTGGGAGAAGCGATCGGCATCATCGCGGCCCAGTCGATTGGCGAGCCAGGGACCCAGTTGACGATGAGAACCTTCCACATCGGTGGGACAGCCAGCCGGCGAGCTGAGCAGACGACCTTGGAGAGCCGCATTGACGGGAAGGTCAAATTTTTCAATCTCAAAACGGTGAAAAACCGGGAGGGAAATCTGATCGTCATGAATCGAAATGGTGAGATTGCCATTTTGGATGAGAACGGAAGAGAACGGCGCCGTTACTCCGTCATTTACGGTGCCAAATTGAGGGTGAAGGATGGCCAGAAGACCAAAGAGGGCGAGATGCTGGCCGAATGGGATCCTTACTCCATCCCTGTTTTGACCGAGGTCTCCGGCCGTGTGAAGTTTGGAGACATCCTCGAGGGCGTGACGATGCAGGAACAGGTGGATGAGTTTACCGGGCTCTCAAGAAAAGTGATCATTGAGTCAAAAGATCCGGATCTTCGACCAAGGATCTCCATCAAGGATGAGAAGGGAAGGACCATGAATCTTCCGGGATCGGCCTCACAGGCTCGGTATCTTCTTCCCGTGGGCGCAAACATCTTCATCTCCGAAGGAGATGATGTAGAGGCTGGTGATATCATCGTCAAGATCCCAAGAGAGACCACGAAGACGAAGGATATCACAGGAGGCCTTCCCAGGGTCGCAGAACTTTTCGAAGCCAGAAAACCAAAGGAGTATGCCCTCATCAGTGATATTGATGGCATGGTGGAATTTGGAAAAGACCTCAAAGGGAAGAGGAAGGTCGTCATCAAGCCTGATGTGGGCGAACCCAAGGAATATATGATTCCAAGAGGAAAGCATGTGAGCGTCCACGAAGGCGATTTCGTCAAGGCAGGAGAAGCATTGATGGACGGGCCTTCCAATCCCCATGACATCTTGAGGGTTTTGGGAGACAAGGCCCTAGCCCGATATCTGGTGGATGAGATCCAGGAGGTCTATAAGCTCCAAGGGGTGAAGATCAATGACAAACATATCGAGGTCATCGTCCGCCAGATGCTCAAGAGGGTGAAGGTGAAAGAGATTGGGGATACTCACTTCTTGGTGGATGATCAGGTGGAGAAGTATGCCTTTGAGGAAGAGAATGCACGCATCATGAGAGAGGGAGGAATACCTGCGGTTGGAGAACCTCTCTTCTTGGGAATCACCAAAGCCTCTCTCATAACGGAAAGCTTTATCTCCGCTGCCTCTTTCCAGGAAACCACCAAGGTGCTCACCCAGGCGGCCGTGGCTGGAAAGATCGATTATTTAAAGGGGTTAAAAGAGAACGTCATCATGGGACGACTGATCCCGGCTGGAACCGGACTCCCTCAATATAGGCAGATGGACCTTTGGGTGGAGGGATTTACGGGGGACGAGGAAAATCCGGAGGAGGAACCCGATGTTTCTGCAGGGGGTCCCGCCTAATAGCTAAGAGCATAGAGCAAAAAATAAAAAGGCCCATTCTTGCCGTATGCAGAATGGGCCTTCTTATTAAGCACCAAATTCCAAGCACCAAAACCCAAACAAATCGCAATAACCAAAATTCGAAATCCTAAACAAAACCGTTTTGGTGATTTGGGAATTGACACTTGGAGCTTATATGGGATTTGGAATTTGTCATTTGGAATTTCTCTATTTGATGGCTTCCAGTCTTTTCTTGGCCATGTCGGCCTGTTCGGATTCGGGATAGCGTTCCATCACCCGTTTGAGTAAATTTCTTCCGTTCGTCTTGTCCCCCAGTTCCAGAAAGGCGAGGGCTTGTTTTAAGAGAGCGGCAGGGACCTTGTCCCCTTCGGGATATTTGGCAATGGCTTTTTCATATTCAAGGATGGCCTTTTCATAATCCTTTTTTCCATAGTAAGTCTCTCCGATCCAGAACTGGGCATTGTCAGAGAGTTCCGTATTCGGGTACTGTTTGAGAAAGGCCTCAAATTTTCTTCGCGCGCCTTCGTAATCGCCCTTCTGATAAGTCTCATAGGCGTCCTTATAAAGATCACCTGTTCTTGCAGGGACCACCTTTCCCTCGACAGAGGTCTCCTTCCCCCGGAGCGAAGTTTCTATTTCCGTTTGTTTAGTTGCCAGCTGACCGATCTTCCCCTCCAATCCTTTAAGGCGCTCCTCCATCCCTTTTATTCTCTCTTCCAAATTCCTATCCTTCTCTGCGAGGATATTCTCTTTATCCTCGAGGGCCTTCGTCCGGAGCGCAATATTCTCTTTCAGCCGGTCTATTTCTTTGGAGGGCTTTTTGGAAAGCTCCTTATACTCTTCGATTCCCGTTGAAAGGGTTCGAACTTCTGTCTGAAGGTTTTCGAGGCGAAGAAGCAGATCGGCTTGGGCTTTCTTCGTCTCTCCGGGCACACTCATTTTCAAATCATTCATCTCTTTTTGAAGGGCCTTGAAATCTTTCTGAAGCTTCTCCATATCCCCTTGGAGGGATTCCCTCTCCCTCTGCTGGGTGGTCACCTGAGAGGAAAGGCGACGTGTTTCCATCGTCACCTCCCTTTTCGTGGCACACCCCCAGAGGAGTGAGACGATCGAGAAAAGGATGACTCCTTTAATCCAAACGATTCTTTGCAATTTTTCCTCCTGGGGAGGAGTCCCCCGCGGAGAATGAGAAATTCCTCCGGGGGGCTCATCCCTTATTATTTAGACAAGATAACGATGTGGCCTCTTCGGTTTTTCGACCAAGCCTCTTCGTTGTGGCCAGCGTCCAGAGGTTTCTCTTCTCCGTAACTGATACTCGAGATCCGATCCGTAGAGATGCCCAGGGAGAGGAGATATTTTTTCGCCGCGTTGGCCCGCCTCTCTCCGAGGGCCAGATTGTACTCACTGGTCCCTCTCTCGTCGCAATGGCCCTCCACCTGGATTTTGACTTTAGGATATTTCATCAACAGAGCTGCATTTTCCTTTAAGATCTCTGTATCTCCCGGCCGGATATCGTACTTATCGAAATCGAAATGAATGTCTTTCAGCAATCTGCTTTCAAAAACTTCTCCTGCGATCCCGGGTTCTTTCTTGGCAACCAGGCTCTTTTCAAACTCTTTCTCTGTTGCCTTTTTGGCTTCCTCTTCCCGGATTCTTGCTAATTCCTTTTCCGCTTCAAGTTTTGCAGCCTTCTCCCTTTCTGCCACAGGTTCTTCTGCTTTTCTCATGGATGGTTCTTCTTTCATGACTGTCTTCTTCGGGCAACCGGTAAGGAGAAGTCCTACACAGAGGATCAGGACGAGAACGGCTAAGCCTTTTTTACCCATGATCAACCTCCTTTGCTCAATGATGATCGTGCAAAATGCTTTCTTATTCTAATTGCCTGGACCAGGCAGGGCCCGATTCACCTCCTTTCGCTGAAGTGAGTGGCCTTTGGTTGAACCCATTGGCGTTCATGATGAAGATCTTCGATCCTCCAAGCCGGGTTGAACTGAAGGCGATGTAACGTCCCTCCGGAGACCAGCAGGGGCTCTCATTACTTCCGGAATTGGAAGTCAGCCTTTGAAGTCCGGACCCATCCACTCCAATGGTGAGGATATCATAACGACCTTCGACCCTACCACAAAAGGCAATGCGATCTCCTTTGGGCGACCAGGAGGGTTTGCTATTGTAGCCTCCTTCGTAGGTCAAACGCCGGACATTGGAGCCATCGGATCCCATGATGTAGACCTGAGGAGAACCAGACCGGTCTGAGACGAAAGCGATCTGTCTCCCATCGGGAGACCATGTGGGGGAGGCCTCATTGCCATGTCCCGTGGTGAGCTTTTTGGGATTATTTCCGTTCGCATCGATGAGGTAGATATCCGCCTTGCCTTCCATTCCCATCATGACAGCCATCTTTTTTCCATCCGGAGACCAGGCCGGGGCGGCGTTCAGCCCTGGATAGGAAGTGAGACGCCGGAAGTTCTGTCCGTCCACATCGATCAGGTAGAGGTCTGGGTTGCGCCGGAGGTAAGAGGTAAAGACAATTTTTTTTCCATCCGGAGACCAGGCGGGAGAAAGATTGATGGACTGATTCTGAGTGATCTGTTTCATTTCGGCGCCATCAAAATCGGAAATGGAGATCTCTTTTCCTCCCCCCCGAACACTGGCAAAGGCAATTTTCGTATTGTGGACTCCCTTCTCCCCCGTGAGCTGGAGGACGACCTCGTCCGCCATTCGATGGACCATTTTTCGGACGGCCTGGGAAGGACCTTCGTACTGTTTTCCGACGATATGTTTCTTTTCGACTAGATCGAAGAGATGGAATCTTAACTTAAGGTTTTGGTCTCCGGGCTTCCAAGCCGTTTCCCCAGCGAGAAGAATTTCTCCTCCGGCAGACGCCCATTCGATGAGAGATACATCCGTTGGAATTCCTCCTTTTTCTTTGAGTGGAGAAGGAAGACGACTAAAATCAATTACCTTGAAAAAACCGGAGAGGGTGAGGTCGTTGGCGAGGATTTCATAAACCTTGACTGGGAGGCCAGGTGGGGTCGTGTTCACCCCTTTCCATTTCGGCAAAACGATGGGAATCTGAACAAAAGTGGGAGCATTGATGTCGAGATAGACCCTCGCCTCTGCAAGTGGAATGACCATGAAAAAAAGCAAAAACAAGGAAAGGGAAAAATATTTTTTCATTGTTCAATCCGGAAAGAAGCGAATCCCGATCTCGAGGGTGCCTTCACCTAATTCTTTGGGGATCGGAGGCAGAGGTTCTGCCTTCTTGATGGCGCGCATGGCCATCTGGTCATAGAGCTCGTTTCCCGACTTCTTCTCGAACCATGTTCTCTTAATTTTCCCGTCACTTTCTATTATTACGATGATAATGGTTTCTAAGTCAACCCTTTCTTTAAGAAGATTTTCAGGAATAGTCCATGCCTTTTTGATCTTTGCCCAGATGACACTGTAGTATTGACTCAATTTTGTTTCCACTTCCGCGGATGACTTGGTGGCCGAGATCACCGGAACAGGAGGGGGTGTCGTGATCGGTCGCTCCTCCGCCTTCTCTCGGCGGGCCACCTTTTTTTGAAGCTCATCCAGGGCTATTTTCTTGCGAATCTCTTCAAGGGCCTCGTGGAGGCGTTTCAGGTCAGCTTTTTTCTCTTCAGGCTTGTCGACCTTCTTCGGAGATTTCTTGACTTTTTCAACGATGTCATCCTTTTTGGGCTTCGTGATGGGTTTTTCCTTTTCTTCTTTGATCGTTGGTAAGGGAGTCTGCTTGAATCGGGTTTCTGGCTCTGGAATGGCAACGGGCACGAGCGTCACCGTATAGGCCATGGGTTTGGCTTTGATGAGGACAGGCCATGGATTGAGGCTGAGGAAAATGACCAGAAGAATATGGAGCCCCAAAGAAATCGCCCCCATTCTTGATAAATCTTCCGTGTCGGGTCTCCTCCGAAACCCCATATCAGTTCGTCCTCTCTCTCTTTTTCTTGAGAAATCTCAGAAATTCCATTCCGGCAGGGGACACGGTCTTCCCCCGTTGAGAGACAATGTAGATCTGTCGAGAGATCGATTCCAGCCCCTCTAAGGTGATAGAGGTGAAGAGATTTCGATTCAATTCTTCTTCCACCGCTCTTCTGGAGATAAAAGCAAGGCCCAACTTTGCCTTCACACCTTCCTTTACCGAAGAGGTGCTTCCCATCTCGATCGCCACATTGAAATCTTTCAGGCTCTTACCTTTTTTTCTCAAAACCCTTTCAACGGTCATCTGAGTGCCCGATCCTTCTTCTCGAATAATCCAGGGTTCTTTCAGGAGATCTTCGAAGCCCACGCTCCTTTTTCTGGTGAGAGGATGATCGGATGGAGCGATGATGATGATCTCATCCTCTCCAAACTTTTCATAGTGCAGGGAGGGATGATCCACTTTGGCGCCGATCAGTCCAAACTCGATATGCCCCTGTAACAACTCCTGAACGATGTCCTTGGTATCGGAAATCTTCAGGGAAAGGGTAAAGCGGGGATGCTCTCTCTTAAAATCGCCCATCAATCTGGGGAGAAGATACTCCCCTGGAATGGTGCTGGCGCCCAAAGAAAGTTCTCCTCTAATGCCTTGGGAGAATTCGCTCAGGGCATTGAGCAGGTCTTTGCGAACCGTCAGGATTTTCGAAGCATACCGAAGAAACATTTCTCCTGCTTTTGTCAGCCGGATTTCCCTGCCTGTTCGATCGAAGAGACGGAGGGAGAGAGACCTTTCGAGGGAGAGAATATGGCCGCTCACCGTGGGTTGGGTAAGGAAGAGATCATCGGCGGCTCTGGAAAAACTCTTCAGAGCAGCCACCCGGCAGAACGTTTCGAGATGACGGAAATCGATGATGAAGGGCTGCTTCTCCACCACGGCTAAAATATTAACACCCTCATTTTAAAAAGCAAGAAAAAATAGATTTTTAATCTGAAATTCAATAGTTACAGCGCAAGAAAAAGAATTTGTGAGGCTCTCTGCCGACAGAGCAGGGCTTGCGGGGGGCCGTTCTGGCCAAACTTTGGCCGGGGAGTGACCAGTGGACTGGAAGGAATGATATGCTGAACCAATACTGTGTCAGGCTCAGCACAAGGTTCAGAAGCATGACAGCTATTCAGCTTCGCATAAGTAATGAAACTTGTTTTTGGGGCGTTCGTCTGGGGTAGGGGAGGCTTTAGCCTCCCGAAATCAGGGCGACTGAAGTCGCCCCTACCCATGAGGAAAAGGTAAAGTGTTCCTTGATTCGGGATCTAAGGGGTTGGACCCATTCTTAGGGCATGGGAAAAATAAAAAGGGCTCGGGAGAAATTTCCTTTGGACCCCCAAGCCCTTCCTTATCTTAATACATATCACCCATACCACCCATACCACCACCACCGGGTGGCATTGGTGGATAGGCTGCTTTCTTCTCAGGTTTCTCAGCCACCAGAGCCTCTGTTGTAATCATCAAAGATGCTACGGAAGCAGCATTCTGGAGGGCGAGCCTGACCACCTTGGTGGGATCGATGATGCCGGCCTTAATCATATCCGTGTACTCGTCCTGAGCCGCATCGAATCCAAAGGCTCCCTTCTCGTTCCTCACTTTCTCCGTCACGACAGAACCTTCCTGGCCTGCATTGTTGGCGATCTGACGGATGGGCTCTTCCAGGGCTCTCTTCACAAGATCCACTCCAATCTGCTTGTCTCCCCCCAACTTCAATTTATCTAATGCCGGAACGCACCGGAGGTACGCCACACCACCGCCTGGGACAATCCCTTCCTCGACAGCAGCCCGGGTAGCGTTAAGGGCGTCTTCCACACGGGCCTTTTTCTCCTTCATCTCCGTCTCGGTTGCTGCACCGACATTGATCACAGCGACACCACCGATAATCTTTGCCAACCTTTCCTGAAGTTTCTCCCGATCGTAATCAGAGGTGGTCTCCTCGATCTGGGCACGAATCTGTTTCACTCTCGCTTCGATATCGTCTTTGTCACCTGCTCCATCAACGACGGTTGTATTATCTTTGTCTATCGTGACCCGTTTTGCACGACCCAGATCGTTCAGTTTGATGTTTTCTAACTTAATACCAAGATCCTCTGAAATGACTTTCCCACCAGTCAGGATCCCGATGTCTTCCAGCATAGACTTTCTTCGATCTCCAAAGCCCGGGGCTTTAACCGCACAGCATTTCAGGGTTCCGCGGAGTTTGTTGACGACTAAGGTGGCCAGGGCTTCCCCTTCTACATCTTCAGAAACAACCAGAAGGGGTTTTCCCATCTTTGCAATCTGCTCCAAAATCGGAAGCATATCCTTCATATTAGAGATCTTCTTCTCATTGAGAAGGATGTAAACATCTTCAAGAACGGCTTCCATCTTCTCGGGGTCGGTGACAAAGTAAGGCGAAAGATATCCGCGATCGAACTGCATTCCCTCCACCACATCGAGGGTTGTCTCCATCCCTTTGGCTTCCTCTACGGTAATCACGCCCTCTTTTCCGACTTTGTTCATCGCCTCGGCGATGATGTTTCCGATCGTCTCATCGTTATTGGCGGAGATCTTCCCGACCTGGGAGATCTCTTTTTGATCCTTTGTCGGTTTGGTTAATTTCTTCAATTCTTTCACCACTTCCTCTACGGCAAGGTCAATCCCGCGTTTCACATCCATGGGATTTGCCCCTGCTGCAACGACCTTCGATCCCTCGCGATAAATCGCCTGGGCGAGAACCGTAGCTGTCGTCGTTCCGTCTCCAGCTGTATCAGAGGTCTTGCTGGCGACCTCCTTCACCATCTGGGCCCCCATGTTCTCAAATTTGTCTTCCAGTTCAATCTCTTTTGCCACTGTCACACCATCTTTGGTGACCGTCGGGGCTCCAAAGGATTTTTCCAAAATGACGTTTCTCCCCTTGGGACCTAACGTGACCTTTACCACGTCCGCTAAGATATTCACTCCCCGTAATATAGAATTACGGGCCTCCTGTTCAAACTTGATTTCTTTTGCCATATCAACCTACCTCCATTCTTTTTGAATTTTGATTTTTTACTTTCCTTCGATAACCCCTAAGATATCCTCTTCTCTCATGATAAGATGTTCTTCCCCTCCGACCTTAATCTCTGTCCCAGAATACTTTCCAAATAGAATTTTATCCCCCACCTTCACATCTAGAGGGATGAGCTTACCATCTTCCGTAACCTTTCCCTTCCCGACCGCAATCACTTTCCCTTCTTGGGGCTTTTCTTTTGCCGTATCAGGAATAATGATACCCCCCTTTGTCTTTTCCTCCTCTTCCAGCCGTTTCACAATAACTCTGTCGTGCAATGGTCTGATCTTCATCTTTTCCTTCTCCTTTCATTAGCATAATTTAATTGGTTATGGGCCTATACAAAAATTACAGACAAAAATTTTTCTCTCCTTGACTTCCTAAAACAGGAAAGCCTTCCAAAATTGAATAGTTATATCATGTTTGCCCGGGAAATCCGAACAATTCAGCATCAGGAAATTCTATATCTCTAAATTAGGTAATCATTAGGAATTAGATTGTCAAGGGATGGGCCTTAAAATTTCTTGCTCCTCAATGAATATTATTGTATAGAAATCTGAATCAATTTTTTGAAAAGTTTATTCTTAGCTTTTTTCTATTTGAGTCGGCCCCCTTCGTATGAAACAGGGAGTTGATTATTGAAAAACCTTGTTCGATTCGGCATAATTAATCCATTTTGAAGGAGAAAAGATGAAGCTAGGCTTGGCCACTTGCGGCCTACAGCGGAACTGTCGCTTCCAAGCCCACCGGATTCTTATCATCATCCTCGTTGCCTTAATGCCCGTACTCACCTCCTGTGGCGAATCGAAACCCGAGAAGAAACCTCTTTCCTTCCAAAGCATTACCCCAAAGGACGGGTTATCGAGTGAGATGGTCTATGCCATTATGGTTCAGGGTGAAGAAGTCTGGTTCGGAACCTATGGGGGCGGGGCCACTCTCTACAATAAGGAGAGCAAAACCTGGAAGGCCTATACCACAAAAGGTGAGCCCATGGAGCAATTGGATGATGGGGACAGCATCAAATGGAAGAATCTCCTCTCCTATAACCATGTGTCCGCCATCCTCCCCGATAAGGATCGCATCTGGTTTGGAACCTATTTTTACGGCTTTGGAGGTGGGGGGATTTCCTACTACTCTCCGCAGGGTTCCCCTCATTGGAAAAAATTCAATCCGAATAATGGCCGCGCAAAGAAGGTCGTCTCCATGGCATTGGATGGTGAATCCGTTTGGGTTGGATCTGAAAAAGGACTCAGCCTTTTTGACAAGAAGAGGGAAGGGTGGAAAGATTTTTACTCCCTTCAGGAGGGCCTGTCTGGAAATTTTGTGAACGCCCTTCTGGTTGAACCGGATTTCCTGTGGATCGGGACGAATGGCGGGATAAGCCATTTTCAAAAGGATGAGAAAATCTGGAAGACCTATTCGCAGAAAGACGGATTGACAGAGGTGGAGATTAAATCCTTGGTTAAAGCAGGGAACCAAATATGGGCGGGGAGCATTGGAGGGACCCTTTT
>Ga0209703_1000210_pt1 | contig 14983 bp, 10 predicted proteins | sample PPLLak12cMay2015_2_FD_187256 | JGI IMG/M metagenome (GOLD analysis project Ga0209703, IMG submission 187256) | Freshwater sediment microbial communities from Prairie Pothole Lake near Jamestown, North Dakota, USA - PPLs Lake P8 Core (1) Depth... | ecosystem: Environmental > Aquatic > Freshwater...
CTGCGGCCCTGGGGTGTGCCATCAGTGGAGCCAGGGCAATCCTCAACATATCCTACGAGGAAGCCGCCAGCAGGTTTGTGCAGATCGACAAGGCCTCTTTCGCCAATCCTATCGAAGCGAATCGTCATCCGGTTCAGAAGTTGCTGCGAAGATATGAAGCATTGGAGAAGAGCACAGGCACACGATGAAACCTTGAAGCAAGACGTGATCCCCTGAAGGAGGGCCGGGAAGATGGCAGAATCCAAGGCTCCGAGCGGGTCGGGAGGGCCCAAGGACAGTGCACCTCTCACGAAAGAGCAGGCAGACGAAAAGGCCAGACACCTGCTGACTCAGATGAGTCTCAAAGAGAAGATCCAGCAGATGTCTGGCAGTACTTCGTTATTTCCCGGCCTTCTTGAGGTGTGGTTGGCCTACAACATACGCCCGCTCCCCGCACCTGAGAATGAGCGGCTCACAATACCCGCGCTCTCTTGGAGTGACGGACCGAGGGGAGTGGTCATGAACCATTCCACCTGTTTCCCCGTTTCGATGGCCCGAGGCGCTTCATGGGACACCGAACTCGAAGAGCGGATCGGCGACGCCATGGGCGTTGAGGCCAGGTCCCAGGGAGCGAACATCATGGGCAGCGTTTGCATCAACCTCCTGAGACATCCGGCCTGGGGCCGGGCGCAGGAGACGTACGGGGAGGATCCGTACCATCTGGGAGTAATGGGAGCAGCCTTGGTACGTGGCATCCAGCGCCACGCCATGGCCTGCGTCAAGCACTTCGCGGCAAACAGCATCGAGAAGTCGCGGTGGCACGTGGATATCCGCATAGGCGAGAGGATACTGCGCGAAGTGTACTTGCCGCACTTCAAACGCTGCGTCGATGAGGGTGCCGCCTGTGTGATGAGTGCGTACAATAAGGTGAACGGCCACTATTGCGGGCACAATCCGCATCTGCTGCGCGATATCCTGAAGAAAGAGTGGGGCTTTGACGGTTTCGTAATGTCCGACTTCGTCCTGGGAATCCGCAACGGAAAGGCTGCAAGTGCCGGCCTGGATGTGGAGTTCCCCGTCACCATTCATTTTGGGAAGAGGCTGATGCGGCTGGTACGCAAAGGCACAGTGTCTGAGGAAGTGATCGACGAAGCCGTGTTGCGGATACTGAGGCAGAAGATCAGATTCGCGCGGATTGGCCAACCAGGGCGCTACCGGCCGGAAGCAGTCGTCAGTCCGGAGCACAAAGCTCTGGCCCGCGAAGCGGCTCAGAAATCCATGGTGCTGCTCAAGAACGAGCCCATTGGAGCTGACCTTCAGCGGGTGCTGCCCATCGATACTGCGCGCGTCAGAAGAATCGCAGTCATTGGCTGGCTTGCTGCCAAGCCCAACTTCGGCGACAGAGGCAGCAGCAGGACCAGGCCACCCTATGTCGTCACGCCGCTTGAGGGGATTCGGGCGGCAATGCCGCGCTACTGCGAGATCGTGTACAACGATGGGAGAAACGCGGGAAAGGCCGCCGACACGGCGCGCCAAGCGGACACGGCAATCGTGGTCGTCGGATGCACCTACAAGGATGAAGGCGAGAACATGTTCACCATAGGTGGCGACAGGGACTCCCTTGCCCTCAAGCCGCATGATGAGGCTTTGATTCTGCGGACTGTCGCGGCGAATGCGAATACGGTTGTGGTCCTCATGGGAGGCAGCGCCATCATCACCGAGGCCTGGCGGGAGAAGGTTCCGGCACTACTCATGGCCTGGTATCCGGGCATGGAAGGGGGACACGCCCTGGCGGATATCATTCTAGGGAAGGTGAATCCGAGTGGGAAGCTGCCATGTGTCTTCCCGAAATCGATGAGCCAGTTGCCATTGTTTGACAAGAAGGCGAAGTCCATCGAATACGGCTACTTTCACGGCTACCGCCTAATGGACAAGCACGGGCAAGTTCCTGCCTTTCCCTTCGGTTTTGGCCTCAGCTACACCACCTTTGCGTACAAGAACCTTCAGATTGAGCGAAGTGAGATCGGCCCGGATGAGGCCCTGAAGGTCAGCGTGGATGTCAGCAACACGGGGAATGTCGCCGGTGATGAAGTAGTGCAGCTCTACGCCGGGTGCGAAGGTTCCTGTGTCGAGAGATCGGCCAGAGAACTGAAGGGCTTCTCGAAGATTCATCTTGAGCCAGGACAAATGAAACAAGTGGATCTCTCTCTTGCGGCCAGGCAGTTGGCCTACTACGACGAGCAGCAGGCCAAATGGATTGTGGAGCCGCTCACCTACACTGTCTACGTAGGCCCGTCTTCCCGGACGGAGGATCTGCTCAGCACCAAGTTCCGCATTCGCGGATGACGTTAACTGAGAACTATGGCTCTCGATACTTCGCCGCACTTATGCCTGCGGGGTGCGTCGGATGACCCCCTGGAAGGAGGCAGTCGATGGAAGAGCAGACCGGCCTGACGACTATCAGCAAGTCCCACGTGGTCGTCAACATGATCAAGGAGTTCCTCCGGCATCCGTTTCTGAAGCCCAGCGGTGTGCTGGGCGAGGCTGAGCCTAACGTCTACTTCGGCTACACTGACCATCCTCTTGACCGGAGCTCGACGGCCTATCTCACGCCATACGGCTACCTGGGCAAGCACGCGGGGAAGAAGGCGCGCTGCGTGCTGCAGGCTGCCCTTAGGGAACGTCAGGGCAACTCTTTCGTCTTTGCGGCCTGCGGGTACAACATCTACAAGATCGCCGACGTGATGGGCAACTACAGCCAGACCTACAAGATCACGCCTGAGACGCCATATCGAGATATGACCCTGCGCCTGGACTTCCTTCAGGAAGGCGTCTACCGGGTCAGGCTGGCCGAAGGACCGGCGGTGCCCGAGAACAACACGCCGATGGTGGTCAAGAACATTGGTGACCCTGACCTTGCCGTTCAGATGCAGGAGGAACCCGATCGCTATGTCCTCAGCACTTCTGCTCTGCGCCTGGCCATCTACAAAGAGCATTTCCGGATCGAGATCAGCGACGCCCGCGGCTCCCTGATCACGACCTCCGGCGGACAGACCCGCAACATGTTCCCCATCGCTATCGATGCCTTCCCCCTGGGATTCATCAAGACAAAGGGGGTCCCTCGCTCGTATGGCGTGGAGAACTTCGTGCTCGGGCCCGGTGAGGCAGTCTTCGGCCTGGGGGAGCAGTACGGCAGCGTGAACAAGGTGGGCAGCACGATCGGGTTCTGGAATATCGAAGGCTCCGGCAACACGTCCGGCCGGAACTACAAGCACATTCCCTTCTTCATGAGCACCCAGGGTTATGGGGTCTTCATCAACGAGACCCGTCCTATCACGTGTTGGGTGGGCAGCCGGGAGACGTGCACGCATCAGATTGCCATCGAGGGGAACCTGATTGACTATTACTTCATGTACGGTCCGGCCTTCACCACAATCCTCAACACCTACACGGATTTGACGGGCAAGGCCGCGGTCCCGCCGAAGTGGTCCTTTGGCACTTGGGTGAGCCGGATGACCTACTTCTCCCAGACGGAAGTCATGGAAGTAGCAAAAAGGCTGCGCGAGATGAGATTTGCCAGTGACGTGATCCATATCGACACCGGCTGGTTTGAGCGAGACTGGGTCTGCGACTGGCGCTTCGACAAGCAACGCTTCCCGGACCCCGAGCGCATGTTCCGTGAGGCGCGCCAGATAGGTTTCCGCATCTGCCTGTGGCAGATGCCGTATGTCATCGATGGTACGGACGTTTTCCGGGAGGCCCAGAAGCGGAACCTCCTGGCCAGGAAAAAAGGTCCGTTCCTCTTCATCTTTGCGTTCCCTGCCTCCCCGATCGATTTCTCGAACCTGAAGGCCGTGGAGTGGTACCAGGGCAAGTTGAGACACGTCCTCAGGATGGGAGCGTCTGCTATCAAAGTCGACTTCGGCGAAGGCATCGAGCCTTCCATGCGCTTCCAGAAGTATGACGGGCGGCAGATGCACAATCTGTATCCGCTCCTGTACAACAGGGCTGCCTTCGATGCCGTCAAGGAAACCACAGGAGAGGGGATCATCTGGGCCAGGAGTGCCTATGCCGGCTCCCAGCGTTACCCCGTGCACTGGTCCGGCGACAACTCCGCCAACTTCGAGAACCTGCTCTCATGCCTTCGCGGAGGACTGAGCCTGGGGCTTTCCGGTTTCACCTTCTGGAGCCAGGACACCGGCGGGTTCGTGGGCATACCCACTGACGATCTCTACGTCCGCTGGACGCAACTCTCGATATTCCAGTCCCACATGCGTTTCCACGGCACGCCGCCCAAGTTCCGCGAGCCATGGCAGTTCGCTTCAGAGACACAGCGCATAGTGCGGAAGTACCTGGAGCTGCGCTATCGGCTCATACCCTACCTGTACACTGAGGCACAGGTCGCCGCTGCCGGCGGGTTGCCCCTCCTGCGGCACCTGGTGATCGACTTCCAGGAGGATCCTACCGTCTTCAACATCGAGGACCAGTTCATGACCGGCCGGGCCCTCCTGGTGGCACCGATTCTCACCAGAAACAACTCGCGCCGAGTCTACCTGCCGGCAGGAATCTGGTACGACTTCTGGACCGGCGAGCGCATCGAGGGCGGGCGCTGGATCACCCGGGAGGCGGACATCGAGACCATTCCGGTCTACATGCGAGGGGGGACGATAATGCCGCTGGCGGCCGCAGCCCAGTGCACGGACCAGCTCAGCACTGACGGCCTCACACTGAGAGTCTACCCTGATGCCGCCGGAAGGGCCGCCGGCGAGATACTCGACGGACAGCGGCGGCTTTCGTTTGAAGCTCGGCTGAAGGAGGACGCCGTCGAGGTGAGCCTGCCGCCGGGGGTCGTGAGTCCAGTGGTGGAGCTTCCTTCAGGATTCCCGCGATCAGAGGTGGTGGTCAAGAACAACTAAAGTTCATCTTTCAGCGGAGAAGGATTTGGAGACACTGCGGAGTTGACACCGCCCCGAGATGTGCGGGCATACCAGGCTGAAGGCCAGTTCGAACCGTCTGGTTCTGTCTATCGTACACCATGGCCCACTTATGTCTACTTGCAAAAATTTGCTGCTGTGACGCGGGAATCTGTGGATCACTCCTGTTTCGCCAGGACGTGACGGACAGACTCGTCAAGAACGGCCTCGTACCGTCTGTAGTCCTCCGAACGGCTCAGATTGATCTGGACCCATTCACGCATCTTCCGCCTTCCCATGGGCTGGAATGGAACCGCGTTGCGGTCCGAAGCCAGCAACTTGGCCGCTGATTGCTCAGGGAGCTTGAGCGCAACCCCTTGCTCATACAAACAGATGCAGAGCTTCTTGCCAGCGTAATAGGCCGGGAAGCCGAACATCTTGCCTGCTTGCACATGAGGTTTGCCCAGAAGCAGGTCATCGAGAACAACTTTGTGTTTGGGATTGAAATTGGCCATTGCGTGCTCCCTTGGGCGTGGGGATCTCTTCTAGCAAGAGTCCCTCGAATCCTATGGCGCAATAGCCAAGGATGTCAAATTGGCTGTGAATTGTCTGCTGCGGTCATGCTGACTATTTAGTCGCGGTCACCAGATTGAAGGCCAGTTCGAAGTGGGGAGTCCTTGATATCGCACACCACGGCCCACCACTGCCTGCAAGAGTGCAGCAGAAGTAGAGCAAATCACTTGCCGGGTGTTCGCAGTAGGCCAGGGCGAAGGTCTTCCAACTGACTTCCAGTCTGACCTGTAGCATCGCGATTCCAGCCCGGTTCGATCTCGCAACAAGGCTGAGAACGGGTCACTGTCTCTGCCCATCCTCTGTAGTAGGCCACGCTTGTTCCGTGCTGTTCCTGTACATCCAGTGTGGGAAGGCGAATTGCGTTAGAAAGACGCGCTTGCCCAGGTCTCCCCCGTGGGCGAAATTGAGATGGCAGTCCGGCTTTGCGATGCAGAGAATGACGCAGTTGTAGGCCTTATTGCTTCCCCCCTCATCCAACGGCACCAGATCATGTGCAGTCCAAGCCCCTTCATATCCCTTCCTGTCTTCAAAAATCATGTTCAAGTACTTGCCGCACTTCGCACAATGGCCGTGCTGTCTCACATAAGCTGCCTTCTTTGCGTTGTAGTCGAATTGCATTCCTTTGCCTTGTTGACTCCCCACAAAAGCCTACGACGCCAACACTCGGATTCTCTTTCGCTATTACGCCAAATGGGGGCGCGGCCGAGTCACTGGGCGACATTATAGCAGCACAACCTCACCTTGCCTACGGAGCCAGAAACGCCGAGGTCAAACAAGGCACTGGTGGGGAAGCAGGGCATTACCAAGGGAGAATGTCCCCCCTTTCCAAGGCCATCGCCGTACCGGTTCGTATGTTCCCGGTGCGCCCGGGCGGGCTTGCCCGTGGCACTTTGCCGTTCGCATTCTTGGAGTCTCACTCCAGAGATGACACAGGGATCAGAGACAGACCAGCTCCAGTCAGAAGAGCCCGATGTGGACTTTGCGTAAGTGGGGAGAGGGCAGAGAGGAAGGTTCTATTCTGTCTGAAACTTGAACCCCCGATCAAGAAAGGCGGAGAGACAGGCCTCGACCACCTCCGTGTCGTACAGGATGCCCTTGGACTTGGCGATCTCCCGCAAAGCATTGTCCAGACCGAGAGCCGGCCGATAGGACCTGGGGTGGAGCATAGCCTCGACCACGTCAGCCACTGCAATGATCTGCGCCTCAATGCGAATGTCATCGCCCTTGAGTGGACAAGCTGAGGATGAGGAAGGCGTTTGAGAACTTCTCCAAGGATGGGGTGCAGAAAGCTAAGGAGATTCTAGAGGCGACTTAGAAAGCTCTTGTGGATATGTTTCTGGTGGAGACGGCGGAGAGTTGAAATCGGCCGAAAACGCGAACTCACTTCTCTCGAAAGAACTCGCTGACCCGCTGTAAGTGTGGGCTGCCAGTACTCCAGCCATCATCTCAAGTCACTGCTCTGGGGTACAGCCGCCCTGCAATGAGGACCATCACTATCGTCGCCGCCACCAGGACACCGAAGTCGAGCGCCAAGCCGAAGGAGCTGGTTCCGCCACTCAGCATCAGCGCCCGCAACGTATCTACCTCATAGGTCAGCGGATTGCCGTGGGCTATGACCTTCAGCCAATCCGGCATGATCGAGATAGGATAGATAGCGCTGCTGGCGAAGAAGAACGGCATGGTCAGGACCTGCCCGATGCCCATGAAACGCTCGCGGGTCTTGACCAGGAGGGCGATTATCAAAGAGAAGGCAGAGAACGCGGCGGCTCCGAGGAGGATGGCCGTCAGCACTCCCACCAGGGCCAGTGGATTCCAGTCTATCTTCACGCCCAGAATGACCGCCAGGATGTAAACCAGGATGCATTGGGGAAGCGCGCGGACTCCGCCGGACAGAGCCTTGCCCAGTGCCAGGGCGGTTCGGGGCGTCGGGCTGGCCAGGAACTTATGAACTATTCCCAAGTCCCGTTCCCAGATGAGAGACATGCCGCTGAAGATGGCAATGAAAAGCACACTCTGAGCCAGGATGCCTGGGGCCAGGAAATCGATGTACGGCAGATCCCCGCTGGGAATGATACGGGTATGGGCGATCACCTGCCCGAATACCAGGAGCCACAGCACCGGCTGCACTGCCCGCATGACCAGTTCGGTGGGATCATGCCGCAGCTTGCGGGCATCCAATCCGGCGATGACCGCGGTCTTGTAGAGAAACCGCTGTGCTGCAGCAAAGGGATTCTTGCGCTGCTTCGGTTTCTCAGCCGAGACGCTTGGTTGTTCGCCTAGTTTGGCGGGTCTCACGATAGCTGACTCCTGACTCCGATTCCAGTCTGTCCCCGGCATAGTGAACGAAGACATCATCCAAAGTGGCCCCTTCGTTGCCAATCGATGCCTTCAGCTCGGCAGGTGTGCCCAGAGCCGCTAGCTTCCCATGGTGCATGATGGCCACGCGGGTGCAAAGGCGGTCGGCCTCCTCCATCATGTGAGTGGTCAGGAAGACGGTGGTGCCGCGTTCGGCGCGCAGCTCGCTGATGTGCTCCCAGATCGCCTTGCGTGCCAGCGGATCCAGGCCCACCGTTGGCTCGTCCAGGAAGAGCACCCGGGGGCGGTGGAGAACAGACTGGACGATCTCCAGCCGCCGGATCATGCCGCCGGAATAGGTGCGCACCAACTTGTTGCCAGCATCCTCCAGGCCCATGAACGCCAGCCCCTCTTGCACCCGCTGCTTCCGTTCCGCGCGCGGGACATCGTAGAGCTTGGCGAAGACCATCAGGTTCTCGTAACCGGTGAGCGTTCCATCTGCCGATATCATCTGCGGGACGTATCCGGTGACGCGGCGCACGTCGGGTGCCTGGCGGGTGATGCTGAAGCCTGCCACGCTGGCCTCGCCTGAGGTGGGGCGCAGCAGTGTGGTGAGCATCTTGATGGCCGTGGTCTTGCCCGCTCCATTAGGCCCAAGCAATCCAAAAACCTCGCCCCGTTCCACCGAAATGGTCAGATTGTCCACGGCGGTGAGATCGCCATAACGGCAGCTGAGCGCAATGGTCTCCACGACTGGAATTGACATTGACTTCACTGAGCTTTCTTAACTGCCGCCGTTCCCTCTGGGGCAAGAACTTGGCGCAGGTGACCTGCCCTCGGAAATGGTACCACTTACAGAGTTGGAGCTGCCAGTGATCCCCTAACTCCTGCAACATTTTTGCAGGGAGTGGGCAGTACTGGACGATAGGCAGAACTGCAACCTTCGAACTGGCCTTCAATCTGGCAACTGTAACTCAAGTAGTGGTACAACAACTGGCGGCAGGCCACATTCCTTCTGTCCCGTACCCAGTGGACCAGTAAACGGCCTTGAAACCACACGCGCTCGGCTAGTACAATATTTGGTGATATATCTAGATGATAGGTCACTTGTTAGGCTATAGATGGAGGTGGAAGAATGTGGCGCAAATTTCCTCATGGTGAGTTTGTCCCACCCTTCATGGCGAGAGGAGTCGTCAAGTTCATCATTCTCGACTTGCTGCAAGAGAAGCCAAAACACGGATACGAGATCATGAAGGACATGGAAGCCAAAGCCTGTGGTTTGCACAGTCCAAGCCCTGGATCGGTGTATCCCACACTTCAGATGCTGGAAGAGCAGGGCTATGTCGTCTCTAGGCAGGATGGCAACAAGAAGGTATACGAGATTACCCCCGAGGGCAGGAAATACTTGGCTGAGAACCGGGTAGCCTTGGAAGAAGTGCCGGATCCCGCGAAGTCCCCCTTTGCTGCCATGTTCTCGCCTGAGGCTCGCGAGGCAACGCAGGAAATGCACGGTTTGGTCACTACATTATTTCGTGCTGCTCGCGCTAATAGACTGCAGCGCCCGGAACAGTTTAGACAGGTGCGTGACATACTCGCTCGAGCCCGCAAGGACGTAGATGAACTACTCAAACAGTAGGCAGTATGAGCCTATCGAAAGGATCCCCCGCTAGCCTGTGAGGCCAGCCAAAGAATAGCCCATGACGAGACTAATCAAGTACCTCAGACCCTATGTCTGGTGGATACTACTCATTGTCCTTCTCCTCTTCGGGCAGGCCATGGCCGATCTGTCCCTGCCAACCTACATGTCCGACATCGTCAATGTGGGCATCCAGCAGAACGGCATACAGAATGCCGTGCCCAAGGCCATCAGGCCCGCAGAATTCAGCCGGCTAGCCCTCTTCATGAGCGAGGCGGAGAGAGCCGAAGTCAGCGCCGCGTATTCTCTGGTGGATCGAGCCACCCTCTCTCCAGGTGAATATGCCAGCCTGGCAAAGAAGTATCCCCTGCTGGACACCTCCCCACTGTACGTGCTCGGAGAAGTAAGCAAGAGCCAGACGGAGCGACTCAACGCTATCTTCATGCGGACCATGCCGGTGGTGGCTGGCATCGAAGTGAACGATGTCTCTGGACTGGCTGCTAACGGTCTCACCATTCCGGAGGGGATGGAGCCCGATGAAGTCTTTGACTTCATCGCCCAGCTTCCCGCGGAACAGCTGGCTGCCCTGCAGCGCCTGATATCGGACCAGGGCAGCACAGTGGCCGCCAGTTTGCTGAAGCAATACTCCATCGCCTATGTCTCCGCGGAGTACAAAGCCATCGGGGTGGACCTTGGCGGCCTGAGAATGGCCTACATGTGGCATATTGGATTGATCATGCTGGGGTTAGCTTTGGCCGGGGCCCTAGCCTCGGTGACGGTGGGTCTGATATCGGCCACGATTGCCGCGGGGCTGGGGCGTGACATGCGCCGCCGGCAGTTCGAAAGGGTGGAAAGCTTCTCCGCCACGGAGTTAGACAAGTTCTCCACAGCTTCTCTCATCACCCGTTCCACTAATGACATCACCCAGATTCAGATGCTGACGGTGATGCTATTCAGGTTCATCTTCTACGCGCCGATCCTTGGCATAGGTGCTGTGATTAAGGTACTCAGCCTGGACACGTCCATGCTGTGGATCATAGCCGCCGTGGTATCTGTAATCATAGCGCTGATAGGGGTGTTGTTCTTCGTTGCGGTTCCCAGATTCCGCACTATGCAGAGACTGATGGACAGGCTGAACCTGGTCACCCGTGAGTTCGTTTCCGGTCTGATGGTGATACGGGCCTTCAATACCCAAGAGACGGCCGAGAAGAAATTCGACGTGGCCAATGTCGAGCTGACCGATGTCAGTCTTTTCGTCAACCGGGTGATGGTCTTTCTGTTTCCCATGATGATGCTGATCATGAACGGTACGATGCTGCTCATCATCTGGGTGGGAGCCCATCAGGTGGACCAGAGCGCCATGCAGGTAGGCGACGTGATGGCCACCATGCAGTACACCATGCAGATCATTTTCGCCTTCATAATGATCTCCATGGTCTTCATCATGCTCCCTCGCGCCAGCGTTTCGGCCGTGCGGGTGACCGAGGTCATCGACACAGAACCTTCGATCAAGGATCCGGTCAAAGCCGCGAAGTTCAAGGAAGGACTGAAAGGGGTCGTGGAGTTTCAGGACGTGTCCTTTAGATATTCGGGCGCGGAAGAAGATGTGTTGAAACATGTCTCCTTTACGGCCAAACCGGGGCAGACCACGGCCTTCATCGGCAGTACCGGCAGCGGCAAGTCTACTCTGGTCAACATGATACTGCGCTTCTACGATGTCACCGACGGCAGGATCTTGGTGGACGGCGTGGATGTCCGCGACGTCACCCAGCATGACCTGCGCGACAAGATTGGCTATGTCCCGCAGCAGGCAGTTCTCTTCTCCGGCACCATAGAGAGCAATATTAAGTACGGCAACCAAGAGGCCAGCAGGGCAGAAGTGGAGAAATTCGCTGATATTGCCCAGGCCACGGAATTCATCAGCACCAGCGACAAGGATTATGCCACGACAGTGGCCCAGGGCGGAGCAAATTTCTCCGGCGGTCAGAAGCAGAGGCTTTCCATCGCCCGGGCGCTCGCCAAGAAGCCCGAGATATTCATTTTTGACGATAGTTTTTCCGCCCTGGATTTCAAGACGGACGTCGCCTTGAGAAAAGCGCTGAAGCAGGAAGCGGACCAGGCCACAGTTCTGATCGTGACGCAGAGAGTAGGGCCGATCATGGGTGCGGATCAGATTGTAGTCTTGGAGGATGGCTGTGTCGCGGGCATCGGCACTCACTCGCAGCTCATTAAGGATTCCGAGGTGTACCGCGAAATCGCGCTCTCCCAGCTCTCGAAGGAGGAACTGAGCGCGTGAGTCAGAACGGTCGGATGAGAGACCCGGGTGCTCCTCAGCCTATGGCCGGAATGGGCCCGATGGGAGGCCGGGGAGGGCCAATGCAAGGCGGTCCCATGGCTGCCTTGATGCCGGGCGGGAAGGCCAGGGATTTCAGAAAGACCTTTAGGACCTTTCTGACTTACCTGAAGCCCTACCGCATCCAGTTGGTGCTGGTGCTACTCTTCTCTATTGCCAGCACAGCCTTTGCCATTGTCGGTCCCAAGCTGCTAGGCAAAGCTACCACCAAGTTGTTTGAAGGCGTCATTGCCAAAGCCATGCACGTGCCGGGAGCAGCCATCGATTTTGACTATATCGCCCGTATCGTCCTGCTACTGGTGGGACTCTATGTGATGAGCGCGATACTTGGTTGGGTGCAGGGCTTCATCATGGCTGGCATTGCCACGAAGATCACCTACACTTTCCGGAGGAGTATTGCAGAGAAGATCAATCGCCTACCCCTCAAGTATTTCGATACCCAGACCCACGGTGAAGTGCTGAGCCGGGTGACCAACGATGTGGATACCATCAATACCACCCTCACTCAGAACTTCTCCATGATGATAAGCTCCGTGATCACCATCCTGGGCGTCCTGGTAATGATGTTCTCCATCAGCTGGCTGATGACCCTGGTAGCGCTGGTCATACTGCCCATCTCCTTTCTCTTCATCCGTTTCATCGTGAAGTTTTCACAGGGGTACTTCCGGGCACAGCAAGAGTACCTGGGGCACATGAACGGACACGTGGAAGAGATGTACGGCGGACACGTAGTCGTGAGGTCTTTCAACGGAGAAGAAAGGTCACTGCAGAAATTCAACCGTCTCAATACGGAACTCTACAAGTCGGGCTGGAAATCCCAGTTTTTGTCCGGCATGATGATTCCGGTAATGATGTTTGTGAGCAACCTGGGCTATGTGGCCGTGGTTATCCTGGGTGGCTACCTGGCGGCGGTGGGCACCATCGGCGTAGGTGACATCTTGGCGTTCATCCAGTACGTGCGGCAGTTCACCATGCCCATCACGCAGGTGGCAAATATCACGAACGTGCTGCAGTCAACTGCCGCAGCCGCCGAACGGGTGTTTGAATTCCTGGACGAGCTGGAGGAGGTGCCGGAATCGGCCCGTCCCGTTGAGGTCGAGACAGTGCGGGGAAACGTGACCTTCGACCATGTTCACTTCGGCTATGATCCCGAAAAACCCGTCATCCATGATTTCAGCGCCGATATCAAACCCGGACAAAGAGTGGCGATTGTCGGGCCTACCGGCGCGGGCAAGACTACGATCGTGAAGCTGCTGATGCGCTTCCATGATGTCAATGGCGGGGCGATCTTGATTGACGGGGTGGATATCCGTGAGATGCGACGGGAAGATCTACGCCGCATGTTCGGCATGGTCCTGCAGGATACCTGGCTCTTCAACGGCACCATGCGGGAGAACATTTCCTACGGCAAGCTGGGTGCCACCGATGAACAGGTGATTGCCGCTGCCAAGATGGCGCATGTGGACCGTTTCATTCGCACTCAACCTCACGGATATGATACTGAGATCAACGAGGAATCCAGCAATATCTCACAGGGCCAGAAACAGCTACTGACGATCGCCAGGGCTTTCTTGGCCGATCCCAAGATGCTGATCCTGGACGAAGCCACCAGCTCCGTGGATACCCGCACTGAGGTTCTCATTCAGCGAGCTATGGCGCAGTTGATGAAGGACAGAACCAGCTTCATCATTGCCCACCGCCTTTCCACGATTCGGGACGCGGAGACCATACTGGTGATGAAAGACGGCGACATCTTAGAGCAGGGAAAACACACGGACCTGCTGGCCGCCAACGGGTTCTATGCCTCGCTCTACAAGAGCCAGTTTGAAGGGATTGAGGCCCAGTGAGGTGGTCCCAGGAACTGGGCGATGGTGGACCGTTTAGGAGTCCAACCGCACCGCTATTACAGACTGAAGACTAGTACGAAGTTCGCAGTTCTAGATATCGTACACCATGGCCCACTTATGTCTACTTGCAAAAGTTTGCAGCTGTGACGCAACAGTGACGCAAAAGTTCGCAGGTCATCCACAATCCCTCTTCCCCGGCAGCCCCCTCCAGGCATCTCTCCCAGAGCACCTGTGCTGAATACAGAAGGCCATTGGCACAAGTCCATTGCCGCCTACCGCTACTCGAGAAAGTCCGCAGATCAATTGCTGGGTGCTCGCAGGAAGCTTGCCGCTCCGGGGCGCATCCCGGAATCCCAAGCGAACCCCCAACTATTCAACGCAAAGTTGACATCAGTGATCGCGCATCTGATATTATTCTGCTCGAATTCCGCATCTCCGTTCCCCGATATAGCCACAGCCAGGCCAGGGCAGGAGTGCATTGTTGAGGAGGGCAACGATGAGTGAAACCACTGCCACCACCAAGAAGGGAACTTGCCCGGTCTGCGGATCAGCGTGTTTCGTCAAGGCGCATCTCACCGATGGCAGAATAACCAAGGTCGAACCTGACCAGGAGTCCCTGTTTGGCCATCTCTGTGAGCGCGGCGCGAACGCGATTGACTACCACTACCACCCGAAACGCCTAAACTATCCCCTCAAGCGGAAGGGCGCCAGAGGTGAGGCCAAATGGGAGCGCATTGGCTGGGACCAAGCCATGGACGAGATCGCCGGCAAGTTGGATGCAATCCGCACCCGCTACGGCCCAGAAGCAGTGTTGGTTCTGGGGGGCTCTCCTCACGGCCCAGGTGACCCCGCAGCCTGGAAGTGGTGCAATCTATGGGGTACGCCCAATTTCTTCCACCTAGGGAAGAACTGCGGGGAGGCCGAATACCCCATCGAGGTTGCCATGTATGGTCATGACACCACTGGAGCCTGGGCCACCTTCCTCGACCCCCAGAAGACCGGCGCGCTCATCATCTGGGGAGCCAACATGTCCCAGTCAGAGACCAGGATTTGGGCCGGTTACCAGTGGGCCAAGAGCCAGGGCATGAAGATGATAGTCGTAGACCCCAGACCAACGGAATGTGCCAAGGAGGCGGACGTCTGGCTGCAACTACGGCCGGGGACCGACGGCGCCCTGGCACTGGGTATGTTGAATGTGATCATAAATGAGGACATCTACGACAAGGAATTCGTGGCCAAATGGTGCCTGGGCTTCGAGGAGCTGAAGGCACTGGCCCAGAAATACCCGCCAGAGAAGGCGTCCCAAATCACCTCGGTTCCGGCCCAGGATATCGTCGCCGCGGCGAGGATCTTTGCCAAGGCACCCGCCGCGGTCCTCACTTTTGGC
>Ga0209703_1000216_pt1 | contig 14772 bp, 13 predicted proteins | sample PPLLak12cMay2015_2_FD_187256 | JGI IMG/M metagenome (GOLD analysis project Ga0209703, IMG submission 187256) | Freshwater sediment microbial communities from Prairie Pothole Lake near Jamestown, North Dakota, USA - PPLs Lake P8 Core (1) Depth... | ecosystem: Environmental > Aquatic > Freshwater...
TCCAACTTCTGTTGCGCCCTACATTGTACCGCAATGCCGGTTCGCGGCCTACCCCCGACTCATCGGCAGTGCATCGTTCTGAAGATGGGAGAATGAGAGGAATCCGTGATTGCTGAGACATAGCAATTGTATTGACAACAGGTCACACTATCGGTATACTCCAAATAGTTTGTGTAACGGAAAGCTACAAGGGGATCCACGTCACCTGTTCGGACAGCGTGAACTGGTCTTAGCCAAGGAGGGGAAAATGCTCGTGCTAGTAACCGGTGGGGCCGGCAGGCTCGGTGTCACCGTCTGCAAGATGCTCCAGAAGAAGGGCTTCCAGGTGAGGGTGTTTGATCTTCCCTCGCCGCGCAATCGAAAGAGCGTCAAGGAACTGGGTAGAAAGGCTGAGGTGTCCTGGGGGGACATTACAAGTGCCGATTCGGTGCGGCAGGCACTGGATGGCGTCGATGCGGTCATTCACATGGCTGGCATTCTGCCTCCGGTGACGGAGGACAAGCCCGGCCTGGCTGAGAAGGTCAACGTCCGAGGCACGCAGACCCTGGTTGATGCCATAGAATCCACAGGGAAGCGAATCCCCTTTGTCTTCACATCTTCCGTGGCCGTCTTTGGCCCCACCCCGGCAGCCACTGAACCCGTCAGCGTGGAGAGAAATGCCCCTAACCCAAAGGATGCGTATGGCGAAACCAAGCTCAAGGCAGAGAACCTGATCAGGGAATCCGGCATCGACTGCGTCATTCTGCGCCTGTCGGCATCCATGTATACCGTATTTCAAGCGAGCGACCTCAGGCGGCTGTATGACATCCCGCTGAACAACAGGTTGGAGGTGTGCCATCCGGAGGAAGTCTCCCTGGCGATAGTGAACGCCATGGCTAACTTCGAAACCGCCAAGGGGAATACGCTGATCATAAGCGGTGGCCCCAAAGGGAGGATGCTCTACAAGGACATGATATGCGGCATTCTGGGGGTCCTCAGGTTGCCGCTGCCGCCGGCGCGAAAGTTCACGCTGCAGCCGTTCTACCTGGACTACTACGACACGTCGAGGTCACAGCTCCTGCTGCAGTATCAGCACAAGACTTTTGGCGACTACCTGGGGGACTACAGGGGAACTCTGGCCAGGCGATTCACTCCGGCTTTCCTGCCGTTCATGTGCTACTTCGTTGGCCCGCTCTTTGGGAAGATAGTCATGCGACTGGTCTAGGTTCACCCTGGATGACTCGACATCCGCCAGGGCCGGACACAGTCGTCCCCACACAGAATGATTTGACACCTTGGCATGCTTCCTGTTATAGATTAGACACTTGTGGTGGAAGATTCACCACTTGACGCAGCAAGAGGCTGGGCGATAGCGAATTGCCGAACTGGCACTGGTTTGAATTCAGAAGCGCGCTCCGACCGACCCCGAGGGTCTCTGTCCTCAATCCCCGAAACGCCTCAATTGTCCCATTCGTGTCCAGTTGAGAATGCCAATGCTCTTTCTGAGTGCATAGGAGGCTAGATAATGCACCTGCTCACCAGGCTCTCTTTGATCAACCGCTGGATCACTATTGTATTGGCCGTAGCCCTCGTGGGGGTTTCCGTCTGGGCCACGCTCCGCATCAAGCGGGAGATGATCCCAGACATAGAACTGCCCATGACTACGATAATGACCGTATATCCCGGCGCCTCGCCCCAAACGGTTATGGATAAGGCCACGGACCCGGTCGAGACGGCAATTATCGATATGGACGGGCTGAAGAGGACCTCCTCAACATCAGTCCAGAGCATGTCTTTCGTCATTGCCGAATTCGAATACGGCACCGACATGGACAAGGTGAACGATGAAATCGCACGAAGGCTCAGAGACATCGACCTGCCTGAGGCGGTCCGCAAATACATTCCCGAGGGCCAGACCACCAACCCGATCGTATATCCTCTCGATATCAGCATGATTCCGATCGTGATGTACAGCATCAGCGGCGAAGGCATGAGCCCCAATGAGCTGTATGACATTGCCAGCACCGAGGTTGTCCCGACTCTGGCTGAGGGTAGCGAAGATGAATATCTGGTCAGCGTTGAGGGTGGCCAGGAGAAGGTGGTGGTTACACCTGTTGCCGGTGAGATGAATGCCAGAGGTCTCCCGACGGCGGCGCTGCTCTCGGCACTCAGCAACAAGGGACTCCAATCTGAGGATCAGGTGCTGAACACGTCCGTCGCCTCCGGGGTCAGGGTTGGGGACGTGGCAACCGTCAGTATCGGTCCAGCTCCGGGGACGGCGGTGAGTCGAACCAACGGCGAGACCAGCGTCGTCGTCTACGTGACCAAACTTCCTGAGGCCAATACCGTGGAAGTCGCTGACGCTGTGAACGCCAAGATGGAAGAATTGCAGAAGCAGATGCCCTCTGTCACCTTCCTCAAGGTCTTTGATCAGGGGGACTACATTGATGACAGCATACGCGAGCTGACGCGGGATGCGCTGATCGGAGGGGCGCTGGCCGTCATCGTCATTTTCATCTTTCTCTTGACCGTTCGTGGTTCTGTAGTCATTGCCCTTTCCATTCCTTTCAGCGTTTTCGTTGGCTTCCTCATCATGTCAGCCGTCGGCGTGACGATCAATATCCTCACTTTGGGAGCTATGACCATCGCCGTGGGTCGAATAGTGGATGACAGTATCGTCATGTTGGAGGTGATATACCGGCGCCTACGCCAGGGTCAACCTTTCAAACAGGCGGCGCTGGAGGGCTCCAAAGAGGTGGCCATGCCCATCGCCTCGGCCACCTTTGCCACTGTGGCGATCTTCATCCCGATGGCCTTTGTGGGCGGCATTGTGGGAGAGATGTTCCTCCCCTTTGCTGAGACCATAACCTTTGCCCTTCTTGGGTCACTGCTGATTGCGCTTACCGTGGTCCCCGCGCTCTGCGGCATCCTGGTGCCCAAGGCTGTCAGACCCGAGAGCGAGAATGCCTGGTATCAGCGCCTGTACACACCAGCGCTCAAGTGGGCATTGGCGCACAGAGCCCTGACCGTCGTGATAGCGGTGGTCCTTTTCGCCGGCAGCCTGGCGCTCCTGCCCGTCATAGGCACCTCCTTCATGCCATCCATGGGGATGAAGGAGATCATGATAGAGGTCGAGATGCCTCTGGGCACTGATATCAAGACGACCGATGCGAAGACCCTTCAGGTTGAGGAAGTCGTCAAGGATGTCATGGCCTCCGGGAACTCGATCGACATGTTCTACTCGACTGTTGGCACCTCCAGCAGCTTCACCGGCGGATTCACTGCGTTGACGGGTGGTGGAGGGACCAATACCGCCATGGTAGAGATAGTCCTCAAAGAGAACGCTCACTTGAACCGAGAGGCAGACAGCCTCCGCCATCGTATTGACGCATCGGTCGTAGGTGAAGGCAAGATCACGGTCACGCCGATGGCATCGAGCATGGGCTCCTTTGACCCATCCAACTTCAGGACGTACTTGACCAGTGAGAACTACTCAGAAGTGGTTGAAGCTGCCAATCATCTTGCGACGTCTCTGGAGAATGTGGATGGACTAGAGAACATTGAGGCCGACATCGCGCAGACAGTCTATCAGCCCAGCTACAGCATCAACGAAGGCAAGATCATTGACTACTTGTCATACGGGCTGAATCCCGCCCTGTTTGAGCCAGAGCTGGCCGCCATTCTGATGGGGGCGCCGGTTCCGGGGGCGTCTGTCGACGGAATGGGCCTGTATCTGAACGGGGTGGCGCAGACTGCCACGACGCCGGAGGAACTGGGTGGCCTCCTGATCAGCAGTGGCATGACCACCCCCATAGAGTTCGCAGACGTGGCGGACAACGTGGCCTTTGTTGCCGAACCCATCAACATCCGCCGGATCGACGGCGTGCGGTCCTCTACGGTTACAGCCACGGTGACCAAGAAGGACGTCGGAGCCGTGACCAGCAAAGCGCAGAAAGAGATAGATGCCTTAGCACCGGAATACAACGTCACTGCCAGCCAGGGAGGCGTTTACGAGGAGATGAACGAGACCTTCCGCCAAATGGGCATTGCCATGATCATCGCCATAGTCATCTCCTTTGCCATTGTGGTGGTCTCCTTCCGTTCCTTCCTGAATGCACTGCTGATCATGGTCAGCCTGCCACTGGCCACGATCGGTGCCTTCCTGGGCCTCTTGGTCACCGGCCATACCCTGGGTGCCTCAGCCATGATGGGATTGGTGATGCTGGTGGGCATTGTACTGACCAACGCCATCGTACTGCTGGCCCTGGTGGATCAGTTGCGAAAGCAGGGCATGAGTACCCACGATGCTCTGGTCGAGGGCGGCCGCACCCGGATCAGACCCATTCTCATGACTGCCATCACCACCATGATTGCCCTTTTGCCATTGGCCCTGGGCTACGGGCAGGGCATAATGCTGGCCTCCGAACTGGCGATAGTGGTTCTCGGAGGGCTGTTCAGCTCCACGATACTGACACTGTTGGTGATACCGGCGCTGTACAGTCTTACCGATCCTATACGGCGCAAGGCCAAAGTTCAGGTCACCTTGGCTGACGCCACTGCCATCAAACCCCCAGAGGCGTAGTTCTCTGCTGCCACGGAAGTGAATTGGGGCTTCCCCGAAAGGGCAGCCCCAATCCTATGTCCAGACTCTGGATCACCCGCGCCGACTGCCATTCACAGAAGCAACAGCCACGATGGACATGGTCACGGCAAGAGGCTCTTTCCTACAGCGGGGTGGAGCAGTTACGCCTCCGGGATTGCTAGGCCACGTGTGTCATGGGTTGTGTGGAGCCTTGTGTGGCCCGGCGATCTAGGACCACCCACTCGACAAGGTTGTCGTTCTTCAGGACCGAGACGATGTGACCATCCACTCGCATCTGGGCCACCCTGTACGAGCGACCTTCAAATGATAATGAGATACTGGTGGCGTCCTGGACGTCCAGCACGCGGCAGGACTTCAGTCCGGCCAGGCCGGTGCCGGTGGACTTCACCACCGCTTCCTTGGCCGTCCAGCAGCGGTACAGGCTGTCCCATGACTTCCCACCGAACAGCCTCCATTCTTCGTCGCCGGCGACATGACCGAAGATAGCTTCTTTCCGAGGTTCGATTTCTTCGACGTCGATTCCCATCCTACCCCGGCCGATGACCGCCGCCACGTACTTCGGCTTGTGGGAAACGGACCAGTAGTATTCGCCGAATGGGAGTGGGATGTCGTCGGCGTCCTTGATTAGGTCCCCCAGGACAACGCCAGCCCTGTCGGCGCTCAGCCGCAGTGCCTGCCTGGCGCAGTCGCTCAACGCTGCTACCTTCTCCCGGCCCGAGAGCCGTTGCACATCGCCGCTGACCGGCATGACCACCGGGTAGAGAGTCATACTACTTGTCTGCCCTCACCGTCTTCTTGACGATGGCATCGTCGAAGGCGTTCACCGCCATACCGGCATCCACCACGATGCCCTGGGCGTTGATCCCGCTGGAACGCTCGCTCAGGAGGAAGGCCACCGTGTTGGCCACCTCAATCGTCTCTACGCCCTTCTTGCGCAGTGTCATCTGCTCCACAAACAGGTGGTAGTCAATGAAACCAGGTATGCCTGCCGAGGACGATGTCTTCAGCGGCCCGGAGTTCACCGAGTTGAAGCGTACCTGGGAGAAGGCGCTGAAGGACTTGGCCAGGAAGCGGACGCTTGACTCCAGCGCCGCTTTCACCGGCGCCATGAATCCGTATGGTTCTGCTGCCATTTTGGAGTCTGATATGGATATGGTGACCACCGAGGCCTTCTGGTCCAGCAGCCCCTTGAAGGCGTTGGCGATGCTGATTAGGGAGTAACAGGAGATGTCCACCGCCTGGAGGAAGTTCCTCTTCTTGGTCTCGTGAAATGGCCTGATCTGGCCCTCATAGTCGGCGAAGGCCAGCGAGTGGACTATCCCGTGGATCTTGGGATGCTTCTGGCCGACATCCTGGGCCAGCCTGGTGATCTCCTCCTCGTGTTCCACGTCGCAGACATAGGTGTCTGCTCCGGGGAACAGCCTGGACACGCTTTCCTTCTTCTCTGTGTTCTGGACGACATAGACCACCTGCGCCTGCTGCTCCGTCAATACCTGTCCCACGAAGTAGGCCACGCTCTTCTTGTTGGCTACGCCGAAGACCAGAAATGTCTTGTTCTCCAATCCGAGGAAATCCATATGCCACCTCTATTCCTTGGCTAGAGTCACCGCGTACTCGACCGTGACCGCGGTCTTGCCACCGACCGAGGCTCGGCCCTTCAGGAAGTAGGCCGTACCCATTCTTTCCACGAGCTCGGCCTCCAGCTCCAGCGTATCACCGGGCTTGACCATCTGCTTGAACTTGGCATTGTTGATGCGCCCCAGGACCGGGACACCTTCGCCTATATCAGTCATGATCCTGGAAAGAAGGATAGCGCCTGTCTGAAAGATGGCCTCGCAGACCAGGACACCCGGCATGATCGGGTAGCCGGGATAGTGACCTTTGAAGAACGCTTCCTCGGGGTCCATCTTCCTGGTGGCCTTGATCTTCTTGTCGGTGATTTCAACCACCTGGTCCACGAACAGGAACGGCGGGCGGTGCGGTATGGCTCTCAGGACTTCGTCCATGCCTACAGTCCTCCTCCCACTTCCAGAGTGGCGCCGCTGACATACGACGCCTCTTTCGACGCCAGGAAGAGTACGCAGGCCGCCACCTCCTCCGCCTTGCCCAGCCTTCTCATGGGGATCAGGGACTTGTACGCCTTCTGCACTTCTTCCGTGAGATCGCCGATGAATTCAGTGGCTATGAAGCCCGGGGAGACGCAATTGACTGTGATCCCCCGAGTGGCTACCTCCTTGGCCAGCGACCTGACGAGGCCCACCTGGCCGGCCTTGGACGCAGCGTAGTTAGACTGTCCCTCCCAGCCGAATCTGCCCATGGGAGACGTGGTGACGATAATCCGTCCGTATCTCTTGCGCATCATGGCCATCACGGCGAACTTGCACATGTTGAAGTTGCCGTTCAGGTTGACGTTGATAACGTCGCGCCAGTCCGTCTCCTTCATCATGCCCAGCACCGAGTCCCTCCGGATGCCGGCATTGCTGACCAGCACTTCGAAGCTCCCTTGCTTCTCCTCAACGTATTTGTAGAACTTCTCCACTTCCTCGTAGCTGGCCACGTTGAACTTCTGCAAGTCAAGCCGGTCGGCATACTGCGCATTCTCCTGTTTGAACTGGTCGGCGGCAGCCTGGTTGGATGAGTAGTTGGCAATGACTTTGGCCCCCGCCTTGAGAAAGGCCTGAGAGACCGCCCTTCCGATACCTCTGGTGCCGCCAGTGACAATGACCGTCTGACCCGTGAAATCGTGCACAGTCACCCTCCTACCGCGAGATCAAGACCTCAGGTACTTGTCCACGTTGTTGGCCACAATCACCCCGTAGTTGGCGGCGCCCAGCCAGCCGGACATGATGATGCCCACCGAGCCGGTGTGGAACAGCCCGCCCACCTGCGCCGGCAGACCCATGCTGATCTTCAACCCCTCGAACTTGGTGCCAAAGGAAGTGCCGTTGGGGTGAAGCGTGTACCGCTCGAAGGTCTTGGGCGTGGCCGCCTCGACGTAGTCCATCTTGTCCCTGACGCCAGGGACATACTTGTCCAGCACCGTCAGCGTCGACTCAATGAGGTCCTTCTTGGACGCCTTGTACTCATCGGGCGAAAGACTGGCCCAGTCCTCGTAGTTGGCATTGGTGGAAGCCACGATGGCGTACATGTCCGAGCCGGGCCGGGTGTCCGGATAGTAGAATGAGAACGTCCGGCTGGTGATGTTCCGGCTGCGGAGCATCTGCGAATCCAGCTTGTCCGCCACCGAAGTGAAGAGCAGGTCCCCGGCGTAGTCAACGGTTTCTCCCTTCCTGATGCCGACATAGACCTGGCAACTGCTGTTGTTCAGACGCACCTTCCGGTTCTCTTCCACGAACTGGGCATCGAAATGCTCCTCGCCCACCAGCTTCTGCACCGTCGCTTTCACGTTGCTGTTGGAGACAACTGTCCTGGCGCCGATCGTCTTGCCATTCACCACTACGCCGGTCACCTTCCTGTTCTCAACGATGATTCTCTCGGCCTGGCAGTGGGTTCGGATGTCAGCCCCGTTCTTGACAAGCTCCGCCTGCATCATCCCGATAATCTTGTCTGTCCCGCCCCGAAAGATGTAGACGCCCTTGCTCAGGAAATTGGAGAATACGATGCCGTAAGTTATGGCCTCATCATCCAGCGTCGAACCGTTAGCATAGGAAATCGGTTCCATCAGGAAGCGCACCACGTCATCGCGACCGGGGAAGAACTTCTGGAACATCTCTCTGGTCGTCATGGTGTGTTCATCATAGAAGTTCATGTTCTTGATGGTGTCGACAAACTCATCAACCGTCTGGGTGGGAACACTGAACTTCTCTGCCATGGTGCGCTTGAAGTCTTCGGTGTCATACGTCGTGGTGAGCGAGAACTGCGGGTTGTCGAACCGGACGCCCTTAAGTTGAACGATGCAGTCCGCTATCTCGCGGCTCCAGTACTTCCGGCAGGTCTTGACCATCCCGTACGGGAACCCGTGCAGCGACACATCGAAGATGTGTCCACCCTTCCGGGGGAACCAGGTGGCCAGGCCGCCCAGCTTGGTGTGGTGCTCCAGCAGCAGTACCGACCAGCCGTCCTTGGCCAGCATGTTGGCCGCCGTCAGGCCGCCTAGGCCGCTCCCGATGATGACGGCGTCGTACTGTGGCTTCGTGTCTTTGAGCCAGTCCTCAGCCATAAGGTCTGCCTTCCTTCAAGTCTTCTGCAGGACGTGGTAGTTGGCCATGGATATGCCGCTCAGCATCGAGCCGACGATACCCAGGAACCCTTGGTCCGTCCCGCAAATGAAGAGGTTTTCGAGATGGGTGGCGCCGTTCTTGATCTTGTTCGGGGCGCCGTAGACCGCCCCATTGATGTGCCCGGTGAAGCGATGAATCGTCTTGGGCGTGAAGACATCCGAGTACACGATCGAACTGCGGAAATCAGGGATGAACTTCACCACCTGCTCCAATGCCCTCTCTAACCACACAGCCTTCTGCGCCTTGTAGTCCTCTTCGCTCAAGGCATTCCACAGGCCGTAGTTCGCCAGGTTCGTTATCCGTATCATGCCCTCCGGCAGAGGCTTGTCCAGCTGGAAGTTGTTCGGACAGCAGATGACCCCGCTGAATACGTTCACGAGTTGGTCCGGCTTCCGGTAGCTGAACCTGTCCGACCCGTTGTAGAAGGTTATGGTGGTCTCATAGCCTAGCTTCACCGGCTCCTTGTCCAGGACGAGAACCGACTCCACCAGAGACATCTGCCCTTCATCGCAGGGGAACTTGGCGGGATCATAGTCCGGCAGCAGCCTCAGTGTCTCTATGTAGCCGATGGAGGATATGACTCTGGCAGCCGTCAGCACTTCGCCGCTGTCCAGGACGACGGCTTCCACCTTGCCGTTGGAGACGCGGAGGCTCTGCACGCCGTTTCTCAAACGCAGGATACCGCCGTGCGCCTCGTACTTCTTCACCAGCGTATCCAGTATCTGGCGTATGCCGATCTGCGGACGGGCGAAGCCCTCGCAGTAGATGCCCTTGAACATGATGACGAACTGCCCGAACTCGATGTCGTTCTCCTGGGCGCTCCCGTAGAACATCAACGGGCAGAACAGCATGTCCACCAGCAGCGGGTCCGAGATGTACGAACCGACGACCTGGCGAGCCGATAGCGGCTTGGCGTCCAGCGCCAGTTCGTCGTATTCACGGATCGCGGCCACCAGCCTCTGGAAGTTGTCGATTTGATTGGGGAAGCTCCGGCTCACCTCCTCCACGAAGAGGCCGAACTCGTTGCTGAACCTGAGAGTCTTCTCCGGAAACCTGGTGACTGACATCCGCTGCTGCCGGAGGTCGAAGTCCTCGGGTTGCAGCCTGAGCTGTCTCAGCAACTTGGGCAAAGGAGTGAGGCGGACGCCTTTGGGCACATAGTTGGTCATGGCATGAAGACCAACGTCGATGTCATAGCTCTTGCGGTGGTAGTAGGAGCTCAACCCGCCGACGCGGTAATGCCTCTCCAGGATGCAGACCTTCTTATCGAAGTACGCCAGCCTAATGCCGGCGGCCAGGCCGGACATTCCTGCGCCAATAATCAGTACATCGTAATCCATGGCTGAACCAGACATGTTCTCCCGGGGACCCGGGAGTGGGAAGACACCCCTCAGACTTGCATCACTGATAGCGATGTGAACCGCTTCGGCAGCATTGTTGCCGGAAACGCGATTGGTCTAGAGGTGAGCCATGCGTGGCTCGAGATAGGCGACGGCGCTGTCAAGCGTCGCGAGCTTCATGTAGTCCTCTTCGGGGACTTCAATGCCGTATCTCTTTCGGAGTTCCATGATGATGTCCAGGAAGTCCATGGAGTCCATCTCCACCTGGTCGCGAATCCGGACATCACCCTTGAGTTTGCTCAGATCTTCATCTGGCAGTATCTGGCCAATCACCTCAAGAATGATGGCCCTGATCTGGCTGGCGGTCATCTAAGCGATCCCCCTTTCAAACAAGCGAGTGGTGTTCATGTCTACCCCTCGAATCTCTTCACGATTACGGTCGAGTTAATGCCTAACATGCCAAAAGCATTCTTAAGGATGTAGTCAACTTTGTCAATTTTCCGGGATCTGTTGACAACTAGATTCTCGAAAGCACAGTCAGGGTCAAGGTTGTCTATGTTGATGGTGGGATGAACCACATGGTCTTCAAAGGATGGCAGGTTGCCGGCGAGCTCCAGGGCCGCCGCGGCTCCCATGGAGTGTCCGATCATGCACTTCGTGTTGTTGATATAGGTGTGCCGGCAATCTCCAAAGACCTGCCTGATGGCCTTGCATTCCTGAGGGTCTCCTTGAGGAGTCCCCGTCGCATGGGTGCTGATGATGCTGATGTCGTCGGGAGAAAGCCCCGCCATCTTCAGCGCCAGGCTCATGCACTTGGCCTGACCTTCAGAGTTCGGCAGAATGAAGTCGAGAGCGTCCGAGTTGATGGCATAGCCGACGACCTCGCCATATATCCTGGCTGACCGCGCCAGCGCCGCTTCGAGCCTCTCCAGAACGAAGATGCAGCCCCCTTCGGAAACAACGACGCCGTTGCGGTCCTTGTCAAAAGGTCGGCAGGCTTTCTCCGGGTCTTCGTGTGAAGCCAAAGCACCCTCACTCCTGAAGCTGGCGAAGGCGCCAAAAGCATGAATGGTCTCCGAGACTCCACCGCCCAGAGCTATGTCAACCTGTTCAAGGAGCAGCATCTGGCAGCCTTGAATCAGTCCCAGGTTGCCGCCAGCACACGCCGCCCCCAGCGTGTAGTGCGGCCCCGTGATCCCCATGTTCAGTGTGACTTCGCCGGCGGGATTGTTGGCCACTATTCTGGGGTTGTAGTGATGCGAGACGAACTTGGTGTCGTAGTTGAACTGGCTGATCTCGAAGATCTGCTTCTCGGTGTCCACGTTGCCGTGTTCGGTGATGCCGATGAAGATGCCGATCCTTGACTTGTCGACGGAGCTGAGGTCCAGCTTCGCATCGGCAATAGCCTCCTGGCAGCAGTAGATGGATGTAGACCCTGCCCGCGTGCCCCGGCGCAGGTCCTTCTTCTTCTGGTACTTCAGCGGGTCATGGCTGCATACTCCGGCTATGGTGTCGCCCAAGTAGCGAACGTTGTGCTTTCGAACGCCGGATTTGCCGTTGACCAGATTGCGGCGGAATTCAGTGAGGTTGTTCCCGTTTGGCGCCGACAGTCCAATGCCGGTGATAACGATCCGCTGCCCGTCCGTCACCCTGCGTGGCCCCTTGACAAATGTGATTCTGCTGCAGCCCGCCCCATCCTTCTGCTGCGCCCTACCATTCAAGCCCGAGCATGATCGAGTTCAGACCGCTGCCAGCTGCCATCATGGCTACCTTGTCACGCGGCTTGAGGTGGCCTTGTTCGATTCCTATGGCTAGTGAGATGGGCAGCGAGACAGAGCCAATGTTCCCAAGGTACTCCACAGTGGAGAAACCTTTCTTCTTGTCCAGTTTCAGGGTGTCAAAGAGCAGTTCATGATGCACGGCACTGACTTGGTGCGTAAAGACCTTGTCCACTTCCGCTTCGGTCCAGCCAGTCTCACGCTTGAACGCTTCCCAAGTCTCAGCAGCCAGAGGCAGGCCGTTCCGCAGAATCCCTTCGAAGTTGGCATGCATGTTGGGGAAGCTCTCCGCGTCATGGAAGCAGGTATCCGTGTCAACGCGACAGAGGCCATTGTGTTCCGAGGCATTGCGTACTACTCCGCCCAGTAGCTTGTGGCCCGACTTTGATATCGAAGAGTGAGTCATGACCACCGAAACTGCTCCTGATCCCATGGTCAGTGACGCAAACCCGCTCTTCAGCTTGCCCCTGGTCATTTCGGCATCCTGCAGCAAATGCTTGATCGTGGCATCAGTCATGCGCGCGCCGCTCTCGCAGGCAACGACGATGCCCGCCTTGATCTGCCCCAGTTCAATCATGTTTGCCAGGGTGACCATGCCATTAACGAACCCTAGGCAGGCGTTGGAGATGTCAAAGATGGTGGCCGTCGAGGGAAGTCCAAGAGCATGATGAACGACGGTAGCCGTCGCCGGCTCCAGGAAATCGCGGCTCACGGAGGTGTGCAGCAGACACTCAATGTTGTCTTTGCTTATGCCAGACTTGGCGACGGCCTTCTCCGCGGCTCTCGTGCTCGGCAGGCTCGGCGGCGTCCCTTCCTCCCAGACCCGCCTCTCGCGAATACCGGTCATCAGCTCCAGGCGGCCAAAGGATCGATGCACCTTGGCATACACTGGTGCCAGCCTCTCTTCAAGGCTTTGTGACGTGACGACCTTCTGAGGAAGCTCATAGCCCAGGGCTTCCACGCACACTTTTCCATAACGCATGTGACACCCCCTATGACTGTACCCGCTCGGGCGCAGTTCTGCGCACACTGGAACCGCTAGTAGAACTTGATTCCAAACTCACCACACCATTTCAAGAGACACACTCACCGCAAATGACTTCCGCGAGAACTTGTGAGAGGCTGTCTGGCTGGCACGTCAGTTCAGGCTTGGCCCCCGCGGCTGCGTCCCGTCTATCAATGTCGGAATGTGATACCTACCCCGAAGCTTCTCCCACCTTTCAGCAGAACACATCGGGATTATTCTCTCCGGTATGTACTTGCAGATTCCCGCAACCACAGAACAGAACTTCCAAGAGTTGTCAACATCCTGAGGCACGTACTCGTCTGCAACTGCGAGAATTGAGGCACGGACATCCTCAGGCAGCTTGCCGATGCCATCGACAAGCGATGTCTTGACCTTTGGCGGAACCCGCCTGTCCAGAAGGTTCACGTAGAAGAGCAGAAGCCGTCGGGGCACATAGGCATTGACCGCCCTGACCTCCAAGGCTATCACCTTGTGCGAAACGCTTCTAATTGACAATCTCCCTCTGGCAGCCTTCTCTGTTGGAGCCATCGGCGACTCCCTTCTTCAAGACGTCAAGGGCTTCCCGCCTCTGCTCGGGCCCTGTACAACTTGTAGAAATACCACTTTTGACTCTCACTGTCAACCATTTCTGCCTTCGTTTCCCCTTGGGATTTGGCTTCGGTCGCCGTTGATGACGATTATGTGATATCTCGGATGTGGTATGAGATGAGACCGTGGGGCAGAGCAGCCGAGCAGGACACCGTCCCTTTGACAATCCGCGCATCTCGTCATATTATCCTGATTCGACCTTCACATCACGGTGAGTGGCATATGGAAGAGAGCCTGCTTCAACAGTTCATCAAGACGTTTGTGCCCCTCTTCATTGTCATCGACGCCTTTGGCAACATACCCTTTGTCATCACCTTGAGCGAAGGGATGCCCAGGCCAGAGCGGAACAAGATGATTCTCCTTGCCGTCATCACTGCGGCCCTGGTCGGCCTGGCCTTCCTTTTCCTGGGCAAGGTCATCCTCAACGCCATGGGAATCAGCGTCGGTGCCTTCGCCATCGCCGGAGGCCTGATTCTTCTGGTCCTGTCCGTCAGGTATGTGCTCACCGGCCATATCATGGATTACATCAGGGAGGAAATGGTGGCCGTCGTGCCCATCGGCACTCCGTTGACCGTGGGGCCGGCGACCATCACCACACTTCTGCTGCTGGTCAACGAGGGCTTCCATCTCTACATCGTCTTGCTGTCCTTCGCTCTCAATATCTTGGTTGCATGGATGATGTTCATGCTCAGCGGCTGGTTCGTCAGGTTACTGGGGCAGGGGGGTGTCAAGGCCGTCTCCAAGGTATTCAGCCTGCTCCTGGCCGCCATTGCTGTGACGATGATCATTCACGGCCTCGACATGATCGGCATTACCAACACGGGTATATAGCGCCCGACACCTGGTCATGGGAGACTCCGAACTGACGTTCCCCGGCCAAACCGCCAACCCACCATCATGTCCTCATCCCTCACCATCGAATCCGCGTGAAGGATACGCTGGACTACCAGGAAGCCCAAATCACGTTGAGCATTCCGTCGGGTATAATTGGGTGGTCTTTCGCCTTGACGCAGAGGCTCTGCGGCACGCCTGAGAAAGACCCAAAACCAATGATCTCCGTTTTTGAACAGAACCGGAACCTTCTGGAACAACTCCGGCGGGAGTGCTCCCTCGATCTGCTGGGGGTTGCTGACATGCGCGGTCAAGGGGAGATGTTGGCCGGCTTTCCGGAGAACGTCCGCGATTCGTCGCCTCTGGCAGTGGTCATCGGCTTGAG
>Ga0209703_1000226_pt1 | contig 14506 bp, 16 predicted proteins | sample PPLLak12cMay2015_2_FD_187256 | JGI IMG/M metagenome (GOLD analysis project Ga0209703, IMG submission 187256) | Freshwater sediment microbial communities from Prairie Pothole Lake near Jamestown, North Dakota, USA - PPLs Lake P8 Core (1) Depth... | ecosystem: Environmental > Aquatic > Freshwater...
AAGCTCATGGTCACGCCCGACCCCGGCGTGATCGAGGTCAACATCCACCCCGCCAGCAGCTGGGCGGATCTGGTCGAGACCACCACGATGCTCTACGAGGAAGCGCGCCTGTCGCGGCTGGGCACCGAGAAATTCATGCTCGACGGCCGCCACGCCGGCACCGGCGGCGGCAACCACGTCACGCTCGGCGGCGCCACCCCGGCCGACAGCCCCTTCCTGCGCCGGCCCGACCTGCTCGCCAGCCTGATCACCTACTGGCAGCACCACCCGGCCCTGTCCTACCTGTTCTCCGGGCTGTTCATCGGTCCCACCAGCCAGGCACCGCGCGTCGACGAGGGGCGGCCGGAGCGCCTGTACGAACTCGAGATCGCTTTCCAGCAGATGCCGCAGGGCGAGGTGCCGCAGCCGTGGCTGGTCGATCGCCTGCTGCGCAACCTGCTCACCGACCTCACCGGCAATACCCACCGCTCGGAGTTCTGCATCGACAAGCTGTATTCGCCCGACTCGGCCTCGGGACGGCTCGGGCTGGTCGAGTTCCGCGCCTTCGAAATGCCGCCGCACGCGCGCATGAGCCTGGCGCAGATGCTGCTGCTGCGCGCGCTGGTCGCCAAATTCTGGGCCGAGCCCTACCAGAAGCCGCTGGTGCGCTGGGGCACGCTGCTGCACGACCGTTACATGCTGCCGCACTACCTGTGGGCGGATCTGAAGGACGTGATGGAGGACCTCGATGCAGCGGGCTTCGCCTTCGACCTGGAGTGGTTCGCGCCTTTCCTCGAATTCCGCTTCCCGCGCCACGGCACGCTCGAGCTCGGCGACATCCAGGTCGAACTGCGTACCGCGATCGAACCCTGGCACGTGCTCGGCGAGGAGTCGACCAGCATGGGCACCGCGCGCTACGTCGATTCCTCGGTCGAGCGCCTGCAGGTCAAGGTCACGGGGCTCACCGACAGCCGCTATGTGCTCGCCTGCAACGGCCGCCGCGTGCCGTTGCGCGGCACCGGCGTGCACGGCGAATACGTCGCCGGGGTGCGTTATCGCGCCTGGCAACCGCCTTCCGCACTGCACCCCACCATCGGCATCCACTCGCCGCTGGTGTTCGACCTCATCGACACCTGGAACGGCCGCGCCATCGGCGGCTGCACCTACCGCGTGGTGCATCCCGGCGGTCGCAGCTACGAGCGATTCCCGGTCAACGCCTGGGAAGCCGAATCGCGCCGCCACAACCGCTTCCAGGCCTGGGGCCACACCCCCGGCAGCTTCACCCCGCCGCCGTGGGTCGCCCCGCTCGCCCGCTTCTTCCCCGGCGGCACCCCGCCCGGCCCGATGGCGCCGCCGGCGGAGGAACTGCCCGGCGAATATCCGCACACCCTCGATTTGCGGAGGCGATAACAGTTGGACAAACACTCAGCACCCGTCATACCGGCGGAAGCCGGTATCCAGTGGCGCGACGCGCCGCATCAAATTTGGCTGGATTCCGGGTCAGAGCCCGGAATGACGGAACCGAGTCGTTGAATGCCGTATCGATCAATCACTGCCTTCAAGGAATAACCATGGCCCACATCCACTTCATCGGCGGCGAAAAAGGCGGGGTCGGCAAGTCGCTGGTCGCGCGCATCCTCGCCCAATACCTGATCGACCACGATCGTCCCTTCCTCGGCTTCGACACCGACAAGTCCCACGGCGCGCTGATGCGCTTCTATGCCGGCTACGCCTCGCCGGTCGTCGTCGACAACTATGAGAGCCTCGACGCCATCGTCGAAGCCGCGGTCGCCGACCCCGAGCGCAGCATCCTGGTCGACCTCGCCGCACAGACCCAGGACGCGCTGACGCAATGGATGGACGATTCCGGACTGGTGGAACTGTCGAGCGAACTAGGACTCGCACTGACCTACTGGCACGTGATGGACTCGGGCCGCGACTCGGTCGACCTGCTGAAAAAGTTGCTCGACCGATTCGGCTCGCGACTGAACTACGTGCTGGTGCAGAACCACGTCCGCGGCGACAATTTCGACCTGCTCGAAGCCTCGGGCGAGAAGCAGCGCGCGCTGGAGCTGCACGCCCGCGTGATCAACATCCGGCGCCTGCACGAGGCCGCGATGAAGAAGATCGACAGCCACAGCAGCAGCTTCTGGTCCGCCACGCAGAACACCGATGCGCATGCGCTCGGCATCCTCGAACGGCAGCGCGTCAAGATGTGGCTGAAGAATGCCTACAGCGAAATCGGAACCTTGCATGTCTAACGAATACCCCTACGGAAGACTCGATCTCGACGATGCTCACGTCATCGCCGGCGGCGCGAACTCGCTGCTGATGGCCTTGCAGGAAGATGCCGAAGCCACGATGGAGGCCGACCCGAAGGCCGCCCGCCTGGTCAAGAAAGGCGTCGAACTCGGCGACGCGTTTCTCGACACGGCACGCCTGCTGGTATCGCGCGGCGTCTTCTCGAAGGAGCGGCACCTGAGCGAAATCCTCATCTACAGTGCCGCCATCGCCGATGGCTGCGAGGTCTGCGCCCTGACCCACATCGACGGCGCAATCCGCGCCAAGGCGCCGGACGCCATCATCAATACCGTGCAGGCCATCGCGCTGTACGTGCGGGCGCAGGCCGACGACGACACCTACCTGCTGTTCGACGCATACACCAAGCACTGGCAGCGTTTCGCCGACTGGCCGCACCTGCCCAACGGCCAGCTCACCAACCTGAAGTTCTACAACCTGATCGCGCTCCTGATGAGCCTGGTCGTGCGCAAGCAGCGGCTGGTGCGTCTGCATACCCGCGAACTGCTGACCCGCAGCGACGTCACGCCGGCAGAGATGCTCGAGGTCATCGGCATCGCCCAGGTCATGGGCGGCTTCCCGGCGCGCTGGGAAGCGGTGCATATCCGCAACGTGGCTGTCGAGTTGCGCGAACAGGGTTTGCTGCCGCAACGCTTCGTCGAAGTGCTCGACAGGATTCCGGGGCCGCCGGCCCAGCGCTAGCAAGGCCGTCTCGCGGCGCCGGCGGTCAGCGGCTCAGCCACCAGGCGGCAGCTACTGCGCTGCCGATGAGAATGGAAACCGCCCAGAGGTGTCCCCTTGCGATGGCTTCGCCCGGCTTGCCCAGCTTGTAGCCCGTCACCATGGCGCGCGGCAGATTCTCGCGATGCGCGAGGCTACCGACGATGACTCCTGCCAGGTGCGCGCCGACGACCAGCAACATCAGGTTGACCACCATCTCGTGCACTTCCTCGAGCCATTCACCGCCGATGTCCTGGTACACCGACCAGCCGCTGACGGCGGCCAGCGCGCCCAGCAGCAGCAGGGCGAAGATGGCATAGCCGCCGGCGGGATTGTGGCCCGCATAGTGAGGCGCCTTGCCGCTCAGCAGGCCGGTCAGGTAGCGCCATGCCGTGGAGGGCGCACGCAGGAAATCGCTGAAACGGGCATGCCGTGTTCCGATCAGCCCCCACAGCACGCGAAACGCCACCAGACCCGCGAGCGTCCCGCCGGCAAAGACATGCACCAGACGCCAGGTCTCGCTGTCGCCGGTCAGATAGGCGACCAGGAAGGACGATGCCATCAGCCAATGGCCGATGCGTGTCGGCCAGTCCCACACCAGGATGCGTTCCATGTCAGTCCTCCTCGTGTCGGCGCTGCATGCCGGGAACGGCGATTTCAGATTCGCCATAGCGCCCCTGTTCGGCACCGCTGTGGCAGGCGACGCAATTGGCGGCGGTCTTCACCCGCGCGTCCTTCCACACGCTGCCCGGCACTTCACGGTGTTCCTTCCTGAACCAGTTGGTGGCGGTGATGCGCGGCTCTGCGGCCGCCTGCACCGCGCTGCGGCTGCCCGCGTTGCGTTCGAGGTAGCTCAGGATGGACTGATGCGCCTTGGCATCCACGCTGGCATCGGTGCCGAAATGCTTGTCCAGCCGAGCCATGGTCTTCTGCCAGTCCGCCTTGTTCAGCAGGCCGGGAGGGAACGCCACATGACAGCTGCCGCATTCGCTCTTGTATTGCGGCGTCAACGGGGCGGCGGTGCGTTCGCTGTCGGCAAGAGCCGGCAGGCTGGCGAAAATGCTCAGAGCGAGTGCGAGTTTTTTCATGATGCTTGATCCTCCATGACGAACTTGATGAAATCCGCCTTCTCGGCGGGAGTGCAGGCGCGGCCCAGGACTTCGTTGCAGTTGCGCTTGAACCACTTCTCGACCTTGGCGGGATTGCTGAAGCGCTCGGGCGACGCCGCGGGCGAGAGGGCGGCAATGGTCTTGCCGGTGATGGCATGGCGGCCGGCCTTGCCAGGGCGGTCGGTATGGCAGGTAGTGCAACTGGGAAGCGATTGCGACACGCCCCATTTGCGCAGCGCGAACGCCTTGCCGCGCGCACCTTCAGCGGCAAAGCCCGGTTGGCTCTGGCGTGCTTCGGCGCTGTATTGATCGAGGAAGCGCTGCGGGGTGTCGGCCATTGCGGTGGCGCTCACGAACAACAGCGGCAGGATGAAGAAGTGTTTCATGTCCGTCTCCTTGATTGATGACGGAGCCACTGTGCGCTTCCAGGCTTAGAGCAACATTAAACCGGGCTTAAGCGGGGCTTAAGCAGGGCGTGGATAATCCGAACTGAAACGAATCCCTGAAAAAGCATGCGCATCCTCCTGGTTGAAGACGACGAACTCCTGGGCGACGGCCTCGCGGCCGGCCTGCGCCATTGCGGCTACAACGTCGACTGGCTGCGCGACGGCGAGCAGGCCCGCAGTGCACTCGCGACCGAAGACTACGCCGCGCTGGTGCTCGATCTCGGCCTGCCGCGTCTGGACGGAATGAGCCTGCTGCGGGCCCTGCGTGCGGCAGGCAATGCCATCCCGGTACTGATCCTGACCGCCCGCGATTCCACCTGGGACAAGGTCGGCGGTCTCGATGGCGGCGCGGACGACTACCTGGTCAAGCCCGTCGATCTGGATGAGCTGGCCGCCCGTTTGCGGGCACTGGCCCGCAGGGCCTCCGGCCAGTCCACACCGCTGCTGCAGGCAAATGAGGTCGAGCTGGATCCGGCGGCCCGTCGGGTTCGGCTGCGCGGCGAGCCGGTCGAGCTGTCGGCGCGAGAATTCGCCATCCTGGAACTGCTGATGCGCAACGCCGGCAGGATGATCTCGCGTGCCCAGCTGGAATCCGCGCTCTATGGCTGGGGCGAGGGAGTGGAGTCCAATGCGGTCGAGGTCCACATCCACCACCTGCGCCGCAAGCTGGGAGCGGACCTGATCCGCACCGTGCGCGGGGTCGGCTATCTGCTCGAGTAGACGATGACGCTGCAGCGGTTTTCCATTCAGTCACGCCTGATCCTGCTGGTGCTAGGGACCGTGCTAGTCGTCGATCTGGTCGCCGGCTGGTCGGGCTACCGGCGGGCGATGCACGAAGCCGACGAGCTGCTCGACGCCCAGCTTGCCCAGTATGCGCAGATCATGTTGTCGCTGGCCCACGAGGGTGACGACGACGAAGTGAGGCTGCCGGATATCCAGGCCCACCCCTACCAGAGCAAGCTGATGTTCCAGATCTGGAAGACGGACGATGAACCGCGCCTGATGCTGCGCTCACCGGAGGCGCCACACCAGTGGCCGCAAGGGGTATCCGCCAGCGGCTACTCGGAGACTGTCATTGCCGGGCACGCCTGGCGCTTTCTTGCCGCGACAGGACATGATGAATACGTGGTGCTGGCGGCCCATGACCTCCACATTCGCGAGGAGCTTGCACGCGAAATCGCCCTGAGCAACATCAAGCCCTTTCTCCTGGCGCTGCCGGTTCTGGCCGTGCTGCTGCTGCTTGCCATCCGTCACGGCCTGGCTCCCCTGCGCACCCTGGAAACCGACCTTTCCGGGCGTGATCCGGGACGCCTCGACGAGGTGCCCGAAGCTGGCCTGCCGCGAGAACTCAGGCCTCCGGTCCGCGCCATGAACCGGCTTTTCGGCCGCATCCGCAAAGCGATGGACAAGGAGCGCCTCTTCACCAGCGACGCGGCGCACGAACTGCGCACGCCGATCGCCGCGCTGCGCGCCCAGCTGCAGGTTGCGCAGCGCACCCCTGACCCGGACGAACGCCAGTCTGCCATCGCCAAGGCCCTGCTGGGGACCGACCGCATGACGCACCTGGTATCGCAGCTGCTGGCCCTGGCCAGGCTGGAGGCGGAATCCGCCGGCCATCTGGATGCACGAGTAGACCTTGGCACCCTGCTGCACGAGGCTGTCGACGAGCGCTCAGCCCAGGCCGCAGCCAAGGGCATCCGACTGCAGGCCAGGATCGACGCGGAATGCAGGATCATCGGCAACGCCGAACTTCTGCGGATTTTGCTGCGCAACGTGCTGGACAACGCCATCCGCTATGTTCGCGAGGGCGGGCAGGTGAAGGTCGGCCTGTCGTCGGGGAAAGGCCATGTGCTGTTGTCGGTCGCGGATGACGGACCGGGGGTGGCCGAAGCAGATCGGGAAATGCTCGGCCAGCGTTTCCACCGCTTCGGCCCGCAGACTGCAGACGGGGTCGGACTGGGCCTGTCGATCGTTCGCCGTGTCGCCGAACTGCACGGGGCCGAACTGGTCTTCGGCGCGGGACTGGATGGCAAGGGCCTGGGGATCGAGGTGGGCTTCCCGGCCATCGCGCCGGGAGGCACAGCGGCGCATTGATTGCAGTGCTGTAATGAGGCGGATCGATCCGGCCATTCGGCTCCGAGATGGATAAAATGTCCAAGCCTGCCTTTTCTGGTTTTTGTTGGTCGGCTGATGGCGCGACCCCATTTTTGAGCGAAATGAAACATGCAGCGCTACAAGATCCTCCATCGCACCTATTACAACTTTTCCGGTCTGGTTCGGCTCCAGCCCCACGCCTTGCGCCTGCGGCCGAGGGAAGGCCATGAACTGCGCATCGAGTCCTCGAGCCTGAAAATCACCCCTGCGGCCACGCTGCGCTGGCAGCGCGACGCGGAGGACAATTCCGTCGCCATCGCGACCTTCGATACGGCAGCCAGCCAGCTCTTGATCGAAAGCAACGTCATCATTCAGCAATACAACGAGAACCCGCTCGATTTTCTGGTGACCGATTACGCGACGCACTATCCGTTTGCCTACCAGGCCGAAGACCAAGTCCTGCTGTCGCCCTACATGAATAACGCCGGCAACCCGGCCAATGGCCAGCTGGCTGCTTGGCTTGCGAACCTGTGGCGGCCGGGCGAACGGATTCAGACCTACGCCCTGCTGCAGCGCCTGTGCACCCACATCAACAAGACACAGGCCTATCGGTTGCGCGAGGAACCCGGGGTTCAGGCTCCGGCAGAAACCCTGTCCCGCGGCAGCGGATCCTGCCGAGATTTCGCGCATCTGTTCATGGCGGCCGCACGCCATCTGGGGCTCGCTTCGCGTTTTGTCAGCGGTTACCTCTACGCGCCGCCTTCGGCAAGCAATTTCGGCGCGACCCATGCCTGGGCCGAAGTATTCCTGCCGGGCGCAGGCTGGAAGGGATTCGATCCGACCATCGGCGACATCGTGGGCAGCAGTCACATCGCCGTCGCGGTGGCAAGGCTGCCCGGGTCGGTGCCGCCGGTCGCAGGCTCGTTCGTCGGGCCGACGGGCGCGAGCATGAATGTGGGGGTATGGGTGACCGAGCTGGGGTGAAGGTCGGACCGGAAGGTGCGATAGCTTCTCGTTTCAACAGGGACCGTGCACGGCACAAAAGCGCCAGCAACCAACGGGGCGATTTGGCAGCGGATATCTGTTGATAAGGATAGTCGTCTGGAAATCAGCTGGTGGCTTGTCAACCAGATTGAAAGCGCCGGAGTTCATCAGGTCTGATGAGAAAACCGGGCATTCTTCGATGCATCAGAACCGGTCCAGGGAAAACCTGAAAACAGCATTGCCCGCATCATCCCGTATCGTTCTGCCGCAGCGCGCCCGACACGCATAAAAAAAGGGAACAAGCGCGTCAGCGCCTGCTCCCTGGTGATGACGGAAGTCGGAAACGCCCTGCGATCAGTTATCCCCGAACGGCCACCACCAGCGCTTGCGGGGCTTTTCGTCTTCGCTTTTCGCCTGGCTGTCATCGCGACGTTCGCGAGCCTGATCCTGGTCCCGGGCCTGGTCGCGCATCTGCTCGCGTTCCTTCGCCTGCTGTGAGGCGGAATCGGCGGGCCCTGCCTGCATCTGCCCCTGCCCCTGTCCGTGTCCCGGGCCGCGGCCTGTGGGCGGCGGCAAGGTCTTGCCCTGCGCTTTGGCACGCTCCTGCATTTTCTTGTTGTGCTCCGCGTGGAACGCCTGACGCTCCTGCTCGGTCTTGAGCGAACGCATCTTGTCCTGGTGCTCCTGACGCTCCTTCTCGGTCATCAACTCCCATCCATACGCGCGTTCCTGCGTCTGCGTCTGAGTCTGCGTCTGCTCGGTCACCGCACGAGCGCGATCCGAGCCTTGTCCCTGTCCTTGGCCCTGTCCCTGTCCCTGTCCCTGCCCTTGGGCGGCTGCCGTAGCCCCCAGATGGCCGGCAACCAACAGTGCGGCGAACACCGCGTTTACAAGCTTGAAGTTGCTGCGTCGCATGTCTACTTCTCCTTTCGAGCCAACTATAAAAATACAAAACCTTAACGAGATACTGTCCGGCTCTCTCCTGAATCGGAGGTTGATCCGGCCATTGCGTTTGGGCTCCCAAAGGCTCCGCTCACCGGTGAAGCAGAAGCAGCCGGCGGCGGTATCAGCAGCCCAAGTACAAGAATTGCGTTGCGAATTCCAGCCTGCTGGACTTCCAGGTCGATATCCCAAGCGTAGTCAAGATTGACCGCCTTTGCCCGACTTAGGGTCCAACTCGACCGTCTCTTAACCGCCGGCCTGAAAGCCGGCGAATCCGCTCAGCGACGAACGAAGCGAAGCAGGATCACCACGATGGCGATGACCAGAAGAACGTGAATGAATCCGCCCATGGTGTACGAGCTAACCAGACCCAAAATCCAAAGGATGATCAGGATGACTGCAATGGTCTCAAGCATGTTTGCCACTCCTCCCAAAACTGTTTAACGAACGCCACACGACCACCCTCGACCTGCCAACATCCGAGGCCATTGCACCAGGAAGTCGTCAGCTTATGTGGCCCAGCCGACGGTTCCCGGACAGCGATGCCGGGGACCGTCTGGCGACGATCAGTTCGACGTCACTTGAGCCGCAGGTCGTTCTTGACCGAGGTCACGCCCTTCACGCCACGCGCCAACTCGCCTGCCTTGCTCGCCTCAGCTTGCGTGGTGACGAAGCCACTGAGTTGAACCGCGCCCTTGAAGGTGTCGACGTTGATTTCATAAGCCTTGGTCAGGGGGTCTTCGATCAGGGCCGCTTTCACCTTGGCGGTGATGACGGTGTCGTCGATGTACTCGCCAGTTCCCTGTTTCGTCTCCGTCGGCGCACATCCGACAACGGTCCCCAGCGAAACGGCGAGAAGAGCTGCGGCAAGTATTTTGTTAAGTTGTTTCATGGTGGTACCCCCTAGGGTTGTTGAAAAAATCGTTGCATCATTTAGACAAGGTTACTTTTACTACACATGTGAAGCACAGTCTGTCTGTTACCGCACATTACTCAATATAGTCGAAAAACTGATTGTTTCGACTAGCCCATCATCCGCTCGTAATTCGCCATGTCGGCCTCGTAGCACCCGCACGAAGCCGCTTCCAGACCACCCCGGTCGAGAACCGTGATATCGCCGCGGCGATAACTGATCAGCCTGCGATCCTGCAGCGAACTGGCGGCCTTGGTGACGCCGACACGGCGCACGCCGAGCATGTAGGCGAGGAATTCGTGGGTGACATGAAACGCGTCGGAATGCGCCCGGTCCTGCGTCATCAGGAGCCAACGGGCGAGACGCTCCTCGACCACATGGAAGCGGGTGCACGCCGCAGTCTGCGCGAGCTGGCCCATGACCACATAGAGGTAGCGTTTCAACTCGCGCTGCAAGGCGGGGCTCGATCCGAGCTCGCGGCGGAACGTCGCAGCGCTCATCCGCAGCGCCGGGCCCGCGCCTTGCACCACGGCTCTCAATGGCGACACATCCACCCCGAGGACGAGAGGGAGCCCGAGCATGCCTTCGTCGCCGACCATACCCACTTCCAGGCCGTCGGATCCATCGATGGGCGAAATCAGGGAAATAAAGCTTTCCGTGGGAAAGTAGACGTGACGAATGCGCTCGCCGGGTTTGGCCAGGACCTCGGCAAACGCCAGGTCGACCGGTTCACAAGCTGCCAGAAAACGCTGGCGATCCTTGCGCGGCAAGGCCTCGATCAGACGATTGCTGGCGGGAACTGACTCGGTACGCGGCACGTGGACACTCCTGATACCGGTTGCGGACCAGGGGCGATCATCTACCCCGGGACGAATAGTTCGCAGCATGACTTGAAACGACGAGCTTGTCTGGGCGCTAGCGCACACAGCGCATCCGGCAGTCGCTGTGGCGCGCGTCATGGATACACAAGGCCTTGCTTGGGAAAACGGCTTACGCCTTGCTCTCGCAGGGGAGCAGCCGGTCCAGCTCCTTTTTGACCACCGCGTAGCACTCGCAGACGCGCGCCTCGAGTCCCGCCCGATCCAACACGGTGATGTGGCCGCGGCGGTACTCGATCAAGCCGGCCCGCTGCAATGCGCCTGCCGCCTCGGTGACCCCCTCGCGGCGCACCCCGAGCATGTTGGCGATCAGCTCCTGAGTCATGGTCAGATCGTTTGACGGCAGCCGATCCAGGCTCAGCAACAGCCAACGGCATAGTTGCTGGTCCACCGTATGGTGACGGTTGCATACCGCCGTCTGCGCCATCTGTGTCAGCAGCGCCTGGGTGTAGCGCAGCAACAATTGCTGCATCGGGCCCGCGCGATAGAACTCGTCCTTCAGCAACTGGCCTTTCAGCCGGTAGGCGTGGCCGGCGCTTTGCACGACGGCCCGGCTGGTGGTGGACTCACCGCCCATGAAGAGGGAGACCCCGACGATGCCCTCGTTGCCGACCACGGCAATCTCGGCCGATGCGCCGTCCTCCATGACGTAGAGCAGGGAGACGATGCAGGTGGTGGGAAAATAGACATGGCGCATCTGGGTGCCGGGCTCGTAAAGCACTTCGCCGAGCGGCATCGGGACCAGATCCAGCCCGGATAGCAGGCGCGCGTATTCTTGCTGCGGAAGTGCGGCGAGAAGGTGGTTCTGGCAGGGGTCGTGTTGACCGGTCAAAATCTTTCTCCCAATTGCCAGCCGCGCCGGGTGAATCATTTGCGTGGCTGCATCGAATGCATTCGCGATGCCGATTCTAACCAAAGCGGCATCCAGAAAATATTAAGCAATTTCTTTAGATGTGTGCGAAAGCGCACATATCCGCCCATAAGCTACCGTGTGGCGTTGCCAGGCGTGTATAGGCGGACCATCCGCTTATCGCCAGGACGGGCAGGAGCGCCTGAGGCTGCTGACCATGAGCCTGTCCGCCTAATGTGCGCCAGCAGACAGACCGTGCGAATCGATGCGGATAGCCTTTAAACAATGGGAGAAAGCCTGCACCTCATGCCCGCACCACGGTGATGCGCGCTGACTGAATACAGCGTGCGTCGGGTGCAGGAAATGCATACGAGGCATGGCTTGCCGATGCGTCAACTCCGATGCATCAACTCCGGAAAAGACACGGAGGTGATGCCATGAAAACAACACAGAGATTCGCTTATAGTGCGTTGATCGCAGTCATGCTGACAGGACTGGGAGCATGTTCCAGCATGTCGTCGCAGGACAAGAGCACCGCGGTCGGTGCTGGCGTAGGTGCTGTCGGCGGTGCGGTTTTGACTGGTGGCAGCACGGTCGGCACCATTGGCGGCGCAGCCGTCGGCGGCATCATCGGCCACGAAGTCGGAGATTGATGACCGACCTGCGATGCGCCTGAGTTGCGGGGCTGGTGCGTCGCGTTCGACCATTTCGCTTGACCCCGCAGCGGCGGGGGCCTTCACGGCCGCGACCGTTGCGGACATTGATCCATCAACCAGGAGACATGAATGATGAAACCCCAGAAAACCTTAGGCGCAGCCTTGATCCTCGGCTCTTTACTGCTCGCGCTGTCAGCCTGCCAGAAGGAGGAAGGCCCGGTCGAGAAAGCCGGCAAGGAAGTCGACGAGGCGACAGAGGCGGTCGGCGAAAAGATCGAAGAAGCCGGCGACAGCATCCAGGACGCGGCAAAGGGCGAAGACAAGGATTAGGGCTTGCACGAAGCGTGACGGCGACCAGGGTCGGCGCCTGCGACCATACTGGAATTGTTCTATGCTGGAATTGTTGGGCAGAGTCGCTTCGCTTTGTTACGGCTGCGCGTTTGGCAGCCTTTACCGTCGTCGCTATTACTAGATATCCAGGGAGAATTGCAATGAACGCAACCAAAATGTTGGCAATCGTACTGATCGTGGCCGGAGCACTCGGGCTGGTGTATGGCGGATTCACCTACACCAAGGACACCCATGTGGCCAAGGTGGGGCCGATTGAAATGTCGGTCAAGGACAAGGAAACCGTCAACATTCCCATCTGGGCCGGCCTGGGAGCGATAGTGGCGGGTGTGGCCCTGCTGTTTGTGCGCAAGTAAAAGCACTTACGCGCGATTGGCAGAAGCCTGTTCGGCACCACAAGGTGGCTGCCGATCGAGGCGGAGCGCGCGGTGCAGGCGCAGACCGCCGGACTGACGCACAAGCGCCAAAGTCCTGTTGTCGAGTTCCAGGAATCAAGGTTTCCACGACACTGTCTTTTTCACCCTGATGACCTCAATCCCTACAAGACGATCCCAAGAAATCCGCGATCGAATCAACAGCTAATACGTTCCCGGCGTTTCATCGGACACGACACATCAGGCCAGTGCCGCGCTGACTACCCCGAGTTCCAACAAGGAGAAAGTCATCGTCATCAAAGAGTTCGGATTTTCGGCACGCTCACAGAATGCGTTGCGTCACGAACGCGATACCGAGTTGCTGCGCTCCGAACTGTTCAGCATCGAACAACTGAAGCGCCACGCGGTCACGCTGGCCGGACAGCACCAAATCGATCCGCGTCCGGGGCCGGACAGGTTGCTGCCTCGACTGGCGGACAACGCGCGCGTTCTGCTGGCGGCATACGACGTCGTCACCGCCGCAGCGACGCCGGGGCAACGTATCGTGCCGGCAGAGGCCTGGCTGCTCGACAATTTCTATTTGATCGAGCAGCAGATCGGTCTGGCGCGTCGGCATCTGCCGCGCGGATACAGCCGCCAGCTGCCTCAGCTGGCCGATGGCCCGTCGGCCGGTTTCCCGCGCATTTACGACCTGGCACTGGAACTGATCTCACACATGGATGGCCGCGTCGACAGCGACAACGCCACCCAGTTCATCGCCGCCTACCAGACCGTCGAACCCTTGAAGCTGGGCGAACTGTGGGCGTTCCCGATCATGCTGCAACTGGCGCTGCTGGAAAACCTGCGTCGCGTCGGGGTGCGTATCGCCCAGCGGCGCGAGGAGCGCGACGCCGCCATCACCTGGGCAGACCGCATGCTCGCCACGGCCGAACATGAACCGAAACAACTGATCCAGTTGCTGGCCGAGTTTGCCAACGCCGATGTGCCGCTGACTGCGCCGTTCGTTGAGGAATTTTACGAACGGCTCCAGTCTCAGGGCCCCGCCATGGCCTTCGTTCAAACCTGGGTCGAGCACAAACTGTTCGAACAGGGGGTGACCGCCACCGCTTTGTCGGAGGCGGACGGCCGAACCGCAGCGGCCAACCAGATCTCCATCGCCAACAGCATCGGCAGTCTGCGCTTCATCGGCGCCATGGACTGGAAGCACTACGTCGAGTCGCTCAGTGTCGTCGAACAGACCTTGCGTGAAGACCCGATGGAAAGCTACGCCAGCCAGGATTTCGCCACCCGCGACCGCTACCGCCATGTCATCGAAGACGTGGCGCGAGGCAGCACGTGCAGCGAAATGGCGGTGGCACGGGAAGTCATCGTGCTCACGCAGGCAGCGGCCGCGCAACGGGGCCGGCATGACCGAAGCGCGCACGTCGGCTACTACCTGATCGATCAAGGACGACAGCGCCTGGAACGTGCGGTCGGCTGCCGCCTGTCGTGGAAATCATCGATCCGGCGGGCAAGCCGGCATGTCCGTCTACCGCTATACCTCGGCGCCATCCTGTTGCTCACTGCATTGGCGACTGAGATCGTGCTGTCCACGCTCGGTCTTGACGCGGGCAGGTTCGAACCGGGTGACTGGCGGGTCTGGTTTTTTACGCTTCCCCTTGTCATCGCTGCCTCGGCGCTGGCGGTCTCGCTGGTGAATCTGCTGGTCACGCTCGCCCTGCCGCCGCGCGCCTTGCCCCGCATGGATTTTTCCAAAGGGATTCCGGATGGACATCGCACCATGGTGATCGTCCCCACCCTGCTGGCAAGCCCGCAAGACGTCGACGATCTGCTCGAAGCCATGGAGATCCGCTATCTCGGCAATCGCGACCCCAATCTGTTCTTTGCCGTGCTGACTGATTTTCGCGACGCGCCC
>Ga0209703_1000233_pt1 | contig 14399 bp, 12 predicted proteins | sample PPLLak12cMay2015_2_FD_187256 | JGI IMG/M metagenome (GOLD analysis project Ga0209703, IMG submission 187256) | Freshwater sediment microbial communities from Prairie Pothole Lake near Jamestown, North Dakota, USA - PPLs Lake P8 Core (1) Depth... | ecosystem: Environmental > Aquatic > Freshwater...
CATCACTCTGGGCAACCGTCAGGCGGTGGCCTTCATACCGGTTGAGGGAGTGAGCGAACACGATCTGGCCGATGCCGCACAGCAGTCTTCGCTGGCGGATGAGACGCCTGAGGGGCGCAGTATTGTGCTGCTGGCCAAGGAAGCCTACGGGCTGCGCGGAGACACCGGTGGCGTTGGACGCCAGGGCAAGCGCTTCGTGCCGTTCACGGCACAGACGCGCATGAGCGGTGTAGACACGGAGGGGGTAAGCATCCGCAAAGGAGCAGTCGATGCCATCAGAGCTTACCTTGGGGAGCAAGGGAAACAACTGCCGCCGGAAGTGCGAGACGAAGTGCAGCACATTGCCCGTGCGGGCGGCACCCCACTGGTGGTGGTACGCAATGGCGAAGTCCTTGGCGTGGTTCATCTGAAGGACGTCGTCAAAGGCGGCATCAAAGAGCGGTTTGTGCAGATGCGAAAGATGGGCATCAAGACGGTGATGATTACCGGAGACAATCCGTTGACGGCAACTGCGATTGCGGCTGAAGCCGGTGTAGATGATTTCCTGGCGGAGGCGACTCCGGAGGCCAAGCTCCAGCTCATACGTGACTATCAGGCCGGCGGACGGCTGGTGGCCATGACCGGCGACGGCACAAACGATGCGCCGGCACTGGCGCAGTCTGACGTGGGGGTGGCCATGCACACCGGCACTCAACCGGCTCGCGAGGCTGCCAACATGATCGACCTGGACAGCAACCCCACCAAGTTGATCGACATCGTGGAAACGGGCAAACAACTGCTGATGACACGCGGGTCTCTGACCACATTCAGCCTGGCCAATGACGTGTCCAAGTACTTCGCCATCATCCCGGCGGCGTTTGCCGGCACCTACCCGGCGCTGAAAACGTTGAACTTCATGCACCTGTCAACACCGGAGAGCGCCGTCATGTCGGCGGTGATTTTCAATGCTCTGATAATCGTGGCCCTGATACCTCTGGCTCTGCACGGTGTGGCCTACCGTCCTCTCGGTGCCGCCAAGATCCTGCGCAACAACCTGCTGGTCTATGGCCTCGGAGGGCTGATCGCACCATTCATAGGGATCAAAGTGATTGACATGATCCTGGCAGCTGTGGGGCTGGCGTAGCAGCCGAGATGAGGAGAGTGCTATGATGCGTCGTCAACTCAGATACGCCATCGGGTTTGTAGTACTGCTCACTGTCCTCACCGGGGTGATCTACCCCTTGACGGTGACCGGCCTTGCCCAGGCTCTCTTCCGTGACCGGGCCAATGGCAGCCTGATCAGTGAGAATGGAGAGGTCGTCGGCTCTGAGCTGATTGGCCAGCCTTTCAGCGACCCTCGCTATTTCTGGGGACGGCTCTCGGCGACAGAGTATGATGCTGCAGCCTCCTCCGGCTCCAACTACGGGCCGACTAACCCGGTTTTGCTGGAAGCAATCCAGGCTCGGATAGAGGCTCTCAGGGCCGTGGACCCGGACAACGAGGAACCGATACCGGTAGACCTGGTGACCGCATCCGGCAGCGGCCTGGACCCCCACATCAGCATCGCAGCCGCGCAGTACCAGGTCCCACGCGTGGCGCGATACCGCGATTTGAGTGAGGACGAAGTCTCTGCGCTCGTGGACCGCTTCACCGAGGGCCACCAGTTTGGCATTCTGGGGGAGCCGCGGGTGAATGTCCTGAAGCTCAATCTGGCACTGGACCAACCGGGCTAGAATTGACCCGCACAAAGGTGTACGATCAGGCCCGCAGAGGCAAATCACATGGCTGAGAATGACTCCCGCCCGAATCCTGACGAACTGCTGGCCCAGGTCAAGACTGAGGAAGAGCAGAAGAAACGCGGCAAACTGAAGATATTCCTCGGCTATTGCGCTGGTGTTGGCAAGACCTTTGCCATGTTGGAGGCAGCCCGTCAGCAGAAGAAGGAAAAGGACGTTGTCGTCGCCTACGTGGAGACACACGGCCGTCCTGAGACCGACGCTCTTCTTGCAGGTCTCGAGGTTGTGCCCCGCAGACGCGTGGAGTACCGCGGCGTCATGTTGCAGGAGATGGATCTCGATGCGGTGCTGGCGCGGCGGCCTCGGTTAGCAATAGTAGATGAACTAGCGCACACAAATGTCCCCGAATCACGCCACCCCAAGCGCTATCAGGATGTCGAGGAGCTCATAGAAGCTGGCATTGATGTGTACACCACGCTCAATGTCCAGCACATTGAGAGTCTGCGCAACATAGTGATGCAGATATCTGGTGTCTGGATGCATGAAGCGGTCCCGGACAGCGTAATTGACAAGGCAGCAGAGATCGAACTCGTCGATCTGCCTCCCGATGAGCTGCTGAAGCGTCTGAAGGAAGGCAAGGTCTATGTTCCCGATGAGGCGGCGCGTGCTGCCGCCGGCTTCTTCCGCGAAGGCAATCTCATCGCGCTGCGAGAGTTAACTCTGCGCACGGCTGCGGTCCGTGTCGATGACCGATTGCGGGCGTACCTGCAGGCCCACGCCATACGCGGCCCGTGGCCGGCGGCGGAACGCATTCTGGTGTGCATCAGCCCCAACGCCCAGAGCGCCCAATTGGTGCGCACTGCCCGGATGCTGGCTTCTCAGCTATATGCCGAATGGTTTGCTGTCTACGTCGAGACGCCTAACGACGTTCGACTGTCTCCCGAAGAACGGAACCGGGTGCTGGATAACCTGCGATTGGCGGAGCGCATGGGAGCCAAAACTGTGACCATTCGTGGTGATTCCGTGGCCGCGGCCGTGACGGAATACTCTGCCAAGAACCACATCACCAAGATAGTCATCGGCAAGACACAGAATCGTTGGCGGAGATTGTTCGGCGTAGCTGTGGTCGACCAAATCATTCGCCGAAGCAAGCAGGTTGACGTCATTGTGGCAACTGCCGAGGAGAAGCCTGTTAAGCAAGAAAGGGCGGCACTCGGAATGCCGTTCATCGACTGGAGGGCCTACCTGCCGCCCTTGTTGCTGATAGCCGTCGCCACGCTGCTTGGCCATGCCGTACACAGTTACTTCAGTCCCGCCAATATCATCATGATCTACCTGTTGTGCGTCGTTGTCACGGCGGTCTTCTGGGGGTTTGGCCCGTCCGTTATGGTCTGCATCCTGAGTGTACTGTTATGGGATTTCTTCTTTGTCAACCCTCATCTGACGTTTGCGGTGGAGGACACTCAGTACATCTTCGCTTTCGTCACCCTGCTCTTGGTTGGACTGTCGATCAGCTATCTGACAACACGGATTCGTCAGCAGACTGACGCGGCCCAGAGCCGCGAATCTGAGACAGCTACCTTGTATGGTCTGAGCCGAACCCTGGCTGCTGTCATCGGGCTTGACTCTAGCGTCCGCGCCATCACCGATAGCACGAAGGAGACGTTTGGACTGGATGCTGTGATCTTCTTGCCTGATGCTCAGAGCAAGGAGGGGCTCAAGCCGCATGTGGACGATCCAGATGTCGAAGTTGGCGAGAACGAGACCGCGGCGGCAGTGTGGTGCTTTCAGCACCAGAAGGTGGTCGGACATGGTACCGATACACTCCCGAATGCCAGAGCGCGATACTTCCCCTTGAGCACCGCCAGGGGAACAGTGGGAGTGATGGCACTACTATTGACTGGCGCCACCAGTCGATTCACTGCGCAACAGACACGACTGTTGGAGGCCTATGCCGACCTGGCCGCCGTGGCCATTGAGCGCACTCAGTTTGCGGAGAAGGCGCGCAGCGCGGAGATTCTGGAGACCACGGAGAAACTGCAGACCGCCCTTCTCAATTCAATTTCGCATGATTTGCGAACACCACTGGTCTCGGTCATCGGAGTGCTGAGCAGCCTGCAGGAAGAAGGCATCGAACTGGACGATGCCGCCAGAAGGAATCTGATCCAGGTCGCGCGAGAGGAAGCGGAAAGGCTGAACCACCTGATCACCAATCTTCTGGATGTGACCCGGCTCGAATCCGCAGCCCTGAGGGTGTCCAGGCAACCCTGTGATGTCGAGGACATCATAGGTGCAGCTCTGGAACAGTTGGGCAGCCGCTCAGACACACGCCCGGTGAGAATAGAGTTCGCCGAGGGACTGCCTTTCGTGTTCGGGGACTTCGGTCTGATAGTACAAGTACTGGTCAACATCCTGGAGAACGCGTTCAAGTACTCCCCGCCTGGATCGCCCGTTGAGGTTTCCGGCCGAAAGACAGGCAACCTGGTTGAGATCGAAGTGGCAGACCGTGGGGTCGGCATTCCTGAGCAGGACTTGCTTCGCATCTTCGACAAGTTCTATCGCGTGCAGCGTCCCGATAGCGTCGTTGGCACCGGACTGGGGCTGGCCATCTGCAAGGGGATTGTCGAGGCACATGGCGGCGGCATCACTGCCGAGAACCGTCCGGGCGGTGGTACGATTATTAGGGTGACGCTACCGGTGGCTGATGAGGGCTCGAGGGACGCGGGAGCACGGGCATGAGCGAGAACAAGATTCGAGTGCTGATAGTTGACGATGAGCAGGCAATCCGACGGTTCCTGCGAGTCGCGTTGACATCACAAGGATACGCTATCTTTGAGGCAGCCTCGGGAGCCGATGCTCTGGCGGATGCGACTGCCTACAAGCCAGATGTGATTGTACTCGACTTGGGCCTACCGGATATCGACGGAGTTGAGGTCACACGCCTGCTTCGGCAATGGACGCAGGTTCCGATAGTTGTGCTCTCTGTTCGAGGCTCCGAGGGTGACAAGATCGCGGCCCTTGACGCCGGCGCTGATGACTACGTGACGAAACCGTTCAGTGTCGGGGAGCTGCTAGCCCGTCTCCGTGCTGCCCTGCGGCGTGCGGCGCAGCCCAAGGGTGAACCAGTGTTTGCCTCTGGCGATCTGAGGGTTGACTTGTCGCGGAGACTGGTGACAGTGGAAAACCGAGAGGTACAGTTGACGCCTACCGAATATGGCCTGCTTCGGGTGCTGGTGACCCACGCCGGAAAGGTAATCACCCATCATCAGTTGCTGCGTGAAGTGTGGGGGACAGGATACGAGCAGGAATTCCACATACTACATGTGAATGTCAGTAATCTCCGCCACAAGATTGAGCACGAGCCAGCTCGACCCCAGTTCATCACAACCGAACCGGGAGTGGGCTACCGTCTTAAGACTGATTGAGAGTCGGCGATCTTGCATTGTTCAGTGGAGGTTAAGCGCAGTGGGGGCAAGCGTGGAGTTTTACCTTTTATCCAGAATGGCGACCATTCTTGAATTTGGCTCACCGAGCTCGATTCGAACCAGGTGATCGACGCCGCTAACGACGCCCAGGCAGACTGCCGCAGGAATGGAAAGCACCAACAGACCGGCAGACTCGTGAATGACCACACCACCCCAACCTCAGCCTGGAGACAGAGGGTTGGCAGTTCCCACCCCCCACAAGGCCGCCAAATCGTCCAGAATGGCTCCTTCGATACCAGAGGTACCCGAATACTGCACCGGCATCCAGGCGCCGCATGCTAGGGAGCTATGAAACCCGAGAACTCCGCCACAGTCATCAGATGGCTATGACTAAGGGGGCCTTGTAAGGCCCCCTTCTCTTTCGCTGTCCTAGCGTTATACTCTAGCTCTTGGACCCTACCACTTGCTGATGAGCCGGCCCTGCTTGTCCTTCCGCTTGCCGGTGACCGCCATGATGAAGTCGATGATCCACCAGATGAAGAAGCCGCCCCAGGTGAGGAGCTTCACTATGCCCAGCACGATGTGGCCGGTGTAGAAACGGTCCACGCCGAGGCCCCCGAGAACCCATGCTAGGATAGTAGTGGCCAGCCTGGACTTGGGCGAGACGCTCTCTGCGGCCATCTGCCCTGACTGCGTTGGAGCGCTCTCCGTCTGTGTCTCTGTTTGCTCTGAAATCGGTGGTTTTGTCAGTGTCGCCATTCATCCTCCTACTTAAGTGTTTCCACTGCATTCACATTGTCTGAGTCCAGATCGGAGCGGTGGCGGTCTTCCACGCCCTACGCGGGAACCCCCGCCGCGCTGGCCCATCGCCCAAGGTAGCACGGGTACTTCACCGGCGAATCTCAGACTGATGTGGCCGAATCACAAATACGTCACGACCAGCCCGCGGCATGTAACATCTGGATGTGAGCCACACGAAAGGGAGGGCTGCCGGGGAGACCATCGGGAGAAGACGGAGCAGGCGACGAGATTCGAACTCGCGACCCCTCGCCTGGAAAGCGAGACACGCGCTTCCATGTCTGTTACAACCGCCTGCGTGAAAACCGCACCCGGAGATGATATATTTCTTGCTATGGAACAAGAGGAAGCGAGGGGCGAGCGTTTGCAGAAGGTCCTGGCGGCGGCGGGGCTGGGTTCCCGACGCGCCTGCGAGGAGATCATCGGCGCCGGCAGGGTCAGCGTGAACCGGAGCATCGTACTGGTCCAGGGGACCCGGATAGACCCCGTAGTTGACTTGGTGGAGGTGGACGGCATCCGCCTGGATACGCAGGTGGAGCCCCGCTACTTCCTGCTCAACAAGCCCCCCGGTTACATCACCACCCTGGACGACCCCCACGGCCGCCCCACCATCCTTGACCTCTTCAAGGAGGAGGGGCGCTTCTTCCCGGTTGGCCGCTTGGACCTGGAAAGCCGCGGGCTGCTGCTGATAACCAACAACGGTTTCATCGCCCACCGCGTCACGCACCCCAGCTTCGGGGTGGACAAGACCTACATGGTGCGGGTGAAGGGCAGGGTCGCGCCGGGCGTCCTGAAGCGATTGCGCGAGGGGGTGAACCTGGAGGAAGGCCGCACCTCCCCCGCCCGGGTGAAGGTGGTGGGGCGCGAAGGGGATTCCACCGTTCTGGAGTTCGTCATCCAGCAGGGCTGGAAGAGGCAGATCCGCCGCATGTGCGATGCGGTCGGGTTGCACGTTACCGACCTCATGCGAACCCGGCTGGGGCCGCTGAGCCTTGAAAGGCTGCCCGAGGGCGAATGGCGTGAAATGAGCCCGTCCGAAGTGGGCGCGCTGTTCAAGGCTCTGGGCCTGAGGTAGAGCCCTCGGAAGTGCATCCGCAGATATTCCAGAACTGCCGAATAAATGCTGAAGGTACCCCTCCAGATTGCCGCCCCGTGTTGCCCCTGCATTTGGCCGAAACTCACGGGCTTTGAGGTGACCTTGTGGCGTTCTGCAGGGGTTGTTTGGCCACTTCAGAAGTCGCCACGTCTTGGCAAGCCCACGGCTAGCGCCATACCCCCGACGTATTGTGTTCAAATGAGTATTTGTTTATCTTGCTAAACATTATTTGGCGCGCTGTCGGCGTGCCATTCCACCCTGCCCGCCTGGGGTATCGCGCCACCTGACTTCAGTCTGCAGGCAGGGGAAGTCATGATCACTCCCCACAAGCCCACCAGATGCCCCCAAATGGCCTCTCAGGCATCAAGGCTATGGATTTCTACCCAGATGTGCGCCGGCATCTAGGCGCATCCTGGCGGCCTTGTGGGCCAATTGCATTGTCGAGACAGGGGGCCAAGACACCATAAGGACAGGCTGGGGCTCAACAAGACGATTGGGGGGACAGCCCTGCGACCATCCGGGGCCGAAGGGGCAGGGGAGGGACAGCTTGAAGTCCCACCGGGCGCCACTAGCGCAAGGGATTGCGCAGAATACCAGGCAAGAAGGTTGAACGCTCCCGCGCTAGTCAAAACGGAAGGCGGTGCTGGAGCGCCATTTCGATTCTCTCTTCGAGTCAGCAGAGGACTCCTTCAGCCGCTCAACGCTCTTTGATTCAACCGGTGCATCGGCTGCCCGTGGCTGCGACATATCGGCACTCGCACCATCCTTCAGCATCTCACTCACCTTTTCACTGGCCATGACGATGACGGCGCCTAGTTCGCCCACCTCGCGTTCAAGTCCTTGTACCGTAAGGGCGGCCTGCTTCTTCTCACGTTCCAGCTCTTGTATCGTGGCGGCGGCTTGCTTCTCCGCACGCTCAAATGCTTCAATCGCGGCGGCGGCCTGCTTACTGTCACGTTCAAGCGCTTGTATCGTCGCGGCTGCCTGCTTCTTCTCACGTTCCAGCTCTTGTATCGTGGCAGCGGCATGCTTACTATCACGTTCAAGCGACCTGACTCTGCCGGCTAGGTCTTCCAGCATCTGTATCAGCGATTCCCGAGCCATGTCTCTCCTTTCTGTATGAACCCCCACTGCCAGAGCGCTCACATGCAAGCAGATGTTCGGGGTCCCCTGCCGACTCATAGGATAGTAGCAGGCAATTGGGGCTGTCAACCTGAGCGTGGATACAGGGTGTAATGGGGGTTCTTGGAGAAGACGTCGGCATGAGGCGGCGAAAAAGGATGAAGCCCCGCTGCGCCGGGGGCTTCTCTTGTCCAGAGTGGGGGGTGTCCTCTCTAGACAGTGCTATGCTAATGCATGGCAGATAATCGTAGATTAAAACCAGATTAGACAATACTTAGAAATCGATTAGAAATGCTGGGATAGCCGGTCGGTCACATTTGTGGACAGGCTGGGGTCCCTTCCCTTTCTCAGCTTGAATGAAACCAAACCCCTTGTCTGAAATCAGTCTCTTGATTGTACCCCTTGCCACAGCAAAGCCCCCTTCCACCTGCTGCTTGGCAACGGAAGTACCATTGGCAAACTGCCTTCGGTGACATGATGCACCCCCAACCTCAGCTCGGATGCAGGGCGATAGAATGGCTTGTCACAATCGACATTGGTCAGCATCTACGGGGAATTAGTGGGGATGGGGGATGCGATCTGTCGATCTTCCCCCCATCCCCTGGGGGGTGTGACGATTGGGATCGTCAGGAAGCAGTGTACCCTCTCGCCCTCACCGCCAAGTCACAAGGCTGGGAAAGACCTTCACTGATACTTCTCAACCGCCGGGAGTGTCATCGCTCCCTGTGACCATCTAGTACCTACTTGTGTTATTAAGCGTAATTCCATAAGCTCTGGGGCTAAGTCATAACCACTCAAAAGACCTAACGCTGATTAATACAACCAAGTACTAGGGCTGAACTTGTAGGATGTCCCGGGGAAAGGAGGTATGGTCAGCAAGTTCGCCTTTGATGTGGAATGGCCGAACAACGAGGAGAGCTTGTGGAACGATTCAGGCACAAGGGCGGCATCCCCCAGTTGAGGAACTATTGGGCCCCGTACTCGGATGGATCGAAAACGCGAGGGAACCGTCCTTTCAGCTCCCTCTGGGGGTCACCAGAGAACTCCCTCAGCCGTTCAGGGGCCGTTGATGTTGCAGGCGCGTTGACTGCCGGTGGTTGCGGTACATCGTCGGTCACTCCAATCTTGAGTATCTCATTTACCTTCTCGCCAGCCAGAGTAATGAGGTCAACCAATCCGGCCACCTCGCGTTCAAGCGTTTGTGCCGCAGCGACAGCCTCCCTCTTCTCACGTTCAAGCGCTTGCATACTGGCGACCGCCTCACCCTTCTCACGTTCAAGCAACCTGATTTTGCCAGCCACTTCCTCCAGCTGCTGTATTAGCGATTTCTGAGCCATGTCTCTCCTTTCGACTGACCCCAATGCCGATGTGACCAGATGCAATCAGATGTTCGGCGTCCCCCGCTGAGTGTTAGGATAGTGGCAGACAACTGAGGGTGTCAACCTCAGCTTGGATACAAGGAAGGGTGGGTAGTGACCATCCGGGGCTGAAGAGGACAGGACGGGAGAGACGATGAGGACACAGAGTTGAGGGTGGGGTGAATCGCCGGGTAAAGAAGAAAGCCTACCTTGAGGGTAGGCTTCTCTTTCTCTTCGCCTCAGACCGGGGGGTGTCCTGTCTAAGACGCCCCTATCATGACACATGTGAAGCGGTCATGGATTGGAATCAGATTAGAGACTACTTAGAAGAAGCTGAGGTTATTGGACTGGCTGGCGCTGCTATCGAAGATGGCCTGAAGTCCTATCTCCTATCGCCCCCACACGATTTCTCCTAGACGGTGAGAAAACACGCTGTCAATGAACCACAACACTAGTGCAACCAGAAGCCCTGTCGCCATGCCATAGAGGAACACCCTGGCGATGAGGAAGGGATTCATCTCTCTCTGCATCATGCCCCCTTACCCTTTCTGATTTCCCTTCTGCCCTGGCATGGCACCGAATGGCGGCCGACCCATCGTCATAATCCCCAGGGCAGAGCCTTCAAAAATAACACCGCCTGTCAATATAAAAGAACCGACCCTTCCGAGGTCGGTTTCACTACTGACTCCCCACTACCCAAGTGACCACATAGAGGTAATGGTTCGACGCCCCTCCGCCGGGTCTTAGGATAGTGGCAGACAACTGAGGGTGTCAACCTCAGCCTGGATACAAGGAAGGGTGGGTATCTCTGCCCACCCTTCGTGAGTGTTGCTGGGTCTCTATCAAACTCCCGTCGGAGACCAGGGAGTCTCGAACACAATCGCGCCTCTCCGTCTGCCTCTGGGGCCGCGACCACCCGGTCCGCAGGCTAGTCTGGAATGAAAGCGCGAGGGGTGAGCCGTTTCGGTTGCTTCTGTGACACAGGAGAGAATTCCCCGAGCTGCCCGAGGTTCTCCGATTCCGCAGGCGCACTGACTGCCTGCGGCCGCAACACATCCTCATCGGCTCCGATTTTGAGTATCTCTTCCACCTTTTCACCGGCCAGGGTGATCAGCTTGGCCAATTCGCCCGCCTCGCGTTCAAGCGCTCGTGCCGTGGCGACGGCTTCGTTCTTCTCACGTTCAAGTGCTTCCATCCTAGCGGCGGCCTGCCTCTTCTCAAGTTCGAGTGACCTGACCTTGCTGGCCAAATCCTCCAACATCAGTAACAGCGATTCCCGAGCCATGTCTCTCCTTTCTACATGAACCCCCGCTGCCAAAGCGATCAGCTACAAGCAGATGTTGGGCGTCCCCTGCTGAGTCTTAGGATAGTGGTAGACAAACGAGGCTGTCAACCTCAGCTTGGATGCGAAGGGGCTTGCAGAGACATAGGATGCGTTTGGCCCTGTCTTATGTCGCAGTATCAAGCACCGGCGAATTATTGAAACAAAGCTTAGCCTCATAGGCATCCCCGTGACCATCCAGGACTGAAGGGGGAGGGAAACAGGCTGAAGGTTCTGACGTTCTTGTTCTGGAGACTATGGCCTGTTCTTGAACAGATCAATGAGCGCAAGAGTCGCTGCAATTATCCAGCAGAGCACACCGAGGCCGATACATCCCCAAATGACCAGGCCTGAGATCCAAGTAGGAAAGGCACCGCTACTTCCACTGACAGCCGTCAATCCCAACAGAATGAAGGCAATCTCAGCGAAGAAAGCGAGAATGAAGGAAGCCAGACCAGCCGCAAACAGCACCTTTGCCACAGCGTCCCAACTATATCATCGCTGTATGACCGCATCAAGAGCAAGAGCAGTCTTAGCAGACTGCCTGTAGTAGAAGGCCATGCGTCCCTTCGCAGGTTTGGGGCCAACCTGAAATCCTGCTGAGTGATAGTGAATCCTGAAGCAGCACATTTTTCACAGTGTTGCCGCAGGCAACGTTACAGTGGACCTTGTTGGCTATGATGACCGGACTGGTCTCGCCTTCTTCTAGCGATCTTGCCTTCACCGATCTTTGTGGCCAAGCACGATGGCTCATAGAATCGAGGCATGAGAAAAGCAAAGCGGAATGCTCAAGGTAGAGGGTGGTACAAAGGCCTCCAGCGTGCACTTCCAGCCGGGCCGGCAGCTTGAGGCAGCTTGGTCACTGCTTCAACATCATTGTGGCGAGATTGGAGTCGTCTCTTTGTCGATCTCCGGAAGAGGGGTGGTTTGATCCTCTTCCTTCGCTGGGCGCACCCGCATGGGAAGGATGACAAACGTGAGCAGCGATGCCACCGCCATGATGATGGCCGCAATCATTATGCCGCGCACCATGCCGGACATGAACGCCTGATTGGCACTCTCAACAATCATACCGGCCAACGGGGGATTGATGCTTTGCATCTGCTCAGCGACAATGTGTGCTCCCTGGATGCTACTGCGAGCCGCCTCCAGAAGCTGAGGCGATGACGATAGGGTTCCGCCAAGTGCATCGTTAATCCTGGCTATGTAGAGATTGTTCATGATCGTACCGAGCACCGCCACTCCCAAAGCGCCGCCCAGCATGCGAGTGGTGTCATTCATGGCAGAACCGACGCCGGCCTTGTTGATTGGAAGCGATCCCATAATGGAGTTGGTGGCCGGGCTCATGGTGAGGCCCATGCCCATGGAGATAATACACATCCCGATCACGATCATGCCGTAGCTGGTGTCAGCTTCAGCGATCCTGTAGAGATAGAAGAGGCCGCCAGAGGCTATCAGAATGCCAGTTCCGACCGCCACCTTGGTGCCGACACGTTGTGCTATCCTGGCTGACATTACCGCGGCGACGAAAGACATGGCTGCCATAGGCAGCAGGCGTACTCCGGCTTGGAGTGCGCTGTAGCCCTGCACCGTCTGGAAGTACTGGCTCATGAAGAACATAATCCCGAACATGGCGAATGAGATGAGCGTCAGAGCCATGTTCGCCCCAGTGAAAGACATGTTCTTGAAGAACCTCAAAGGCAACATGGGTTCTGATGAACGCCATTCCGACACGGCGAAGGCGACGAGCAGGACAGATGCAGCGCCAAAAGCATAGAGCACCTTGTGGTCCGTCCAGCTACTCTGTCCGGCTTCGATGATGCCATACACCAGAGCGAATAGGCCGGCGATGGAGAGCAGCGATCCTACCAAGTCCACCTTTCGCGGGTGCTCATCCCTGGAATCCTGGATGAAGAAGTATCCGCCGATCAGCCCAATCGCGACGATCGGCAGATTGATGTAGAACACGGCCTCCCACTGGAAATGCTCCAGAAGGTAGCCTCCGACCAACGGGCCGATGCCCGACCCAAGTGCGAAAACTGCGGCCCACATGGCAATGGCCTGAGCGCGCTCCTTGGGTTCGCGGAAAGTGGCTGTCAGAATGGATAGCGTGGAAGGCATCATGGCTGCCCCGGCGAGTCCCATCATGGCCCGCATACCGATGAGCATGCCAGTTGAAGTCGATAGAGCCCCGCCCAGAGAGAAGAGCCCAAAGGCTATCAGGCCTATCTGGAGGGTCTTCTTCCTGCCTATCCTGTCACCGATGGAGCCCAAGGTCAGGAGCGAAGAAGCAAAGACTAGTATGTAGGCATCAACGATCCACTGCAGTCCGCTGGAGCTTGAGCCAAGTTCCTTGGATATGGACGGCAGGGCCAGATTGACCACTGTCGTGTCCAAGGATATGACCAGGAGGGAGAAACCCAGAAAAGCCAGGGCGATCCATCTTCTCTTGTGCCACTTCGCTTGCTCAATGTCCATCAGTTGAAGCTCTTCTTTTCACGCCAGTTCCCCAGTTCAATCACCAAACGGGGGTCAGTTCGGTCGGGGTGAGGCATGCCATGCGGTCAGGTTTACTCAATTATATGATTTGAGGATGACTCACCGCCAGTTCGTTGTTTGTCGCGTTGACTCACCGTGAACGATTCCGCTTCTGAAGACAGTCGGTCCGCGTTTCAGAGGGAACTCGAGTCCCGTCCATCGCATCGGCTTGTCCAGATCGCACGCTGGTAACCCAGGGCGAAGACTGGTTTAGAGACGATCGCCGGAGTCTTGTAGATTGACAGGGATGGTCCAATCTGGATTCGAGACATCCTAATCCCGTGACCTTCAAGCAAGACATCATCGGACAAGGTGCAGTCGGGTGCTCCAGAACGGGGCCATCCTTGCGCTCTAGTAACGTAGCTGCCTGCTGCAGAATCAAGTGTGCCAAGAGGACTTGGTTCTGGTGCCCCGACCGGAGCCCGAGTCTCCACCCTCCCCCTCTGTATCCAAGCTGAGGTTGGGTGGTAGAATGACTGCTGGCGGGTAAGTGGAGGAAGTGGGCAACAAGCATGAGTCACTAGTGCGTATCGCTACTGCCCCAAATGACGTGGTGGCGCAGATGTGGGCCGAAATCCTCGGAGATGAGGGTATTCCCTGCTCGATGAAAATGGGCAGAGTTGCAGGCGACTTCTTCAGCCTTTTCAGCAAGATGGGTGTGCCAGTAGAAATCCATGTACTAGCATCGGAAGCCCAGAGGGCAAAGGAGATACTGGATAGCCTCGAAGAATCTCCTACCGATAGTGACTGACTTGGCTAACCCCAGGTTAGGTAATACCCTGACCGCACTGGGGTACTTCTCGGCTTTTCGTCAAGCTACTGTTCGGGAGGAACCCTCTTGGACTCCACGGGATCCAGCTTCCAGATCTTCTGCACGTTGGCATCTACGTAGTAGTCCACAGACTTGCCGCAGTCAACACACGTGGCAGTAATTCTACCGGCGTACCCGGTGGCCGCTGTCCCCAAAAGCAAACCTGCCTCAGTCGCATAGCAGTTGGGGCATGTTGCCATTATATGCAGGCTTTC
>Ga0209703_1000238_pt1 | contig 14250 bp, 9 predicted proteins | sample PPLLak12cMay2015_2_FD_187256 | JGI IMG/M metagenome (GOLD analysis project Ga0209703, IMG submission 187256) | Freshwater sediment microbial communities from Prairie Pothole Lake near Jamestown, North Dakota, USA - PPLs Lake P8 Core (1) Depth... | ecosystem: Environmental > Aquatic > Freshwater >...
GGGCCCTGGCGAGCAACAGGCCGCCCACAAGCAGAAGCCATTGTGCGTTAGTCATGCTTTGTTCGGTCATTGAAATGCCTGTTTGGCGTAGTGGTGTTCGCTGTGTTCTAGGGTCGTTGATTCGTCAGGCATGGTGCGCCCCGACCAAGCATCGCACACCCAAGATGCAGCTTGGAATACTCGATGGATATGGTTGAACAGAGACCGACGGGTTCAGTAAATGGTTTCGAAATTTCATGGTGTGCGCCACCGTACAGACCGGCTTGCTCTGTACATCTAAGGTGCGGGGGTGACATGCGTATTCATTGAAGACCTGCCCGCAGCGGGACCAATCCACGTTGATTGATCCGGCGCATCTTGTCAAAAAATGTGCATTGCCTATAACACCGAGTCACCAGCACATGCCGACAGCCAGCAGATCGGCGTGGCTCACCCAGGAGATCGATCATGAGCAAAACAAATACAACGGGTAATTCTGGAAAGCGCAAACCGGAAAAAGGCTCCACTCCGGCCAAAGGCACACACCAGGCAGCGGGTGGCGAGCTACACCAGGTCGCGGGGGGCGGGCACGCGGCGCTCACCACCAACCAGGGCCTCGCGCTTTCCGAGAATCAGAACTCGCTCCGGGCCAGCCCGCGCGGCCCCACGCTGCTGGAGGATTTCATCCTGCGCGAGAAGATCACCCATTTCGATCACGAGCGGATTCCCGAGCGCATCGTCCACGCACGGGCGACGGGCGTGCATGGGTTCTTCGAGCTGACCGCCTCGTTGAAGCAATACACCACCGCCAGGATTCTTACCGAGGTCGGCGAGAAAACCCCCGTATTCACGCGCATGTCGACCGTGGCAGGCGGAGCCGGTTCGGTCGACACCCCGCGTGACGTGCGCGGATTCGCCGTCAAGTTTTACACCAAGGAAGGCAACTGGGATCTGGTCGGCAACAACATCCCGGTTTTCTTCATTCAGGACGCCATCAAATTCCCCGACCTCGTCCATGCCGTCAAGATGGAGCCCGACCGCGGCTTTCCGCAATCGGCGACCGCGCACGACACCTTCTGGGATTTCATTTCGCTCACGCCGGAATCCATGCACATGGTGATGTGGATCATGTCGGATCGAACCATCCCGCGTTCACTGCGCATGATCGAAGGCTTTGGCGTGCATAGTTTCCGCCTGATCAACGCCGCCGGCGAATCGACCTTCGTCAAATTTCACTGGCGCCCCAAGCTCGGCCTGCAGTCCACGATCTGGGACGAGACCGTCAAGATTTCCGGCGCCGATCAGGATTTCCACCGCCGCGACATGTTTGACGCCATCGCGGCCGGCAATTATCCCGAGTGGGAATTCGCGGTGCAGCTGTTCACGCAGAAACAGGCGGACAGCTTCCCGTTTGACCACCTGGACGCCACCAAGCTGATTCCCGAAGAACTGGTTCCGCTGAAAGTGATCGGCCGCATGGTGCTTGATCGCTGGCCGAACAATTTCTTCGCCGAAACCGAACAGGTTGCGTACTGCCCATCGCATGTGGTGCCGGGAATCGATTTCTCCAACGATCCGCTGTTGCAGGGCCGTTTGTTCTCCTATCTCGACACCCAGCTTTCGCGCCTGGGTTCACCCAATTTCCACCAGATCCCGGTCAACGCGCCCAAGTGCCCGTTCGCCAACCATCAGCGCGACGGCCATATGCAGATGGCCCAGCCAACGGGCCGGGTAGCGTATGAGCCCAACTCCCTGTCCGACACCTCGGCGCGCGAAACGCCCAAGGGCTTTCATAGCGCCGCAATCACGGAAACAGGCGAGAAAGGCCGCATCCGGGCCGAGAGCTTCGCCGACCACTACAGCCAGGCGCGGCAGTTCTATCTCAGCCAGACTGCATACGAACAGGCGCACATCGCCTCGGCGCTGGTGTTCGAACTTTCCAAGGTCGAACATCCGCACATTCGAGAAGCCATGGTCGGCCACCTGGTTCATATTGAAAAAGATCTCGCCAAGCGCGTCGCCGCGGGTCTCGGCTTAGACAAGATGCCCGATGCGCCGGTGGCCGCAGCGCCCTTGAAGAAGATGGCGCCTTCGCCCGCATTGCAGATCATCGGCAAGATGAAGGACACGCTCATGGGCCGCGCGGTCGGCATCCTGATAGCCGACGGCTCGGACGGCGCGGCCATCAAGAAGATCAAAAAGGCGGCGACCGATGCGGGCGCCAGCGTGAAGATCATCGCGCCCAAAGTGGGCGGCGCGAAGCTGGCCGACGGCACGATGCTGGCGGCTGACGGGCAACTGGCGGGGATGCCATCCGTGCTGTTCGACGCCGTTGCCGTCATCCTCTCCGACAAGGGCGCAAAAGCCCTGTCGATGGAAGGCGCCGCGATCGACTTCGTGCGCGATGCATTCGGTCATCTCAAGGCCATTGCCGTCGACCAGGGCGGCCAGGCGCTGCTGCAAAAAGCGAATGTCGGACAGGATGCGGGCGTCGTTGATGCCAACGACAGAAATGCATTTATTGCGGCGGCCAAAACGCGCCAATGGGACCGGGAAAAGTCCGTTCGAACCCTGGCATAAATGAAATGAAAAAAATCAGGAAAAACTCCAACTCTGAAAGAAAGGAAGCGCGCTATGCGTAACAAGGAACAAGGAAAGATAGGGTGGATCCTGCTTTGGCTCGTGGGAATTCCGATCCCGATCTTGCTGGTGTTGTATCTCCTGCGCGGGTGCACCTGAGTCAGCGCTGCTGGAAAAGACACCGGAGTGAAGAACCGGATAGTTGAGAGGTCACGTTGGATGATGATGCGTGGGCAGCGCCCTCCGCCGATCGAATGGGAGGCAAAGCAATGAGCACGATTACCACGCAAGACGGTACGCAAATATCCAACAAGGACTCGTTCAATGGTGAGATGACAGCAACAAGGCCAGGCCCGGTATTCGTCGCGTCACTCAGCCTTGCGCTTGCAGCCATGACCAGTTTGGCGTTGGCCGACGGCGCTGCAATTTCGCTGAACGGCAATACGCGTGGTGCATTGGCGTGCACTACTTGCCATGGCGCCCAGGGTGAAGGCATTCCCGCGAGTGGCTTCCCTAGGCTCGCCGGACTCGATGCAGGGTATCTGCGGACACAACTTGATGACTTTGCGCTGGGTCGACGAGCCAATGCAATCATGACCCCCATCGCCAGCGCACTGAACGACGACGAGCGAGAAGCCGTTGCCCGTTATTACGCCGGGTTGCGTGGTTCGGCGAGTATGGCAACGCCGGTTCCGGAGAGGCATTCTCCAGGAGCGCGTTTGGCCAACCGGGGCCGCTGGCCTCAAGGTTTGCCCGCCTGCATTCAATGTCACGGTGCGATGGGCGCCGGCGTCGGTGCCAGCTTTCCTGCCCTGGCCGGGCAGTCCGCTATTTATCTGGAGAATCAGTTGCACGCCTGGCAACAGGGCATGCGTGCGCCAGGCCCCCTTGGCTTGATGAAAAGGGTCGCGGACAAACTGTCCGCCGCCGATATCAAGGCTGTGGCGACGTATTTTTCAGCGCTTCCGCCCAGCCATCCCACTCCCAGGAGTAAGCCATGAAGCCAATGGTTGCTGTCGGTTTGGCTGGAGGCATCATTGCTGCCGCCGCCGTTGTTATCGTCCTGATGACGCAGGGCGATCCCGACACGGCGGGTGCGGTAAAGACCGGAAATTCGGAGGTGGTTGCCACACCCGTATCCAACGAACCGGCCTCCTTGTTTCAGCCGCCCTCGGAGCAGGACCTGCCCGACGATGAATTCGGTCGGATCGTGAAACTGGGTCGGGATATTTTCGAGCAGACCCAACGCTATGCCGGTCCATACGTCGGCAAGACTAATCTTCGCTGCGCCAGTTGTCATCTGGACGCGGGCCGTCTCGCCCATTCCTCACCCCTGTGGGCCGCCTATGTCAGCTACCCGGCCTATCGCAGCAAGAACAAGCACGTCAACACCTTCCCGGAGCGCCTGCAGGGTTGCTTTGCATACAGCATGAACGGTAAGGCGCCGCCGCTCGGCGATCCGGTTCTGGTGGCGCTTGAAAGCTATTCATATTGGCTGGCAAGCGGTGCACCCGTTAATTCGAACATGCCCGGCCGGGGGTATCCGGCAGTGCCGAAACCGCCGCTACCCAGGGATTTCGAGCGCGGCCAACGGGTGTATGAACAGCATTGCGCCTTGTGCCACGGCACGGATGGCGCCGGCCAGCAGGACGCCAACGGCCAACCGGCTTTTCCCGCGCTATGGGGAGAGAAGTCTTTCAACTGGGGCGCCGGCATGGGCAACATCAAGAATGCCGCCGGTTTCATCAAGGCCAATATGCCGCTGGGCCTGGGCGGGTCACTGAGCGATCAACAGGCCTGGGATGTGGCGACGTTCATGAATAGCCACGAGCGCCCGCAAGACCCGCGTTTCAAAGGTTCCATCGCGGCGACCCGCGCCCAGTATCACGATTCGTCCGACGTTATGTACGGCCAAACGGTTAATGGCCAACTTCTGGGTCAAGGCACACCTTGAGCGAATAGCGCCTGCACCGAAAAACCCCAGTTCGCCATGTTGGCGCGCAATGAAATGTTCAAGCTCGCTGTAATGGCGGGTCCAATGATCGAAACAGCAGCTATTAAAGGAGAAGTCGTGATGAAAGGTTTTGTAAAAAACATCGAGGACATTGCTGTCGAGAATGACGCATTTCGCCGCGTACTTTACACAGCCAGGAACTGCCAACTGGTCGTCATGGCGTTGAAGCCAAAAGAAGAGATTGGGATGGAAGTGCACAAGCTCGATCAGTTCTTTCGCGTCGAGGAAGGGGCAGGCGAAGCCGTTCTCGATAATGTTCGAACGGCGATCAGCGCGGGCTTTGCCGTGCTCGTTCCCGCGGGGACGAATCACAACGTCATCAACACCGGTAGCGTTCCGTTGAAGCTCTATACGCTCTATGCGCCGCCGAATCATCGCGACGGCGTTGTCCACCGTACCCGCGACGAGGCGGAGGCCGACAACGAACACTTCGACGGCAGAACGACGGAATAGAGCCGATTGCGCGCCGCCGCCGCGAAGAGCGCGGACTTGGCCCGGCGGCTTAGATCAGGGTCGAAAAAATCGCCGCGTCGGTTTGCGCGGCATCAACCATCAAGGAAATCAATCATGACTAATGCAGAAAACACGGCACCCGAAAGTGAAGATCTCATTTACGACGCGGTCAAAGACTTGACCCAAGACGAGCTTGATCAAACAGTCAGGAAAAATGCTGCCGCCAGGAACTTTGATCTGACCGACGAACACCTGAGCGTGATCCATTCATTGATCGAACACTATCAGCGTGATTGCAAGACGCACGACTGTCTTGCCGCGCATGAGCATATGCGTTTTCTCGAGGAGGCTTACGAATTCAAGGGGGGCAGCAAGTATCTTTACAGGTTGTTTGACGCCATGCCTGGTACGCGCGGCGTGCTCATGCCGATTCATGAACTCGCCGGTTTGCCCCCGCTGAGACTGGAAACGGACGAGGGTTTCGGGACGGCATTTTGAACGAGGGTCGCGGACAATCCGCTGTTGTGACGTTAATGGCCGGACACCCAACCTGCCGCGATTGATGGGTTCAGGTTGAAATCCGGAGTTCGCTAATGATTAGCCAGAGCCTGGCCTCACAGCATTATCTGGATACCGGCCAACGCACTTGCCATGCCGACGATGGCAGCGAGATTCCGTGTGAAGGTTCCGGCCAGGACGCATCGTTTGCCATCGGCGCGCCCTGGCCGGAACCTCGCTTCGAGGTGCGCGACGACGAGGTCATGGACAGTCTGACCGGTCTGATCTGGTGCCGCAGTGCCAATCCTGCGGAATTCCCCCTCACCTGGCAGGAGGCACTGGATTTCATCGCGACCATGAACCGCGAACAACGCTTTGGCCAGTGCGATTGGCGCATGCCCAATCGCCGCGAATTGCGCAGCCTGCTCAGCCTGCAGACCAAATTGCCGGCCTTGCCTGAGCAACATCCCTTCATCGATGTGTTCAACGGCTGGTACTGGACTTCGACCACGGCGGCCATCAGCCCGGCGCACGCCTGGTATGTGGCGCTCGATGGCGCGCGCATGTTTTACGGTGGAAAGGATCAATCCTTCATGCTTTGGCCAGTGCGCGGCGAAGGCCTGGACGTTGTCCCGTGTACCGGCCAAAGCCTCTGCTACGACGCCACCGGCAAAGTCATTGGATGCGCCGGTTCCGGCCAGGATGGCGAATTCCGTTATGGCGCCGCGTGGCCCGAACCCCGCTACGAAATGCTTCCTGCCGGCGTGCGGGATCGTCTCACCCGACTGCTCTGGCGCCGCAGCGCGAACCTCACCCCGCAACCGGTGCTCTGGGGTGAGGCATTGGCAGCGGTGGCCAAACTTAACCAAGAAGACACGGGAGTTACCTGGCGGTTGCCAACCGTCAACGAACTGGAGGCGCTGGTGGATTGCGCCACCCACAGCCCGGCCTTGCCGTGCGGGCATCCTTTCGTAGCTGTGCAGGCCATTTACTGGTCGTCTACCACCAGCCTGTTCGAGCCCGATTGGGCCTGGGCTCTTTATCTGGAAAAAGGCGCGACGGGCATCGGTCAGAAGCGGTTCGCACAATTTGCAGTATGGGCCGTGGCAACCAGCGATTGAGTTACGGCCAGGCACAGGACGATAAGCCGTTGGTGACTAACCGAGGCCCACACGCGGAGCGTAGTCGAGGGCAGATTTATGCCCTCAGAAACTGCGCTCTCGGGGCGCCTTGGGGTCCGGATCGGTTTGACCATGCACAGCCGTTGATGGGGCGGTTTCCACCAGTAAATCGATGTTTTCCTGGCTCACCAGCGGTGCGCCAAGCTGACGCGCGAGTCCCTCTGCCCCCTGCCGCATGAGAACCCCGTGGTTGCGGATAAACATCGAGCGGGCAAATGGGGCGATCAGGTTCATCCACCACCGGGTGCTGCAGACATGCCACTCGTAACGGATGACGCTGACCGCGTCCTCGTTGCTGAAATGCCAGCGGCCGATTCCTTCAAGGTCGCCCTGGACGGATCCCTCGATGGCCACACACTTCTCGATGCGGGTGGCGCGCACCTCGAACACCATCCGGTAAGGCAATCGCCCCTGCCAGTAATAACGCAGGATGCTGTTGATCCCATGGGCATCACCGGCCGCAACTTCCTCCACTTTCTGCATGCCCGGCCACCAGTCCGGCCAGTGCGGGGCGTTGTGGATGGCTGCGTACACCGCCTCCAGCGGTGCATCGAAGCGCCAGATTGTCAGTAAGCGATATTCCGCCACGGTGTCTCCAAATGAAGGCCAAGGTGCCTGGTGCTGACTGAAGTGCACTGGCAGGTCGTGCGTGCATTGCAGGAACTGCGTACACAGAAGAAGGAGCCTGGCGTTTCAACCGCCTTGCAGACCCGCTGTGGTCTGCAAGGCCGCGTCACGTATTGCTCAGCGGTCCGCCGCCCGTGCGGCCGATCATCGCCAGAAACTCGCGCCGGGTCGAGCCATCCGAGCGGAAGGCTCCGAGCATGCGGCTGGTCACCATGGCCGCGCCCGGCTTGTGTACGCCGCGCGTGCTCATGCACTGATGAGATGCTTCGATCACCACCGCAACCCCCTTCGGCTGCAGCACGTCGTTCAATGTGTCGGCGATCTGCACGGTCATTCTTTCCTGGATCTGCAAGCGTTTGGCATAGATGTCGACCAGACGAGCCAGCTTGGAGATGCCCACCACCCGGTGATCCGGCAGGTAGGCGACGTGCGCCTTGCCGATGATCGCCACCATGTGGTGCTCGCAATGGCTTTCGAAACGGATGTCGGTCATGACGATCATCTCGTCGTAGCCATCCACCTCGGAGAAGGTACGCGACAGGATCTGCACCGGGTCCTCAAGGTATCCGGCGAAAAATTCCTCGTAGGAGCGCACGACGCGGGCCGGGGTGTCGAGCAGTCCCTCGCGGGTCGGGTCGTCGCCGGCCCAGCGGATCAGGGTGCGCACCGCGTCTTCGGCATCGCTGCGGTCGGGGCGGGCCGAAGGGTCGGATGTTGGGGTGGGTGTGTCAAGCGGTTCGGAAGCCATGTGTACGATCCTTTCCTGTCCAAAAAAAGCGGCTCTGCATGCTGCGTGCAGCACCGTCTGTCCATCAAGCGGCATGGCTGGGACGACACTGCTCTTTCACCCAGTGCATGCTCGGTCCCAGTGCAGGCAGGCTTCGAACCTGCCCGTAGCCGTTTTTTGCTGCAAGCAAAATTCTTCAGCTCAAATCCACCTCGACGTAATGCTCCCGGCGGTCGTCCACCAGGGGGATCACACCTTGCGGCCGTCCTGCCCCGTCTACACCGGCTTCACGCACCAGGGTGCCGTCCAGCGTCACGCGGATTACTTGCCCCGACTGTTCGCCGATGCGCCTGATGGTGATGTGATAGACCGTCTCGCGATAGCGGTAGTGGATTTTGTACGACTCCCAGTCGGCCGGGATGCACGGCGCAATGCGCAGATGATCCACTTCCAGCTGCAGGCCGAGCAGGGTTTCCACGGTCAGACGGTACATCCAGCCCGCCGCGCCGGTGTACCAGGTCCAACCGCCGCGGCCGGTGTGCGGAGACACGCCATAGATGTCTGCGCACATGACGTAGGGTTCGACCTTGTAGCGCTCGATGGCGTCCGCAGTGCTGCCGTGATTGACCGGATTGAGCAGGGCGAAGAATTCCCAAGCGCGCTGCGTGTCCCCCATCATGGCAAACGCCATGGTGGTCCAGATCGCGGCATGGGTGTATTGGCCGCCGTTTTCGCGCACGCCTGGGATGTAGCCCTTGATGTAGCCCGGCTCCAGATCCGATTTGTCGAAGGGCGGGTCGAGCAGCTGGATGATCTGCTTGTCGCGCCGCACCAGGCGCTGGTCCACCGCCGTCATCGCCTGGCGGGCGCGCAGCGTATCGCCGCCTTTCGAGATGACCGCCCAGCTCTGGCTGATCGAATCGATCTGGCATTCGTCGTTGCTGGACGAGCCCAGGGGCGTGCCGTCGTCGAAGTAGGCGCGCCGGTACCAGGCGCCGTCCCAGGCCTGGGCCTCGATGTTGCTGCGCAGTTGTGCCGCCTGGGCGCTGCACAATTCGGCAAACTCCTGATCGTTGCGGTCGCGCGCCAAGCCGGCGAACAGCTCGAGATTCTCGAGCAGGAACCACGCCAGCCACACGCTTTCGCCACGGCCTTCCTTGCCGACGAGATTCATGCCGTCGTTCCAGTCGCCGCAGCCCATCAGCGGCAAATGATGGGCGCCGAAGCGCAGGCCGTGCTTGAGCGCGCGCACGCAGTGCTCGTATAGGCTGGCCGCTTCGGGCGAGCGTTGCGGCTGGTCGTAGTAGGCCTCCTCTTCCGCATACAGTTCGCGGCCCTCGAGAAAATGGATGGACTCGTCGAGCACGCCGGTGTCGCCGGTCGCCCGCACATAACGGCTGGCGGCATAGGGCAGCCACAGATAATCGTCGGAAAAATGGGTGCGCACGCCCTGGCCGTTGGGCGGGTGCCACCAGTGCTGCACGTCGCCCTTGAGAAACTGCCGGCCGGCGTGCCGGAGCAGTTGCTCGCGGGCGAGCCACGGTGTCGCATGGACCAGCGCCATGGTGTCCTGCAACTGGTCGCGGAAGCCGTAGGCGCCGCCGGACTGGTAATAGCCACTGCGCCCCCACAGTCTGCAGGAAAGCGTCTGATAGACCAGCCAGCCATTGGCCAGCACGTTCAGCGCGGGGTCGGGCGTGTCCACGTTCACCGCGCCCAGGGTGTGGTTCCAGTGTTCCCACACTGTTTCCAGTGCCTGCCGTGCGCTCGCGCGCCCGCCGAAACGCTGGATGAACTGCCGCGCTTCGCCGTCGTCACGGGCTGCGCCGAAGACGAACACGATCTCGCGCGTTTGTCCTGCGTCCAGTTCGATCCGGCTCTGGATCGCCGCGCAGGGATCGAAGCCGGCGCCGGTCCTGCCCGACAGGCGCTTGCGGCGCATCGCCGCCGGGCTGGCCAGCGAGCCGTTGCGGCCGATGAACTCGGTGCGGTTTCCGCTCACCGACCGTTCGCGCTCGCTGACATGGGCGAACACCACCCGATTGGCGCATTCGCGGCCGTAGGCATTGCGGGCAAACAGTGCCCCGGTGTGCGGATCGGTTTCGGTGACGATGTGCATCAGATTGGCGTGGCGCCACTCGCCCATCACCAGTTCCCAATACCCGGTCAGCGACAGGCTGCGCGCGCGCTTCGACTGGTTGCGCAGCTTGACCACCACGAACTTCACCGGGGCGTCCATGGCGACATAGGTGAACAGTTCCGAGGCGATGCCGGCTTCATAGTGCTCGAACACGCTGTAGCCGAAGCCGTGCCGGCACACATAGCCCGACTTGCCGCGCGCAGGCAGCGGCGTCGGCGACCAGAACGCGCCCGTTTCCTCGTCGCGGATATAGAACGCCTCGCCGCTGGTGTCGGAGAGCGGATCGTTGTGCCAGGTTGTGAGCCGGAACTCGTGGGCGTTTTCCGCCCAGGTGTAGGCGCTGCCGCTTTCGCTGACGACGCTGCCGATGTGCGGGCTGGCGATCACGTTGACCCAGGGCGCCGGCGTGGTCTGGCCGGGTTCGAGGGTGACGACGTATTCGTGCCCGTCGGGCGTGAAGCCGCCCAGACCGTTGCTGAAAATGCGCTCGCGCGCCGCCAGCGGATAGATGGGCTCGACGAGCGCCTGCAGCGCGGGCTCGAGACGGTCCGATGCACGCTCTGCCGACACGCGGCGTTCCACCTGCTCGATCAGGGTCTCGTCGGTATCGCTAAAGACGATGCGGGCGACCGTCTGCAGCAGCACCCGCTCGTCCTCGGAAAGCTCTTCGGCGCGTCGCACGAAAACCCCGCCCGGTTTGTCGAGTACCTGCGCTTCGGGCCCGGCGTTGATCAGCCCCATGATCAGGTCCTGCAGCACCGCCCGGTAGCCCGAGAAATCTTCGTTGACGATCACCAGGTCGGCAGTCAGGCCCTTCATTCGCCAATAGGCATGCGCCTGCAGCACCTGCTTGACCAGATCGATGCGGTTGATATCGCCGATATGGAGCAGGACGATGGGCAGATCGCCCGAGATGGCGAAGCGCCACAGCCCGGATTGCCCCAGCTGGTTGCGGGCGATGATGCCCGGCGCCGCACGGCGCAGGGCATTGCCGTAAATGACCGAGTTGGCCAGGCGGCCAAAGACCTGAGCATCGGCTTCGGTGGCGTTGAGGAGGCGCAGCACTTCCTGGCTCTGGAACCAGGCCATCTCGAACGCGCGCTCGACGAAGTGGCGGTCGCAATATTTCTCGATCAGGGCCAATGCGGCCTCGCGTGTGTCCGCGATCCCGGAAATGATCTGCACAATCGCCGATTCGTCGGGCGACAGGGTCAGGGTGCGGCGGATCGCCACGATGGGATCGAGCACCGAACCCTCGGTGTTCGACAGGGCAGGCGGGCGGTCGCGGCTGTCCATCACCCGCGGGTTGGCCGCGGTGCGGCCACGACCGATGAAGCGGGCGCGGTCGGTCTCGTAGGACGGCTCGTCGGCCACTGCGCCAGGTGCCGCCAACAGGTGAAACATCCAGGGCACCTGCTCGCCCGGTGTGCGGGCACGCCGGGTGCAGAGGATCGCCTGGCGCTCGGGCAGGATTTCGGTCTGCACGAACAAATTGCTGAACGAGCGATGCGCCAGGTCGGCATTCAACGGCGCCAGCACTACTTCTGCGTAGCTCGTCACCTCGATTCGGCGGGTGCGGGACGACTGGTTGGTGAGCGTGACACGGCGGATCTCGACGTCGTCCTCGGGTGAAACGGTGATTTCGGTGTGCGCTTCGATGGCCTGGTCGCGCCGCCGGTACTCGGCGCGTGCCTGCACGAAGATCGCTTCGTAGTGATCGGCGCGGCGCAGGGTCGGCTGGTATGCCGTCGACCAATACTTTCCGCTGTCGCGGTCGCGCAGGTAGATGAAGGTACCCCAGCCATCGCTGGTGGCATCCTCGCGCCAGCGGGTGACGGCGAGGTCGCGCCAGCGGCTGGTGCTGCCGCCGGCATGGGTCGCCATGACGTGGTAGCGGCCGTTCGACAGCAGGTGCACTTCGGGGAGTTGCGTGTTGGGGTCGGTGAACACGCGCATGATCGAGCCGACGTCAGCGCTGGGCGGGCGGGCGGCGGCGCTCACTTCGGCCGCGTGCGGGTGCAGGGTGGCGCCCTTCTTCGGCACCCGCTCCTGCAGCAGCAATTCGGTCGCCCGCGCGAGCGGGTCGGACATGAAGCGGCGCTGCATCGGCTGGTCGAGCAGGACATGCGCAAAGGCCAAGAGGCTCATGCCCTGGTGGTGCGCCATGAACGTCCGCACGATGGCGTGCGGCTTGCCCCGCGGCACGCGCGTGGGCGTGTAGTCGATCGCCTCGTAGAAGCCGTAGGCGCCGAGAAAACCCTGATCGGCCAGCGCCTGCAGGTTGCGGCACGCTTCCCGCGGCATCACCGTCAGCGCCAGTGCGCTGGCGTAGGGCGCGATGACCAGGTCGTCCCCCAGCCCACGTTTGAAGCCGAGGCCAGGCACGCCAAACGCCCGGTACTGGTAGACCTGGTGCATGTCGGTGGCGTTGTAGCAGGACTCGGAAATCCCCCAGGGTACCGCGCGTTGCCGGCCATATTCGATCTGGCGCGACACAGCGGCCTTGCAGGTCTGATCGAGCAGGGTGTTGGCGTAGCTTGGCATGATCAGCTGCGGCATCAGGTACTCGAACATCGACCCGCTCCACGAAATCAGGCTGACGTCGCCGCCATGACTGGTCAGCAGGCGGCCAAGGGCGAACCAGTGCTTCTGCGGCACCTGCCCTTGCGCGATGAGCAGAAAACTGGCGAGGCGCGCTTCCGAAGCCAGGAGGTCGTAGCAGGACGGATCGCGGCGCCGTTCGCCGACGTCGTAGCCGATGGTCAAGAGCCCGCATGAGTCATCGTAGAGAAATTCGAAATCCATCAACGCCAGTGCGCGGCAACGGTTCATCAGCTCATCGATGAGGCCGATCTGCGTCACGGCGCCCGCTGCTCCCGCGGCGGCCAGTTCCATCCGGGACAAAATGGGGTCAGACCCCATTTTGTCTGGTACCAGAAATGCAAGCTCGTCGCGAAGGGCGCGCGACTGCCGGTCGAATGCCTGCGCCCAGTAATACAGATCGTCTTCGATGCCGGTATCCGTCGGCAGCGATTCCGCCAACTCGCCGGCGATGCGGTAAATCTCATTCAGCACGCTCGCGGCGGCAGCCAGCGTCTGCGGCAGCCCTGCCATCGTGAGTGCGCGCAGGGTGTCCTGCAGCAGACTGATTCTTTTTGCCAATTCGGGGGCGGGTGCAGTGGGCAACTGCTCGGCCAGCACCTGCAGCGTGTCCTGCAGACCCTGCAAGGCGTTGGCCGACAGCACCGGCTGATGCTTCAGCTCGGCCAGACCCGCCTGCAGGGTGAGCAGGCTGCCAGCCAGGTTGCCGCTGTCCACCGACGAGACATATTGCGGATGCAGCGGTTGCAGCGTGCGGGTGTCGTACCAGTTGTAGAAATGGCCGCGGTAGCGTTCCAGCTTTTCCATCGAGGTCAGAGTATTCCCGATGCGCTGCAGGCATTCCCCAGCCGTGAGATAACCGAAATCGACCGCGGCCAGGTCGGCGAGCAGCGACATGCCCATGTTGGTGGGCGAGGTGCGCGAGGCGATGGCCGGCGCCGGATATGCCTGGAAGTTGTCGGGCGGCAGCCAGTTGTCGTCCGGTCCGACGAAATCCGCAAAGTAGCGCCAGGTGCGGCGCGCCGATGCCCGCAGGAAGGTCTGTTGACTGATGCTCAGGCCTGGGGTTGGAGCTGCCAGCGGCCGGCTGATCCACCAGGCGACGGCGGGCGACAGCAGCCACAGCAACAGGATAGGCGCAGCGAAAAGCCATGTCGTCGGGCGGCTGCCCGCCATGGCCAGCGCCATGCCCAGCGCCACCCCGAGCACCGGCGCGATCCACATCTCGCGGAAGAAATCGGCCAGCGACCGGCGTGCGTTGCGGCGTGCATAAGAGGGCAGTTGCCACAGCAGCAAGCCGCGTCGCGTGAACAACATGCGCGCGCCCGAGCGCAGGATCGCCCCCACGCAGATCAGCGCGTCGTAGGGCAGAAAGGCCAGGGTCAGCACGGCGAGCGCGAGCGGGCGCCCCGCGGATTTGCCGGTCAGGTTGAGGTGCACCAGCCAGTCG
>Ga0209703_1000239_pt1 | contig 14212 bp, 15 predicted proteins | sample PPLLak12cMay2015_2_FD_187256 | JGI IMG/M metagenome (GOLD analysis project Ga0209703, IMG submission 187256) | Freshwater sediment microbial communities from Prairie Pothole Lake near Jamestown, North Dakota, USA - PPLs Lake P8 Core (1) Depth... | ecosystem: Environmental > Aquatic > Freshwater...
TGCATGCACTGTCCCTGTCGCCGGAACGGCTCGCGGCGATTCGCCAGGTTCGCTATCCGGACAGCCGCTACGCCAGTCTGGCGCAGTGCCGGAGCGAACTGATGGCGGCAGAGAAGCTGTTCGCACACCACTCCCTGCCCGTCATCGACACCACCCGCATGTCAGTGGAGGAAATCGCCGCACGCCTGCGCAGCCAGATCTGAGTCTGTCAGGGAGTGCGCGTTCTGCGCTGGCGGGCCGCCTCGAACACCGCCACGGCCAGTGCCGCCGATGCATTCAGCGACTCGACCCTTCCCGTCATCGGGATCTGCGTGCGAATGCTGGCGGCACGGCGCACCGACTCCGACAAGCCAGCCCCCTCGTTGCCGACGATGATCGCCAGCGGCGTGGTGAGATCCAGCGTGTAGAAATCGCCGTTCTGCGCCAGGGTCAGGGCAATGCGCTGGCCGTCGAACGAAGCCAGCCATGCATCGAGGTCGACCGACAGCAGCAGCGGCAGCACGAACTGTGCGCCCTGCCCGCCACGCAGCGCCTTCGGCGACCAGGCATCGGTGCAGCCTTTCGACAGCACAGCCAGCGTCGCGCCCGCCGCTGCGCCGGTACGCAACATCGAGCCGAGGTTGCCCGGGTCCTGGATGTCTTCCAGCACCATCACCAGCGGCATGCCGGCGACGGCCGGCGGCTCGAGCCAGGCCGCCTCGGCGAGAATGCCGGTGGGCGTGGCGACCGGGGAAAGCTCGGCAAACAGCTTGTCGGGCAGCACCAGGCTGCGGGCCTGGCGGCAGCGTCCCGCCAGGCCGTCGAACCGCGCCGCGTCGCAGGACGCGGCACGCACCAGGGTGTGGGGTTCGCCGCCGGCGTCGAGGTAGGCCATCAGCAGATGCTCGCCATCGAGCAGGCTCATGCGCGCCTCGCGCCGGGCGCGGGAGGACTCGGCAAGCTTCAGCAGGCGCTTGAAGACCGGGTTGTCGCGCGAGGTGACGGGGATTTCGCTCATGCGGGGATTATCCAACAATCCGGCGTTACACTTTTTCCATGCGTATTGTCCTGATCACCCCTTACGGTGCCGCGAGCCGCAACGGCAACTGGCACACCGCCGCGCGCTGGGCGCGTTTTCTGCGTGAAGCCGGCCATGGCGTGCGGGTGCAGGTGGAATGGGACGGCCGCGCCGCCGACATGATGATCGCGCTGCACGCGCGGCGCAGCTTTGCCTCCATCAGCAGCTTCGCCCGGCGTTTTCCGAGTCGTCCGCTGATGCTGGTGCTGACCGGCACTGACCTGTATCGCGACATTCACCAGGACCGCGATGCGCAGCAGGCGCTCGAGCTGGCGCACCGCCTGATCGTGCTGCAGGAGCGGGGGGTCGACGAACTCGAAGCAGGACAGGCGGGCAAGGCCCGGGTCATCTATCAGTCCGCTCCCGATATCCCCCGCGCAGCGCACAAGCCGAACACCTTCGAGGTGCTGGTGGTGGGCCATCTGCGCGAGGAAAAGGACCCTTTCCGGGTAGCGCTGGCAACCGCCTACCTGCCCGAAAATTCGCGCATTGCGGTGACCCATCTCGGCGGCGCCTTGACCCCTGAGATGGCCCACACGGCCGAACTGGCGCAGCGCAAGCTGCCGCGCTGGACCTGGGCCGGCAACGTACCGCATCGCAGCGTGCTGAAGAAACTGGCACGCGCCCGCCTGCTCGTCATCCCGTCGGTGATGGAAGGCGGAGCGAACGTGATCTGCGAGGCGCTGGCGGCCGGCCTGCCGGTTTTGGCATCGGACATACCCGGCAATATCGGCATGCTGGGCGAAGACTATCCCGGCTATTTTCCGCTCGGAGACGAGCGCAGCCTTGCCCGTCTGCTGTCGCGGGCGGAGAGCGATGCGGAGTTTTATGCCGAGCTCGTCAGCCACGGGCAGCGACGGCGCCCGCTGATGCGACCGGAGCAGGAAGCCAGCCGTCTGCGCCAGGCGGTGGCGGAATTGCAGCACCTCTCGGGCAGGGACTAGCGCCGCTTTCCTCAGACCCCGGCGAAGAGGATGGCGAACATCCGCGAGCGCTCCGCCTCGCTCAGGCCACGCAGCACCCCGACCGCTTGACGCGCCACCCGCTCGTCGCGGCTGATCGAATACTCGATTGCCAGCTTGCGCCAGACCTCGGCCAGCACCGGGTCGGTGGCCTGCAATTGCTGCAGTGCCTGAACCACGCCAGCCTGACCCTTGAGTGCGTAAAACGTGGTACCAAGGTTGTTCCACGCCTGCAGATAGCCGGGGTTGATCCTCACCGCCTCGCGCCATAGCTGCATCGCCTGGTGCGGGCGCCCGCTGTCGCGATAGGCATTGCCGAGATTGTTGATCGAATAGATGTCGTCGGGTTCGATGCGCAGCGCCCGCTCATACGCGGCGATCGCCTCGTCATGCTGCCCCAGTTCGCTCGCCGCTCGACCCAACACGAACCAGGCCAGTGCCTTGCGGCTTTCCGCCTGCGTCCACTGCCGTCCCAGTTCCAGCAGGGCGTTCCAGTCTCTCTGCCGCTCCAGTGACTGTGCCTGCCCGAGCCACTCTGCGTGGGGTCTCACCATGACCAGCGGACTGACCGGCGCAATCGTGCCGGGAACCAGATCATGGGGCTGCGCCCACACGCTGAAGGGTGTCAGCGTCATCAGCAGGAATGACAGGAAAACCGATTTCAGCGTGTACATGGAATGGTCATGCTCAGGCAAGGACTTCTTTAGCGGAAAAATACGCCGCTGCTGGAGATGCTCTACTGACCACCGAGCGACAGGATAATTCCTGCTTCACCCGGTTCGGCGAGGCAGTCGGCATCGTAGCCGACCCCGGCGGCCCATGCCAGTTTCCCGCCGCACCACAGCAAGGGCAGGGTGTCACGTTGCCATGGCGGAATGGCCGCTTCCTGCAGCAGGTTTTTCAGGCTGCGGTGCGGCCCGCCCGAGACCGGACGCAGGCGCTCGCCACCCTGACGCTTGCGCACTTCGACCGCTCCCGCTTCCAGCCACTCGCGTTTCACGCCTGCGCCCGTGACTGCGCTGAAGCGCAGCGGCTGGGCCAGCCAGGGCAAATCCAGCTGCGCCTCGCCATGCCATTCGATCGCATCGGATGATCCCTCGGCGGCATGCGCGACCAGGCGGGCCTGGCCGCGAAAACGGTGCAGTTCGACCTCACCGAGATTGACGCAAACCTGCGCATCCCGACCGGCATTGAGGAGTTGCTGCAGGCCCTGCGCGAGCCGCCTCTCATTCGGCAGGCGATAGCCCTGGATCGCGATGAAATGACGCAGCAGATTGCGCTGTCGTACCGGACTCAGGCGCGCCAGCGCAAGGCAATCGAGCCCGCCGTCGCTGACCGCGGCCGCTGCATCGATCGACGCCAGGTCGTCGAGCAGCTCGGCGGCTTCGCCCTGCAAGGCGGCCGCGCGCGCCAGCGTACCCGCATAGCCGGGAAAGTGTCGTGCCAGTTGCGGTAGCAGTTCGTTCCGCAACGCATTGCGGCGATGGCGTGAATCGAGATTGCTTTCGTCCTCCACCCAGCGCAACCGATGCTGTTCGGCATAGGCCCGGATGTCGGCCCGTGTCACCCCGAGCAGGGGCCGCAACTGGGCGGCCGTCCAGCCGGGCGGGTGATGCCAGGTTGCCATCGCCGCGAGCCCCTTCGGCCCGGCACCGCGCAGCAGCTGCAGCAGCAGGGTTTCGGCCTGGTCGTCCTGGTGATGGGCGGTGAGCAGCGCGTCGGCCTCGATCGTGGCGAACACCCGGCGCCGCGCAGCCCGGGCAGCCGCCTCGATGCCGCCAGGATCGTCGCGCGCGACGTCAACTCGCTGCAGGTCGAACGACACGTCATGTTCGGCGCACAGGGTGCGACAGAATTCCGCCCACTGCTCGGCTCTTGCCGACAGGCCGTGATGAATGTGGACGCAACTGAAGCGGAAGCCGAGGGTGGGCTGGCAGGCGCGGACAAGATGAAACAGGACGACGGAGTCGAGTCCGCCCGACAGACCTACGACCAGGGACGCGTCGCGCGACAGGTGGCTGGAGATCGCCTCCGCCACCGTATCGGCGAGGGCCTTATTTTTCGGCGCCTTCCTTGAAACTGCCATACGCCCGCAGACGCTGATATCGCGCTTCGAGCAAGGCGTCCAGCGAGGTCTTGCGCAGTTCGGCAAGGTTCTCCGCCAGCGCACGACGCATCGACTGGAACATCGCGTCCCAGTTGCGGTGAGCACCGCCGAGCGGCTCTTCGACGACCTGGTCGACCAGCTTGTGGGACTTCAGGCGATCGGCGGTGATGCCCAGGGTTTCCGCCGCCACCGAAGCCTTGTCGGCGCTCTTCCACAGGATCGAGGCACAGCCTTCGGGCGAAATCACCGAGTAGGTGGAGTATTGCAGGATCAGGGTGCGGTCGCCGACACCGATCGCCAGCGCGCCGCCGGAGCCGCCCTCGCCGACGATGCTGCAGATCACCGGCGTCTGCAGTTCCGCCATGACGTAAAGATTGCGGGCGATGGCCTCGCTCTGGCCGCGCTCCTCCGCACCGATGCCGGGATAGGCGCCGGGCGTATCGATGAAGGTGAAGATCGGCAGGCGAAACTTTTCCGCCAGGCGCATCAGGCGCATCGCCTTGCGATAGCCCTCGGGACGCGGCATACCGAAATTGCGGTAGATTTTTTCCTTGGTGTCGCGGCCCTTCTGGTGTCCGATCACCATCACCGGCTCACCGTTGAAGCGCGCCATGCCGCCGACAATCGCGCTGTCGTCTGCATAGGCGCGGTCGCCATGCAGTTCGGAGAAATCGGTGAACAGGCCCTGGACGTAATCGAGCGTATAGGGCCGTTGTGGATGCCGCGCCACCTGCGACACCTGCCAGGCATTCAGCTTGGCGTAGATGTCCTTGGTCAGGGTCTGGCTTTTCTTTTGCAGGCGGCGAATCTCCTCGGAAATGTCGAGGGCAGAATCATCCTGCACAAAGCGCAGTTCTTCGATCTTGGCTTCGAGCTCGGCGATCGGCTGCTCGAAATCGAGGAAGGTGAGTTTCATTCGGTCAGGGCAGGAAGGAATTCAGCCGCGAATTTTAACAGCCAGCCATCCTTCCCGCTCGCCATCAATGCTGGTGACCGTGGGCGCCATGGGCGTGGCCATGCGACACCTCGTCCGCGGACGCCGGCCGGATTTCGGCCACGATGCACTGGAAGTGCACTGCCTGCCCGGCATAGGGATGGTTGGCGTCGACCACGACCTTGTCGTCGGCGATGTCGGTCACGGTGTAGAGCATCTCCTCGCCGCCGTCCATCGGCGAACCGACGAACTGCATGCCGACCTCGATGGTCTCTGGAAACACTTCGCGTGTTTCCATCCGCACCAGCGATTCTTCGTACTCGCCGAACGCATCGGCAGGCTGCAGCTTGATATCCACGGTGTCGCCGACCTGCTTGCCTTCCAGCGCCTGTTCGACCAGCGGGAAAATGTTGTCGTAGCCGCCGTGCAAATAGCTGACCGGCTCGTCGCTTTGCTCGAGCAGGTTGCCTTCCAGGTCGTTGACCTTGTAGGTAATGGTGACGACGGTGTCCTTGACGATATTCACTTGAGATCCTTTACCAGTTGCAGCACCTCCGCCGCATGGCCGCGGCTGGAAACGCCATACAGGGCATGACGAATGACACCCTGTTTGTCGATGATGAACGTGGAACGCACCACGCTGTTCCTTTTGACTCCGTCCACTTCCTTCTCCTGCATCACCGCGTAGGCTTCGCAGGTTTCCTGCTCCTTGTCGGCCAGCAGCCTGACGCTGATGCCGTGCTTGTCGCGAAACTCGCCGTGCTTGATGCAATCGTCGCGCGACACGCCAAGCACCACGGTATCGAGCTTGCCGAAGGCGTTTTCGAGCTCGCTGAATTCGATCGCTTCGGTGGTGCAGCCCGGGGTGTCGTCGCGCACATAGAAATACAGGACAAGGTTTTTCTTGCCCACAAAATCCTTCAGCGCGACAAAATTCATGTCCGCGTCCGGATTCGAAAAATCCGGTGCACGTTCACCCGGTTTCAACATGCTGCGCTCCGCCCGTTATTTCGGGCGTCATTCTAGCCCGGATATTTCATAAATTCTCGGCATTTTCGGCGCCATCCATATAATGAAACCATGCTCTGCCGCCCCTGCCCATTTACTTCGTCATGACTACTCTCTTAGGCGGCATCAGTCCCGCCCGCTTTCTTCGCGACTACTGGCACAAGCGTCCGCTGTTGATCCGCAATGCCCTGCCAGGGTTCCAGGGGCTGTTGCCGCCCGAGGGCCTGCTCGACCTGGCGGCGCGCGAGGACGTCGAGTCGCGCCTGGTCCAGGGCAGCGGCGCACACTGGCAACTCGACCATGGCCCGTTCCGTCAGTCGCGCTTCAAGCGCCTGCCGAAAACGCAGTGGACCTTGCTGGTGCAGTCAATCAACCACTTCCTGCCCGAAGCGGATGCCCTGCTGGGCAGATTCGACTTCATCCCCCACGCCCGCCTCGACGACCTGATGGTCAGCTACGCGGTGCCGGGAGGCAGCGTCGGGCCGCACTTCGATTCCTACGACGTGTTCCTGCTGCAGGGCTCAGGGCACCGGCGCTGGCAGATTGGCACCCAGACCGACCTGGCACTGCTGGACGACGTGCCGCTGAAAATCCTGCGCCGATTCCAGCCCGAGGAGGAATGGCTGCTCGGCCCCGGCGACATGCTCTACCTGCCGCCGCATTGCGCGCATTACGGTGTCGCCGAGGACACCTGCACCACCTATTCCATCGGTTTTCGCGCACCGACCGCGGACGAGATGGCGCACGCCTTTCTCGACCACCTGCAGGACACCCTCGAACTCGACGGCCGCTACGCCGACCCCGACCTGCGCCTGCAGGCTCACCCGGCGGCCATCGGCAGCGCGATGCTCGACCAGATCGAGGCGATGATCGCGCGCATTCGCTGGGATAGGCGTGACGTCGCCGAATTCGCCGGTCGCTACCTGACCGAACCCAAACCGCACGTCTTCTTCGAGGCACCCGAAGCACCGCCGAGCTTCGCGGTATTCGCACGCCAGGCGCGGAAACACGGGGTGAAGCTTGACCTCAAGAGCCGCATGCTGTTCCGCGACCGGCGCTTTTTCATCAATGGCGAGGGCTTCACTGCAGGCCGGGATGAAGTCGCGGCACTGCGCGCGCTGGCCGACCGTCGTCGTCTCGCCGCGCCACTGCCCGAGGCTCTGCTGCCGCGGCTGCATGAATGGCTGGAGGACGGCTGGATCCATATCGACAGGAAAGGACGCGCATGAGTGCACAAAAATTCGACACGGCATCCGCTTATCAGGCGGCTTTCGACACCCTGCTCGGCGCAGCCGGACGCCAGCTTTGCCTGTACGAGCGCACGCTCGACGACCTGCGTCTGGAAGATCCCGCACGTCACGCGGCGCTGCGCGCGTTCTGCAGCGGCGGGGGTGGACGTCGCCTCGACATCCTGCTCGACGAAACCGACACCCTGCGCGCCCGCCAGCCGAGGCTGATCGGCCTGCTGCGTGATTTCGGCCATGTCCTATCCATCCGCCAGGCCGATCCCGAGGCAGCGCGCCCCGACCACGGTTTCACCGTGGCCGACCGGCGCGGCGTGCTCAAGCGATTCGACAAGCAGTCGCTGCGCGGCAGCCTCGATCTCGACGACCCGCACGCCGCGCTGCTGCTGCACCAGGAGTTCGACGCACCGTGGGAACGTGCGCCGGTGTTCGTCTCCGCGACCACGCTCGGGCTTTGAGCGTGGCGTTCAAAGACTCTTCAGCCACACCAGTTCGTCATCGCTGAAACCCGCCTGGCTGCGCGCGTCGAGATTGAACGGCGGCTTCAGCGGCGGCGCATCGTATTCCGCCAGCAGGCGCCTGAATGTCGCATCGGGCGACAGGCCGCGCGCTTCGCACAGGTACGCGAACCAGCGGCTGCCGATTGCCACATGGCCGATTTCATCGCGTTCGATGATCCCGAGAATCTCGATGGCGCGCAGATCCTGGGCTTGCCGCAACTTGCCGACGATGAGCGGGGTGGCGTCGAGTCCGCGCGCCTCGAGCACGCGCGGCACCAGCGCCATGCGCACCAGCGGATCGTGGGCGGTTTTCAGGGCCATTTCCCACAGGCCGTTGTGGGCGGGGAAGTCGCCGTAATCGTGCCCCAGGGCTTGCAGGTGGCCACGCAGCAGGCCGAAATGCGTCGCCTCCTCGTCCGCCACGCGCAGCCAGTCCGCGTAATACGCTTGCGGCATGCCCGAAAAACGCTGCGCCGCATCGAGCGCGAGGTTGATGGCGTTGAACTCGATATGCGCCAGAGCGTGGATCAGCGCGGCACGTCCCGCCAGGGTGTCGGCCCGCCGGCGCGCCACCTGCTGCGGCGCGACCAGCGCAGGACGATCCGGCCGGCCGGGCTGGTCGATCGGCTGGCGCGGCGCATCCGCCATCGCCTCGACCCTTCCCGCTTGCCAGTCATGCCACAGCGCATGCACGCGGGCGGCCTTCTCCTCCGGCTCGCTGGCCAGCAGGCAGGCAGCCAGACGCGTCGGCAGCGAAACTAGCGGCGTTCCACCCATCGCAGCCCGTAAAAGGTGACCATCAGGAATATCAGCAGCGGCAGGCTCGAGACGACCACCGGCGGCCAGTCGTTGAGCAGGCCGAGATGGCCGAACAGGCGGCTCAGCAGGTGAAATCCGAGCCCGACCAGGATGCCGACGAATACCTTGCTGCTGGCATTGCTGGTGCGCGGACCATGCAACGCAAACGGCAGGGCGATCAACATCATGACCGGGATGACCAGAGGATTGACGAACTTGGCCCACAAAGCCAGCTCGTAGCGCGTGGACTTGAGGCCGTTCTCACGTAGATGCGAGATATAGCGCCACAAAGTCCTGGCAGACATCTTTTCCGGTGCGATCAGCAGCACGCTCAACATTTCCGGGGTGAGGGCGGAATCCCAGGATTCCCGCTCGGCACGCGAAGCCCGGATGACGCCCCCATCGAAACGGGTTTCACTCACCTCCTCCAGTTCCCATTGCTTCTTGGCGCTCCAGGTTCCCTGCCTCGCCGCCTTGATCTGCTGCAGCCTGCCTTCCTCGTCGAAGGTATAGATGTTGATGCCGCGCAGGGTACTGTCGGGCATGACCTCGGTGACATTGATGAATGAGGCACCGTCCCTGACCCACAGTCCGGAGCGGAATTGCTGCGCGACCACCGACTGGGTAGCCGAAAGCTTGAGTCGTTGCGCAGCCTGCTCGGCCCAGGGTGCGACATATTCGCCCAGCAGCAGGATCAGGAACGACAGAATCACGCCGATCACCGCGAAGTAACGCGCCACGCGCCAGTTTGACAGGCCGGACACCCGCATCACGCCGAACTCGCTATTCGCCACCAGCCGCGAAACGGCCAGCAGGGTGCCGATCAGTGCCGCGACAGGAAGGATCTCGTAGAGGTGGCCCGGCAGGTTGAGCAGGACCACGATCGAGACATGCCCCAGCCCGTAGTTGTTGCGCCCGACATTGCCCAGTTCCTGGATCACGTCGAAAAAGGTAAACAGGATCAGCAGCGCGACCAGGACGAAGCCGGTCGCGGAAAGCACCTGCGAGGCGAGGTAACGCGCGAGGATGCTCACCGTTTTTTCCGCCTGAAGGGATCAGGATGGATGCGCAGATAAAACAGCGCCACGGTGGCGAGCGCCATCACGACGTGCATCGAGACGGCGCCCAGCCAGGGATTGAGTTTGTCCTGCGCGACCCAGGCCTGGCTCAGCGACAGCATGTTGTTGTAGACGAAGAACACCAGCAGCGCGACCACCAGTCCGTAGGAGCGCCGTGCGCGGACATTCACGAAGCTCAGGGGAATCGCCATGATGGCCAGAATCAGCGCACTGACGGGCAGGCCGACTCGCCACAGCAGTTCGCCACGCGCCATGGGCGAGCCGTCCTCGACCAGCTCTGACAGACTGGCCTGCTTCGGACTGCCCTTGCCGGGCCGAACTTCAGCCGCGTCCAGACGCATCCAGTAGCGTTCGAACTCGATGATGCGGTAATCGAGCTTTCCGGGCACGCCTTCGTAGCGGCGCCCATCCTCAAGCACCAGATAGCGCGAGCCATCCTTCATCGGCGTATAGCTGCCCTCGCGTGCCGTCACCAGACCGAGCTGTCCGTCGATGTGGGCACGCAGGAAAATGTTGCGTACCACACCGGTCAGCGGATTCATGGTTTCGACGAAATACACGCGATCGCCGCCGCTGCCTTCGGCAAACAGTCCGGGAGTGATGAGCGCCATCTCGGCGCGGCTTTTAAGCTCGTCGCGATACTCATTGCGTTTTTGCAGGGCCCAGGGGTCGAGCCAGGCGGTCAGCAGCAGGATCAGAAGGGTGAGCGGCAGGGCAAAAACCAGCACCGGGCGTATCCACTGGGTGAAGGACAGCCCAGAACTGAGCCAGACGATCATTTCGCTGTCGCGCCACATCCGCGACAGCGTGGTCAGCACCCCCGCGAACAAGGCGATGCTCAGCAACACCGGCAGGCTGTGCAGCAGGGAAAAGCCGAGAAAGGCGAATACCGCCTCGTTGGCGATCTTGCCACGCGCCACGTCCCCCAGCAGGCGGATGAACAGCGTAACCAGTGAAATGGCGATGAGGATGGTAAGAATCGAGCCGGCCGACAGGCTCATCTCACGGATCAGCGTGCGGCGATGAATCATGGCAGGCGCCACCCGGACAGGCGCAGGGACGTGCAGCCTCCGAGCCCCGCGTGCTTTTGACAATCAGCCATGCCTGCGCCAATAATCGGCCGACAGACAAATTGTATTTTTTTGAGCACGGACATGGAAAACAAGGAAATCGAACTGGAATTTAGCATAAAAAGCGGCGCGCCCGAAAAGCAGCGCAGCGCCTGCGTCGTGGTCGGCGTGTTCGAACAGCGCAAGCTGTCGGCTCCGGCGATCGACGTCGACCGGGCAAGCGACGGCTACCTCTCCGAGATCCTGCGCGGCGGCGACATGGACGGCAAGGCCGGCAGCACCCTGCTGCTGCACAGGGTGCCGCACATCCTCGCCGACCGCGTCCTGCTGATCGGCCTCGGCAAGGAACGGGAGTTCCATGAAAAGGCCTACCGCGACGCCATCGGCTGCGCCGTCAAGACCCTGCGCGACAGCGGCTCGATGGAGGCGGTGATTTACCTTTCGGAGATCCCGGTCAAGAAGCGCGATGTCATGTGGAACATCGAGCAGGCCACGCGCAGCGCGCACGAAGCGCTGTACCGCTTCGACCGCATGAAAAGCAAGTCGGACGAGCCGCGCCGCCCGCTCAAGCGACTGACCTTCGCGGTCTCGCGCCGCGGCGAGCTGAATCCCGGCGAACAGGGCCTGGCGCGCGGCCTGGCGATCGCCCGCGGCACCGAACTGGCGAAGGACCTCGGCAACACCCCGTCGAATATCTGCACTCCTGATTATCTTGCCAGCCAGGCCCAGACCCTGGCCAAGACCTACGGTTTCGGCTGCGAGATCCTCGATGAAAAGGCCTGCGAGAAGCTCGCCATGGGCTCCTTCCTCTCGGTCGGCAAGGGCAGCGACACGCCGCCGCGCTTCATCGTGCTCAAGCACGACGGCGGCAAGAAGGGCGACAAGCCGGTGGTGCTGGTCGGTAAGGCCATCACCTTCGACGCCGGCGGCATCTCGCTCAAGCCACCCGCCGAAATGGACGAGATGAACTACGACATGAGCGGCGGCGGTGCAGTCCTCGGCGCATTCCGCGCCATCGGCGAACTCGGCCTCAAGCTCAATGTCATCGGCCTGGTTCCGTCCTGCGAGAACATGCCGGATGCCCGCGCCAACAAGCCCGGCGACATCGTCACCTCGATGTCCGGCCAGACCATCGAGATCCTCAACACCGACGCCGAAGGCCGCCTAATCCTGTGCGACGCGCTGACCTATGCGGAGCGTTTCGAGCCCGATGCGGTGATCGACCTGGCGACCCTGACTGGCGCCTGCGTCATCGCCCTCGGCAGCCACCCCAGCGCGCTGTTCAGCAACCACGATCCGCTGGCGCGCGAAGTCGAGCACGCCGCCGACGACGCCTGGGACCGGGTCTGGCGCATGCCGCTGTGGGACGACTACCAGGAACAACTGAAGAGCAGCCTCGCCGACATGGCCAACATCGGTGGCCGTCCGGCCGGTTCGATAACCGCCGCCTGTTTCCTGTCGCGCTTCACCAAGAAATACCACTGGGCCCATCTCGACATCGCCGGCACCGCCTACAAGGGTGGACGCGACAAGGGCTCGACCGGCCGGCCGGTCGCACTGCTGGTGCATTTCCTGCTGAACCGCGCGCTGAAGTGACGGAGATCACCTTTTACACTTTCGCCGAGGACAAGCTCGACATCGCCCGGCGACTCGCCGCCAAAGCCTATGCGCAGGGCAAGCAGGTGATGGTGTATGCCCCCGACACCAGCACTGCGGAGGCCCTCGACCGAATGCTGTGGACGACACCTGCACTGAGTTTCGTGCCGCATTGCCGCGACACCCATGCGCTGGCAAGCGAAACACCGGTGCTAATAGGTGCCAACGCCGATGCGCTGCCGCGACCAGACGTCATGATCAACCTGCACCACGACTGGCCGCCCGCCTTTGCCCGTTTCGAGCGGTTGCTGGAAATCGTCAGCCAGGACGAGCATGACCGCGAGCAAAGCCGCGCCCGCTACCGCTTCTATCAGGAGCGCGGCTACGCAATCACCCCGCTCGACCTGCGCAATCCTGCCTGAGCACGAGACCCGCCATGAGTGACAACCCGCTGCTGAACAAGATGGACGCGCTGCTGAAGAAGCATCGCGGCGGCCCCGATCAGGCGTCGGCGGAGGATCCGCCGGCGCCCGATGCCTGGCTGCCGGTGCTGACCGACGTCATCGAGCGCGGGACGATCCCCGCCCGCCTCGCAGCAGCCTCGTCGGTACCGCCAGTTCCTTCGACTCATGCTACTGCTGCGCCGCCGCCGTCCGCCACGGAAGAACCGCAAGCACCAGCGACGAGCGTCGAACCCGAACCATCACCCGCCGCAATCACCGACACCATGGCCGAGCAGCTGATTAGCGAACTCACTCCCAAGCTGTCGCAGATCATGGAAAAACAGGTCGCCTCCGAGCTGCGCAAGAACCTCGACGAAACCGTCTCCGCGCTCTTGTCGCAACTCGATGTGAACGTTCGTGAGATCGTCCGCGACGCGGTGGCCGAGAAGCTCAAATCCCGGCCCCCATCCGGCGAGACCTAGAACTGAGCCGTCTCTCCCGGCCCCGCCAAGCCATCTTCATTCGGGATGTGGGGGCGTGCGGCGGTATTTTTTGGGATAATGGCGGCTTTGCGCGCACGCCATGGAACTCGCCAAATCCTTCGAACCGGCTGATATCGAAAAACGCTGGTATGCCCAGTGGGAGAGCGCCGGCTACTTCAAGGCTGGCGCATACGACTCCACACGCGCTTCAGCGCGTAGTGGATCGGAGTCCCCTTGTGGGGCATACGACTCCACACGGGCTTCAGCCCGTAGTGGATCGGAGTCCCCTTGCGGGGATGCCCCCGACGCCCCCGCCTACTGCATCATGCTGCCGCCGCCCAACGTCACCGGCACGCTGCACATGGGCCACGCTTTCCAGCACACCCTGATGGACGCCCTCACCCGCTATCACCGCATGGCGGGGGATAACACCCTGTGGCAGCCGGGCACCGACCATGCCGGAATCGCCACCCAGATCGTGGTTGAACGCCAGCTCGACGCGCAGAACATCTCGCGCCACGACCTCGGCCGTGAAAAATTTCTGGAAAAGGTCTGGGACTGGAAGGAGCATTCCGGTTCCACCATCACCCGCCAGATGCGCCGTCTCGGCACTTCGCCCGACTGGAGCCGCGAGCGCTTCACCATGGACGAAGGCCTGTCGAAAGCCGTCACCGAAGTCTTCGTCCGCCTCTACAACGAGGGGCTGATCTACCGCGGCAAGCGTCTGGTCAACTGGGATCCGGTGCTACAGACCGCGGTCTCCGACCTGGAGGTGGTCAGCACCGAAGAAGATGGCTTCATCTGGGAAATCAACTACCCGCTCGAAGACGGTTCCGGCTTTCTCACCGTTGCCACCACTCGCCCTGAAACGTTGCTCGGCGACACTGCGGTCGCCGTGCACCCCGAGGACGAGCGTTATGCCCATCTGATCG